>Ga0247681_1000020_pt1 | contig 32718 bp, 44 predicted proteins | sample CNK22_metaG_FD_182798 | JGI IMG/M metagenome (GOLD analysis project Ga0247681, IMG submission 182798) | Soil microbial communities from Purdue University Martell Research Forest, Indiana, United States - CNK22 | ecosystem: Environmental > Terrestrial > Soil > Temperate forest > Bulk soil... | reverse complement strand
GCTGAGCAGGAAGCGAGAGTCATTGCAAACGACGCCTTGGAGCACGACGGTTGGCTCGATCCGGTCGACATGATGAGGCTCGCTCGTGCCTACCTCGCGCTTGAGGCCGAACTTCTGGCCGCGCAGGAGCGGGAGAAGACGCTGCGGCATGCGCTGACGTGGGTGCGCGGGTACACGCTTGCTGGCGAGACCGACCACGACAAGCACATCTACGAGGTCGTTGACAAAGCCCTCGTCGGTTCCCCTTCGGAGAAGCCCGGCAGCGAATACGAGCAAATTGTTGCCGCCGCCCGCGAACGGTGTCTGAGAGGTCAGCACGACGACCCCGATAACAGCGGCCTATGCGTTCGGTGCGGCGTGGTGCTCGATGCCGACTAGCCCCGAAGCAGCCCACGAGCTTGAGTGCCCGTACTGCTGGTGGCGGACTCCGCGTCAGTTCATCGAGTCATGGCTCAAGCACGTTCGCAACTGTGGTGAGGCCCGTGGCTAGCCCCGAAGCAGCCAGCGTGGTTGAGCGTGGCTGAGCACGTCGTTACCCAAGGGCAGAGGATCACGGACGCGTTGGCGCTGGCCGCGGACGGAGACGCCATCCTGCTGGCCGGAACGTTCGTTGAGGACGTGCGCGTAGGCAAGCGCGTGACCATCCAGACCAAGCCGGGCTCCCCGCGCGCGTCCATCGTTGGGCGGATCTACGTCCCGGCTAGCGACGTGGTGCTCCAGCGGTTCTTCCACGACACGCGCTCATCCTCCGGACTGCCCTCGCCTACTATCGGCGGGGACCGGGTCGTAGTACGCGACGTGGAAGTGACTAACGCTAATAAGGGCGGCATCGGCTTCTCGATCGGGCTGACCGTCGAGGAGGGCGGCCGCGGTCCCGCCAGCGACGTGCTGATCGAGGACTGCCGCGTTCACCACGTCGGCTCCCGGGACAACCACGACCACGGCGTCTACGCTGAAAGCGCGAGTCGGCTGACCGTGCGCGGCTGCCTGATCTATGGCTGCAAGGCGCGGGGAGTCCAGCTGTACCCGGACGTCCACGACTCTCTGATCTACGAGTGCGTGATCGACCGCTGCGGGGAAGGCGTCAACTTCGGCGGGGGCAGCGGCACCGGCGGCAGCGGCTCCTACGCCTCCTCGAACAACTCGGTGCGGCGCTCGATCATCTCCAACGCCAAGGTGCGTTCGCTGGTCGAGTCCTACTGGTCTGGTCCGCAGGGGAGCGCCAACCTGATCGACGATAACGTCCTGTGGCCTACGCTGGCGGGGTACATGGACAACGCCGGAATCGACTTGAGCTCCGGCGGCGTCACGGTCGGCAAGAACGTCGTCGCGTCTCCCGGCTACCGCGCACCTACCCTCGGTGACTTCTCCATGCCAACGTCGAGCCAAGCCTACGGCTACGGACCTCAACTATTGTGTGAGCGGGCGCTGTGACCACCGACCCGCGCTGCTGCGGCGCGATGGAGCCGAACCCCTTCGGTCGAGTGCCGTGCCCGAACCTCAAGCCCTGCCCGATTCACGGGCGCAGGCGTGCCGGTAGTACGCCCTCACCGGCACGGGAAAGCGGTCGACCTGACCCGGGCGGCCGCTCCCCCCGGCGAGAGGGGGCGCGTTGACCAGCGACCGCCCCCTCTTCGCTCCTCCTCCGGCGGACGGAAACCTCACCCCACGGCAGCAGCTCGCGTACGACCTCGTACGCAGACCGCGCTCCGCGAGGGAGGTAGGCCGATGGCTGCATTTGTGGAGCGCACGCGACTGCTCCTGCAGCACGGAGCGAGAGTGCCGGTGGACGGAGGAAGCCGGAAAAAGCGTGCTGCTAGCGCTGCGCCGGCGCGGACTGGTGATCCGCCGGCGGACAGGTCTGTGGGAGAGGACTGACGGCGTGCGTGACGACCGGAACGGTCCGAGCGGCGTCATCCCGTACTGAAGGAGGCCGTGATGGAACGACTGGGCGACAAGAAACTGTACGACCCCGCCAACAAGCCGGGGCGCGGACCGCGCAACACGTCTCCGGAGGAGAACGAACGCGTGCGCGCTCTGCTAATCGATCACCTGTCCGAGCGCGTGCTCCCGGCGCTGTCTACCGGTCTCGCGAACGTCTGGGGCATCGAGCGCGGGAAGTTCGCGCGGGACTGGATCGAGGTGGCGCAGAAGATCGGCCTACGCCAGCCGGGTGCGGAGTTCCAGAAGCCGCTGGCTCCTCCCGGCGTTGGGCGGAAGCGCGACCGGGATCCGTACGAGCGCAAGCTGGAGGCCGCGCGAACGGAGCTGCGCCAGTTCCTCGAAGGCGAGCAGCTGTACGAGTGGCAGCTCGTAGGGATCGAGTCGACCATCTGCGACCGCGCCGGCCTAGCGCTCCCGGCTAAGGCGTACGAGACCCAGCAGCAGCTCAAGGTCTAGTGGCGGAAGACGAGCAAGACCGGCTGTTCGACGTACCGCAGTCCTGGGAGGAGCACTGGGACGAGTCGATGCCGGAGTTCGTCCAGAACGACGAGCAGTCGTTCGACTCTATCCGCGTTCACTTCCGCAACGCCGAAGACCGGCGTGCGTTCCTGATCAAGATGGGTGAGGACCCCGCGCGGCGTAAGTCCATCTGGTTCCCGCAGCAGAAGTACCTGAAGATGAGCAGCCCGGCGCCGGCGGGCGTCCGCGTGGAGCCCGGGCGCTACCCGATCTACGTCATCAGCAAGGGGCGTGCCGACACGCGGCTGACGTCGAAGGCGCTGGAGAAGCTAGGGCTGCGCTACCGGATCGTAATCGAGGAGCCGGAGTACGACGCCTACGCCGCGCACCTGGACGAGGAGAAGATCCTGACGCTGCCGTTTCACGACCTCGGTCTCGGTTCCATCCCCGCGCGCAATTGGGTCTGGGACCACGCGCTCGCGGAGGGGCACGAACGTCACTGGATCCTCGACGACAACCTCGAAGGGTTCTATCGGTTGAACCGGAACCTGAAGGTGAAGTGCGTGACCGAGAACCCGTTCATCCCGGCGGAGAAGCTGGCCGACGCCTACGAGAACGTGGCGCTGGCCGGTCTCCAGTACGAGATGTTCGTCCCGCGCCGCGCCGCGCAGCCGCCGTTTCGGCTCAACACGCGCATCTATTCCTGCATCCTGATCCTGAACAGTTTGCCCCACCGATGGCGCGGGCGTTACAACGAAGACACCGACTTGTCGATCCGCGTCCTGAAGGATGGTTGGTGTACCATATTGGTCAACGCCTTTTCCTGCAATAAAGCGCCTACCATGACGATGAGCGGCGGGAATACAGACGAGCTGTATCAGGACGACGGGAGGCTAAAGATGGCGGAATCGCTGCGGGAACAACACCCCGACATTGTGACCGTGACCGAGAAGTGGGGCCGGCCCCAGCACCACGTCGACTACCGCGTGTTTCGGTTCAACGAGCTGAAGCCGAAAGCGTCGGCGTGACCGACACGCCTCCCGTCGAGGGTCAGATGAACATGGTTGACGAGGTGGAGACCGTGGCGGAGGGAGACGCCGCGGCGGAGCTCACCCACCAGTGGATCGGGCTGCCGATGTTCGGGGACGCGCGTCCGCCGGCGCGGCTGGTGATCAGCTTCGAGACCGAGGAGGAGCGCGCGGAGTTCCTGAAGATCGTCGGGGTGAAGACCATCCACAAGGGGACGCGCGGCACGCAGTCGGTCTGGTACCCGGAGAAGCCGCGCGAGGACCTCTCCTCACTGCGCTTCGTGGTCGAGGAGATTCCGGGAATGAGGCGCGGCGAGTGAGTGAGTTCCTGACCGAACGGCGGTCCGTAACGCTCGACTCCGGCGTTCGCGTGAAGGCGCTCGTCGACGTTCGGAACGGCCGCGAAATGGTCGCAGCCCGTTGGCCTGACGACTTCGGGCTGGCTTTCCAGGGGGGCGTGGAGCTACTCGACGATTCGCTCGCTCTCGGCGACGTAGTAGCGGACGCGCGCGAACGGTACGAGCGCCAGCCAGGGGCGCTGTGGGGCGCGTGGGAGTGGATCGAGTGAAGCCGCGCTATCCCGTCTACGTGATCAGCAAGGGTCGGTGGAAGACGCCGATGACGGCGCGGTTCCTGAAGCGCGACGGCGTGGACTTCCGCGTCGTGGTGGAGCCCCAAGAGGCGGAGGAGTACGGCCGCGCGGTCGGGGCGGAGCGCGTGCTAGTGCTCCCGTTCTCGAACCTCGGCCAGGGATCGATCCCGGCGCGGAACTGGTGCTGGGAGCACGCGCGGGAGGCCGGCGCGGAGCGCCACTGGATCCTGGACGACAACATCGGGATGATCCGCCGCCTCTACCACGGCAAGCGGATCCCCTGCGACTCCGGGCCGGCCTTCGCCTCGATCGAGGACTTCGTCGAGCGGTACGAGAACGTAGCCGTGGGCGGGATGAACTACCAGATGTTCGGCGTCCCGGGCATCGCGCCCTACCACGTCAACTGCCACGTCTACTCGGCCCTGCTGATCCGCAACGATCTGGAGTTTCGCTGGCGCGGGAGGCTGAACGAGGACACCGACCTGTGCCTACAGGCGCTCACCTCCGGCTGGTGCACGCTGCTGGTAAACGTCTTCCTGATCGACAAGAAGACGACCATGACCATGAAGGGCGGCAACACCGAGGACCTCTACCAAGGCGACGGACGCCTGGAGATGTCGCGCTCGCTTCAGCGCGCCTGGCCGGGGATCGTCGACGTGAAGATGCGTTACGGGCGCCACGCCCACGTGATCGACTGGACGCGCTTCGCGGACGCGCCGGCGCTCCGCCTGCGCCCGGGCGTGGATCTCGACGCCCTCGAACCGAACGAGTACGGCCTAACGCTGAAGGCGGTCGCTGAGGTGAAGAGTCCGGCGCTGAGAAGATTGCTCGAACAGGCACGTGAAGAGGCGGGGATCGGCGCCGATCTGCCAATCACGACGGAGGAGGCTCTGCAACCGCCTCAGCCTCCTCCGACCTCTCGTCCGCCCTGGCCCGGCGAGGACGGCTTCCTAGAGTGGGTCGTCGAGGAGCACCGCGCGGGACGGATCCTCACGGCCGGCGCGCTTCAGTGCTACGCGGACCACCAGGCCGCGCTGGCCGGTCCGCGGGCGTTCGTCGGAGCGGAGCCGGGCACGTGAGCAGCGCCTACGACGCCTGGCGCGAGCTGGTCGGAGACGCCGACTGGCTAGTGATCTCTCCGGTGCCGGTCTCAGAGGAGGTGGCGCTAGAGATGGTAATGCGCCAGACCGGCGTGGTGGCGGATCGAGACGAAGTGGTCATCAAGGTCATCCTCGACTGCGTCCGTCCCTACGTGCTGGACGTCCAGCGCTTCGAGCGGTACCTCGACCTGTGAGCCAGCAGTGGAAGCACGACGAGCGGACGACGTGTCGTATGTGCGGATCCGAGCGCACCGGTCCCGTTGGGCGGGAGGGACCGGACTGCGACAAGACCGCGCCCTGGGCGATCCAGTGCAAGCGCGCTCCTACCCCGACGCTGCCCGCCTCCTGGCTGCGCCAGGCCCAACGGGACGCGGAGCGGGATGAGCTCCGGCGTCCCTGGGTGCTCGTTCAGAGCTGGTACCGGCGCGGCCGGCCGACGACGTTTCTCGCTACGACCGAACTCCGCACTTTGGCGTTGTATAGCGCAAAAGCCGACTTCGGAACTAGACTCCACCGCAGTGCTTCGAAACCCCGTCTGTCGCGCGTTGAGACCCTGGAGTTGCTGGGCGCGCAAGAGCAGCCGTGGTTGCTAGTCCAGCACATATTCGCCGGCGTCAACCTGGCGACTCTCGACTTCCGCGTGCTCTGTCAGCTCGGGCGGCGCGCGGGCGTCGTATCTGACCAGCCTACACCCGAGCTGAGAGGAGCGGTATGAGTGTATCGGCAGTCCCAACAGGGGACGAGAAGCTGTTCGAGGAGCAGCGTCCCGTCCTGCGCGCGGACGACGGAGACCCGGACCAGATCGAGGTGGCGCTGACCGGCACCATCCAGCTCGACCGTACGAACGCTGAGCACGTGAAGCTGTTCAACGGCCTGCGGCTCGGGCGCCATCTCGACGTGGTCGTGGCCGCGGTGGTTGTGGCTCAGCCCCGCCGGGTCAAGTTCGACTCCGACGCAAACGTCAGCGACCGGATCCTCCGCGCCACCTTGCGGGCGGAAGACCTAACGCTGGCAGAAGACGACACGGCCTAGGCGCAAGCGCCAAACTCCGTGGCTACTCAGCCAGCCTTTGTCGGCCCTGAGCCGGGGCTGCGGCTTGCCAACGGTCCGCGCGACGCGGAGGAAGTCGAGCTGGCCGCGCTCGTCGGCTACGCCTTCGACGCCCGAGGGACGTCGGACTACCGTGCGCGGATCGGCGCCATAGAGGACTGGCACCAGCGCCGCTACGAGCGGGAGTACGAGCGCCACCGCCGCTCCTCCGCCGCGGTGCTCCAGTGCCTCCGGGAGTGTCGGTGAGGCCGCGTCTCCTCGACCTGTTCTGCGGTGCCGGCGGCGCGGCGATGGGCTACCACCGCGCGGGCTTCGACGTGGTTGGCGTAGACGCTAAGCCGCAGCCGCACTATCCGTTCGACTTCTGGGAGGCGGACGCGCTAGTCGTATTGAAAGGCGAGACGACGCGGCCAAATCACCGCGTTGGTGAGAACGGCGGCACGGCGTCTTGGTCTATGCCCCTCGACCAGTTCGACGCGATCCACGCCTCGCCGCCATGCCAGTTGTTCTCCGCCTACCAGCGCGCCAACCAGCATCAGGGGGAGCATCTGAACCTAATCCCGGAGACGCGCGAGCTGCTGCGCGCGACCGGCCTGCCCTACGTGATCGAGAACGTCCCCGGAGCGCCGCTAGAGGATCCGGTGACGATTTGCGGCGTGGCCTGCGGTCTCGAGGTGCGGCGTCACCGGTTGTTCGAGTCGAACGTCTCCCTGATGACGCCGCGCTGCGCCTGCGGCGGCTGGCTGCCTTCCAAGTTCGACCGCGGTAGCCGGCACATTCGCCCGAACGATCGGCGGACGGTTGCCGTCGGCGAGTGGCGGATCCCGCTGGCGATCCAGCAGAAGGCCATGGGGATCGACTGGATGACGCTGGATGAGCTCTCGCAGGCCATCCCGCCGGCCTACACGGAGCTGCTGGGTTTTCAGCTACTCCCGCACGTCAGGGCGGAGGCGACCGCGTGACGCGCGCCTTCGAGGGACCGGAGCCGGGTGGCCCCGACGACGTCGAGTGGCCGGGAGAGGCGCCTGGCCACTCGCGCCCGGATCACGAGTACCGTCCGTGGTGGGAGTACGGCGCTCCCGACCCTGGCGTTCTGCCTCCGAAGCAGCCGGTCGGGTGGAACGCCAACGGCTCGAACGGCGCCTCCGGGGAGCCGGTCTTCGTCGACGCCTACGAGTTCGTCAAGACCGAGGTCGAGGTTCCTCCGCCGCTGTGGGGCACGCGCGAGTGCGCCATCATCCCGCAGGGCGGTCTCGCCATTCTGGCGGGCCGGCCCGGCGCCGGTAAGACGACGTTCGTACTCGACCTGGCCTGCCACCTTGCCGCCGGTCTCCCCTTCCCGAACTCGGACGGCAACGGGCGCGCGCCGGCGCCGTGGCCGATCGACAAGCCGCTGCGCGTAGCGTTGATCGAGAACGAGGGACCGCAAGAGATGTTCCGACTGAAGCTGGCCGACAAGCTGGAACGGTTCCCGCACGACATTCGGGAGCGCGGCGGCTACCTCTCCATCCAGGCGTGGCGCTGGGGCGCGTTCAACTTCGCGGACGCGGACGCGCACCGCCGCGCTCAGTCTGAGCTGGAGTCCGACGGCATCGACCTGGTGATCGGTGACCCGCTGACCATGCTCGGGCCGCGCGGAGTAGGCAGCCCCGAGGACACGCGCGTGTTCGTCCAGATGCTCTACCCGCTCGGTCTGGCTCAGTCGCGCGCCTTCCTGTTCCTCCACCACTTCCGGGAGCGCGCGGAGCGCAACGAGGACGAGCTGGCGCGCGTCTCCGGAGCCTGGGGCGGCCACCTGGACACGCTGCTGACGCTCCAGGCTGGAGCTCAAAAGGAGAAGGCGCGCCTGTCGTTCCCGAAGCTGCGTTGGGCTAGCGAGAAGCCGCCCAACGCGGTGATCCTCGGCCGCGTCTACAACACCGCATCGTTCGAAGCGCTGAGCGAAGAGGGAGACCACGTCGCGCTCGAGGCCCCGATCGTCACGTGGCTCGAGGCGCAGCGCGCGGCCGGCCGCGGCGCTAAAGGCTGGTTCAAAGCCCGGGACGTGGCGCACGGCATCAGCGAGGGCGACATGGAGACGCGCAAGGCGCTGGAGGGCGCGCCCCACCTGTTCAGCTTCGTTACCGGAGCGCGCGCCAAGGAGCTGGGCGCTCGCGCCAACGCGAAGCTGTGGGGGCTGAAAGAGTGGGCTGACGACGAGCCGGAGGAGACCGCCGGCCCGGAGCAGCAATCCATCGACGCGGACATCCCGTTTTGAGCATCACGACCCGAGTGCCGACCGAGACCTGGATCCTGCCGCGTCCCCGGCGCGATCACTACAAAGGCGGCTTCCCACTCCACTTCGAGCAGCGCCTCTGGGAGCTAATGGGCAAGCCGGCCAAGGTGCTTCATCCGTTCGGAGGAATGGCGGAGATCGGCGACCGCGTCGACCTGAACGAAGAGACGAAGCCGACCTGGGTGGGAGACGCGCACAACCTCGCGTGGATCGAGGACGAGACCTACGACCTGGTGATCCTCGACCCGCCCTACTCGAATGCAGAGTCCGGCGAGCTGTACGGCACCGGCAAGCTGCGCCCGCGGATCTTCGCCGCCGAGGCGGTCCGCGTGTGTAAGACCGGCGGCCACGTGGCGCTGTATCACCGCGTCCAGCCGACGCGCCCGAGCGGCACGCGGCTCGTCCGGCGCGTGGTCGTCCTAACCCGGAATCATCACGCCCCGCGCGTGTGCTTCATCTACGAGAAGTGGCAAGACCTGACCCTGTTCGGAGAGGAGGAGTCATGACCGAGCAACCCGAAGGAGCTCAGGACGGCGGCGGGTTCCACCCCGACGTCTCCCGAGTCGAAGTGTGGACGACCGCCAAGGGCTTGCCCCAGTGGAAGGTGCGCGTCGTCACTGACGAGGACCAGGCGAAGATCGACCTGCTGGTCAGTCAGGGCGTGGCGGCCTATCAGCGGCTCGAGCGCGAGCTGCGCGTGGGCGGAGCGCCGGCTGAAGGCTGGCCGGGAGAGTGAAGCATCTGCCGGAGATCCGCGTCGAGTACGCCCGCCTGGGCATCATGGCGCGGCGGGTCGTCTGGGTCCACGAAGGCCAGGAGATCGACCTGACCCCGCTGAGCGTGTCGAGGGTGGAGCGAGACGCCGACTTCAACCACACGCCGCTGGTCCGTCTCTCCGTCATGGCCCGTTTGGTCGAGGTTGAAGTCGAGCCGGCGGAGGAGTCGTGAACGAGCGCGTGCCGACCCGCGTGGAGCTGTTGGAAGCCGACATCGACGTCCGTTTGGCGGGGGAGTGGGATCAGCTGTTCAGCGTGCTCTCCATCCTGCCAAGTCAGTTCATTCCAATGGTGGCGGCGGCCATGCGCTCGGCCTACGTCAGGGGCTACGGGGACGCCTTCCAAGACGTCCCAAAAGGTCGTTTGTACAGCGACCACGGCTACCCGTTCACCCCTCCGGAGGCGCGCTCTTGACGGTCCCCGGGACCCGACCTTGGGCCGACTTGGGAACGGCACCCCCGTGGCGCTGGTTACACAGCGTGGTTGAGCGGAAAACAGCTGAACTGTGTGAACAGCGCCGGCATGCTAGCGCTGGTTTCGCGGTCTCCGCGGCCGGAGCGAGCAACCAGCGCCACGCGAGCGTTTCCGGCCGTCAAAGAACGGCTAGAGCAAGCGGTGTAACCAGCGCTGGCGCTGATTGGCGCTGGTTTACGAAGGGGGCGAAACCAGCGCTGCCAGCGTGCTACGTAGGCGTGTACCGCAACCCCACCCCCTCTAAAAGAGGGGGGGGTGAAGGGGACGGCGCAGATAGCGTGAGAAGTCGGTTTCGCTTGGGAGTCTGCCAATGACGGTCAACGGTTCCTCTTCGCGCTCCTCCTCCGCACGTCAACGGCGGGTCGCGCTGAGCTCCGCCTACCTCGAGCTGCGCCGGCGCGGGCTGTCCTACGAGGAGCGCCTGTGGTTGCGGGAGGCCGTGGCCGTAGTCGCTAGAGAGTTGGAACGCAAGGCGCGGCGGATCGGGATGGGCGGCGAGTCGACCGAGTTGTACCTGCGCTCTCACTGCAACGGCGTGCGGGTGCGTCGGTGAGTAGCTTCCGCGGATTCCGCGCCCGGGCTCCGGGGCTACGCTTGAGTGGAGCGGAGGTGCTCTGAGTGGACGCGTTGGTGGTGCTGACCGAGGATCTGGCCAACGTGATCGCCCCGTGGTGGCGCGCCCGAGCCGCCGACTCGGCCTACTCCGGCCAGGCCTGGGGAGCGTGGACGTCCGGTCAGATGAGCGCCACCGCCGGCGACCGGGGTGCCATGGCCCGGGGCGAGCCGATGCCCTCCATCCTGGCGCCCGCCCACGTGCTGGCCCGCTCCTCCGGCGTTCAGGTGAGGACGCTGTGGGCGGTCACGCACAAGCAGACCACGTGGACCGGCTACTACTGCAGGGCCGACAAGATCCTGTCGGCGCTGGGTCTAACCGACCAGGTGGGAGAGGGCAAGGCGGTGCCGCTGTGGGCCAACCCGTTCGTCAACCCGGACAACTGGGTGCGCCAGATGAGGGATGCCGGCGTGGTGGGCGACCCGTACGAGCAGCTGGGCGCGCGCTGTCCTTGGGAGTGGGGCTACGACCGGGGAGCGCTGCCCCCTATACTCGCCGCCTCGTGAGTCCTCGACGCGCGTGCCTGGAGTGCGGACGCCCGACCGAAGGGTCTAGGTGTCCCGAGCACGTCAGGGTGACCGGAGTCCCCACCGCCCACTGGTCGCGAGTGCGGCGAGCGAGGCTGATCTACGACGGAGGGGTCTGCCAGTTGCGCCACCCCGGCTGCTCCGGCCGCGCCGACACGGTGCACCTCGACCCCGAGTTGGAGGGTGATCACCGCCGCGCCTCCCTCGAGACCACCCGGAGCGCGTGCCGTCACTGCCACGGTGTCGAGGACGCGCCCAGGAGCAACGGGGGCGTGGGGGGGGTGGGGTTGCATCTCGAACTGCATGCACACGACATCAGCCCGCCGGCTATGCTTTTCTCTGGTTCGGTTGGGGGGCACTGATGGCAAGAACCGGCCCAGCCCCAATGCCCCCGGAGAACAAGCAGCGCGTCCGCGCCAAGGACAAGCAGACGGAGCTCACCAAGCCGAAGACCGCGCCCAAGCTGCCGGGCGCCTCCAAGTTCACGGCGGCCACGCGCGCCTGGTACAAGACTTGGGCCACTAGTCCGCAGGCCAGCCAGTTCATCGGGACGGATTGGCAGCGCCTTCACATGCTGGCGCTCATCGTCGACAAGTATTTCCGCAGCCCGACGCCGGGCGTCCTGGCCGAGATCTGCCGGCGGGAGTCCGGCTTGGGCGCGACGCCGGAGGACAGGCTGCGACTCAGGTGGCGCTTGGCGGAGAACCGCAAGCGCGAGGAGAAGGCGGAAGCCGCCGCGACGACCGGGCCGCCGGAGCCGGCGGCTTCCGCCAAGACCGCGCGAGAGGATCCGCGCCTGAAGCTGGTGAGCGGCGCGTGAGCGGCTCCGTCGAGATCCGCGTGGTGCGCGTGCCCTCCCTGATGGCGCACCTGCTCGACGCGGCGCCGTTGGTGCGGCTGGGCGTCGTGACCAACGCCGAGGGCAGCGAGCTGGCGCTGTACCGCTACCGGCTGGCCGAAGTTGAGCTCCGGGCGGAGCAGGCGTGAGCTGGCGCTTCCGCCTGCGCGTGGCGCTGTCGGTACTGAGCGGAGACCGCCGCTACGTCGACTTGTACATGCTGCCGCCGGAGGAGCGGGCGTGAAGCGGCTGCTGGCCTGGATCGTCGGGCGCGTCTCCTCCTGGCTGGGCGGAGGCATGAACGCGTGAAGCCGGCGCGCGGCTGGGTCAGGATCTACTGCCGTGGCAAGCGCACGTTCGCCTACTGGGACCGGCGGGCGGAGCGCCGGCGCTGCCTGGCCTGCGGCTCTGAGGTACGGGTGGTGGAGTGAGGGAGCTGATCGAGATCACGTCGCTCGGGGACGAGGCGCGGGTCTACCTGCTTGGGCGCTGGCGCGTCTACGAGTGGATCTGGTGGGAGGACGTCGTCTGGTGAAACGCCGCCTGCGCTGGTTCTGGCTGATCGCTCGGCGCGGCTTCCTGACCGGCGCCAAGAACGAGCGCCCGCGCTACAATCTTCCCAGGGACGACCGTCTGACCAGCCCGGCGTCTTGCCGGAGAAGGGAGGTTCGAGATGATCCTCGTACCCATCCCGGGGTACGCGGCCCGACTACGAAGGAGGGTGTTGCTCCATGAAGCGGGCAATCGTTCTCACCGCAGTGCTGGCGCTCGCGCTCGCGGCGTCGGCAGGAGCGATGACCGGCCGGTTCGACCCGACCGGCAAGATCACGGCCAACGGTAAGGCCGCGCACGTCTCAGGCCCGTTGGCGCTCGATCAGGACGAGCTGGGCGCCACGGTCTACGCGACCGTTACCCAGGGCGGCTGCGTTGGCAGCGGTGCCAGCGCCTACTCGACCGGTACCAAGTGGGAGGCCACGGCCTCCGGCTGCACGTTCCGCTCCGGCTCCGCCTACGTCACGGCCACCGCCACCATCTCACTGGCCGGCGGCGGCTCCGAGACGTACTGGTGGGATCAGACCATCACGCTGCGCTGAGCTAAGACGTCAGCCCCGGCGGTGAGGAGCGGACCGCCGCCGGGGCGCGTCTCCCCGCGCTCAGCCGGCTTGGCTCAGCTTCTCGCGCAGGTGCTTGACCCGCGCTTCCATCCGCTGGTAGGCGGCGTGGGCGTCGCGGTTCTGATCGCGGACGATGTGGTCGTCCGCCTTGGCGTTCTCGTAGGCCAGGTAGCCGCCGCGCGACTGCTCGAGGTCCGCCTCGAGCTGCTGGATCTCCACGCGGACGGAGTCGGCCGTGGGCGGCCGCTGGCCCGCCGCCAGCGCGTCGGTCTCGTCCGGATCCGTACCGACCGCGACGGGGTGGGACTCGTCGAGGTTCGATCCGTCGCCTACGTCGTCTCGGCGGGCGTCCGCTTCCGAGACGGGCGGCGTCAGATCGGGCTTCGACGTGGTCTTGTCGGCTGTTTCGGGCACGGTGCTGAGCTCCCTTCCTAGACGTGCTGGCCTCCGGGGGGAGGAGTTCCCGCGCCGGTCGGCGGCGAAACGGAGGTCGGAGAGGCCGCTGCGGGAAGTATGCTGCGCGGCCGTGAACGAACCGCGTCTGCTGCTGCCACCGTTCGAGAAGGACCCCGAGCCGTGGCCGTCGCTAGGCGGGCAGATCTGCGACTGGATTGAGGAGCGCCTGGTGCACGGACCGGGCGACGTGCGCGGTCAGCGGATCAGCCTGACTGACGAGGAGCGCATCTTCATCTGGCGCGCCTACGAGGTGTACCCGCAGGATCACAAGCTGGCCGGCCGTCGGCGCTTCAAGCGGGCGGTCTACTCCCGCCGCAAGGGAGCGCGCAAGACGGAGCTGGGCGCCTGGATCGGCATCGCCGAGATGGACCCCGAGGCGCCGGTGCGCTGCGACGGCTTCGACGCCAACGGGGAGCCGGTCGGACGCTCGATCCTCGACCCGTACATCCCGATGGTGGCCACGACGGAGGAGCAGAGCGACGACCTGGCCTACGGCGCAGCCAAGGTGATCCTCCAGAACTGCCCGCTGGGCAACAGCTACCTCGTCGGTGAGGAGCGCATCCTGCACCGCGACGCGCCCGGAGAGATGAAGGCGCTGGCCGGAGCCCCGACCGCGCGGGACGGAGCGCGTACCAGCTTCCAGCACTTCGACGAGACGCACCTGTTCGTGATCGCGCGGCTCAAGAAGTCCCACGCCACCATGCTGCGCAACGTCGGCAAGCGCGCCATCGCAGACCCGTGGTCTCTGGAGACCAGCACCATGTACGCCCCGGGGGAGGAGTCCGTGGCGGAGCTGAGCCACCTGTACGCGGAGGAGATCGCGGCCGGCAAGGTCGACGACCCGCGCCTGCTGTTCGATCACCGTCAGGCCAGCGAGACGCACGACCTCGACACCCAGAAGGGCTTGCGCGCCGCGCTAGTCGAAGCGGCCGGAGACGCGATCGCGTGGATGGACGTGGAGAACGTGGCCAGCCAGTACCGCGAGGCCGCCGCCAACCGAGACGACGGCGCCAAGAACGAGTTCAGGCGCTACTGGCTGAACCAGCGCCGCTCGCTGGCGCACCGCGCCTTCCCGCCGGACGTCTGGGCGTCGAGAGAAGCCAAGCGCGAGGTCGAGGGTCCGGTGGTCTTCTCTTTCGACGGCAGCTACTCTCGCGACTCGACGGCGCTGGTGGGTTGCACCGTGGAGGAGGTCCCGCACATCTTTGTGGCCGCGGCCTGGGAGCGGCCGGCCGCCAACCCGCGCTGGAGGACGCCCCGCCTCGAGGTGGACGCCGAGATCGAGCGGGTGATGGACGAGTACGACGTGATCGAGCTGGCGCCCGACCCTCCGGGCTGGCACCACGAGGTCGAAGAGTGGGAGCAGATGTACGAGGAGCTAGTGGTGCGCTTCGAGACCAACCAGGCCAGCCGGATGGGGCCGGCGTGCGACGAGTTCACCCAGGCGATGAGAGACGGCGGCTTCACGCACGACGGAGACCCGCGGCTGGCGCGCCACGTCTCCCACTGCTGCGTGGCGAACCGCGGGCGCTGGCAGGTGGTCACCAAGGAGCACCCGGACTCTCCGCTCAAGATCGACCTAGCGGTCGGCGCCATCATCGCGTTCGACCGCGCGCACTGGCACGTGGTCAACGAGGTGGGCGTGGAACCGGTGGCCGCGTGGGTGTGAGTCCGGTAACGTATCGGCGCCCGCGCTGGCTTAGGCTGAGGGCTGCGCGGGCATCCTTCTCGACGAGAGTCCGCGCGCTTGAGCTCCGCGCCGCGGGCTGGACCCGTCCGCGTCGCCGCCTATTGTTCGCGGCTGGAGTCACCCTCGCGGGATCGTACTTCTTGACCGACGCCTTGGCCCAAATCTACGCGCCTCTCCGCCCACTGGCGATCGGCGCGGTGCTGCTCGGCATCGGCCTCTTCATAGTCGACGTCGAGCGCCGGCCGTGACCAGCCTGTTCCGCTCCATGGTGCGGGCCGAGCCCGACCGCATCATCGGCATCAACGAAGCGGTCGAGATGATGACCTACAACGGCTCGATGTACGAGCTGGGTCTGTCCACGTCTCTCCCGGTCGACAACCAGGAGGTGATCGCGCCGCAGTTCCGCAGCGCGGTCGAGACCGCGTACAAGCGGGACGGAGCGGTCTTCGCGTGCATCCTGGTGCGGCTGCTGCTGTTCTCCGAAGCCAGCTTCCAGTTCAAGCGCCCCGGCGAGGACCTCTTCGGCAACAACGACCTGCTGCCACTCGAGAACCCGTGGCCTAACGCCACCACGCGCAACCTATTGGCGCGCATGGAGCAGGACGTATCTCTGGCCGGCAACTGGTTCGGCTGCCTCCGGCCGGGCCCGGGGCACCACTACGTCAAGCGGATGCGTCCGGACTGGACCTACATCATCTCCGGCACCACCGCTGACCCGGTCGACGCGCTGGAAGGGGACATCGACAGTGAGGTGATCGGCTACGCCTACGTGCCCGGCGGCTACTACTCGGGCAACGAACCGCAAATCTTCACCGTGGAGGAGGTGGCGCACTACGCGCCCATCCCGGATCCCACGGCCTTCTGGCGGGGGATGTCTTGGCTCCAGCCGGTAGTCGCCGAGGTGATGGCGGACAAGGCCGCCACCGCCCACAAGCTCAAGTTCTTCGAGCACGGCGCGACGCCCAACCTAGTGGTCGTTGCCGACGTGCGCGCCAAGTCAGAGCAGGTGGAGAAGATCGCGAAGGCGGTCAAGGAGAAGAACGAGGGGCTGGAGAACGCCTACAAGACGCTGGTGCTGGGCGGAGGAGCGGACGCCAAGGTGGTCGGCGCCGACCTGCGTCAGATCGACTTCAAGGCGACCCAGGGCGCGGGGGAGACCAGGATCGCGGCGGCCGCCGGCGTCCCTCCGATCATCGCTGGCTTCAGTGAGGGCTTGACCGCCGCCACGTACTCGAACTACAACCAGGCGCTCCGCCGCTTCGCCGACGGCACGCTCCGTCCGCTGTGGGGATTCGCCGCCGGCGCGCTGGGTACGATCATCCCCGCTCCCGGTGGCTCGGTTCTTTGGTACGACGACCGCGACATCCCGTTCCTCCAGGACGACGTCGCTACCGCCGCCCAGATTCTCACCGAGAACGCCGCTACCGTGCGGGCGCTCGTCGACGGAGGGTTCACGCCGGAGTCGGTAGTGGCCGCGGTCCTGAACCGCGACCTCGGCCGGCTGAAGCACACCGGCATGTACTCCGTCCAGCTTCACCCGCCCGGGACGATGGTGGCAAACCCGAACCCGGCGCCGCCGCCGCAGAACCAGAACCAGAACGGCAACAAGGCGCCGGCGCGCACCCGATCGCGACAAGCAGACCAGCTCCTCGCACTCGTAACGGCGGCTCGACAGGAGGACTGATCTGATGGCAATCGCAGAACGAGAGATCCAGACGGACGGACGCCCGCCGCGCGACGACCTCTACCGCGCGGTCTACCTGGCGGAGGGCGCGGAGGTGCGCGGAGCGGACGCTGAGAATCCGCTGCCCGTGCTGTTCGGGCACTTCGCGGTCTTCGACGAGTGGGCGGAAGTCGACTCGGTCTACGAGGGTCACTTCCTCGAGCGCGTCGCTCCCGGCGCCACGCTGAAGACCATCGCCGAGAACCGCTCCGCGATGAAGGTCATGTTCCATCACGGCATGGATCCGACGCTGGGCAAGCAGCTGCTGGGCACGATCCGGGAGCTGCGTGAGGACGACGTTGGGCCGTACTACGAGGTCGACCTGTTCGACGGCATCCCCCCGCTCCTCCTGGCGGGGCTCCGCGCGGGCGAGTACGGCGTCAGCTACCGCTTCTCGATCATCAACGATCACTTCGTCCAGCGCCCGCCAGCGTCGGAGCACAACCCCCAAGGACTGCCGGAGCGTACCGTGCTGGAGATGCGGGTCAAGGAGTTCGGCCCGACTCCGATGCCGGTGCAGGACAAGGCGACCGCCGGCGTGCGCTCCCTGACTGACGACGTGTTCGTCGAGCGCCTCCGTCACGATCCCGCAAAAGCCGCGGCCTTCGGCGTGCGGGTGGACGGCTTCGGCAACGGTGCCGAAGGGAACACGGCGGCCGCCGGCTTCGGCAGCTACACGCTCAACGACATCGTTTCGGTCTCCTTAGCCGAAGTGCCCACGCGAGTGGAGACGGAGGAGCGGCAGTACAAGCGCGCCTGGGAATACGTGACGGAGACGCCGTGGGCAATCCACCCGGCCGCGCTCCAGACCATCATCGGGATCCTCGAGGAACGCCGCGCCGGCGGCCGACCCTCCCCGGCCGAGATTGCGGAGCGCATCGGGACGCGCGCCGACGTTCCGGCGGACGGCCACCCACCGGACGGTCCGGTGCGCGTCATCAACGTGATGGCGCCGATCGTTCCGCACGGCGCGGCGGTACAGGAGACCAGCTCGGGTCCTCTGGTGGGCATCGACGGGCTGCGGGCGGAGTTCCGCGCCGCGGTTGAGTCCGCCGACGTGAAGGGCATCCTGCTCCGCTTCGACACGCCCGGCGGATCCGTCGAGGGCGTGCCGGAGCTCAACGCTGAGATCCTGGCGGCGCGCGGCAAGAAGCCGATCTGGGCGCACGCGGATGGCTGGGCGGCCTCCGCCGGCTACTACCTCGCTTCCGCGGCGGACGAGATCAGCGTCAACCCGTCGGGCAAGGTCGGGTCGATCGGCGTGTACGCCGCCCACCAGGACCTCTCGGCTCAGATGGAGCAGAAGGGGATCAAGACCACCATCGTAAAGGCGGGCAAGTACAAGGCGGAGGCCAACCCGGTCCAGCCGCTGTCGGAGGAGGCGCAGGCTCATATGCAGAGCCAGGTGGACGCCTTCTACGAGATGTTCGTGAAGGCGGTGGCCAAGGGGCGCGGCGTTCCGGTCGAGGACGTGCGAGCCGGCTTCGGCGAAGGCCGGATGGTGATGGCGGCTAAGGCAGTCACCCAGGGAATGGCCGACCGCGTGTCGACCTTCGATCAGGCGCTCGCCCGGATGGAGAAGGCCGTGGCGGATACCACGCGCTCGGAGGACGATCCGGAGGACCGGGACGCGCTGCTCGCCACCTACTTCGAGGAGGCGTGTATCGACACGGTCACGCCGGCGGTGATGACCAACGCGCAGTTGTCCAGGTCGATCAAGTGGAACAGAGAGGAGCGGGAGCGCAGCGCCACAAGTGAGGTGCCCCCGCTGGCCCTTAGGGTGTCCACTGAAGAGGAGCCGGAGCGTTCCGACGCCACCACTCCCCCGGAGCCGGAGCCTCCCGAGGCCACCACTCCAAGCGACGGTGACCACGACGAAGACCAGCAGGGAGCTACGGAGATGCTTGTAGAGGAGCGACGGGCCAGGATCAGTGAGATTCTGTCCCGCCGGACGGACCTCCACGAAGCGGCCGGGGGCGACGCCCTCGACGCCGAGGCGCAGGAGGAGTGGGACGGCTTGAGTGAGGAACTGCGGATGCACGAGCGGGCCGTCGAGAACCACGCGATGCGGACGCGGCAGATCGCCGAGTCGGTACGCAGGACGGAAGGCGAAGGCGAGCCGTACGACCGGACCGGCAACGGTGACGGCTACGCGCGCGACGTCCAGATCGTTCGCCAGCGACGGCGCGTTCCGGACGACCCCTTCGACCTGGGCGGCTACCGCGCCATGGCCGACGGCGTCGACACGCTGTACGAGGGCTACCGCGAGGGCGCCCGCCGGATCGTCGAGGCGGAGTCCTTTGCGCACCCGGACGCTGACCGCTCGTCCAGCCAGGAGCGGCTCGAGTGGCTGCTGGCCAACCGGGACGGCAAGAACAGTGAGGGCGAGGAGGGCGTGATCAGCCGCCGGATCATCGCCACGTGCAGCCCCACGTACAAGCGGGCGTTCGGCAAGAAGATCACCGGCAAGGAGCTCACGCCGGACGAGCAGCGCGCGATGTCGCTGACCACAACGGCCGGCGGCTTCGCGGTCCCGGTGACGCTCGACCCGACGCTGATCCTGACCAGCAACGGAGTGGTGAACCCGCTCCGCCAGGTCTCGCGCGTCGAGACGATCACGGGCAACACGTGGCAGGGTCTCACGTCGGCGGGCATCACGGCCGCGTACACGGCGGAGGCCACGGAGACCACGGACGCCAACCCGGTGTTCGCACAGCCGGTCGCGAACGTCGAGAAGGCGCAGGCCCTCATCCCGTTCTCCATCGAGATCGGGCAGGACTACGGGCAGATGCAGTCCGAGATGGCGCGCCTGTTCCAGGACGCCAAGGACACGGTCGAGGCCGACAAGTTCCTCACCGGCGTCGGTCACGCGTCGAACGTCCCCGAGGGCTTCCTGGTCGGCGGCACGGTCGTCGTCACCACGGCGGCGGCCACCACGTTGGCCAGGGGCGACCTCTACGGCCTGGAGGAGGCGCTGCCTCCGCGCTACCGGCCGCGGGCGGTCATCCTCGGCAACAAGAAGCAGTTCAACCGCGTCCGCCAGTTCGACACGGCGGGCGGCTCGGACCTCTGGGTGCAGCTCGGTGAGGGCATGCCCCGGAGCCTCCTGGGCTACCCGAACTACGAGTACAGCAACATGACCAACGCGCTGACGTCCGGCGCCTCGATCTTCACCTTCGGGGACTTCACGCAGTTCCTGATCGTCGATCGCGTCGGACTCGACGTCGAGTTGATCCCCCACCTCTTCGGCGGCTCGAACCGCTTCCCGACCGGGCAGCGGGCGCTGTACGCCTACTGGCGCAACACGTCGAAGGTGCTCACGAACAAGGCGCTGGTGACGCTCAAGGTCACGTAGGTAGCGTCTGACCAGTTAGGGCGGGCTCTGGGGCCGCTGGTCCCCCGGAGTCCGCCCTAAGCAAAGCCGGAGGAGAGGAACGCGCATGACCAAGCTGTATCAGGCCAAGGAGAGTTTCCACACCGAGATCGACGGCGTGCCGATGACCGTCCAGGCCGGCCAGATCGTAGAGGAGGGTTCGCCGATGCTCTCCGGCCGGCTGGACATGTTCGCCGACGTCGTACCCGACTTCCCGGCGCCGTCGAAGGCGTCCCCGGCGAAGGAAAGCGTGCGCGTGCAAGACGACCCGACCGCGAAGGCGTCCGCCACCAAGAAGTAACTCCTAGGGAGGAGACCAGCATTCGAATCCTTTGGCATAGCAACGCGCCGTGGGCGCCGACGGGGTACGGCCAGCAGACGGCGCTGTTCACTCCGAGGATCCGCGACCTGGGCCACGACGTGGCCCTCTCCGCGTTCTTCGGCCTAGAGGGCGGGATGATCTCCTGGAACGGGATGATCGTCTACCCGAGCGACGAGACCAAGTTCGCCCGGCGCGCGCTCCGCCACTACGTCCAAGATTGGGGCGGCACCGACCGCGACTGCCTCGTCCTGACGCTGATGGACGTCTGGCCGCTCGGCCCGCAGGCGGTCGAGGGTCTCCGGGTCGCTTCGTGGGTCCCGATCGACCACAAGCCCGCGCCGCCGGCGGTCGTCCAGTTCTTCCAGCGCTCCGGCGCCCGCGCCGTCGCGATGAGCAAGTTCGGCCAGGAGGAGTTGCAGGACGCCGGCCTAGAGGCGCTGTACGTCCCGCACGGGATCGACTGCGATCTCTTCCAGCCGTGGGAAGACCGCGCTGAGCTCCGGGACGCGCTGAAGATCCCGCGAGACGCCTTCGTCGTCGGCATGGTAGCTAACAACCAGGGGACGAACCCGCCGCGCAAGGCGTTCCCTCAGGTCTTCCAGGCGTTCGCCGCACTGCGGGAGAAGCACTCGGACGCCTTCCTCTACCTCCACTGCGACATGCGCGGGTCGAACCAGGGCATCAACCTGGCGGCGATGGCGCGCGTCTGCGGGATCCCCGACGAGGCTATCGGCGTGACCGATCAAGCCAAGCTGACGCTGGGCATGCCCCAGGACGTGATGCCGTGCGTCTACGGCGCCTTCGACGTCTTGGCTAATCCGTCCTACGGGGAGGGCTTCGGCATCCCGATCGTCGAGGCGCAGGCCTGCGGGACTCCGGTGATCGTCACCGACTGGACGTCGATGCCGGAGCTGTGCGGAGCGGGCTGGACCTGCGCCGGCGACCCGTGGTACGACCCGGGGCAGGGCGCGTTCTTCAAGTATCCGTTCCTGGCGGAGGTGTACGACGCTATGGTGGCGGCCTACGACGGCGCGGCCGGGCTCCGGGACCAGGCGCGGGAGTTCGCGCTGCAGTACGACGTTGAGGACGTGCTGCGGGAACACTGGATCCCGACGTTGGAGGCGCTCGACCGTCCGCGGGAGGTGGCGCCTCTCGGCGGCAACCGCGCTCAGCGGAGGGCGGCGGCAAAGCGCGCGAAGGTGAAGGTGTGAGGTGCGGGTTGCGCTGCTCACCTGCACGCGGGACCGGCTCCCGTACCTGATCCACTGCTACGACACGTTGCGTGAGTACGCCGGCTGCGACTTCGACCTGTACGTGGCTGACCAAGGCTCGGAGGACGACACGGTCATGTGGTTGGGGGAGCAGACGGACGCGCACGTGCTCGCGCTTGGCAAGAACCTCGGCCTGTGCTGCGCGTTGAACCTCCTCCTCGGTGACGTCTTCGACGCCTGGGACTACGACGTGATCGTACGCTGGGACAACGACTGCGAGCTGACCCAGCCGGAGACGCTGTCCACGGTGGCCGGCCTGGCGCTCGACTACGACATGATCCTGGCCCCGCGCGTCGAGGGACTCCGTAATCCGCCGGCGCACGTCGGGGAGATCCAGGTCGGGGACTACGTGGTGGACGAGACGTCCATCCTGGGCGGCATCTTCATGGCCGTCCCGGCTGAGCTCTACTCGCTCGACGGCTTCCGCTACGACGAGTCGCAGCCGCCGTGGGCGGGAGACGAGCTGATCGTTCCCTGGTTCCGGGCGCGTGGAGGACGCGCCGGCTATGTGCGCGAGTTCTCCGTCAACCACTACAAGACCACGGAGGGTCAGCGGCGAGACATCCCTGAATACTTCGATCGCCGCGTGGCGGAAGGCGGGCCGGCCCTGTGATCGTCGACTTCGACGACTTCCACGAGTGCAACCACCGACTCGATCTACTGGCCGTCCTCCGGGAAGCCAACCCGGCCTTCCGTTGCACGCTGTTCGCGATCCCCGCGCTCGGCTCTGCAAGCTTCTGGGACTCCGTGCCTGACTGGTGCGAGCTGGCCGTCCACGGCTGGGGGCACTCCACGCCGTACGAGTGCGTCGGTTGGTCGTACGACCAGATGTACCGCCTCATGGAGAACCGGCCGCACCAGTTCGTCAAGGGCTTCAAGGCGCCGGGCTGGCAAATCTCGGACGGCTGCTACTCGGCGCTGAGCGCCGGCGGCTGGTGGCTGGCCGATCAGCACTACAACGACGGCCGGCGCCCGGAGGGTCTCCGCGTCCACTGCCTCGACGACGGGGACCACTGGCACGGGCATATCCAGAACGTCTGCGGCAACGGCATCGAGGAGCGCTTCCCGGCACTGCTCTCCGCGGTGCGCTCCGCCGAGACTTTCGACCTGATCAGTGAGATCGTCCAGCCGTGGAAGCCGGAGCTGGTAGCGGCGTGACCGTTTACGTAGCTGAGAACAATGGGCCACTGGATTGGGACGGCTGGCGGGAGAACTACGACGCAATGACCTTCGCCGATCAGCGGGAGTTCTACAAGACGGTCGCGGCGCACTTCCCCGACCAGTCCCACCACAACGCTGAGGTGGCGCACACGTTCTTCGACGAGATCGGTCCCTGCACCGTGGCAGAGCTGGGCGGATGGGACGGCGCACTGGCCGGGGAGATGCTGGCGCGTCATCCGATTGAGCTCTGGACGAACTACGACCTAGTCGTCGTACCGCAGGTGTGCGCCAGCCCGCGCTACCGGCTCCAGGCGCTAACGCGTCCGCTCTGGGACGCTCCGGTGGAAGCGGACGCCTTCGTGGCGATGCACGTGATCGAGCACGTCAAAGCCATCGAGCTAGCGCGTCTAGTTGCCCAGTTGCGCGTGAGGGAGTGCCTGATCGAGAGTCCGCTGGAAGACGGGCCAACCGACTGGAGCGGATACAGCGGCACGCACGTGCTCGAACTTGGCTGGGACGGAGTGGACGGGCTGTTCGAGCGCGCCGGCTTTGAGATCACGCACGAGTGGGTGTGGGGGAGGTTCTACGCCCGGTGATCGACGTCGAGACCTTGCAGCATGAGTGGGAGCTGGATCGGCTGGTCGACCTCTGCGAGCGCGCCCGGCCTAAGCGCGTGCTGGAGATCGGGTCGTGGGAGGGCGGGACGCTGCGCCGCTGGCTGGCGTTCTCTCCGCTCCGCCTGGCGGTCGTCGACGATGAGATGCGCGGCGCAAATTTGTGGAGGGCGTGGGCGGCGGTGGCTGGCACTCACCTGCACCTGATCGAAGGCAAGAGCCAGGATCAAGGCGTGATCGCCGCCGCGGTTGAGCACGGGCCGTACGACTGGATCTTCCTCGACGCGGATCACCGCTACGAGGCCGGGAAGGCGGACTGGGCCGCCTACGAACCGCTGATCGCTCCGGGCGGACTGTTCGCGATGCACGACATTCGGGACTACGAGCACGGCAACCTCAGCGCGCTCTGGCAGGAGATCCGCCGCGGCCGGCGCTCGCTAGAGATCCTCGACCTGAGCGTTGAGGAGCCTTGGGGCGGGATCGGGGTCGTGTGGAACTGAGCCAGGTAGCCTGCGTGCTCGTAACCCGCGGCAACGTCTCGATGGAGTCCGTGCTCGATTCACTGCCGAAGTTCCGCCAGGTCGCGGTCTGGGACAACAGCGTGCGCCCGGCGGACGCCGCCGTGTTCGGCCGGTACCTGGCCATCTCGGAAGTACGGGCGCCGTTCATCTACACGCAGGACGACGACGCGCTCTGCCCGGCGGCTGAGCTGGTCGAGTCGTACGACGGAGACGGCTTGACCGTCAACGTGCCTCCCGGCGAGCACCCGTGGCTGGCCTGGGGCGGGATCTTCCCGCGAGACCTTCCGTTCGACGCGTTCAAGACGTACTGGAACTACTGGCCCCTCGATCGATTCTTTCACCGCTGGGCGGACGTGGCCTTCGCCCACCTGACCGGCTGGGACGAGGTAGACCTTGGGCACGTCGACCTGCCATGGGCCACCGCCTCAGATCGGATGTACCACGAGCCGGAGCACTACCCGGAGCAGGACGAGATGCGCCGGCGCGCCGGGTCTCTAGTGGGAGTGCTCCAGTGACCGTCGTGATCGACGTCGGCTGCGCGGAGTACCCGGGCGCCGAGTCCGTCCGCCAACTGGTCGAGCGCTTCAAGCCGTCCCTGCTCTACGGCATCGACCCGGCCGCCACGCCGGGGACTACCTGGGTGAACGACACGCGCGTGATTCGTCTTCGCGCCGCGGCCTGGACGGAGATCGGCGAGGTCGGCTTCGACGTGAACGGCATGTGCTCGAAGATCGGCAACGGGCCGCCGGTGTCGACGCTCGACCTAGCGCTGATCGTTCGGCGAGCGGCCGCGCGCAACCAGCCGGTGATCCTCAAGCTGGACTGTGAGGGGGCGGAGTACGAGCTGCTGGAGTACCTGCTGGAGACCGGCGACGCGGACCACCTGGACAAAGTCCTGGTGGAATGGCACGGCCACGAAGCGGAGCGGAGAGACGCCATCACGGCGCGGTTGAACTGTCCGGTGGAGGGGTGGCAGTGAGCGTTTCCGTGATCATCCCGACGATCGGCCGGCGGAGTCTCCGCCAAGCAACGCTCTCGGCGCGCCAGGCGGACGAGTTGGTCATCGTCGTCGACAAGGCGGCGGCGGAGACGAAGGAGCTAGAGGTGGCTGACCACCCCGCGGTGAAGGTGATCTCGGTCGTGGGAGGGGACCACGGCTACACCGCGAGGGCAGCCGGAATGGCGGCGGCCACCTCTACGCATCTTGCGTTCCTCGATGACGACGACGTCTACGTGGAGGGAGCCATCGACCTGATGCGGGAGGTGGCTACGGACCGGCCGGTGATCTTCCGGATGGCGCACCCCGAGTTCGGGATGCTCTGGCGCGTCCCTGAGCTCCGCTTCGGCAACGTTGGCACCCCGATGTTCCTCGTCCCAAATGACCCGGAGAAGCTGGGAGAGTGGACGCCCCACGCACCGACGCTCGATCAGCCCGGCGGAGACTTCACCTTCATCGCGGGCTGCTGCGCGGCGATGGGCGAACCTGAGTGGCGAGAGGATCTAATCGCGCTGGTCCGCCCGCCGGAGCGCGCCAGCGACGTCTCGATCGCGGTGGTGACTCCGTGGATGAACCATCCGGAGCTGGTCTACGACTACACGGTGGCAATGCAGGCCGGCCGGCCCGACGAGCTGATCGTAGTCGACAACGGCAGCGAGCCGCCGCTGGCCTTCGCGGAGATGCGCTTCAGTAACAACCGCGGCTTTTCCCCGGCCTGCAACGCCGGCCTCACCCACGCGGAGAGTGACGCGGTGCTGTTCCTGAACAACGACATCCGGATGCGGACTCCGGACTGGCTAGAGACCATCCGCGGCGCGATCGAGCCGGGCGTGCTAGTCGGCGCCAAGATCCGCTACGACCGTCACGCCGACGTGGACGGCGAGCAGTACCCGTACCTGGACGGCTGGTGCCTAGCCGGCTACCGGATGGAGCTGCTCGGCATCGGCGGCTTCGACGAGACGTTCCAGGAGCCCGCCTACTTCTCCGACAACGATCTCTGCCTCCGCGCGCGCGCCGCCGGGATGACGCTGCGCGAGGTGAAGGTCGGGCTAGAGCACCTGCTCGGCGTGACGTCCGGACCTCCGGACGCGCCGGCCAAGGTGGCCGCGTGCGACGCCAACTACGAGCGGTATGCCAGCCGCGTGCGGGAGCTGGTTGGATGACCGTCGAGGAGCACGGCCGCATCGTCGAGACGATGATCCAGGAGCACCGCGTCGAGCTAGCGAAGATGGAGCTGCAGCTGGCGCTCTATCGCGGGGCGCTCGAAGAGGCCGGGATCGAACCGCCGGACAGGGCCGGCGCCGAGCTACTCCAGATGTGGCGCGACGCGTCGGCCGTAGTGCGTACGACCGCGGACTTCACCGCAAGGCTCGGCTCCGCCAAGGAGCTCATCGGAGATCGACTGGGGGCAAGCTTGTGACCAGCACGCTCGAAGCGGCGTCGGCGTCGGCGCGCAACGTCTACCCGCCCGGCACCGTTCTGCTGCCGTGCCACGACCACGCGCGCTACCACCACTTCACTAATGACATGATCTTGCTCGACGTGCCGGACGGGACGGAGATCAGCGTCAACCGTTCGGCCAGCATCGTCCAGAACCTCAACATGGGCATCGCCGGTCTCCCGGAGTCCAGCGACTGGGTCTGGATCATCGGGGACGATCACACCTTCGCGCGCGACATCATCATGCGTCTGCTCACCCACCTGTACGACGTCCCGGAGGAGCAGCAGGTCGACATCGTAGCGCCGCTGTGCGTCCGCCGCGGTCCGCCGTTCTCTCTGGTGGCGTTCGACGCGCAGGTGAAGATCGACGAGGTGCCGCACCCGGCCTACCACTCCGTCCAGTTTCAGGATCTTCCGCAGCACGGTCTCGTCGAGGTGGTCGCGTGCGGGAGCGCGGGGATGCTGGTCCGGCGGAAGGTCTTCGACGCGATCGGGTCTCCGTGGTTCGCTAACAGCACCGGGCTGTTCGTCGACGAGGACATGGAGTTCTGCCGGCGCGCGCGGGCGAAGGGCTTCAAGGTCTACCTCGACGTGGACAACGCCATCGGCCACCTCGGCATCCTCGCCGCCTGGCCGCGCAAGGTGGACGGCGAATGGGGACTCATCCTCGACTTCCAGGGGCAGGGCGACAACCGGATCTTTATGCCCGGAGGGATCCGGACGGAGGAAGTGAAGCCCGGGGACACGCAGCAGCACTACGGCGTCTACGGAGACCCGAAAGGCAACTTCACCGTGCACGACGGCGGTCGCACGTGAGCAGCGGGCCCGTCTACGTTCCGCACCCCGGAGAGATCGGCGGGCACCCCGTCGAGGAGCTGGAAGGCGCGGACGGCAACCCGGTGCTGATCACCGTCTGCTCCGGCTGCGGGCGCATGCGCTCGATCCTGTTCTTGAGTAAGGATCGGTGGCTGTGTACCGGCTGTCGGGCAGAGGGCACGTCGCCCCCTAATCTCTTTCCAATCGGATGACGCGACGACCAGCAGTAAGGAGCAGCAACCATGCCTGAGATTTGGCCCGACGAGGGACTGGATCAGGTTTTGGGGTTCTTCCCCAAAAACGGCACGCTGCCGGCCAACACGTGGATGGGGCTGTTTACGACCTTCACTGCCAACACGGTCGGTACCAACACGGACACGCGCGCCAGCTACACGGAGCCTGGTTCCGGCGGCTACGCCCGCCAGACGATTAGCTCCGCGTCGTGGGGCGCCCAGGCAGCGGCTACGGCGGGACGGAAGACCGCGGCTGGCCAGGTGACCTTCACCACGGCCACGGCGTCGTGGGGCACCATCAACGGGTTCTTCTTGGCGAACTCGCTCAGCACCGGCAGCCTCTACTTCGCCGCCAACTTCGACGACACGACGGCGGTGCCGATCCAGTCGAACGACGTGATCAAGGTCACGCCGACCGTTCAGTACAACCAGTAGCCGGGAGCCTCCGTGGCTGACGACGTTGCAGTAACCGCGGGAGCCGGGCCTGTGAAGATGCGGGCAAAGGAGCTGGCGTCCAACATCTTCGCGCAGGTAGTCGCGGTGCTGACGACTCCTCCCACCGTATTAGCCGGCAACCAGACCCTCTCGGTAGTGACCGGATCCGACTCGACCCTGACCGTCCCGACCGGAGCTACCCACGCGCTGATGACCGTCGACACGGGCGGAGGAGACATCCGTTATTGGGAGGACGGCTCCAGCCCCTCGACGACGGCGGGTCTACTCGTTCCCGCCGGCGGAGCGGCGGAGCTCACCAACCTGGCAAACGTGAAGATGCGGGCCACCACCGGTACGGCGGCGGTCAACGTCTCCTATCGAAAGTACGTGTGACCACCGCGCTGCCCTGGCTTGGCTGGCTCCTCGTCGGCCGCCGGGGCTATCGCGCGCTCGGGACGGTGCTCGTTGCCGCGGCGGTCGGAGTCAGCGGCACCGCGATCTACCGAACGACGCAGACCGGCGGTGCCACCTTTCCGCTGAAGGTGAGCTCCAGCGGACGTTACTTGACGACCGCTGACGGCTCCCCTTTCCTGCTCGTCGGGGACTCGCCGCAGACGAACCTCGGTAGCCTCAGCTCGACCAACTGGAACAGCTTCGTCAGCGACCGCGCGGCTCACGGCTTCAACGCGCTCTGGGAGTGGCTGCCTTGCGACGCCTACGCCGGGCCGTGCGCCGCGGACGCGACTACCTACGACGGCGTGAAGCCGTTTACCAGCGGCACCAGTCTCAGCAACTACGACCTGGCCACGCCGAACGACACCTACTTCGACCGGGCGCACGGCTACGCCGCCACGGCTCAGAGCGCGGGCATCGCCATGTTCCTCAACCCGATGGAGACCGGGCACTGCGACGCCGGCAGCTTCATTACCACGCTCGAGAACAACGGGGCCACCAAGGCGTTCAACTTCGGCGCCTACCTCGGCACCAAGTTCGCCGATCTGGGCAACGTCGTCTGGGTCTTCGGGAACGACTATCAGTGCTTCCAGAATTCGACTGACGACAACCTCGTCCGCCAGCTCGCGCTCGGGATCAAGTCGACGGACTCCTCCGCTCCGATGACGATGAGCGGTGCGTTCTCGTTCTCGACTCCGGTCTACAACTTTATCGGCTACACCTCGCTCGACGATACGACCCACGACTGGACGTCCATCTTCACAATGAATTGGGCATACCCGTACACGCCGGCCTACGCGGACATTCGCTACGCCTACGGGCAGACGCCGACGCTGCCGGCGGTGATGGGTGAGTCGAACTACGAGGGGGAGCAGAACCCCTCTACGGACGGCTGCAATACGATCCGCAACTGTCGTCTCCAGGAGTGGTGGACGATGACCAGCGGCGCCACCGGCCAGTTCTACGGCTGCCACTGCGGGCTGACTCTGACCAACGCCAACTACCCCAACGGGATCGACACGACCGGGGTCACCCAGCTCGGCTACCAAACGTCGCTCCTGAAGACGATCGCCTGGTGGACTCTAGCGCCGCAAACGAACGGCGCCGGCCAGCTGATTACGAGCGGCGGAGGAACCTTCTCAAGCACCTGCTCCGGGATCCCGTGCATTTCGACGAACACCTACGTCTCAGCGGCTAAGTCCGCGGACAGCACGCTGGCGCTGATCTACTCGCCGGGTCCTTCCGGAGACCAGACCTTTACGGTCGACTTCAGCAAGATGGCAAACAGCTCGACGACCGCGCGCTGGTACGACCCGACCAACGGCACCTACACCACCGTCACCGGGTCGCCCTTTACCAACGCCAGTGGCGCGGCCAGCATTACGGCAGGGAACGGCGCTGCCAACAGCGCCGGAGACCACGACTGGGCTCTGCTGCTTACTAGCTAGGGGAGGCAGAGATGAAGAGGCTTCTGTTCGTACTCGGGTTTGCGGTCTTGGCTGCGACGGGATTCGTAGTTGAGACGTTCGCTGTCGACGCGCCGGGGACGCACACTGCGTGCGTAACGGCCACCGCCACCGCTCCGGGCGTTACTACGCCCGCGGTGACGACTCCGCGTACGACTATCAAGATTTACACCTCGCCGGTCTCGACCGTCCCGGGCGCCGTGGTACCGGGCGTCACGGTGCCGGGCTCCTCGGACACGGAGACGGCTTGCGTGACGGCGACCGACCAGACAGTCACGGTCACCGAGACGAGTGGGACTGATACGACGGGAGGTACGACCACCGCCCCTCCGCCCCCGCCCCCGCCTCCGCCTCCGCCTCCGCCTCCACCGCCTCCGCCTCCACCACCTCCCGGATGCACGACGACGATTAGCTCCGGTCTTGCGGCCGCAATCCAGTCTGCGGCGGGTGGGGATACCATCTGCTTGAGCTCCGGGAGCTACGGCAACCTGACACTGACGAACGTGACCAAGAGCGCCGACGTGACGATTGTTCCCGCCGGCAGCGCCAGCGCTAGCATCGGTTCCATGAACCTGCAGCACGTCACCCACCTTCACTTCACCGGTGGCAGCGGCTCGCTGAGCGTAGGCGGAGGCGTGATCGACCAGTTTGACACGCGCCCGAACTGTTCCAGCAATCTCACGTTCGACTACCTCCGCTTCACCTCCGCGCTCGACATCCTTCCGCGCTGCGCGGCCATGGCGATCAAGGTCGACCACGCGAACCTGAACAACGTCGGGCCAGGCGGCGCGGGAGAGGGGAAGATCAACGTGCAGGCGCTCGACCTAGGGCCGAGCAGTGACCAGGGAATTACGATCTCGAACAGCACCTTCGACGGCGGCTGCTCTAAGGGCATCCAGATCCTCGGAGGCGCCTACGGCACGCAGGTGCTGAACAACGAGTTCGCGCACATGCCCGACCAGAGCACGTGCGACTCGACCACCGGCGTTCACATCGGCGGCGTCCAGCTCTACGGTGCCCCGTTCTCGCACCTCAAGGGCAACTATTTCTTCGACAACGGGACTTCAGCCGGCGGCGTCTCGATGCTCGACCCCGGTTCGCACAACTCGCTGGTCGAGGACAACGTCTTCGTCTGCTCCTGCGTCTACCCGTGGTCGATCCAAGCGGGCGCTCAGCTCAACGACAGCTTCCTCCACAACACCTTCGCGGGCGGGGGCGGGCTGCACTTCTACTTCAACGTCGGCGCCAACCCGTCGGGCAACCTCGTCCGCGACAACGTGTTCACGGACGCGGGCAACGGCATCACCGATAGCTCCGGAGCCAACTGGGGTACGCACGACCACAACCTCAACAGCGGCCTCTCCGGGACGGGAGAGATCACGGGCACCCCGGTCTTCGTAGGCGGCGGCAGCACTTCGGCTTACGCCAACTGGTACCTCGTACCCGGCTCGCCCGGCGCGGGCGCGGCCTCCGACGGCGGGGACATGGGCATCCGCTAGTGGCCGCTCCCTCAATCATCAGCGCTGTTGACATCAGCGGCGCCGGGGTCACAGACGCCAACACCGGCTCGACTTCGATCACCGTTCCGGCGAGCTGCACGGGGGTGGCGGTTCTCACCGGCGGGTACTTCCCGAACGCGACCTGCCTCTCGGCCCCCGACGCGCTCACGCTGCGCGGCACGCCGATCCCCACCTACGCGGCCGGCGGCGATGCCTCGGGCGCGAGCCACCAGGGCGGCATCGGCTTCCTGGAGGGCAGCATCGCCTCGGGCGCGGCCACGCTCGCCTGGGACTGGCGTCTCACTGATACGCCGACCGACGGCATCCTCATGGTCGTCGCCTTCATCGGCGGGTGCGCCACCGCGAGTGCTATCCGGGACTCAGACGGCATCCAGAGCGCCACCTTTGCCGACAACGCGCTGCATTCAACTAAGTCGCTCACGGCGCTAACCGACGACCTGATCCTTGGCTGGATGGAGGGCTTTGAGTCCGGCGTGGTGTCTAGCGGCGCCTGGACTAACGCCGCGGCCTTCGCGAGCTATCCGTCAGCGTCCGGGCTGTTCCGCAGCACCTACGGGCGGCTGGGAACCGCGACCCCGACTGGCAACCAGACGGTGGGCTTTACCATCAGCCAGTCGAGCAACGACGGCAGCCTGCAGGCCATCGTGATCAAGCCGAGCGCGGGTCCCTCCCTGACCAAGACCGGCGCCGGCATCATCGGGCCGTAGGCCGTGGCCTTCCCGACCATACCGACCGTCGCCAGCGGCGATCTCCTCTCGTCGACTACGACGACCGCCGGTACGACGCACACCTTCCCGAGCTTGACGTCGCTGCGTGGCGGCGCCGGCCCGCAGGCGGGAGACCTACTGATCGCGGTCATCGTCCAGTACCAGGGCGGGACGTCCAATGCTGAGTTCTCCGCGTGGGGCGCGTCCTTCACTGAGCTCCTCGACGACGCGACCGTCACCGCGCTCGACATGGCGATCGGCGTCGCCTACAAGATCGCGACCGGCTCAGAGTCCGGCACGTTTACGGTCACCTCCGCGCACTCGTTCATCTCGGCGCAGTTCCTCATGCGCATCCCGGCCGGGCAATGGACGGACGTGCCCGCGGTTCTGGCCACGGTGCGTGCGACCAACGCGATGGCCGACCCGGGAGCGCTTGACCCAGCTAACTGGGCGGCGGAGGACACGCTTTGGATCGCGGTCGGCGGCTTCAGTGAGACGACCCTTACGGGCAGCCCGCCGACTCTTGACACACCGCCGACGAACTACACCGGCCAGTTGATCGTTGCTCGCGCCGCGGACGCGATCGGGAACGTCACCGCCGGCGTAGCGTTCAGGCAGCTCAACGCCTCGTCCGAGAACGTCGGCACCTGGGCGGTCTCGAACCCCACGCACGGCAATGGCGTCGCGACCGTCCTCGCGGTGCGACCGCTGCCTCAGAAGACCGGCTCC
>Ga0247681_1000019_pt1 | contig 34830 bp, 44 predicted proteins | sample CNK22_metaG_FD_182798 | JGI IMG/M metagenome (GOLD analysis project Ga0247681, IMG submission 182798) | Soil microbial communities from Purdue University Martell Research Forest, Indiana, United States - CNK22 | ecosystem: Environmental > Terrestrial > Soil > Temperate forest > Bulk soil... | reverse complement strand
GGCCGCACCGGCTCCAACCCGGACGGGGTGGGTTCGATTCCTACACAGCCTGCCATCAGGGATAGGGAGTGGCAGTTCTCCGCCTGGCCTGGAACCAGGACATCTCGCTGGTGCAATTCCAGCATCCCTGACCAATTCGTGGTCTCGGCGCTAGAGCAGGCGTCGGGGGCAAGGGCGATGCTCGCCGCCACCGCAAAGCGTGTCTGATGCCGAAGTCGTCGAGGCCCTGGGTTGTGAACCCAGCATCAGTCGGGTGCGAGTCCCACCAGACACTCCAATTCCACCCTGTACCTGGCTGGCTGCCAGGGTGAAGGTGGGTAAACGCGGCTTCCACGTTCTGCGGGGGTTTGAGCCGCCGCCGTTCCGTGCAAGGCCCTGCCAGGGCCGTAGCGGGCGGTGTTGCCCTCGACATCGCTACAGAGCAGACGGAGAGCAGGCGTGCTGCAAACGCGCCGACGGGGTTCGACTCCCCAGTAGCGTCCACGGAGCCTCGCATTGGTGTGCTTATCCGGTTCGAACCCGGTGATGGTCGCAAGGCTGTGGGGGTTCGACTCCCTCAGGTTCCGCCATGGAAGTTCAACCCGATAGGTTCGGGGACAGGTTGCTAACCTGATCGGCGCTAGACTGGCGCTGAGGATCGTGCCCTCGGGCTTCCGCCATTGCTCCGCTAGAGGAAAAGCCGCGCTCTCCTAAAGCGCGAGACGTGGGTTCGATTCCCACCGGGGCAGCCACTTCGTGTCTCGACACGCACACGCCGCGCGTGAAACCCGCGTGGAGGAAAGTCCGGACTCCTACTCCAAACTCGCGACGCGAACCTGGGAGGTCAACATGCGCTACGGCACATGGTTCGACGGCCACTAGACCAGTAAGGCCGGGGGGAGCAACACAAACTTGGTAGTGGCAGCGGCCTATAGACGGCCGCCAGGCGACAATACTCAGCCTGAGGTAGATGTGTGCGCACGACAGAATCCGGCTTACAACGACACGACATGTCCTGATAGCTCAGCGGATAGAGCGGTAGGCTTCGAACCTACGCGTCGGGGGTTCGACTCCCTCTCGGGACTCCATTGCTCACTAGCTCAGTAGACAGAGCGCGCCCCTGCGAAGGGCGAGGCCGCTGGTGCGACTCCAGCGTGGGCAACCACTTGCAAGCGCGTAACTTCGGATGCGAGCATCCGACTGACGTGGCTCGTCCTGCCACGACCTCCAAAGGACGCGGGAAAGGGGTAATCCCGGTGCTGCCTGCGCGCAGGAGAGAACAGCACGAAACCCACACGGGCGGTTAGCTCAGTCAGGAGAGCGGCTGTTTTACACGCAGCGCGTCGGGGGAGCGAAGCCCTCACTGCCCACCATGCGTCTCTAGCTCAACAGGCCAGAGCGTCACGTTGCCAACGTGAAGGTTACGGGTTCGAAGCCCGTGAGACGCTCCATGCGACCAAGGTGTACTTGGTGGTCACGACTGGCTTCCAACCAGTAGGACAGGGTTCGACTCCCTGTGGTCGCTCCATGTGAAGGCTGGACATAGGTGAGTCCCGCTGGCTGTAACCCAGCCGTCTACGACTGTGGGGGTTCGACTCCCTCCCTTCACACCATGCGCAGGTGGCGGAATTGGCATACGTGCTGGTCTCAGAAACCAGTGCCCGAAAGGGATTGAGGGTTCGACTCCCTCCCGGCGCACCATGCAGTCTTAGCTCAGCGGTAGAGCGGTCGGTTGAAGCCCGACGCGTCCCTGGTTCGAACCCAGGAGATTGCACCACGCCAGCTTAGTGACAACGGCAGCACACTCCCTTCGTACGGTAGTGGTAGGGGTTCGATTCCTCTAGCTGGCTCCATGTCCGCATCGACTAGTGGTTAGGTCGTCAGGCTCTCAACCTGGAAGCCGGGGTTCGAATCCCCGTGTGGATACCATGGCTCTGTAGGCATCTGGTGAAGCCGCACGCCTGTCTAGCGTGTGAGGCGGGTTCGATCCCCGTCAGGGTCGCCATTGGGAGGTCGTCTAACGGCAGGACGCGAGGCTCTGAACCTCGTAGTGTGGGTTCGAATCCTACCCGCCCAACCATCGGTAACACCCCAGGCACTCACGTGCGCTACGGGCCTCATGATCCCGTTGCAAAGGCGCACCCCGCTGGGAGGTTGCGGGTTACCACTCTCCCCTTACATGGGGCACGTTCTGAAGACGGAGGAAGGTTTGCACCTTTCCGAGCGGGGTTTGATTCCCCGGCGCTCCACCATGGATCGCTAGCTGAATTGGCACAGCACCTGGCTCTTACCCAGGCAGATCGGGGTTCGAATCCCTGGCGGTTCACCATTGGAGAGTAGCTCAGCGGCAGAGCGGTCGGCTGTTACCCGAACGGTCGGAGGTTCGAATCCTCCCTTTCCAGCCATGGCGGTTTAGTCTTCTGGTGACGACACGAGTCTCATAAGCTCGGGCAGGTCGGTTCGATTCCGACAGCCGCTTCCATTGAGAGGTAGCTCAGGGGTTAGAGCACCCGTCTGATACGCGGGGTGTCGAAGGTTCGATTCCTTCTCTCTCAACCATTCCCGGTCGGCGTCCTTGTGGCGCGGGCTGGGGCAAGTAGGCCACGCAGAACTACTCCTCGCGTGACCGATGTGGCTTCGGCAGAGGGTCTGCCGCGCGCCAGAACATACGACCGAAAGGACATCACCTTGTCGTCAACCCCCACTCACCTGATGCGTTATGCGTCGGCTCTGGCCTTCGGGCTGGTGTCGCTGTGTTTCGCGGATGGTCTGCCTGGGCGGCTACAAGACTGGTGGCTTGGACGTGGTATGGAAGGTGCTCCGGAGGCTCGACTGGCTGCATGTTCGTCCCTGGCAGGGGGCGAGTATGCGCCGTGATCCTGTCGTTGTCGCGTCGTGATGCGGAGACTGGGACGCGTGGCCGCTTTTTTTTGTGCTCTGTGACCGAACACACGTTCTAAGGAGGCCGAGTGCCGCTCTACACGTCAGTGCAGAACGGGACGGGCGCTGGGCGCAAGCGAGCGCCGAAGCCTCCGTACCCACACGACTGGGTGTGCCCCGGATGCGGGGCGCGCTGTAAGTACTACTGGCTGCGCTGTCCCGTGAAGGGCTGCGCAGAACGACGACCAGAACCAGAGGAGGACGACTAGATGGCAAACCGAAAGGGCAGCCGCAGCGCGATGAAGCTAGGCGCGCAGCAGAAGGTCGCCCGCCGACTGAACCCCAGCATTGGCAGGCAGGCTGGGTCGTATGACCACCAGCAGTACGCCCTCGCGACCTTCAAGGGTCGGGGCGGCCCAGCAACCCCTTCGACGCTGAAGAACTGAGGCGACTCCGATGCCAGCCATGACGGAGGCGACCCCCTTCCCGTTTTGGGTGGTTCGCAAGATCGGAGAGCCGCTTCTGCTGGAGGCGGACTGGAACTACACCTTCCCGAACGCCAAGTTCGCGCTGTTCGCATCCTCGTCGGGTACGCTCGCGCGTGAGACCTCCAACCTACTGGTTGGCGGCGCAGGCTCGGTGAAGATGCTGACGGCGGCAACGTCGAACGATGCGACCGAACTGAAGTACTCGCACCACTACATCCAGCCGAAGGGCTGGTTCCTGGCGCTGGAAATGAAGTGGACGCAGCAGTTCGCATCCGGCGGCACGAACATGCAGATCGGCATCGAGAACCGCGATGCTTCGAACATCAAGCACGTGCGATTCCGCTGGACGCCGACCACCAGCAAGTGGATGTACGAGGACAACGCGCTGGTCTACCAGGACTTCCCGGCCAGCATCGGCGGCCCGCTCGTCACGGAGAAGCCGAACGTGAGCACGACCTCGGGATCCAAGTGGGGCTGGGCGCGCTGCGTGATCGACCCCTTCAACAACAAGTACGTGGGCTTTGAGGCCAGCGGCCTGACCGGCATCGAGACGCGGGACATGCGAACCATGAACCTGCCGTGCTCAGTCGAGGGCGTGGCGTCGGCCTACGAGCTTCTGTTCTTCACCCTGGTGCAGGCTGGCGCTGCGCTGGCGGAGCCGGGATACACCACGGACTGGTGCATTTCGGTCATCCCGCCGACCGTAGACCCATTCTCCCCGGAGGACTGATGGCAGCCAAGAAGCGAAAGCCCATCAAGATCAAGAAGTCCACACGCGGCAGCTTCACCAAGGCCGCTAAGTCGTCGGGCATGAGCGTGCAGCAGAAGGCGAACGCCGTGCTCAAGTCCAAGACCGCCAGTCCGGCGATGAAGAAGAAGGCCAACTTCGCGCGTAACGCTGCGAAGTGGAAGAAGAAGTAGGGACAGGGCTGATGTGGGTACCCGCTCCCCCAGCGGAGAATCCCCCGAAGCCACCCCTCTGCTAGGAGGCCAATGGACACCGCGTACAAGTCAGTCACCGCAGGCGGCGAGGATCACGCAGGCGACGTAGCCCAGGCGTGGATCCCAGGGATCACGGGCACGTACCCGAAGAAGTTCTGGTGGTTCTCGACCCGACCGACGCCCTACCTGCCGCATACCTGGCAGTACGTGTTCCATGGTGCTCACTCGGCAGACAAGAAGCTGCGCCGCTACCGACACCTGGTAGCTGGACGCCGTGGAGGCAAGACGCTCTCGGCTGCGTGGGAAGTGCTGTTCTACGCCCTCCACCCGGAGGAGTTTCGCGCGGATGCGCCGGTTCCACCCGGCAAGCGCCCGCTGTGGATCTGGTGCCTGGCCAAGGACTTCCAGGCAGGACGGCCTGCCCTGCTGACCTTCATCGAGGTCTGCAACGCAGCTGGACTCGTCAAGGATCGGGACTACAAGTACAACCGCAGCGCCCGCACCTTTGAGTTCGCGGAGTCGGGAACGCTGGTCGAGTTCAAGTCGGCCGACGATCCTCAGTCGCTCCGAGGCGCAGGACTGGACATCCTCTGGATCGACGAGGCCGCCTTCCTGCCGAACAACGAGGCGTGGGAGGTTGTGCGCTCGGCGCTGGGCGACAGGCTCGGCCTGCTCATCACCACCACAACCCCGTGGGGCAAGAACTGGTTCTATGAGGAGTTCTTCCAGGGGCCAGCGATGGGCGACCCGACGCAGTTCCGTGTCGAGTACACGAGCATCGACAACCCTTACTACCCGTACAGCGAGTGGGTGTACAACCAGGCCCACATGCACCCCGTCACGTTCAAGCAGGAGCACATGGCCGCGTTCGACGCCATGGCGGGAGTTGCACTCGCGGGCGAGTGGCTGAAGTACTACGTGTTCGGCAACGTGGACACGAAGACGGACGACATCAGCATCCAGCACTACAAGACCGACAACAACCGCTACGACCTCCGGGTCTTCATCGGGATCGACCCCGCCATCAGCATCGCTGACGACGCGGACGACTTCGCCATGGCGGTCATCGGTCTTGCCAAGGACAACTCTCAGGTCTTCCTCCTGGACTACTTCCTCGGGCACATCGCGTTCCCGGAGCAGGTGGACAAGATCCAGGAGTGGCACCTGAAGTGGCGTCCCGAAATGATCGGCATCGAGTCAAACGCCTTCCAGCGCGCTCTGGAGCAGCAGGCGAACCGCCTGCCTGGAATCCCGGCCATTGTGCCGGTGTTCTCCAAGGGCAAGAAGGAGGAGCGCATCCTCACGATGTCACCGCTGTTCAAGGTCGGCAAGGTTCGGATCCGCAAGAACCAGGGCGACTTCATCGACCAGTGGGTCAGCTTCGATCCGGAGCAGAAGAACCAGAAGGACGACCTTCTGGACGCCGTGGAAATCGCGCTCGGCGTAGCGAACGTCCTGCTCCCAGCCGCGCCGCACGTAGACAGCGTGGAGCGGCCGCAATCCCTGGATGAGCACGCACGCGCGTACATCCAGCAGCAGAAGCGAATGAAGACACCCTACGACCCCGAACTCGGGGAAACGGCTTAGGAGGGAGGCGAATGCCAGTGGGCGCGCACGTAGAGATCAACAAGCACCTGGATCGCATGGGAGTCACGTACTCCACCGCGACCGCCGGTGTCACCACGGTGACCGCCGGTAACACCACGCTCGATTGGAAGACGCTTCAGGAGATCGAGCGGTCGGCAGCCGCCGAGGGACACGAACTCGTGTTCACGGCTGGCGCGCTGAAGATCCGCCCGAAGGACAGCAACCTCTAATGTGGATCAGCAAGCGGTCTTACGAAGATCTGCTGCTGAGCCACAAGCGAGAGATCGACATCATGACGGCCTGGATCGAGCAACTTCAGGCGCAGGTGGGGGCCGTTGGCCACTCGCCGCGTGCGGAGGAGTTCGGTACGCCGCAGCTGGTACCGGAAACCCTGTACGTCGGAGACGACGAACAGGATCTGCTGGACGCCCGTGAGGCAAACCTGATCGACGACCTCCAGCTGGAGGAAGGTCTGCGCCAGCTGGGCTACTTGAACAAGGAAGTCGTCGTCAACCGCTAGCTGAGAGGAGGCGTCAGTGGCTGATCAGAAGCAGTCGAACGATTCGATTCGGTTCGCCAAGACCGCTGGCGACCTAGGCTCACAGCGCAAGAAGCTGTACCAGTCGCTGGGGCGCGATCACATCGAGTGGAAGATGAACCGGGAGTTCTACAAGGGCAACCAGTGGGTCTTCCCGAACCCGGTCACGGGTCAGATCCAGGATCTGAACTTCGGCCTGGGCGACAACGCGCAGCCCCGCTTCAAGGTGCGGCTGACCAGCAACCAGATCAAGAGCGGCGTCATGTCCTACGTGGCGCAGCTGACGAAGACCAAGCCGGTGATCAACGCCTCGCCTAACTCGGGCGATGACAAGGATCTCCGGTCGGCACAGATGGCCGAGGCGCTGTACGAGTACTGGTGGCGCGAGTTCAACATGAAGTCGAAGCTACAGTCGGCGCTGGTCAACGCGACCCTCTCGCAGGGGTACTGGAAGATCAGTTGGGATCCGTTCGCGGGCCGAGGCACGACGTTCCTGCTGAACCCGCAGTCGGGCCAGCCGATCACCGACCCGGTGATGGCCGATCTGTACAAGGAGGAGCTAGAGGCGCAGGGGCTAGACCCCTCGCAGTTCAGCAAGACGGTGAACCTGGGCGACATCGAGATCGAGGTCATCCCTGGTGAGAATGTCATCCTCGACCCGGCAGCCTCGACTTTCGAAGACGCCGAGTTCGCCATCTGCAAGCACTCCATGGATCCGTCCGAGATTCAGGCGCGCTGGAACGTGACTGTCAAGCCTGACCAGGTGCCCGACGACCAGATGACGGGTCTGCCCTTCGGCATCCAGCAGAAGCAGGGCGCGGACAAGCCGCTGCCTGTGACCAAGGATGTCTGGATCATGTACCACCGGAAGACGGCGGCGCTGCCGCAGGGCCGGTACGTGGTCTGGATCGAGGGGCCGGACAAGATCCTCATGGACACGCCGTGGCAGTTCCCGTTCGATGAACTCCCCCTGGTCAAGTTCCCAGGCATCGAGCGGCCCAACTCCCCGCTGGACGACCCGCTCGTCACGGACGCGCGACCGATCCAGAAGGAACTGAACCGCACGCTTAGCCAGATCGTCACGCACAAGAACCTGACGATCAAGCCGCAGATGCTGGCCCCAACGGGCAGCCTGCGCGACCGGCTGACGGACGAGCCAGGAGCCGTGTTCCAGTTCAACCCTGTCGGCAACCAGCGCCCTGAGTGGCGCGAAATGCCGGGCCTACAGCCGTACGTCTTCAACCACCTACAGGACATTCAGAGCAGGCTCGACCGCCTGTTCAACCTGGCACAGGTGCAGACGGGCACGCCGCCGCCGAACGTCGAGGCGGGCATCGCCATCGACCTCCTTCAGGAGGCCGCAGTCGATCAGATCAGCCCGATCATCCAGCGCCTGGAGGAGGCGCTTGTGCGCGCGGGCCACATCATGGCCAGCTTCGCACAGGCGTACTACATCGAGCCGCGCCTGCTGAAGATCATCGGCGCGGGTGGCTCGGTGCAGGTGAAGAAGTTCAAGAACAGTGACATCAGCGGCGGCTTCAGCTTCTATGCCGAGGCCGGTTCGGGTCTGCCGCGCACGCGCGCGGGCAAGCAGGCGCAGATCGAGTTCATGCTCCAGAACCAGCTGATCGACGGCCGACAGGCACTCAAGCGGCTCGATGTGGCGGACTCCAAGGGTCTGCTCCAGAAGCTGGCGCAGGACGAGGACATGGCCCTGCGCGAGAACGACAAGCTGATTCACGGACAACCCCTCAACCCAATCGCGCTACAGCAGGCGATGGCGCAGGTGCAGCAGATCATGGCTGACCCGCATGCTGATCCCGATGGGGATGGAATCCCCGACTCGCCGCAGCAGAAGATGGCGTGGGCGCAGCAGACGCTGGAGCAGGCAGCCGTCGCACCGCAGCCGTTTGAGGATTACCAGACGCACCTGGAGACACACGCCAGCTTCATGAAGTCGTCGGAGTTCGAAACGCTGGATCCACAGATTCAGCAGAGCTTCATCGACCACTGGGAGCAGACGCTCCAGACGATGATGAGCCTGCCGCAGATGCCGCAGGAGCCGAAGGCCGTTCAGACGACGCTCCAGCTGAAGGGCACGGTTGGCCCAACGGCAGCCGCTGAGATCCTCAACCGCAGCGGTGTGATCCAGGTAACGCCGGATCAGATGGCCGAGGAGCCGCTGGAGACGTGGGTAAGCGACGACACAGCAGAGCCGAACGTGTCGTCGGCTGGTAACCACCCACTCGACCAGGCGGAACAGATCCAGGCCATGCAGCAGCAGCAGGATCAGGCTGACCTGAACTCCATGAAGACCGCACATCAGGCCGCGTTGGCGCATGCGTCGGCGCGGCAGGATGCGGCCGCCAAGGATCAGAAGGCTCGACACACGGAGCAGCTGCACCAGCAGAAGCTCTCGCACAACGAGCAGAAGCATCGTCTCGCACTGCGTCAGAAGACGCAGCAGGCGAAGGCGAAGGCTTCGTCCAAGGAGTAATCATGGCAGGTCGAGCAACGTATAGTGAGGACGCGAAGGCTAAGGTCTTCGCGGCGCTGGCGGCGAATGATGGGAACGTGAAGCGGACAGCCCGTGACTTCGGGATCCCTTCCTCCACCATTCGCCGTTGGCGGGATGACTGGGAACGGGAGAAGAACCTTCCGTCGCAGGAGGCGCTGGAGGTCGCGACAAACGACTTCCTCACCGAGGCGAAGGAAGTGCGCAACCTCGCAATCGCGGAGTTGAAGCGCAAGATCCCGTCCGCCAACGTCTCCCAGCTGGTCGCCACCGTCGGCATGCTGACGGACAAGGTTGACCGGGTGGAGCACGTCAGCACCCAGGTCATCGACCACAAGATCAGTCTCCCCTCGTCGGAGGAGATCGCGGAGGCCCTGCGGGGTCTTCAGCAGGTCGCGCTGGAAGCAGCAGCCCGACGAGACGAGGAGATTGTCGAGGCCGAACTGGTAGCCCTACCAGCGGCCAAGTAGCCAACAGCCCACGGGGGATTGGCCCAACAAGGAGGACATTTTGTCCGAGCTTCACAACGAAGGTGGAATGACCTTCGATCAGGCAGCCGCAGCAATCGAGGCAGCGGGGCAGCAGGACGCAGTGGACAACGCTCCACAGCCGCCTGAGGCACCCCAGCCCGATCAGGCCAGCGAGCAGCCTACTCCACCGGAGCAGCCGGTAGCCGAGGAGCAGCCCGACGATGCCTTCACAGGCACGAGCGAGGACTCCTTCATGGGCGAGGGCTTCAATCCGGATCTGCTGCCCGACGAACTCCAGCCGGGGTTCAAGCAGCTTCAGGGCCGCTGGACACAGCGGATGCAGGAGGTTGCAGAGCAGCGGAAGGAACTGGAGGCGCTGGGATCGCTAGACGATCTCAAGACCGCCGCTGAGTTCTACGAGTCGCTTCAGGATCCAGACTACCTGCGCGCGTTCTACGGCGAGCTACAGTCCATCGTCGGGGAATTGGACGGCGGAGTTCCAGAGGAACCAGCCGCTGAGGAGCAGGCACCAGTCGAGCCGGGTATCCCGGACGAACTGGCCAGCCTGGTCGATTCCGACCCGGAGTTGGAGCCTGTCGCCAAGCAGCTGGCTGCGATGAAGGCGGAGCTAGACGGCTTCCGCGCAGAGCAGGCCGCTGAGCGTGCAGCACTGGAGGAGCAGGCGACTCAGATGGCACAGGCCCAGGAGATCTCGCGTATGGTGGACGCTGTTCGCGAACAGCACCCGGAGTACGACGAGGAGGACTGGGAGGTCATCTACGACCTGGCCGACGCACGGGACGGCAACGTGCTTCAGGCTGCGGACATCTTCCAGAAGCAGAACGACCGCTCCATCGAAAGGTGGACGGCTGCCAAGGAGACGCCGCACGCCGTGAGGCCGCAGCCTGGTGCAGGCACGGTCACGGAGGACGCCGAGCACGAGGGACTCAAGACGCTGAAGGAGGCCGACGCGGCCGCCCAGGCATTCCTCGATGCCAACGACGCCTCGGAGTTCACCGGCTAAGGAGCTTCGGCTCCCGTCGGTGGTCGAACAGTCAACATCTACCAGACAGGAGCTTGGAACAGTGGGCGCAACTCTCTCCACGATTTCCAACGTCCTGAAGAACTTCTACCTCGGCCCCGTCCGAGATCAGCTGAACAGCAAGGTACTCGCGCTTCAGCTGCTCCAGGTGGACACCGAGAACCTAGAGGGTCTCCAGGCAGTCCTGCCTCTGCACACCAGCCGCTCGGCTGGCGTAGGCGCTCGCGCCGAACTGGGAACGCTGCCATCGGCAGGTAACCAGGTCTACGCGCAGGCCATCTACGACCTCAAGTACCACTACGGTCGCGTGCAGGTGTCGGGACAGGCAATCGCCAAGTCGGCTTCGGACGCAGGATCCTTCCTGCGCGCCATGCGGGCCGAACTGGACTACATCAAGGACGACCTCGCCATCGACTTCGCACGACAGGTCTACGGCGACGGCACGGGACAGGTCGCTCAGTGCGGCTCGTCCGGCCCTTCGACCACGGTGACGCTGGCTTCGGCCGAGCAGATCAAGAAGGGGTTCCTGTACATCGGCATGCTCGTGGACGTAGGAACGGCGGCAGCGCCGTCCTCGCTGGCATCGGCTAGCCCGATCAGCGCAGTCGCAGCGGCAACGCCGAGCATCACCATCGGCACGTCGGTGACGGTGACCGGCGCGAACTTCGTGTTCCGCGCAGGTAACGTCACGGCTGGCCCTGTCGTGAACGAGATGGACGCGGGTCTCCAGAAGATCCTCGCCACGTCGGCCAACACGCTCGGTGGCATCAACGCCGCATCGGCGGGCAACGAGTACTGGGCCAACATCGCGGACACGACGGGCGGAGCCATCACCCTCCTGGGTGCCACGGCTCCTCTGCTGGTGAACGTGAACCGCGCAATGTCGGCTGGAGCGGACGATCTGATCGCCGTGACCACGCCTGGCATCGTGCGCCGCCTGTTTGCTTCGAACGACTTCACGAACGCTGGTGGAGGCGTGACGGGCAACGTGCGCTTCGTCAACACGAAGCAGTACAACGGCGGCTACAGCACGCTCACGTTCGACACGGGCGGCGGGCCAATCACCCTCGCCTCGGATCGCCACGCCCCTTGGGGCAAGGTGTTCATCATCGACCGCAACCACATCAAGGTGTTCTCGCCTGGTGACTGGGACTTCATGCAGCGGGATGGTCTGACCATCCACAGCATGGGCGTCGGCGCGGGCGCAGTGGACGCCTACGAGGCAACGCTGTTCCGCTACGCCAACATGGGTAGCGACCGGCGCAACTCGTCGGTGGTCGTGTCGGGTGTCACGGACACGGACGGCAACTAAGGTTGCCAAAGGCTTTCCTGGTTGGGCCTGGCCTCGGCCGAACCAACCAGGCTACATCTTTAGAGAGGAGGAACAATGCCACTACAGGGTGACGCCATCTGGCTGCCAGGCGCGGGCGTAGTCTCGATTGACGAGCGGGCCGCAGCCAAGGCGGTAGAGGAGTACGACCCCGACCTCATGCTCGGGCAGAGGCGCGACACCAACGAGTGGTGCGTCTTCCTTCCAGGGAACCGGCACAGCGACGGCCAGCCGTTTCCGGTGTTTACGTTCGGCACAACACTGCCGCACCCGGACGACATCAAGCGTAAGCTGTACGAGGCGGACGTGCTGCGCAACGGGCGCGAGCTACTCGACCAGCTGGATCGGATCCACGAACAGGAGCAGGCTCGACTGAAGACCGCAGCCTCGGACGCGGCGGAGCAGGTGGCCGACGCCATCGACTCCAACATGCGACTCAAGGGAGTACATCCGTTTCCACGGGTGTACATGGGCGGCAAGTTTGGCGGCAAGCGCATCAGGAGCAGCGGCTAATGAACGTGCCCACGATGATGGACATCTTCGTCGGGTACGGCTTCGAAACGGACGACGAGCTAACCGACGACCGCAAGCTGGAGGCGCTCAACGAGACGTACTGGGACGCGGCCGCCCGCGAGGCGTGGCCGTTCCTAGAGAAGTCCGTCACACTCACCTACGACGGCACGGGCTACGCGCCCACGAACGACCCTGGCGACTTCAACCAGGTGATCGCCGTCTACCGGGGCGTCGATGGCTGGGTGCTCCAGCCGTGGCGCAGCGACGACTTCTACCAGAACTACTCCACCAACCTCACGCAGTCCGGCAGCCCGCTGCTCTACTTCTTCGAAGGCGGCAACATGAAGGTCTACCCAGTACCTTCGGCCAGCGACACCGTGGTGGTCAAGTACGTCAAGACGCCTGCCGAACTGACCGCTGTGTCGGCGGAGACGGACATCGTGTTCCCGAAGCGGTACCATCGCAGCGTGCTCGTCATGGGCACCCTGGCCCGCCTCGCCATGTTCCAGGACGACCCTGACATGGCGAACTCGTATGGCTCGCTGTACGAGAAGGCGCTGGCCCTGATGGTGGACGACCAGTTCAAGCAGCAGACCGACCGCCCGGACTTCATCCACGTGGCGGACTGGGACAACTACGACTACTCGTAAGGAGGCAGCGTGACAGACACCTACAAGGTGCTGAGCCAGACGCAGCTACCGAACGCTGCCGCCGCCCAGTACACGGTACCTGGCGCAACGCAGGCCATCATCCGCAGCATCGTCCTCGTCAACACCACGGGCGGTGCAATCACGGTGAGCCTGTTCGTCAACGGCTCCGCAGCATCGAACAAGATCCTCGACACGTACACGATTCCCGCCAACACGCGAGTCGAGCTAAACGCCGTGATGACCCTCGCGGCCACGAACACGATTCAGGCAGTCGCCTCGGCGGCAGCTTCCGTCACGATGACGGTCTTCGGGCTGGAGATCAGCTAATGGCTAACGCGGCCAAGATCACGGAGCGTGGCACGGACGGCCTGGCCTCGGAGGCGCTCATCCCTGCGTCCCAGCCGGGAGACGTGTTTCCCGCAGGCGTCATCGTGGACTTCGCAGGTTCGGCCGCCCCAACCGGTTGGCTGATCTGCGATGGCTCGGTCGTGTCGCGCGGCACGTACCCATCCCTGCTGGCCGTGCTTTCGGCGGCGGGGTTTCCGTACGGCGCGGGCGACGGCTCGACCACTATGGGCATCCCCGACCACCGGGGTAAGTCAAGCGTGGGCAAGCACTCCAGTGGCACGTTCGTGACCCTGGGGCAGACGGGCGGCGAGGAGAATCACACGCTCACCGTCAACGAAATGCCTTCGCACAGCCACGGAGGGGCTACGGGCACCGGCACGACCGGCACCGAGAACCAGTCGCATACCCACGATTACCTTCTGTCGAACTCGACGCTGGTGGTCAACGGAGGCGCTAACTTCTCAGTACCGCTGCTGAACAACGGCGCACGAACCTCCAACTCCGAGAACCAGTCGCATACCCACAACGTCCCGGCGCTGTCAATCAGCCCGCAGGGCGGCGGTGTGGCGGCCAACAACATGCACCCGTACCTCGTCCTGAACAAGATCATCCGCGCGTACTAAGAGAGGAGGCTACGCATGGCGAACGCAACCCTACTGCCGGATCCCGGCGTAGCTCTCGGATCGAACCTGGACTCAGCGGCCGACAGTATCCCCAACGGGATGGGCCGCTTTGTCCAGGACGCGCTCCTCGACATCCCAGGTGTCGTGCGTCAGCGCGGCAACCTGGACGGTCTGCCGGTGGACTTCCCCTCGCTACCAACGAACTGCCGCATCATCGGCATGACGAGCCTGGCTGACCCCAACGGCACGGATAGCTTCCGCATCCTGCTGCTGGTGGCGGACAAGAACACCTTCGCCGTGAAGGCGCTCATCTACGGACGCCAGGGCGTTCCGGTGACGCCCACGTTCCACTCGCGCTCCTTCTTCGAACTGATGGAGCCGCTGGACGTGAGCGGCAAGATCATCGGTGATCCATTCGGGTACTTCGATGACCGGCGCACGGCCAACCAGAACTTTGGCGCGCTGCTGGCGACGCTCACACTGTCCGGACTTCAGGTACTGAACTCGGACTCCGATCCCTTCTTCCAGTCGAGCATGTCCCTGGATGGTGGCGCGCTGTTCGGAATGGGCGTCAACTTCGGCTCGGACAACAACCGGGCTAGCCACCGGGCACTGTTCCACTGGCGCGGCGCAGCCAAGCCGGACTACGCCATGGGCGGCGCTGTCACCGTCGCGGGCACGCAGAACTCCAAGACGATCACCGGCGTGGGTACTACGTTCCAGACCAGTGTAGAGCCAGGCATGTTCCTGGTGGACAGCACCGGGCGCACGCTGGGGATCGTAGCTTCGATTCAGTCGAACCTGAGCCTCACACTGGAGCAGAACCTGCTCAACATCACGTTCGCGGCGCGCAATACGGACAAGTTCGTATCGCTGCGGCGACCATACGCCAACCCCAGCATGAACGTCAGTGCAGGCACGATCCAGACCTCCACAACCTCAGCGGTGGTCAATGGTGGCAACACGAAGTTCCAGGATCAGGGCGTGGCCCTGAACGATCTGGTGTTCCGGGCCAACGACTTCACTTTCGTCGGTACCGTGACTTCGGTGCAGTCGAACATCCAGCTGACGCTGACGGGCAACGCGGCCGTGGCGATGGCTTCCGAGGACTACCTGATCACGCGCTCGGCGCAGTGGGCGGCGGGCAGTGAGCCGGTGTTCTCCGCGTACTTCAACGGCATGCAGCTACTGGCCAACGCGGACAACCAGCGCGCGGGCCTCAACGAGCGGAGCCGAATCTTCGTGACCGATCCGAAGAACCTGGAGCCAATCGACTTGACGAAGACGGGTTCGTTCTACGACCTGCCCTCGACCAAGCCACACACCGACATCAAGGGCCTGTTCGCCACGGATTCGGCGGCACTAGTCTTCCTGGCGGAGGCCACGTACGGCCTGTTCGGCAACTCGCCAACGACTCTCGTGCCGCGCGTCATCAGCAACGACGGGTGTCTCTCGCCTATGAGCGTGCAGGCGTACCACGGTGGCGCGGTGTGGGCGGGCTACCGCAGCGTGTACTTCTTCGACGGCAGCAAGGTGCAGGATCTGCTCCAGGGTCGGGCGGCCTCCGCTCACCAGCGGGCCACGGCCAACCTGGATTACTCACGCCTGCGCTGTTGGTCGATGCTGCACAACGATCACTACATCTGCTTCCTCTCGACCGTGAACACGGGCGTGTTCACGCACTTCCAGGGGCGGCAGAACACGACGGACTCGGGCGGCCTAACCTCCGACCCGACCTCGATCATCTACAGCATCAACCTGCGCACGGGCGCTCTGACGTTCTGGACGAACGTAGCAGTGCGCGGATTCACCGCTCCTCCCGGCAAGCTGGTCAACACTCGCGACGCGTACTTCGTAGTGGAGTCCGCAACGACGGCTGGCCCGATCATCTGCTCGGCGGAGTCGCTGTTCAAGGAGGCCGGATCGACGGGGCAGACGCAGGACGAGTTCCTGACGAACCCGACAACCTGGGACTTCGCGCCCCACTTCTACGTGGAGGGCAAGCTGAACAGCTTCGGTGACCCGGAGCAGCTGAAGCGGGCGGTCATGCTGCTCGTCCAGTACTCGCTATACGGCGGGGCTGGTGCAGCTAGCCAGCTGGGCATCGACATCGTGACCGACATGGGCGAGACGACCAAGACCGTCAGCCCGAAGGCCGCAACCAGCACCAACGTGGCCGCGCCAATCTCGTGGACGAACAAGCGTTCGCGCTTCGGCAAGAAGGCCACGATGATCGGTGTGCGGTTCTACACCATGATCGACGGGCAGCCAACGGCTCCCCGCATCGGGCCATGGAGTGTCGGCGTCAAGCCGATGCGACCGGGCCGCGTCTAAGGAAAGGAGTTGAGGATGGAGTACGACAAGATCGGCGGCTGGTCGCAGGCCGACCTGCGGCGCTTCATCGTCAACGAGGTACTCAGCGATCCGGGGGCACTGCCAAAGTCTCCGGATCCTGACCCCGCCACGCTCCTTCCGTCGCGTCCGTTGAACGACCAGGATGTGCCGATCTGGAATGCGGCGTCTCAGACCTGGAAGACCAACCGGATGCTGCGGCTGCCGCAGGACTTCTCGTACATCAGGATGCAGGGGCAGCCAGCCGGGTTCACCATCGACAACAACTTCCGAGTCTACAACTGGAGCAGCGCATCCACGCTCTACATCCAGGACTCCCAGGGGTATTTCACCAACAACGGCTCGCAGCTTGTGATCAACAAGGCGTGCAAGGCATTCACCAGCATGCAGGCCGTAGGCCCGAACGCCGGTAACTTCACGCTGGGGTTCAGCCCGGTCTACAACGGCGTGAGCATCGACAGCATTGCCGGTAGCATCTCCGACGAAAGCCACGCCGCAACCATCCAGCTGATGTCCTCGGTCGGCTTCACCATCACGACGTTCAACGCCAGTGATGTCATCAACATCGGCGGGTTCTGCAACTCGGGCATCCCAACCGTCGTCCTCTGTATGATGGTGCTGCCGTCATGACGTTCTACGAGGTAACGGACACCAGCGTCAAGATGCGGGACTCGCTAGGCCACGAACTGGACTTCCATCCGATTCACGTCATCGAGGCAGACGACGAGGATCACGCTCGGGAGCGGCTGCTAGAGCGTGTGAAGCACGACATCGACCCCGACAAGGTGACCGTGAAGGAGGTAGCGTGAGCACATACGCATCGACCGTACCCGGCGCGTCCGGCTACGCTGGCGCTGCACTCCTAGCGCAGAAGGCGTACGACAACGCCATGAGTCGGTACCAGCAGCAGCGTGGCAACACGCTACTCAAGTACGGCTACACACGCGGGGCCGACGGTAGCTACGGGGTGGACGCCAACAACGAGTACGGTGGCTACCAGCAAATGCTGAAGAAGGAGGCCGGGAGCGCAGAGGCGCTCGACCGTGCTCAGGCAGGCTCGGGTTGGGGCGGCGACAGCGGCTACCTCGGCGCTCAGCGCGACCAGCAGTCCTACAACGTAGGCGGAGAGCAGGCCCAGTTCGGCCAGCAGGCCCAGAGCGAACTGACCGGCATCGACCAGGGTGAGCAGGATGCAGCGTACGCGCGCGACTCGGCGCTCTACCAGGCGCAGGAGCAGGCGGCGCAGCAGGCCATCGCTGGTCAGCAGTTCGACCCCGGCGACTACTCAGGCATCGACGCCCAGGTGCCGTATGGCAACCAGGCACCACCGGCCCCCGCGAAGAAGGTCGCGAAGCCGGTGCCGCACCCGCAGCAGCGAGCACGGCTAGTACAGAGGCAGGCGGCTCGTAGGGCCGCAGCGAAGAAGAAGGGAGGTCGCTGATGGCTGGAGTAGCACCGCGCCCATACGGGCGGGGTATCGGTGAGGGCACTCACGGTACCCACGACTACGTCGGCCCACACGGCGGCAACTCGTCTCACGCACGCGACATCCTCCGCAAGTACGGATACAACGTGCGCGCGGCTGGCCCATGGACGCCCCGACTGCACAACGCGTGGCAGCAGTACCTGAACAACACGCGGATCGTCGGCGGCCCTTCGGGCAACGAGGCAGCCAAGGCATGGAACCGCACGCCCCTAGGGCGACAGCTAAACGACCAGAAGGAGCCAGTAGGCGGGCGACCGTCCTCGATGCGAGGCGGCCCGTACCGTGGCTCGGGTGGCCCGGACAAGGCGTTCATCAGCGGGCACCCAGGCATGAAGATCGGCCAGCGCCCGAAGGACACCACGATCCCGGATCCGGTGGCAGCGGCGCACTCGCACACGAAGCCGAAGAACAAGGCAGCCGTCCACGCCAAGAACCTCGGCGCTGGCGCGCAGCACAAGGTCGGCGGCTCGGGTATGCCAGGGGTATACAGCGGCGGCCCATCGGTCAACAAGCTGATCCCGACCAGCGAGGCGGAGACGCTCGCGGGCGCACAGTACGACCCGCAGATCCGCGAGGCGAAGCTCCAGCAGCTGCGCCAGACGGCCGATCAGGCGCAGGCTGAGCGCGACATCAATGACTGGTCGAAGCAGGTGCAGGACAGCCAGGCCACCGCTACCAAGGGCGACACCGCAGCAGGCGCGGCAGCCTCGGGCGACGTGAAGAACGTCATCCAGGGCCTGATCGACAGCCTGGGTGGCTCGCGCGGCGCAGGCGTCATCGGCGCAGCGGGCGCGAACGACCTGACGGCCATCGACCAGCAGGGCGCAGCGCAGAACCAGTTCAACCAGGAGCTAGCCCCGATCCTCCGCAACGAGCAGTCCACGAACCTGTCGCGTAACCGCGCAGCGGGTGAGCAGGCGCAGGAGAAGCTGGCTTCGGCGCTCGTTGACCTTCAGGGTCAGCGGGGTCAGGCGAAGGCCAAGGCGCTGATGGACATCCTCACCGCCAACAACCAGGCCCGCCAGTCGAACTTCGGCAACAGGCTAGCGATGAACAACGCCATCCTGGCTGCGCAGTCGCTCGGTCTGAAGGGCGACCAGCTGAAGGCACAGCTGGCGGGGATGGGACTCCAGAACCGCATCGCCCAGGCGAAGCTGACGGCAGAGCAGCAGCAGGCCAAGGTCGCTTCGGGACACCCGAACTGGGCCGTCCTGAACCCAATCGACCGCCGCAAGCTGGCTGACCAGGCCGTGGCCGACGCCGTGAAGTCCCTGCCCGCTGGGGTGTGGGACGAGAACCACATCATGAACCAGGCGTACCACAACCTACGCGTTGGTGGCTACGGCTCGGCTCGGCAGCAGGGCTACAAGGGCAAGGTGCCTAGCCGGTCGAACCAGGTGAGCATCATCGGCGCAATCGGCAACTCGCTCGCGCGCGCTCGACAGCAGCACGCACAGGGCACGGCGGCCGCAGCGTAAGAAAGGAGGGACACCGTGGCATCAGCACTGAAGTCGCAGTTCGGCAGCAGCACCAGCGCGCTAGACGCCCCGGTGTCCCAGCCTAAGGGTCACGGCATCCTGCACAACCTGCTGGAGGATGCCGTAACCACGGCCAAGGGTATCCCGTTCGGCATCGAGCAGACGGTCGAGCACCCGATCAAGAGCGTGAAGCTGATGGGCAAGTCGTACGCCGACACCTACGGCCACGGCTGGGGCAACTTCCTCCACAGCTTCCACGAGCACCCACTCCAGCCGCTGCTGGACGCCATCAGCGTCCCGCTGATCCTGGCTGGCGGCGCGGGTTTCGCAGTCAAGGGTGCTAGCGCCGCTGCGGACATCGGGCGCGCCGCTGAACTGGGTGATGCCTGGGCACAGGGCATGGATAAGGTCAGCGCGCTCACGAAGGCGGGCGACTACGCCGGTGCCGAGGAGGCGCGGGCTTCGCTCTCACGCAACCCAACCCTCTACAAGCAGGCCCAGCGGTTCAAGAAGGGCACGCTGGCCACGACCCGCTTCATCGACACGCCGCTGGATGGCGTCTCGCTGCCGTACGCCTACTCGTCCAACCTGTTCCGTCGCGCTATGACCAAGGGCGCGGACATGATCCTGGAGGGTGTGGGCAACAAGTACGGCATCCGGCCGCTCTCGACGGAGGGTAAGGGCGCGCGCATGCTGGAGAAGGAACTGTCCACCCGCAAGGCCGCTACGGCATCGCGGGCCATGGGACAGGCGCGCGTGCTCTACGGCGCGAAGAAGGCGAAGCTCGATCCGCACGAGGTTGCGGCCGCGCTGAACGAGGACTTCGAACACACGTTCATGCAGAACGCGATCAAGGTGGATGCGAAGCACGCCGAGAAGCTGGCGCAGAACCCGCTGTTCAAGCAGGAGTGGGAGTTCGTCTACGCCGACCCGACCTCGGAGTCAGTGGACGCCACGGTCGAGCACCCGTACGAGGGGCCAGTCGCGCCTCCGGGCACGAAGATGCTCACGACGGGCAGCACGCCGGTGAAGTACGGCCACGACTTCAAGAGCGAGTGGACGCACAAGGTGAAGATGGGCCAGGACGGCTACGCCACCAACGACCACACCCTGGGCGGGTACGAGGGCCAGCAGATGCAGGACTTCATCCACACCCTGGGCGAGCGCATCAAGACCGGCAACACGGTGTCGAAGGCGCACGTGGACGAGAACGGCATGGTGACCATCGCGCGCAAGGGCGCGAAGACGGCCTACCAGGACGACATCGCGGGGACGGCCAAGCTGGCGGAGCAGATCTACAAGCGCCCGCTGAAGATGTGGAAGTTCTTCATCCTCGCTGGCGCTCCGCGCTACTTCGTCAACAACGTAATTGGCAACGCGGGCATGTACGCCGCAGCCACGAACCCCGTCGAGTTCACGCGAGGAATCCTGTCGGCTGTGAAGCGCATGCACGGTGATGCGGCGGCTCGGGACATGGAGACGCAGATGACCAGCACGCTGGAGAAGCTGATGAACCGGCACCTGCCTAACGAGTGGATCAGCCAGAACATGGGCTACCTCCAGCACGGCGCGATGGGCGTCGAGCAGACCGCAGGCATGGGTCTGCGCAGCCCGTTCAGCCGACAGGCCCGCTCGGGTCTGTACGAGGTCACGGAGAAGGCGTCGTACCGTGGGCCGCAGCGCGCCTCTCTCACGGGGGCGATGGTCACGGATGGTGACTTCCGCGATCTGTACCGGCACTACAAGGGCCAGGGCATGAAGGACTCGGTCGCCTTCCAGAAGGCAGCGAACGAGATCGTCCGCAACCCGATCAAGCAGGCGGCGCTGGAGAAGCGCGTCACCGACTGGGCCGGTCAGTACTACCACCTGAACCCGCTGGAGAAGATGATCACGGCGTTCGTCCCGTTCTACAACTGGGATCGCCACGCCCTCCGGTTCGGCAAGGAGTCCGTTCTCTCGCGGCCTGTGCGCACGGCCACGCTCGCCTCACTGGGCGGCCTGGGCGACAAGCAGGCGTCGAAGGAACTGGGCAAGCTGCCGGACTTCATGAAGGGCGCAATCCCGATTGGCAGCCACACGGGCGGCATCGCCGGTCTACTGTTCGGTCAGCGCATCGCTGGTCGGCAGAAGGTCATCCTGTCCGCAGGCTACAACCCCCTGGCCGCAGCGGCTGATGACGCGCACGCACTCGCGGCGCTGATCGGCGCTCGCAACCCGGAGGAAGTGGCCGGTCAGCTGAACCCTGTCGTCTCGGGCGTAGTCGCGGGCATCACGGGGCAGAACATGTTCTCGGGCGCTCGCGTGCCTCGCGGCCTCCACATCGGGGGCAAGCAGATCGTCGGTGGCATCCTCGGCACGGCTGCTCAGCAGACGTTCGGGGAACTGCCGCAGGCGAAGCTGCTGGAGGCGGAGTTCGGCAAGGGCGCTCCGACCAAGACCAAGCAGGGTGACCCAACCCTATACACGCACAACGTGCGGCAGCAGCTATCCTCGCTGTTCGGCCTGAACGAGCGCGACTACTCGCCCAAGGCCGCAGCCAAGCTGTACCGCACGGAGCACGGCATCAAGAAGGGACGGCGCAAGTCGCGTAAGCAGGCGACGGCGTTCGTCTCGTCCCTGAAGTCCAACCTCTAAGGAGGCTGAGTGGCCCTGCCCGCACAGTGGGAGCGCCTGATTCTACGAGGGATCGGCGCTCCAGCCACCCCACAGAACCTGCGCTTCCTAGACGCCTGGCAGAAGGCGGAGGGCGGCGGCACCGCGAACAATGCAAACTTCAACCCACTCAACACGACCCAGGGTGCTTCGGGCGCAGGCTCCATCAACAGCGTCGGCGTCAAGTCCTACCGTGATCCCGGACAGGGCATCCGCGCTACGGTGCAGACGCTGCTCAACGGTCACTATGGCGACATTGTGTCCGGCCTGCGGAGCGGACGGGCTAGTGCCCAGTCCCTGGCGAGCAGTCGCTCCCTATCCACGTGGGGCACAGGCGGCGGCGTTCTACGTGTTCTCGGCGGAGGCCCTGTAAGCCCTCCTAAGGACACGGGAGGCGGGGGCGGGTCAGTAGTCGCGTCCCAGCCAGCGTCGCCGCAGGAGCAGAATGGTGGCTTCAGGCAGGCTGTTACGGCCTACCTCCTGGAGAACAGCAACGCGCTGGCCTCCGGTGGGCGGATCGACCCCAACTCGATCCTCAACCTGGCGATGCTGCGCTCGCAGATGGGGCCAGGTCAGCAGGCCACGACGGTCAGCAGCGGCAACGCCTCGATCCCTGTGATCCACGGCAAGATCGACGGCCACACCGCCAACGCCCTGGCCACCGTCAAGGAGGCCATCGGCACGCCCTACGTGTGGGGCGGCAGCAAGCCTGGCGGCTTCGACTGCTCGGGCCTGCTCCAGTACGCGTGGGCCAAGACCGGCGTGAAGATCCCACGCACGACCTACGACCAGTTCAAGACCGGCGCAGCGGTTGGCCGAGGCCAGCTGAAGCCCGGTGACGCGGTGTTCTTCCGTGGCAGCGACAGCCAGAACGGCCTGCCCGGACACGTCGGCATGTACGTCGGCGGGGGCAAGTTCATCGAGGCCCCTCACACGGGCAGCACAGTCCACATCAGTAATCTAGCGGGGCGCACGGACTACATGGGCGCTCGCCGCTACGGCTAAGGAGGCCAGCATGCAGTACGGTGGTGGAGGCGGCGGCCTTCGACGGGCAGCCCCAGGTGGGGCAGGCCCACGCAGCGCAGTCAACATCCGCGCGCTGCTCGCGCACTACGCGCAGCAGATGAACCAGCCGAAGTTCTTCCCGGAGGACGACATGCCCGCGCAGGGCGCACACCCGGCGGCGCAGATGGAGCGGCCAGTGGCCGACGACCCACGCACGGCGCAGCCTGGCCCAGCCCAGCCTTCGCTGAAGGGTCTGCCGATCACACCGCAGCCCATCGACACGAGCGTTCCGTCCGACCTCAGCGGCTACGGCGGGGCCATCGACCAGCTGAGCGACGAGTACCAGCAGGGGCCGCAGCAGCGCATCGCTGTGCGGGGCGGCGGCGATCTACGCCAGCGGCTACTCAGCCTGACGCAGACGCCGAAGGCAGCGCCGGATCTACGTGGCGCACTCCAGCGGTACCTCCAGCAGCAGAGTCAGCGTCACGCGCTGGCATCGCCCGGACAGCCACGACGACCGATCCTGCCGCCTAGGCGACAGGCCCACCAGCAGCCCTACTAATGGCTGAGGGCGCTCCGACCGGATTCACGGTCAAGGAGATCCTGACCGAGATTGTCATCCCCGATCTCAAGGCGATCAAGGCTTCCCTTGAGGGGAAGGCTGATCGGGCGGAGGTCGTGGCGCTGGAGGTCAGGATGGGGCACATCGAGACGGAGCTACCACAGTTCGTCCGTCGCTCGGGGCCGGTCATGGATCAGATCCGCGACCACGAGCAGCGCATCACCGCTTCGGAGAAGGAGGCGATCCGTCGCCAGTCAGTCATCGACGACTACCACCACACCGAGGCCCAGGTGACCGCGAACACCCAGGCAATCGCGGCCATGCCTGCCAACATCAGGGAGGCCATCGACCGCGCGCTCAAGGGGTACGATTCCCGCGCTGAGCAGAAGGCAGAGAAGGAGTTCAGTCGCAGGGACAAGCTAGTGCTGGCATCGCTTGCCTTCATTGGCGCAGTTGCGACGATCATTTCGACCGTCTTTCTGGTGCTGAGCGCGACCAGCGGAGGAGGGCATAACTAATGCTCCGAACCATGTTCGCACTCATCCTGGGACTGTACCTGTTCATCATCGGCCTGGTGACCTTCGTCGGGCTAGAGGCGGTTGACCAGTCCCACGAAGCAGCACGCAGCACCATCGTGCTATGCGCTCAGCGGGATACCGCCGACCAGAGCATCCGCGAGCGCGAGCACAACATCGCGCAGAGCAAGGATCTGCTTCAGCACCCCGCCAAGCTGGGCGGGATCGACCCTGACCTGATTCGCCAGGGCATCAAGTTCCAGCAGCAGCAGCTGCTGTTCCAGATCCGCAACCGAAGGTCGTACAACGTACTGCACTGCTAAGGAGGCTCATGACCGACATTGGCCCACACCTGCTCGGCCGCATCCCGTCACCGCCTGACGCGCGGGACTGGCAGCTAGAGCGGTTCCTGTCCACCGACCCGGTTGACGTGGCGTACGCCGCCCTCATGAAGGCGAACGTCGCCAAGGCAACCAAGAACTGGGCAACGGCCGTGATGCCGCTGCTCGGTCACAGCCCAGCGCCGCCGCCCCCGCCGCCGGTACCATCTGGCGCGGTGGAGTGGGCTGACGTGGAGGCCGTCCTCGATCAGGGGAACTACGGCACCTGCGTCGGGAATGGCTGGGCACAGTGGGGCAACACCAACCCGGTGGACGACAAGTACATCGAGACGGACGCGCGGGCCATCTACCTAGAGGCCACGGGCTACGACGGTGCGAAGGACTACACGTACCAGGTCGGCTCGACCGTGCGCTCGGGGGCCAAGGCGATGTCGGCGCGCAAGCGCCTGACGGCCTATGCCTTCGCCAGCACGACGGATGCCATCACCGCCTGGGTGCAGAAGAACGGCCCTGTGGTGTGCGGCACCGACTGGCTGGAGAACATGTTCAACCCCGACCCCAACGGTTTCGTGCCGGTGTCGGGCAGCGTGGCCGGTGGCCACTGCTACCTGCTGCACGGGTACGACCCGAACCAGCAGGCGTACAAGTTCCTGAACTCCTGGGGCACCAGCTGGGGCCTCAAGGGTCACTTCTACATGCGCGTCGTGGACTTCGCCAAGCTGCTCTCGCAGCAGGGCGAGGCTTGCGTAGCACTGGAGGTCGCATGACGGACAAGCGAAAGAAGCAGGCCGTTGACTTCGCAGAGCGAGTCAGCGCCACGTTCATCCAGGCATTCCTCGCCGTCGCGCTCGTAACGGGCGTGTCGGACAAGAAGGGCCTGGAGGCCGCAGGCGTGGCCGGTGCCCTGGCCGCAGGCAAGTTCCTGTACGCCAAGGTGTCGGAGTACACGTCGTCACCGGAGTCCTAATGGGCCTGGTGATGTACGACTCCACCAACATCGGTGACATCCCGCGCGACGCAGCGTACGTGCTCGCCTACGTCGGGGGCAACCCCGCCTTTACGCAGGTGCCCGCTGCTCGCAAGCGGTTCCCGAAGGCCCGCATCCTGGGCCTGGCCGTGGCCTCGCGCTACGATGCCGAGGGTGTGGACGTGGAGCGCGGCGACGTGCCGAACGCACTCGTCGCGGGCTGGGTCAAGCGGCAGCTAGCGCGCGGCGTTCATCGGCCGGTGGTCTACACGTCGGCCGCGAACGTAGCGACCATTGTGAAGCTGCTGGCGGCGAACGGCATCCTGCGTAGTCAGGTGCGCATCCTTAGCGCGCACTACAATTACAAGAAGCACGTGTGCTCCCCTAACGCCTGCGGGTATCCAACAGCGGACGGGACGCAGTGGACGAACCGCTCGGGCGGACACCACCTGGACGAGTCGTTCCTGCTGGACGACTTCTTCGCGGCTGCGCCTAAGCCGAAGCCGGTACCCGTACCGCCGAAGCCGACCCCGGCTCCGACGCCTACACCAGTACCGCCGAAGCCCGCGCCAACGCCGGGTGTCGTGAACCGCTACCTGCGGATCACGGACAAGGATGGCTCGGACACCTACCTCCCGTACACCAAGCTGGCTCGGCTCCGCCGGGGAATCCAGTTCTCGCGCGGGAAGTTCAACGGCCTCGCGGTCGTGAACGAGAAGGTGTAGAGACAAGAAAAAGGCCCTTCCCTTGGGTAAACCAGGGGAAGGGCCATTTCTTGTTGGTGCGTGTCCTAGTCGTAGACGATCCCCGCCCAAAAGTAGGGCGGTGTGAACCGGACGTTTGGAGAGCTAATGCCGCCCAGCCAGTTGGCTAGGGCATACGAGGCTGCGCTGCTGTTCCCGCAGGTGAACGAGGTTTGCACGTACTCGTACCCACCGGAGTACGCTCGGTACGCCCAGTAGTGCCCGAACCAGTTGACGCCTGGGTTCGCGTAGAAGCACCACGGAGGTAGCGGGTAGCCGCCGCAGGCGGCCGCGAACGACTTGGTGGGGCTGTTCACGCACTGGGCGAACGACCTCGGTGCTGGCAGCGGGCACACGTCGTTGCCCCCGGCCTGCGGGATGCAGCCCTTCAGCATGCGGTTACGCAGCGCGGGCAGGTTGCCCTTCGCCGGGTACGCGTGCTTCAGGGGCGGCGGTGATGCGGAAGCTGCGCCGACCATCGTGAGGGTCAGGAGCAGTAGTGCGAGGATGCGCTTCATGTCTTGCCTCCGAACGGATCTGTTGGGGTGACGGCCTCTTGGATCATGCCCGCCACCAGGTCTTTGAGCACCGTCTCGTAGACGATGCGCAGGTCGCGCGCCCGCTCCATGATCATGCGGGAGACGCGGACGGAGAAGATCAACGAGTCGGTATACACGTCCCGCACAGGCGCTGGCGCGTGGAAGTGCAGCGGCACGCCATCGGCGCTGTCGGTGTAGACCTGGTGAAAGCCCTCGGCGTCGTAGTAGCCGGTCAGGTGCTTCACCGTCTCGCGGAACTCGTCCTCCGCGTCGTTGAACTTCATGCGCCATACGGCGGCATCAGCCTCCGCAGCGCGCACGTTTTGCCGGTACGCCTCGCCCTGGCGCTCCAACTCCTTGACGAAGCGAGAGCGCCGGACGAAGGGCCACGGCACTCCACCGTGGCCCAGCATCACTCGATCTCGTCGCAGAACCCGTACTTCAACGCGTCGTTCGCGTCTAGGAACAGATCCTTGCGCAGGGTCATTTCTTCCAGCTTCTCCTTGCTGAGGTTCGACCGCTCGGCCAGCACCGACAGGAGCCGGTTATTGACCTGCCTCAGCATTTCGGTCTGATCCGCGACGCTCTCCATCGAGCCGGTGAGGCCCTGGCCCATGGCCTGGAGGGAGTGGATCATGACCACGGCGTACTTGTCGAGGATGCGCCGGTCACCCACGGCCAGGAGCACAGCGCCGAAGCTGAACACCGCGCCCGCGCCCTTGATCGTGAACTTGTGGCCCTTGCGCTGCAAGTCCTTGATCGTGCTGACCAGGACGTTGCCGTCGAAGACCGACCCGCCGGGGGTGTTCACCAGGATGCGGATGTCGCAGCCCGGATCCATGCGGTTCCAGCGCATCAGCGTGTTGCACTGGGCCTCGGTGTCGAGGATAGCGCCGTCGATCACCAGCGTGCGGTTCACTTCGTTGCCTGCCTTCACCAGGTCGGCGTTCATCTTGGCCATGTACGCCTCGGACTCCGCCTTGGTGAGGACGTGCTGGGCCAGCGTCTTCCGCTCCTCGGGGGTCAGTACCTCCAGGAGCGCGTTGTCCTCCGACACTAGATCCTCCTTCCGATTCGGTTGCTCCAGCCCTGGCCCTCTAGCGCCAGGTACCCGTCCTTGTCGATGAAGCCGTAGCCGTTCTGCCACTTCGGGTACGTGGTAGTGCGCTGGAGGTACTGCGTCTTGGCGGCGTCGAAGAAGCCGCCGATCTCCGCGCAGACGAACGTGCCACTCGGATCGTGGCCGATGGCCGTGTGGTGCGAGTGGCCGGTGATCGTGTGCATCAGGTTCAGCCCCGCCAGCTTTCGCGCCGTGCTCAGCGGAGCCTGGTTGTAGGACTTCGGGTGGCACACGTAGTACGGTCCGTTCGGCGTGTCGATGTACACGTGGTCGAGGTTCGACAGCACGACGTTCTCCAGTTCGGAGTTGTCGAGGTCAGCGAACATCATGCGCATCGCGCGCTTGAAGGGCACCTTGTAGCCCAGCGACTTGTGGACGCGGGCATCGTGGTTGCCCCACGACAGGTACACCTTGTCGAACACGGTCAGCACGCGCTTCATCGTCTCGTTGCTGCCGTAGAACTCCTTGTCCAGTCCGGCGTTCTTCTCGTCCTTGCTGTCGAACGCGGAGAGGGCGTCGATGTTGAACCAGTCTCCTGCGACCAGGAGCCAGTTCGTGGCCCCGATGCTGACGGCGTGGTCGAGGAAGCTGTTGATCAGGTCGTAGTCGGCCAGCGGGTGATGCCAGTCGGCGGTCACCGCGCCAGCGCCCGACTTCCGCACGTCGATCCGGAGCGGCTTCTCCAGCGCCACGTCCAACTTGCGTCGGGCGTAGTTCGGGATCAGGTAGGGGCGGTACCCCGCAGCGTGTAGGCCACGGCGCACGGACGCCTCGGAGACGCCGAGGATGTCGGCAACCTCCTGGTTCGTCTTGCCCTGCTCCTTCAGTTCGACGTAAGCGGAAGCCGGGTTCTTAGGCTGGCTCACTCAGTTCCTCCTGGTTCATGTAGAAGTACAGTTCCTCGATTCCCAATCGGAACCGCCTGCTCACGGCCGACTGGCTGAGCCGAAGCTCGGCTGCGGCCTCGCGCGTAGGAACGCCGATCAGGCCATGCACGAGCATGACCCTCCAGAGATCCATCGGGAGGCGGTCGAGTGCTCGGTCAAGGTCTGCCATCCGCACCAGCGTCTCCAGCTGTCGTCCGGGCTTCGTACCCACGACCTGCTTGAGCGCCGAGTAGTTCTTCACCATGCGGATGATGGCGTCCTCTGTGTACCTAGACCGCCTCATCGGGGCCATGCCCCTGTAGCTGGCGGTGTGCTGGAATCGTCACGGCTGTCTCCTCCTTGATCGGCAGGATCTTGTCGTAGTCAGCAGCGCCCTCTCGGTGCTGCCGGTTGCGGAGCTTCAGCCAGTTCTTCATGCGGTTCTCGACATGGACTCGCGCGGGCGTCTTGCCGCTGAGAAGGGTTCGCCAGACGGCGATCAATCCCTCCTGAACAAGGTCGTCGTACTCGTCCCGCGCGCCACGAGAGTACCGCTCGGCTAGGGTTTCGCAGAGGCCAAGGTACTCCCTGACCTCTGCGTCCAGATAGCGGGACAAGCTGCGCTCCTTAGAACGGGATGTCGCTGTCCGCGTCGGACTCCACGTCGTTGTCGTCCACGGGAGCCTCCTCACCGGGGTCGGCCTTGCCGATCACGGCGATGCGGGCAACTGACAGGTTGTGGTAGGTGACCGGTGCCCCGTCCTTGGTCTTGTTGGTCATGGAGTACTTGCCCTCCATGATCACCACGTCGTTCTCGTTGACCTCGACGGCCTTGTGAGACGGCCAGAGCGTTGCCGACACGCGGACGGCCTGCTCCTTGAAGCCGACGGAGTTCACGACGATGTTGCGGACGGGCTTGTCAGCTGCCTCCCCATCGCGGGGCGGGAACTGAACGATGCCGATGACTGTGCGGTACTGGCTCATTGAGCCTCCTTGTATAGTCGTTGGAAGACAACGCCGCGCCCGTTCGCCCCCGTCTTCGCGAGGTACGCCGGTAGCCCGGTGTTGAACTCGATCTGTAGTAGCGCGTCGCGCTCTACCTTTGGTAGCTTGCCGTCTCGCTTGCACTGGATCAGCCACACCTGGTCGGGGTACTTCGGGTGCAGCGGCCAGCAGGCGATCAGGTCTACCTTTCCCTTGGACTGGGCGGCGCGCATGACGTACACCGCGCCGTCCTTGAGCAGCTTGTCCCGCGTCCGGTATTCGAACGCCCGTCCGCGCTGGTAGTTAGTCGCCACGCAGCGCCTCCATGTCGGCATCCGAAAGGGTGGCGAAGAAGGGTGTGACCTCCCACGCGTCGATCATCGCAACGTAGTCACCGACGCTGTACAGCCGGAAACCGATGCGCACTAGGTCGTGCTCGGGGATGGCCGAAGTCTTGCATTGGAAGTACGTCTTGTCGCCGTACTCAATGAACTTGCCCTCGATCTTCGGAACCATTTCCCCGATCTCAGGGAGATCCGCCGGGGCCAATCTCGTCCTCCATCGCGATGCTGATGATGGTCGCAGCGCGGGCGGCGAACGCTCCGCCGGTATCCGACGGGATGATGACCCACGAGGACGGAGACTCCGCCGTCACGAGGGCGTCGTGGATCTTGTAGGCGTCCGGCACACGAACCGTCTGGCTGTATCCGGACTCCAGGGTGAGCTTGACTAGGCGTCCCATCAGAGCGGTAGATCCTCCAGTTCCGTTGTGATGCGCACCTTGCCCTCGTCGTCCGTGCGCTGGGTCAGGTAGAGGGCGTGCCCCCAGGCAGTGATGCTGCGCTGCTTGTCGGGGGTGACGATCTGCTGCTTCTTGTCCTCCGTGAGCGCCACGTCGTACGTGATGTCCACGGCGTTGCGGATCGCGGTGGCCCCGCGCGTGCGGCCGTCCTTGCGGACGTGGTGGATCATGGCCACGGTCGTGCCGAGGGTTCGCGCCAGCGGGAAGATCGCGTCGTTGATCAGCGGGTTCATTTCCTCGTTGGCGTTCTCGTTGCTCAGGTGCATGCGGCTCATGGAGTCGAGCGTCAGCAGGTCGGGGCCGAAGTTGGCCACGTCCTCGTACAGCTTCCGCACCTGGTCAGGGTCGTCCAGCAGCACGTGCTGGTACCACACGTACCGGAGGTTGTCGGTGGACTCCTTGGTCATGCCCAGCGCGAACAGGCGTTCCCACACTTCGTCCTCGGGGTTCTCCTGGTCGATGATCATGACCTTCTGGCCCGCCAGCTTCATGCCCAGCCACTCGTCCTTGCCGGTGATCATGTGGATCGCGAGGTCTTGGAGCAGGAGTGACTTGCCGCTCCCGCCGTCTCCGCTGAACATAGCGATCTCGCCCTTGCTCAGGAAGCCGTCCACCAACCACTCGCGAACCGGGCGCTCCTTGCTGAAGTCGATGGCCCGGAAGTTGTACGTCACCTTCTTGGCGTCGTCCAGCAGGATGCGGAACGCGGCCCAGTCGAACCCGGCCAGCCAGAACTCGCACCCGTCCTGGGCGCTACCCGGCAGTTCCACGAAGCGAGCCTTACGCCCCAGGCGTTGGGTGATCTGCTTCTTGGCACGCTGGACTGTCTCGTACGCCTCGTTGCCCTCGTATGGATCTTCGTTGTCCATCACGAAGAACACGAGTTCGGCGTCTCCGAAGTACTCCTGGATCGCCTCGTCGGTCAGACCCTTCGGGCCGAAGGCAGCCGCCCCACCGATGCCAGCGATGTGCGGCTTGGCCTCGTCGGGTGCGTTCTGCCAGCAGGCCATCGTGTCTGACTCGCCTTCCCACACGATTTTCCACTTGCCTACGCTGCTGAAGTTCGGCGGGATGAACAGACGCTGGCGGCCGTCGGGAGTGCGGGGGTCGAACCACATCTTGTGCTTCCCGTCCACCTTCTCCAGCGTCTTGCGATGCTTCACAGCGCCGTCGGGGTACGGGAGCGTCACCCCCTCGTCCTCCGACTGCACGCCGAAGGCTTCCAGTGTGGCGCGGTCGATGCCCCGCCGATCCTGGAACCACCTTACGGTTGCGTCTGTCAGGGTCATGCAACCTCCTTGTCGAACATGCCGTGCCGGATAAGCACCTTATCCACAAGGGATTCCCACGCGCGCTTCGTGCCCGTGTACCGCTCGCCCTTGTCGTCGATGTACACCATGCCGGTCGGCTTGCCGATCTGCTCGTGGATCTTCACGAACGTCAGGCCCGCTGAGTCCAGCGCGTGCCGCACGTACTGCCTCTCGGCTGCGGCCTGTGCCTCGCTGCGCGGGGTCGGCACCTGCGTGAAGAAGTCGTTCGGGTTGAACCGCGACGACTCGATCACCGGCTGAAGGCCAGCCTGGTGCAGCCGCCACATCGCCTCCACGAACCCAGGCATGAACTCGTAGGTCTGCTCGGGCCACGCGCTCTTGACGGCGGTGCCGTCCCAGTCCACGATCACGTAGTTCTTGCTGCGGAACTCGCCGGTGTCAGGTGCCACGGTTCCACCACCATTGCCGCTTCGCCCGCAGCGGCCGGTACTCGTACACCCGGCCGGGGAAGTCGGTCTTGATGAGATCGGGCTTCGGCAAGAGCAGTGTCGGCTCGCCGCGCTTGTCGCCCACCAGCTGCCAGTCGCCCACGCGCCCCGCCTTGTCCTTCACGTACTCCATCAGGTTGACGTTGAAGAACATCGCGGCGGCGTGGTCTTCGTCCTGCTCGCCGTCAAGGTACGCGAACGTGTGGCGCAGCAGGCTCTGCTTGGCCCGCTCGTACTCCTCGCGGCCCTCGGCCAGCGTCCAGTTTGGGATCCCCGGCTCGGGATCAGGGTACTTCTGGCGGCCCTTCGTCAGGTGGACGGCCCACCGCTTGAGCATGGGGCCGAACAACACGGACGTGAAGTCGGTCTTGCCCTCGGCGGTGTCACGCACCATGCCGCTGGCGAACTCCTGCCGCGCGCCGCTGTCGTTGATGACGAACGGAGCGCCGCTCGTGGGGTTCTGTGGGTCAGGCACTCTGCCTCCATTCGTCGTACGGGATCTTGTCAGCCCAGTTCGTGGTGCTGACCTCGTGGTCTACCTCGATGGGCACGACGGCGTTGACCGTCTCATGCACCATCCACTCTGGAACCTGTGCGTTCAGCAGGTCAACCTCGTCCTCCGGGCCGTCGATCTGTAGCTCGTCGTGGACGATGCTGATGATCTGCGACTCCCACCCGGCCAGGTGCCGGTGCGTGCGGAGCGTGGCCTCCTTCATGATGCCTGCGGCCCCGCCCTGGATCAGCTTGTTCAGCATCTTGTGCTCGCCGTTCGGCTCGGGGTGCAGGTGGCGTCCGTCGATGCCGAGGATGTACCCGCGCTGCGCCGACACACGCGCCACGGTGTCCTGGATGCTGCGCACAGCAGGCAGGTTCTCGTGGAACTGGTTGATCATCCGGCGGGCTTCCTTCGTGTTGCAGTTGAACTGCGCCATGATCGTGCGCAGCCCTCCGCCGTACATCAGGCTGAGGAAGAACACCTTCCAGTGCTGGCGCTCCTCCTTGGTCACCGTCTCCTGCTCGGTGATGAGCGTGGCGATGGCCGTGTACGGGTCGCGCCCGTCCTTGATCCTCTTGGCGAGGCTCGGGTCGCCCATCTTGGCCGCGTAGTACGCGAACAGCCGTGGCTCGATGGCGCTGTAGTCGAAGAAGCTGAGCGCCCCCAGCCGGGGCACGATGGCCCGCTTCACCACCTGGTCGGTCTTCGGGATGTTCTGAAGGTTCACCACCTACCTCCATAGTCCAGCCGCTGGGTAGAAATCCCTGAGGAGGGCAGCAACAGTACGTAACGTCCCTTCGCTGCCTTCAGTTCGTTCAGGGCGTGCTGCGCCGCCGCCGGGTTCATGTACGCGTTCCACCTGGTCGCCTCGTCGATCTTCCGGAAAAGCTCCCCAAGTAGTTGCATACTGACTTCCTCGTCCGTCGCTAGGTCGATCCTCTCCACATCCATTCACCGTCGCCCCTTGGTTGGGTGCTCGCGGAACACGTGGTCACGAAGCGCCCAGTTGAGGACGTTCACGTCATCGTTGCGGACTTCGAACGGGCAGAGATCACAGCGGCGGTACATCGTGCTCGGCTGCTCGTAGCAGTTCGGGAACAGTCGCGCACGGTTGTAACCGGCCCTGCCGAACTGAGGCACCCAGTCCCACGGGCGCTTGGCCGCGTCTTCTACCGCGTCCTCAAGCGCCTGCTGAAACTCGATCTGCCGCCCTTGCTCGCTCGACGGCCGCATCGAGTCGCGCCTCTGTGGTGTCGGCTGCTCGGAGTTCGTTGATCCGTTCGATGGCGTCCGGCGGCGCACCAAAGAGTTCCAGAACCTCCTGAAGCTCCTCATTGGTCACCCTCTCCTTCATGGCGATGGATTCGAAGCGGGCCTTGCGGCGCTCTACTTCGCGCTGGAAGTCTTCCTGTGCCTCCAGCTGCTCGGCCGCGTTGATCTTGACGGCCTCGTTGTATGCCTCTCGGTTCTCGCGGTTCTCCTTGCGCCGCCGCTTGGCCGCGCCCAAACGCCGCTCCTGCCGTGCCTTGCGCTTGTTGCGCCCGGAGGCTGGCTGGGCTGGCCTCTTGAAGGGCTTGACCGAACGCAGCACGCGCTTGTTGTCGGCGTTGCTGCGCAGCGGGAAGTCCTCGGGGTGCTCGACGGCATGACTGAAGAACGTGGTCAGGTCAGCGATCTCCCGCCGCAGCCGTGCCTCCTCTAGCTCCTGCTCGGACAGCGGCTCGGGGTCGATGTTGCGAGCGATCAGCGCCTGGTGGATCAGCAGCGCCTGCTCCTGCGTGAGGATCGGGTGGAGCAGCACAGGCCGCCCCACCTTCACTGCATCAGCGTCCACGGAACGCCTGCCTTGCGGCGGTGACCAGCGAGGACAGGCTGGCATCCGTCGGGTTGCTGTAGCTCTGAGCGCCGATGAACGAGAGCGCCTCAGGGAACGTGCTGACCTCGGTGAGGTCGGAGACGCCCGTTACGTTCTCAAACGGAGACGGGCACGAGCAGCCCGCGTCGTGGGCCATGAACAGCCGCCCGGACGGGATGTCCTTCCAGAGCGCGATGATGTCGAACTGGTACGCCTCGTCCTCCTCGGCCGTGGCCAGGAGCGTCAGGCCGCACTTCTCGGGGTTGTGGTACGGGTTCAGATCGTAGCCGCCCCACGTGCGCTCCTCGATTGGGAGGCCCGCAGGCGCGAACCGGTCGATCACGTTCTGGATGTTGAGGGCCGCCTCCTCCACCGTCTCGGAGTCCTCCCACGCGGAGGAGGA
>Ga0247681_1000018_pt1 | contig 36562 bp, 59 predicted proteins | sample CNK22_metaG_FD_182798 | JGI IMG/M metagenome (GOLD analysis project Ga0247681, IMG submission 182798) | Soil microbial communities from Purdue University Martell Research Forest, Indiana, United States - CNK22 | ecosystem: Environmental > Terrestrial > Soil > Temperate forest > Bulk soil... | reverse complement strand
AAGAAAAGGTGAGGTAATTGTCGTTACGGCTGAAACAGGTTGTGGCAAAACTACATGGTGCGTTAATCTAGCTGTGAACTTGGTTAATAGAGGTAAGAATGTATGGATCAATAGCTATGAAATGAATCCGAAAACTATACATAGAAAAATAGCTTCAATAGTCCTTGAAAAGAACCTGAAAATTAGAGCATTCACGGAGAAAGAGAAAAACGAATATAAAGAATGGGCAGCACCAAAGGGCTTACACATCAACCAAGGCAATGAAGGATCAGACATAGACACATTAAGAGCAGACATAGAAATAGCCTCTCTAGCATATGGCATAGAGTACGTGATCGTTGACCACCTAGACTACATACAGTCGCCAAAAGCAAAAAATGTTACGGAAAGTATAGACGATTGCATGAGAAAATTGCACTCAATAGCTATGGAATTTAATGTAGGCATAATTCTTGTAGCCCATATAAAGCAAGTCCAAGGAGCAATCAGAGCCATCACCCTAAACGATCTAAAAGGTAGCGCATCCATCAAACAATATCCAGATGCCATAATCATACTCCACAGGATGGATGTCCTAGATATTTCACAGAAAAACAAAGTACAGCTGAGTGTAGTTAAAAACAGATTGCTAGGTAAGCAATTCACAATAAACCTAAACTACAATCCAGTAAGCGATTCATTCACACAAACACCTGCAGGGTATTAACATGATAGAAATTATAGAAGCAAGGCATATCGATAAGGGTGTGCTACAATCAGTAGTCTCAGTAAAAATCACCAACTGGGGAAACTTCATAATAAAAGAGCTCACAGTATGGAAGAAAGATAATGGCGCACGATGGATCAACTTCCCCAACCGAACCTATGATAAGGATGGAGTCAAAAAGCATATGCCTCTCATGGAGTTCGAAGATCAAGCAGTAAAAAAACTGTTTGAGGAGGAATTCTTCAAGGTTTATGATAAATATTTGGTTCAATACCCTAAAACTGCTCAAACTACGCTAGATAAACCTACGTGGGGACTAGGCAAAAACGTACAAGAAGAGATCCCATTCTGATGATCCTTTGGCAGAAAGTCTTAGAGTTGAAAACCGTCAGCGAGGCAAACTCCTCTGAACACTGGCGAGCTAAACACAAAAGACATGTAATCCAAAGGAATTTTATTAGGGCCGTCTTCATGCAAGATAGGCCCGAAATAACTCTTCCTTGCAAAATTGTCCTAACTAGAGTCTCACCAAGATCGCTAGATACAGACAATCTGCCCTGCGCATTTAAGTGGATTAGAGATGCAATCGCTGATCTAATAATACCAGGGTTAGCTCCAGGAAGAGCAGATGGTGATGAGCTAATAGAATGGGTGTACGAACAAGAGAAACAATCTCAAAGATGCACTAAAATCACTATATTAACCAGATGTGAATAAATGGCTAGACCTAAAGCAGAAGTAGACGAAAAGATGGTGGTTAATCTAGCAGAATTATGCCCTACTAATGAAGAAATTGCTGTTATGTTGGGAATAAGTGAAGATACATTGTCTAGACGTTTTGCGGAAGCGATAAAAAAGGGTAGAATGAAAGGAATGTGCTCTCTACGTAGGCTACAATGGCAATCAGCATGTCAAGGCAGTATACCTATGCAGATCTGGCTTGGCAAACAAATGCTAGGTCAAAGGGATAAGAATACTGATGAAATCAGAGAGGGTGCTAATACATATGTCTTCAATGGGGTGAGATTCTAATGCCCACGATCGAAGTTAATATCAATTATAAGCCTAGAGATTATCAAGAAACATTCGAAAGAGCCATGTTAGATGGTAAGAAACGCGCTCTATTAGTATGGCATCGACGAGCTGGCAAGGATGTAGCTACGCTAAACTTCATGGTCAATGAGATGCTGAAGACTGTGGGCACCTACTACTATTTCTTCCCTACATTTAGGCAGGCGAGAGCAGTGATATGGGATGGCATCGATGAAGATGGGAAGCGACTAATTGAGGCATTCCCTAAGAACTTTGTGGATGGCAAGCCCAACGAAACACAGATGAAGATAAAGCTAATCAATGGATCGATTTTTCAACTTATTGGTACTGATAACTACGATGCTGTGGCTGGCACTAATCCTGTTGGTTGTGTATTCAGCGAGTACAGTTTACAAGATCCTACAGTTTGGACGCTCATTGTAAGTCCTATCTTGGTAAAAAATGGTGGATGGGCAGTATTCAATGGAACGCCTAGGGGTAAGAATCATCAGTACGAGCTAGACCAGGTCGCTAGAGAGAATCCTGAAAAGTGGTTCTATCAGAGACTAACAATAGACGACACCAAGCTAATACCTATTGAGGCTATAGAGCAAGAGCGCAAGGAAGGTAAGAGCGAAGAGATCATACAGCAGGAGTACTATTGTAGCTACGATAGAGGTGTTGAGGGCTCTTACTATGGCAGGCTCTTAGACCAGGTGCGAAAGGACCAACGTGTTGGGAAAGTTCCCTACGAACCGCGCTCCCAGGTTAATACTTACTGGGACATAGGCTATGGCGACAGCACTTCTATCATTTTTGCCCAGCAGGTTGGCACTGAGTTTAGGATTATCGACTACTACGAAGCGCATGGTGAAGGGTTATCACACTATATTAAGCTGCTGCAGAACAAGCCATATGTCTATGGAACGCACTTCTTTCCTCACGATGCTGGATCAGGAAGCATACAGACTGGTAAGACCTTGCAACAGGTTGCTGCAGAATTAGGATTAAGGACTACAGTGCTCAAGCGTGACGACTTAGAGATTGGTATCGAAGCGGCACGAACGCTACTAAACGTTTGTTACTTTGATGAGGTACGTTGCGTTATGTTACTCAAATGTCTGGAGAGCTACCACAAGAAATTCAACGACAAGATGCATTGTTATAGTGATACCCCTGTGCATGATTGGTCTTCGCATGGTGCTGATGCCTTCAGGTATTGTGCCATGGCTAGGCAGAGCTACTCACAGGGATCAGGAACTCTAACACCAGATAAGATCAAAGAAATGCGGCAACGTAACCTGGGGTATTGATGTCAGAAGATACGATAAGCAAGTGTTGGGAAGAAATAGAGTGGATCCGTAGCCACATCAGGATTCTGACTAGGCAAAAGGAGTGGCAGGACATTAGCTCCGCTGCCTTGCAGTCTGAAATAGACAGACAAAACATTGTTTTGAATAGGTTGGTAGAAGAAATGAGAAAACTCAAGTCGGAGTGTTGATAATGATGAGTGCGATAATTGATATTAGCGAAGTCAACGTTGATGTTCCACAACCGCAGCAGGTCATTGAGAATCTGGAGTATGAATTGGGCATCGCACGACGACAAGTAGAGCAGATAGAGAATATATTAAAAGTTTTGAAGGGTAAGTTATGACACCAAACATTAGCACGATCAAGATGTACATACGTGATGCGGAATCAAAAAGGGATCTTCTCCTATTTGATATCAAGTCATATGAGAGGAGGATAAGTAATGCGCATACCGAAATAGCCACCATGGACTTGTTGATAGACAAGTACAACGAAGCGATAAAAATTTTAGAGGTGAGTTCCTAATGCATAAGAAGATCATGAAGAAGGCAGCTAAGGCATTGGATAAGGATGCCAAGCATTATGCTGTTGAGGCTAAGCATGCCAAGACTAAGACCAAAGCAAAGCATGAGAAAATAGAGATGAAAGAGGCTAAATCAGCAGCGAAGGATATGAGTAGCAGAGCTAAGAAGGCTCACGAGTATTGATAAAACCCTCAAGAGCTTTTTTAAGGCCCCTGAGGTAAAGCAGGAAGACTATTATGAACAACACATGAAGGCTTGTTGTCTATGGACAAGATAATTTTTACCGAGTACCTTGTCAACTAAATAATTCCTTTAGGAAGGTGCAATGATGAGATGGGAAGACATGTTTGAGTTTAAAAAGTACAAATGCCCGTCAAATGAGTTGGAATATACGGCTTTAGTAGCTAAAAAGGGTTACAGAAAAGATTGCATCAAGCTAGCATTCAATCTGACTGATGAAGACATGGAGGTGCCCTTAGACAGGTGTGACAAGGCTGTCGGAGAATCTTACCAGGTAGTGAGGACTAAATGACTTGGCCAACGAGCAACCCAGTATCTAGAGAGCTGGACGATTTTTGGAAAGAGAGCCAATCCTTGTGGCAACAGTGGTGGTTCGAAGCCGACTTAGACACCAAAATGGCTACTGGGCAGCAGGACTATTGGAATTCTTTCTATAATGTAAATTATCGCAATCAGAAAGTGCTGATGTTCAACAAGATATTGCGGATCATCAACATGATAGGCGGATATCAGCGTAAGAATAGGCTAGCATCTGTTGTGTACCCCTCGGATAACGACCAAGACATGGGACAGACAGCTGAGCAACTGACTAAGGTGCTGAGTTGGGTATATAGACAGGACAATACGTATGAAAAGATATCCGAATGCTTCGACGGCTCTAATATTTGTGGCCTCAACCTTTTGCATGTTTGGGTTGATCATAGGGAAGACCCAGAAAATGGAGCGATCCGAACGGAGAGGATACCATTTAACGCCTTTCTGATGGATAACTACTGGACTAAGCAGGATTTAAGTGACTGTGATCGCATATGGACGAGGAGATACATCACCAAGAGGCAATTGCAGAGCATATTTCCTAAGATTGATAAGGACATACCGGCTTTGGGTAGTGGATATGCTGCGAAGGATGGTAAATTTCAGTTCTTGGCGCAGAATTGGTATCAATATCAGGAGCAGATGTATGCTTATGATGAGTATTGGGTAAGGGACTACAAGAAAAAGAAGAAGATCCTCGATAAATCTACCGGTGAAGTGGTTGATTGGAACGGAACGAGAGATCAGTTTCAGATGTTTAGGTCAATCAACCCTAACATTGAGCTAATCACGGCTCATGTTCCTACGATAAAGCTGAATGTTTTGGTCAATAACCACCTGATGTACGAGGAAGTCTCGCCTTGGGGCCTTGATAGATTTCCCTTCGTTCCATTTATCTGCTATCACTTCCCAGAGGTGCAGAACTATGCATATAGGTACCAGGGAGTAGTCCGTAATATTCGTGATTCTCAGATAGAGCTAAACAGGCGTCGCAACAGACTGTTAGATATCCTTGATGCACAGGTGCAAAGTGGTTTCATGGTCAAAGAAGATGCTTTGGTAAACCCGGAGGATGCATTCTTCCAAGGACCTGGCAAGGTTCTCTACTTCAAGAATAGCGCCAATTTAGCTACTGATGTGGCGCCAATCCCAGCACCTCCTGTAGCACAAGGATGGCCTGAGCTTATTCAGACTTTAGACAATGAGATAATGTCCATTGTTGGCACTCCTGAAGAGCTGTTCGGTGAGGACATGAATGGTAATGATGATTCTGGCATCATGATGCAGCTGAAGATGGGCGCCGGATTAGTGTCATTGCAAAACATCTTTGACCGTCTAAACTATAGCCAGAAGTCACTAAGTGACATCGCGGTGCAGTTGATCCAGAATAATTTCTCACCTGGGAAAGTGGCTCAGATAATTGGTGAGCAGCCATCACCAGAGTTTAGCCAAGAGTGGTTGACTAAGTATCATTCAGTGGTTGAAGAAGCAGCCCTTACAGACACACAGAGACAGCTTCAGTTTAAGCAGGCAATATATCTTAAGGGTATTGGCATTCCTATATCAAATGAATACCTTATCCAGAAGTCTACGTTGCAAGGGAAGAAGGGAATCATAGAAGACGTCAATCGTCAGGACCAACAGCAACAGCAGATGCAACAAGCAGCAGCTATGCAAGAGTTGAGGCAGGGAGAAATACTCACTAGATCTATTGAGGCTAAAGCTCAAAGTGACTTCGCTAAGGCTACAGAATCAAAGGCTAGGGCATTCTATGAAGTATCTAAGGCTAAGGAAGTAGCTAGTAAGAGCCAGCAGGACCGTGCAGCAGGCACCTTAGCACAAGTCAAAGCCTTGAAAGAGCTTAGGGATATGGATTCTAATCACCTGATCACCTTGGCTAACTTTGTCCAGAGTATTCAAGATCGCGAGCAAGCAATGGCAGAAGGTGAAGAGGTTGATTCAGAGAATAAGACCTCTGGACTATCTTCAGGGAGTGATGAAGCTGAACAGAAGACTAGGCCCTCACCTGCACAACAACCACAAGGGCAATCAAATTTGTCTCAAGCCATGTCGCCACAGATGTAAAAACATTTGAAAGTTTTTGCAAAAATATATATCGTGGGCCTTAAATAATTTATGGATAGGTAAATGATAATGGGGTATCGGCAAAATGGTGTGCGTGGAGGCAAATGCTACGTATGTGGTAAGCATTGCGAAACGATGTTGAAGATAAATTGCCTGGTATATGTTTGTGATCTGCATTATGAGGACTTCATAAGCACCATATACGAGTTGAAAGTAGGCTCATGCAGTGATAAGTCTACGATTGTCAAGGAAGAGGAACATGTCACCGCCTAAGAAATATGATATGAGCATATATTCATGCCCCGCGGCCTTACTATGGACAGAGAAAGAGAAATCCGATCCAGAAAAGAGAAGATGTCATGCCTGTCAAAAGGTGTGCGATGTTGTGGTTCACCGATATTTCACTACGAAAGGTGTAAATAATTATTGCAGTGTAGAGTGTTTTGAGAATGATTGAGGAAGATATGGGGAAGATTGTGCCTATCAGAGACTTGAGGAATGAGATCATAGGTCTGGCCAAAATGGAAGGTATGTGCTGCCGAGAGCTTACATCAGAGCTACTAGCCTTGGTATTCGAGCTAGTAATATGGGAATGTGATGGCGAGAAAGAGCCCATTACCCGTTTCATAGATGGATTACCAGATATTCTAAAATATTTGTTGAACAGCAAAGAGCTAGAAGCATGGGTGCATGGATAAGTATTGAGGATAGTTTGCCAGACTTTGAAGAAGTAATCCTGTTCACAGACGGATGTAAGGTCGCTATTGGTGAGTACAACTCCAGTAATCAAAACGAATATCATCATCTATCAGGACTAAATGTGGACGATGAATGCTTCAATGATATATCAAGAAATAGCTGTTGTTTTAGGGTTGACTATTGTGCGTGGGGTATCGACGTAGATCATATCACCCATTGGATGCCATTACCTGAACTGCCTAAGGTGAAAGATAAGTTCTGCCCATGCTGCAAGAATGAAGTGGTAGCGTGTCTATGTCTATAGATAAAATCAGTAATCTGCTAGGAGCATGCCGTCGGTGCTGTTCTATGATAATAAATATATTGCATGACATAAATAAATTGAATAGAGATGCCAGAATGACGCCAATGATTCAGAATGTTGAGAGGTTGTCGAGCGACATTGAGAAGTTAATGGTGAAAGATGAGCCTACAATTTATCCGCTAGAGGGTGACAGATGGAGATTGACCAAAGATGAGTGAGTGGATAAGCGTTGAGGATAGGTTGCCTGAGATAGTGTGTAAGGATAATACATCAGATTTTGTTTTGGTAAAATGCAAAGGCACTCAACACAAGCCCTTCATAGCCTGGTATGATAAGAGGGGGTTTTGGTCATCAAGTTGTAATGAGTGTGGTAGTTGTATAGTGCATTGGATGTCGTTGCCAGAATCTCTTGAGGTGAAAGATGAATTGTTAAGAGACAAATAATTAATATATAATTTTGTCAAGTCTCTACAATACATTGTGAGAGGTGTATTAATCTTAATAAATGGTCGATGCCCTCACAAGACTTATAGGGCACTTGAAAAGCAACATAACATATATTATCAGACACTACTAAGAAATATGGTTAAGATTATATGAAAGATTACAACTTTGCTAATTTAGTAGAAAGAGACGAGTTCAAGAGATTTCTACTAAGACACGATGAACACCTGGTAAATATATTATGGTTCTTGGAAAATTTAGAGAAATTACAAGACGAAGCTCGATCATGGGATAGTGACAAGGAATTGGAGGACAACCTTACCAATATAGAGAATAGATTGACTAATGAAGTGGGAGTTCGTGTGGCTACGCTTTACATGCATTTAAGACCTTAATATAGAAAATGAAATACCCTGACATGATGATAGGGGTAACCAAATGGGGAAAGAATCAAGATGGGTAAGTGGATCAGCATTAAAGAAAGGTTGCCACTTTATCAGGGAAGTAGAGAGCATTCATTTGTGTTAGCTTTTCATACGGTCTACGGTGTAGGTGTGGCTTGGTTTTGGGTGCTGGAAGATTTCCGTGAAGAGCTAGAAGAAGAATTTAAAGATAAATATTTATGCTCATGTCAGTTTATCAAGAAAAAACCTGACGGAAATTATTGTATAGATGATGACGATGACATAGATATATTTGTAAATAGTCCTCACTTTAGAAACTTGGGCACAATAACCCACTGGATGCCACTACCTAAACCTCCTGATAAAATGGAATTATATGAATGACTGGATATTAATGCCTAGGATGCAAGATGTGATAGTAAAATATACATTTATAGTTTAAATTGTGTTGCAATAAATAAGCTAACATGTTAGAGTCTTACCAGAATCTCACAGTAGAGACAGCTTGCAATACAAAAAACATTTTAGGTCCCAAATGACGGTACACACAAATAGATTTGGCATGAAGTGTGAGCAAGGAGTTTTGCTCTTATCTCAAGAAGATGTAAAGGCTAGGAAGCAAAGAGAGAGCTTAAGGGTGGGTAGCATTTGCACTGCTGTGTTTACCGCTGGATTAGCGACTCCATGGCCTCTAGTGGAAGCAGAGAAAGAGAAGCACATTAGAGATCTGAACATTTACCATTTCCCTGAGCTACCATACGCGAAATGCGTTCTACTACAGAAGAATGGCAGAGTAGAGTATCAAGGTAAGCTTTATCAGGATCCTATAGCAGCTAAGTTAGAAGAATGTGTCCATCGTCCTACCTATGATGCTGGTGCGGGGTCATGGGGCGGTGGATTAGAGTAATTGTTGAACGTAATAACACGGTAATATCATGATCACAGGTACTCTGTCACGCCACTCTGGAGTGGTATTTAATACCAAAGCAGACGTAAATATAAGAATAAAAAGGAATATTATTCTTGTGGTGGCCTGTATCGCCACGATACTGACGTGTGGCTTAGCTTCTCCATGGCTTGGAATTCACGTGTGGCAGGAGTGCCGGATCAAATATATAAACAGGCATGAATTTCCCAATTTCGGTTATGCCAAATGCTTGGAATTAGCGAATAAAGGGAAAACAGAGCATATGGGTGTAAAATACCGAACTAGAGAACGCGTCAAGGCTAAAGAAAAGAAGCAGATGGATTTAATGAAGGCTATGTCTGCCCCTGATGACAAGAGCACTCCTAAAGACAGGAAGTGGCATGATATTGGGGTTTGGGTAGGTGTAGCATTATTGATTGGTGTATTATCTGCAGGTTGTCTTCTTCTCCCTATAATCCTTCTGTAAAAAGATCAGGAGGGATGTAAAATCCTCCTGATAGTTCATAACAGCCTTATAGCATCAATCAGGCTGTCATTCGTGCTGCGAACCGCACTCATTTTCCACAATTCTATAAAAAAAGTCCAGTCCTTTCATATTTCCATTGTCCCTGTCTACCAATTCGTTACTTTTTGGTAGAAAATTGGTACCAATGCATCTTCATGTTGGAAAATTAGGTTGAAAAAAAAATATCTAGAGGAGGATGCTGTAAATTAAAATAGTCAATGAGGATTTTGCATGATATGCCCTATATGTGGTTCGTCTGTCATTGTCAAATTTGGGCACCGATCTTACAGATGTGGGACATGTGGATATGAATGGAACACTTCAGCCTAATTCTAGAAAGTCTATATGTACCAGGTGTAATGAGGAAAAATTATTATATGATTTTCCCAAAAATAGCAATGTCTGCACGGAATGCCGAAGGATGATGAGAAAGATATCCAGGGAAAAAGATCCGCTAGTCCATTGGGCCAGAAGAAATTCTTCGAATGGCTTCTTACGGTCATATAAAAAGTCTTAAAAGTCTGGAGATGATGCATGAATCAAAGTGAAATGCAGACATGCGCCAGAGTCCAACGATATTTCGACATACTCCAGCAACGCCATGATCAAGAAAGAAGCATGGATCAATGTGGTATGGCCATCGAACAAGAAATCCAGTATCTAATCAGGGAATTCCAAAAAATATTCAACGATATCGTGTATATCGATTCTTAGAAACTTCAAATTAAAAAATCATTGACTAACTTATCGTTCTACTGTACTCCTGGAGTGTAAAGAAAACTGTTTTCTTTGATACAGGAGGAGTTATGCACCATAAAAAAGAGCATCACCATAAGCATGGAAAACACCATGCTCACCATGCTCATCATGGCCATCACGAACATCATAGTACACACCATAGTGTACATGGCCATCATCATTCTCACCATTCTCACCATGCACATCATAGTGAACACGAACCACATGGCAATCCCGACAGGGGACCTCCAATGATGGAAGGCGCTCACCACTATGATAAAGGTTACCATTCGGATCATGAGATGTCTCATGGGGGTTTCCCAGAACATCACATGAGAGGTAATGCGTATCTCAAGCACCAGAATGAAATTTTGAGCAGAGATGCGAAGAAACTTTCTAGAGAAAAATTCACGAAGATAGCCTGATGACCGTGCACATTCAAGTGCCCTATGAAACATCTGGGCAAGAACTAGGTGAAACTAGAGAGGCGATGACCAGAGGGTTGATGAAGAAGATAGAAAATATCATCAACAGCAAACCTTTTAGGGGTGAATCGTACTACATCTGTGTTCACGCTAAACCCAATTGGCAAAACCCCAGAGAGATACGACAAGTAATCATGATCATGGCTCAAAAACCACCTATGATGCTGTCGTGCATGCTTTTTGGAGTAAACCCAGAAGAAGGGAAGCTAACTTTAGAATGGGCATTGCCAGGAGATTGGCCAACGTGGTCAGTAGGAGGCAAAAATGAGCCTGTTCCAGAGACAATAGCATCAATAAACAAAGCGGGAATTAGATACCACTACGATGACTTATTGCCATCATAGTAAAGTGCCGCCGACTTATGGGCGTAAAAATATTAGGGCGTATAGCGCTGTCGCCTAGCGTAGGAGGAATATGACACAAGAAATAGAAGAAGTGCAGGAAATAGAACCTGTACAGGATCAGCAAGAAATACAAGTCGAATCTTCTGAAGAGGTATCCCAACAAACTCAGAAGAATGATGCCGATCGCAACTGGGAACAAGTCAGACAGGTTCTTCAATTTCAGAAACAGAAGATTGAAGAACTTGAATCTAGAGTAGGGCAAAAAAATGCCCCTGCTGAAGAGCCTGATGAGTTTTCAGAGCTAGACCCTGGGGATTATTTAACTGTTGGTCAGGCTAAAGCTTTAGCCCAGAAACTAGCGGCTAAAACCGCTAAAGAAGAAGCATCCAGGTTAATGGATGACTACATGACACAACAGAAGATACAGGTAGATGAACAGCGTTTGCGAGCAAAACACGATGACTATGACTATGTCGTAGATAACTTTGCTGTACCCTTGATAAAGAATAATCCAGCTCTAGCAATACAGGTGAAAAACTCTAAGAACCCAGCAGAGACAGCATATTTACTTGGAAAGATGTCAGATAACTATGGAGAAACTATGTCTAAGCAGCCATCTACTGCCAGAGCAGAAAAAGTATTGAAAAATGCTAATCGCCCTGTAAGTTCTTCGGCAGTTGGTAGCCCTTTACGTAGTCAAGCAGATCAGTTTTCTAAACTAGACCCAAGAAATCCTTCTGATGCTAGGACAATCTATGAGCAATCCCAGAGGTATGCTAGGGGTGCTTGAAGAGGTTTAAATGACAATTACCACAACAAACAGCCTTCCAGCGCCAGTACAGCAATGGTTTGACAACGTATTGCTGTCTAGGCCAATGCCTAAGCTTATTCATAAGCAAATGGCTATGAAGAAGGAACTTCCCCCTAATAGCGGCCGAATCGTGAGATATCGTCGCTATACTAACTTACAAACCGCTACAGTGCCATTACCAGATAGTGGGTTGACCCCTCCTGGGCAGGTATTGAATGCCACTGATATTGATGCAAGGCTTGATTGGTATGGTACTTACGTTACCATAACAGATCAAGTTATGTTCATAAATCAGGACCCAGTTCTTAACCAAACAGTAAGTCTTCTAGCTCAGTCAATGAGAGAAACAGAGGATGAATTAATAAGAAACATGCTAGCTTCTACTAGCTCAGTGATAAACTGTACTGGTGGGACTAATGGAGACAACCCAACAGAACTATCAAGGCCTGATATAGATGCTGTAGTTTTAGCATTGTTAGGAAACGATGCCATTATGATCTCAGATAATATAGAAGGTAGTTTGAAGTTTGGAACTGCGCCAGTTCGTGAAGCTTTCTGGGCTATGATGAATACTGGTATCTTAGATGATTTAGAAGCTGTTACTGGATTTATATCACAAGCACAATATCCTAGCAACATGAATGTATTGAATTCCGAATGGGGTTCCGTTGGTAACGTTAGATTCTTGTATAGCTCAAGAGGAAGCACCACAACAGGAGCATCTTTGAACGGGAATACAGTTTATAACGTATTCATTACCGGGCAAGAAGCATATGCCATTGTGGAGCTAACTACAGCGACTTCATCGTTTATTTACACACCTCCAGGTGGTCCTACAGACCCTCTTAGAAGGTTGCAGTTGGGTGCATTTAAAATGGCTCAGGTACCTCGCATTTTGAATGATGCTTGGATATTTAACCTACGCGCAACCCACTCATAGGAGGAGTAAATATGCCTTTCGCCGAACACTTCATGGTACAGAATACTTTTACAGTACCTGCAACCTTACCTGCTCAAGTCAATATCAACCTAGGTTTCATACCTACAAAAGTTGAGATTATTGATAAGACAGCCCTTTTATCTATGGTATCAGGTACTCCTCTGATAAATCCTGGAGCGAATTACCTGTTTTATAGAGGGACATGGAACAATGATTTCTCGACAGGGTTGACATTAGTTGAGGCACAAGCCCCAGCAGCGTCTATAGCTAACGTGCCTGTTTCTACAGCTAGTATAGTTACAGCTAACGGGATTTCACCCTACGATGGTGCCGCTGCTTCACCTACGCAGTTAGTCCTGGGTCCTAAGATAAACGGTACCACGATCACTAAAGCAACAGGGACATTTACACTGTCCTCAACAGCATCGTTATTTCCTGGTTCTACTGTTCTAATTACCAATAGAGGCACAGGTGCTGCTTCGCTAGGTGTGGTGAACCCTGCACTGGGTGGGATGTTCTTTACTGTGGATACAGTTCCAACATCCACTACTTTCACTATAGCTAATAGTGGAAATTGGTTAAATACAGCTAGCTTTACTGATGGGGCACAAACATTTAGCGTTCAGTTGGTTACTACTCCAGCTCTGTACTACCCTCAAAACGCTCAGATTGTATTCATCTCTGCTGCTAATCCTGCAGTAGTTACTACAAGTACAAATACCAATCTTACCGTTGGGCAACAAGTTAGGCTAAGGGTTCCAAGGTACTTTGGCATGACCCAAGCTGATGGTTTGGTTGGTATTGTTTCAGCAGTTAGCGGTAATCAGGTAACTCTTGGCGGAATTAGATTTGTGAATTCTTCAGCGTTCACAGCTTTTTCATTCAATAGTGGTGTGGCTGGAATAACTAGTGTACCCTACAGCCCTGCGATGTTAATACCCATGGGATCCGGTCCTTCCGTTGCATCAGGTCCTCCAATAGTTACTTACAACGTAGACGTTTTGGATGACGCAACCGATAATCAGGCTTTCCAAGGGTTTACTGTAGGTTCCAGCATCTTACAAGCTGCCAGTGCCACAGTAATTGGAGTAACTGCGGGAGATATCATCTCGTATGTCGCATGGAGAGGTGATGTGTAATGAGTTACACACCGAATCGAGTGGCAATTACTGGAATAACGCAAGCTAAACCAGCGGTTGTCACTACAGCTTCAGCACACAATTTGTCTACTGGAAACGTAGTCAGGTTACATGTGCCCCAGGCATTCGGTATGACACCATTAAACAATCTACTGTTAATAATAACCGTGCTGTCTACAACCACGTTCAGCCTGCAATATTCGCAGATTCCCCCTGGATGGAATGTGGACAGCACGAATTATCCAGAATTTATAGCAGCCACCAATCAAGGCAAAACCGCTGAGGTTCTGCCTGTGGGATCTGGGCCAACCCCAATATTTAATACCCCATCTCAATTCGAATCGCATACATGTGAAACGAAGATAGACGATGCGTGGACAAACGTAGCAACAGTGAATCAACCCTTTTAGGTTAACTATGAAAATGATTAAAAACGTGGATTTCAGGACACCTCTGATTTCCCCTATAGCAAACAAAACTCCTGTGAACATCACCTCCATCGAGGCGATGACTCCCGACAAGGAGAAGAATGTAGTGGGAACCTTCGTAAATATCGAATGCCCTGGCCAGCCTGCAAAGATCTGTGGTCGATACTACAGAGGCATGCAGTATTTCGAGAAAGTGATCAATGACAATGAGCGCGTTACCATCCCTTACTCTGTGTCCCGCTATATTAACGAGCGATGCATGTATGAACAGCATCACTATTCTCTAGATGAACAGGGAAATCCCCAGAAGGTTAGTAAGACAACCGCAAGATATAAATTCATTGTAGAACAAGTAGCGTAGGCGATATGACTGTCTGGGATCTAAGTAGGCTAAGGTATTCTATCAGGAAGATTACCGGTAAGTATGATGTTACGCAGTTGCCGGACAGCAGTACGGGTGAGAATTCAATATCTAACCCGGCAGGCATCGACGACTACATAAACGACTTCTATTTATACGACTTCCCAGAGCACCTACGGACACTAAAGCTTAAAGACTACTTTACATTTACGACTTTGCCAAACGTCGGGACTTATAACATCCCTCAGAATATTTACCAGCTGGAGGCCCCAATATACATAGACAACTACGAGTTTAGTTTCTATGATGGGGAGCCAAATGTGTTTTACGGGATTTGGCCTGAATTTAACTTTATAAACCAAAACCTATTCATACCAAATGGAACTGACACCACCTTCACATTTACCCTGACGCAGACTCCAGTGCAACAGGGGACTGTTGTAATAGGTTTACAGCCTAATTTAGATGGCAACCCTAGTCCTCAGTTTGAGACTTTTACAGATCAAGATACACCAGGTTTATTAGACCAACCGTTGAATATGAAGTTCACTAATCCTGGAACTCTAACTGGTAATCTAGGTGGCACTGGAACTGTAGACTACCTGACAGGTGTTTGCTCTATAACATATGTCAACGCGCCTCCTAACGGCGCAAATAGTTCTTGCCATTACCATCCATATGTTGCTTCTAGGCCTAGAGATATTATGTTCTTTCAGCAGCAACTATTCCTTAGGCCTATCCCTAATGACACTTATTCTGTGAAACTTCTGGGTTATTTTCAGCCTACTGTGGCTATGTCTAGCGCTACTAACGCCGGTACCAAGTCTCAATTTGATGGAACACTAACAGATGTGCCACTTTTTAATGAATGGTGGCAATTAATAGCCTATGGAGCTTCTATAAAGATTTTTATAGAAGACGGAGAGCACGAAGAGGCCGCTAAATACAAGCAGTATTTCGAAGAGCAGAAGCTATTAGCTCAACGAAAATGCCTAAAGCAGTTAGGCGGTAAACGAATAAGAACAGCATATAGTCAAGGCCAAGCTGGAGCACCACAATTCCCAGTGTTCCCAATTTATTGAGGTAAAATGTCCACGTATTTAAGCATTCCAAACCCGGGAGATATTCTAGGGTCACAGAGCCAACCTCAATTGAAGGCTAATTTCGATTACCTAGTATCTACTTTGGGCAAAGACCATCAGATAGCTATCGGAGATCTAAGCACTGCAAGCTTCGAAGGAAGGCATAAACAGGTTTCGTTTAACAACAGAGCTACGAATAACGTACCCATGCCAGGGGACGGAACAAATGCTTTACTGTGGGCCAACGCAGGAAATTTATATATTAGGCAGAATAGTTCTTTTGCTGGGGTCCAATTTACTGGGCCTGTCCCTTCTAATGCCGCTGGTTTTGCAATATTTGGTACGGAAACGCTTTATAATGCTCCAAACCAAAGAGGAGGCTGGTGTTTCCTCTCGGGAGGACTAATTTTTCAATACGGATTTTTCACTGTCACTGCCTCTTCTGGAACTACAGATTTTCCCCTACCATTCCCAAATGCTCAATTTTCCGTAGTTATCACAGGTTGCGAAAGCAATGGTGTTACACCGGCAAGATTACCTTGGATAGATTTTGCAGGGCCTAACGATCAGACACAGTTTTCTTGGGGAAGTGTAAATAGTGGAGGATCCAACATCTCTCAAATAAATTGGATGGCAGTCGGTAATTAATGTACGAGCCTAGATTAATTGCACCCTTCAGTAAGTCAGGGTTAAACAAATATTACAAGCCTTGGCTCATTGGCGAGGAAGCTTTTCCTAATATCCAAGATGCTTATGCGTGGAGAGGAACTCTAAGGAAGCGTGAGGGATATACATTTTTTGCCTCTTTACCAAACTCCGACAAGCCTGTGCAGGGTCTTAAGGTGTTTATCAACCCCATTACACTAGGGGAAAGTCTTATAGCTTACAGCAAAACCAAGAGCTATTTGTATAATGTTGGTGGAGCTGTTTTCAACGATATCACGTTTGTAGCTCAACAAGACCAAGCTACCCCTGCCGGCACTGCTTTCAATTGGTCTAATGGTGATAACGACTATTTCTGGACTTCCAATTATGCAAATTCTCTATGGTCTACCAATAACCTTCCCAATATTTCCAACTCCGGACCTAATGACCATATAAAATATTGGAATGGTACGCCAGGAGTTCTAAACGTTAGTGGGGGATGGAGTACCAACTGGCCCATTGTCAGCGGTTCTACTACTTTGGACGGCGCCTTAATCATATTGCCTTACAAAGGCAGGCTTGTAGTTCTAAACACGTTCGAAGCAGGTGTTCAATATCAATCTCGAGCCAGATGGACGCAAATTGGCACACCATACGCAGGAGATAGACAGCCCACCTCAATTTCCAACATAACAGCAGCCAATCCGGCAGTAGTTACATCGGCTAATCACGGTCTTTATAATGGTCAGAGCGTATATCTAACCGGCGTGAAAGGCACAATGGGACCAAAAATAAATGAAACTACTTCCGTTGCAACAGTACTAACGGTTAATACATTTTCTGTTCCAATAGACACTACAGGACTAACGTACACCTCAGGGGGATTTGCGCAGGGTTGTGGAGTGCCACCCGCAGGATTTTTCAATGATGGAGCCGCTTGGCGTAGTGATATCCCTGGACGGGGAGGATTTATCGATGCCGACACCTCACAGCAGATCGTCAGTGCAGATATTGTAAAAGATACCCTGATAGTATTTTTCCAACGGTCTACTTGGCGACTTCGTTACACAGGCAACGAGATATTACCATTCATTTGGGAAAGATTGAACACTCAATACGGAGCAGAAAGCACCTATAGCAATATAGCATTTGATGATTCGATTCTTGCTTTCAGCCGTTATGGATGGATTGCAGCGGATACTAATGATGTAGGTAGAATAGACGAAGAGATACCAGATGATTCTTTCGCTGTAGAATCAACCGACGGTAACTTATCAGGACTTACTAGAGTACAGGGAATTCGAGACTACTATAGGCAGTTCGCCTATTGGACATACCCTAGTATTGGTCAGACAGCTGCCAATCAGATCTACGCCTATGACTATCTGACTAGGAAGTGGTTCATATTCAATCCCACCGTGCCGATGCGAACTTTTGGCACCTACAGGACTAATAATAACATCACTTGGTCTACTTTAATAAACCCAGGTCCTGTTCCTCCTGCTGATTCATGGGAGAATTATAGCTCAGCAAGCGATCAATGGAGATTCTTCGATCTAGGCGCTAATGCTAATTTTCCCTTTATCTTAGGTGGCGATGCCAACGGCAACATTTACACTATGTTCGAGTTTATGCGTTCTCCAACAAGTGATAATGGAACCTATTTCCCTTTCACGATAGAAACCAAGGACTTTAATCCTTATATCAGTAAAGGTGTGAGATGTCGACTAGCATATGCTGACCTATATATCACAACTATGTATGGAGGGCAAATCACCGTACAGCATTTTGTAGATGATGGTGCCGATCCGATATACACAAAACAGGTCGATCTGTATGCAAGAGGGGCCAATTTTATAACAAATATCATTGTAGGAACTCCTACAACAATAACGACGCAGAATATCCACAATCTTGTAACCAATGAATGGGCGACTTTTGGTGGTATCGTAGGGGATTTAGGATTTGCACTGAATAATGCTTCTTCTCCTGTCATCGTAATAGATCCGAATACATTTACTATCCCCATACCGACTAGCGGAACGTTTCTTCCTGGAGGCGTTGTATACAAAGGGAACAATACAATAGGACAGTCTTGGTATACCAGGGTTTACCTGGGTGCTATTGCCCGGATGCACTCTCTAACTATAGGTTTTGATCCTCTACTTTTGACAGATCCTATTAAGGCCCCTGTACAATTTGAACTGCAAGGACTTGTTATCTGGACTAGACCAGAAGGGAGAATTAGAGGATGACATACGGATACGGACCTCCTAATAGCCAATCGTCTTATCTACCTCCTGAAGTCGATTTTCCTGAAGACCAGAGTAAATTTCAAAATCTTATTAGCCAACGTGAGCGGCTAACAGCTTCAATTTTGAATGTTAAGGAAAATGGTCAATACGAAAAGAGTGAAATATTAAATGCCCAACAATGGTTTAGCACGTCCCAGCCTACAGCAGCCAAAACCACTAGATATTCTTACCGAAAAGTTGTCGATATGGTGGAAATAAACGGTGGAAATATCCCTGCTGGGCTAACTACGATACCTCATGGCATATCACTAGTTACAATACCTACTAGGATTTACGGAACAGCAACCGTTTCAGGGCCTAAGTATCTGCCTCTGCCATATGCGTCAGCCACCAATAACAACATAGAAATTAACTTTGACGATTCAAACATAAACATAGACAATAATTTTGGATCACCACTAACGCAGTGTTATATTACTCTAGAATATTTGAAAACTTAGGTGAAATATGGGATTAAATTGGTCAGGAGCCTTATCCGGCGCTGCTTCTGGAGCTGCCGCAGGAGCCCCGGGAGGTTGGATAGGTGCTGGGGTAGGTGGACTTGCAGGTTTAGTGTCTGGATTATTCGGTGGAGGAAAGAAAGACAAATTCAAACAAGTAAATCGATTTTCTCCTGAGCAACAGCAGGCTTTTGAACAATATTGGAAGAATCCTGTACAGAATAACCAGACTTACCAAGCAGGTAATCAGTATTTACAGAATCTACTTTCTGGAGATCCAAGCGCATACCAGCAGTTTGAAGCGCCTCTTATGCAACAATTTCAGCAGCAAACTGTACCCGCTATAGCTGAGAGATTTGCTGGCATGGGAACTGGAGCAGGGGCAGGAAGTAGTAGTGCTCTTTATAACTCATTGGGGCAAGCCGGTACAAATCTATCAACGAATATTGGTGCATTAAGAGGACAACTACAGATGCAGGCTCTTCCTCAAGCACTGCAATATGCTCAACAACCCTATAGCAATATGATGCAAGGTTTCGGCGTTAGTCCATATGAAAATGTCTATCAACAAGGGCAACCCGGAGCTGGCGATTATATGGCTGGGACTCTTCCTTATGCCTTAATGGCTGGTGCTAATAATCAGTGGGGCGGTCGGGGATCCGGAAGTAGTGGTGGAAACGGTGGAATGGGCCCTGTACCTCAATGGGCTAGCCAAAATCCTGGCATGGGAATGCCAAACTTTGATCAGATGAATCAATTCGGATTTGCTTACTAGGAGACAATCATGGTTCAAGTAGTACAACGCACCCCCGGGGCAGCACAGTTTTTTGGTCAGGGACTTCAAAATGCATTGATCCCAGCATTCCAACAGCAATATCAAAGAGGACTTGTTCAAAATAGCTTGAAAGATCTTAAAGGTCTTTCTAATGATCCAAATGCAACGCCATTTGACTTAGCCTCAGCATTAATATCATCTACAGCTGGGATTCCAGGAAGTGAAAAATACGTTGGTCAGCTTTTCCCTCTGTTAATGAATCAGATGCAACTAAAACAACAGTCTGGTGTCCAGCCTCCTGGCTCTGGAATGCAAGCGCCTCAAGGTACATCTAATATAGGAGAACAGAGACAGAAGTTACCTGACTGGATTGGAGAACCTAAGAATGACCTTTTTGAAGGAGCTTTAGAGCCAACTGCTTTGGGATTAGGTAAGGCCCCAAAAATCTATAGTCCTGAAGAGATCCAAACAGCTCAAAAACTGGCAGCACAGCGTGGATTAGACCCCGCGCCCATTACAAAGATGATGGACGATTATAATACGAGAGCAAGAGACGAGCTAACTGATTACGTACAGGCAGCCAAGACCCAGGCAGATATTGCGTCATTGAGATCTGATGCACAACAGAGATTTCGTGCGACTCTAAAAAAAGAATTAGAGTCCGGAGGGAGGCCTCTCAGTGAAGATGACTTAACAGTAGCTGAAAAAATCGCTGAAGAGCCAGATATATTGAAACTGTCTAATGAGAAAGCTAGAGCAGCCGCAGCGAAGAAGAAGTTCAATGAATACGAATATGCTAAAGATAATTTTACAAAGTCAGCAGACCGAAGAAATTTCGATGACTTAGAACTACAAAGACAAAAGAAAAACATGAGACCAATGGCTAAAAATATGGAGAAATTTGGTCAGAGAGATCATGCAATAAGGATATTAAAAGAAGCAGGATGGGGTCCTGGCGAGGTTGACGATATCATAAATCCATTGGACGAGTCAGTAAAATCAGGGTTTAAAGATCTACCTAAAATGCCTGAAGTGCTAGCCAGAGTAAAAACCCTTCCTGACCAACCTGGATTCGAAGAAGAATTCACAAAAGCTCAAGGCATGAGAAATAAAGAGATAAAATCTTATGAGAAATACCTTGCCGATGTGATTAAGCCGGGAACAGAAAACGCTAAACAAGGAAATGTGTTTACTCCTGGAACTTCGCTCCTACTATTGCAAAAAGAGTTCACAGATAAGGGTGGAACTTGGCAAGAATTCGGAGACATACTTAGACGTCTACAAGAATCTGGTAAGATTATGTTGGATCCAACTCAGGTAAGCCAGTTAGGTTTGCTAAATAGGGAGCCTATAAAAAATCTAGGATTCTGGGAAGCAGTGATGAGACCGTTACCATTTTACACTCCAAGATATTGATATGAACTTATCAAATGCCCTAGCAATTGGTTACTCAGCTCGAGATATCATTAGAAATCTCATTCAGAGATTCCCTGACCTTCAATCTAAGTTGGAAGCAGCTTCACAAGCTGGGTATAGTGCTGAAGAAATGGTCAAATATATCTCTAAGCTTAAGCCTAAAGAACTAGAGAAATTGTCCAAGACTTCATCCAGAGCCGGAGGTAATCCACTAATAGCCGGACAGCAAGCAGCAGAGAGAGGTGGCCATTTAGGCGAAGCGCTAACGGCAGCATCTAAGCAAGCGGCACCCCTTGCGTTGGGAGTGGGCGGAGGTATGTTGGCAGCTAGAGCTCTACGTGGACTGCCACAGATTGCACAGAACCCTCTTGCTCAAGGGTTAATGAATAAGCTGGGTTTATCCCATACTCAACCCGGATCTGCGCCACAGCCAATGCCTGGTGGTCAAGGGGTACAAGTCCCACAACCAAATCAAATGCCTAATCAGCAACCTATGCAACAACCTGTGCAACAACCTATGCAACCTATGCAACCTCAGGCTGCCGAAGAACCCCGATCCCAAGTTGAAGATCCCAGAAAGCATTTCGATATCATCTCACAAATGGACAACATCAAGAATGTATTGAAAACCCAAAACCATCTATCCAATGAAGATAAAGCAAGAATAGCAGATTTTATAATGACTCCTGGTCAGAAGAAATGGCTGTCAGAGCAAACAAAAGCACCTATAGAACAGGTTGTTTCCGACTATCTTTCAATTACTCCTGAAGTTAATGAAGAGCAACCCGTACAGGAAATCAACAAAGAAACTATCGAACAAAAATTACCAGAAGAGAAACCTCAATCTAGTCCTATAGGAAATATGGCCCAGCTGCCAGATGGCAGTGTAGGAGAAATTGAAAGGGTAAAAGATGGCATAGCCAGGATAAATGTAGATGGCAGGATCCGACATGTTGATGCCAATAAGATAGAGCAAGTACCTGAAAATGTAAAAGAATCTGTAATCAAGCTATTAGAGATACCTGAATCACGTCGGTCTGCTGTTATGGCCTTCTTTGGTTATGAACCCGAATCTCAAGAGTTAGCAGTGCAATATCACAATGGAAATCTGTACACTTATCAAGGTGTAGATCCAGAAAAGATCCATAAGATAGCAGAAGCATTAGGCATTCCAGTTACTAGTGGCCAGAATATCTTTGGTAAGTGGGAGCAGGGAATACAAGATTCTAGAGGGGCAGCTCTAATCCAAGAGATCATAAAAGATCCTAGGTTTTCTAGGGAGAATCGTAATAAAACATGGAAAAAGTTTGAGACAGGCTATGACTTTTGGGAAGAACTCAGAGAAAAACCGAAGCCACGAAAGGCAAAAGAGCCCAAGCCGCCCAAAAGAAAAGGCGTCGGAGCTGGTAAAGCAACTCATCCTGGTAAGAAAGCTTCACGAAAGAGCGAGGAAGCAGAAAAAGAAGTCTGATTAATGTTGATTTAGATTTTTTTTTGACATATAAATAAACTAAAAAGTTTAGAGAGGTCTTCATGTCCGGCAAGAACCCAGTTCCTAGCGCACAAGCGTATGAGGGGGTAACAGCTCCTAATCCGATGAATTTAATCAAAGCTAACCGAGATCCTACTGCCAACGATAAGAAATACCCTCTTGGCACGGTATGGTTAAACGTTCCTACGAACACATTATTCCAACTAGCTGGCGTCTCTACTTCTGGCGCCAATTGGCTAACAGGTTCAGACGCGGAAGCTACTACCACTACACCGGGTATCGTTACGTTAGCTACTCTAAGCCAACTGCAAAATGGTAATGCTCCTGCAGGCGCTTATGTTCCGCTATCCAATGATGTAGCTACAGTTATTCAAGGGATCGTCGTTGGAGCAGTTCCTCCTGCAAGTGAAACTCAATCCGGTATAGCTGAGATTGCAACACAAGCGGAAACAGATGCAGGATTGGATGACACAAGGATAGTTACGCCTCTTAAGCTAGCTACATATGTTGCAGGCGGTAGTGGATCTGGGTCTTTTACAGATCTAACAGCAACAGGAGCCGTTACTTTTACAGGTGCGACGGGCGCTTTATCAATGACGTCTACATCAGCATCTAGTTTAGGTGTTACTGGTGCAGGAATAGATCTAACTGTTGATAGTGCTGCAGGGCAGTTAATTTTAACAGGTGGAGAGGCTGCTGTAAATGCAGTTAGAATTCAAGCCGATGATGTCGCTGGCGGCATTGACATTGATTCCGGAACAGGTGGAATCACCGTAGACTCTACTGGAGCCATCTCTATAGATGCTGCTGCCGCTTCTAATATTACTACAACTGGAGCAGGAATAGATTTAACCCTAGCGTCTGTTCTAGGCTCTGTTCTTGTTAGTTCCACTGAAAACGCAGCATTAGCAATCCGTCTACATGCTAATGGTGGTACATCTGAGACAATCCAAGTGCATTCTGACCAGGGAACTGGCGTCGCATCTATCGGTCTTTTGTCAGATGTTGGTGGAATTACTCTAAGATCTACAGGTCTGGCCTCAAATGATGCTATCAATCTAGAAGCAGCTGCAGGCGGCATAGATATGGACGCTGCCCTGCAGTTTAATATTAGGTCAACACAAAGCGCTGCCGATTCTATAGTCATTGAATCTACAGCCGGCGGTATTGATATTTTAGCTTCTGGTGCTTCAGCTGGAGAAGATATCGATATCATCGCAACCGGTAGCTCTATCAATCTTAGTTCTACAGAGAATGCTGCCCTAGCTATATCGTTGAACACAAATGGCGGAACCTCCGAAACTATAAGAGTTAGAAACCAGCAAGGTACAGCAGCAACGTCTATCGAATTAGTATCTACAGCTGGGGGATTAACGCTAACAGGTGGATTGGGAACAGCTGACTCTGTAAATATTAATACCTCTGCAGCTGGTGGCGGTATTGATATTGATGCTGGCACCGCTGGATTCATTGTAGATACAACCGGCGCAATAAGTTTAGACGCTGCAGCAGCTTCTAATTTCACTGCTACCGGAGCATTTGACATAACCATCCAGTCTACAGCAGGAAGTATCTTATTAAACGCTGGTGAAGCGGTTTCAGATGCTATCAATATAGATTCTACAGGCGGATTTGACCTGGATGCTGCCCTTCAAATTAATATTACCTCATCACAAGCTGCTGCAGCCAATTCAGTTAGGATATTTGCTTCTGCCGCAGATGGGGGTATTGATGTAGATGCAGGGACTGGCGGCATTACAATTGATACAACAGGCGTCTTGTCTTTAGATTCTGCAGCAACGTCTAACTTTACAGTCACCGGAGCTGGAGCAGATTTAAACCTACTAAGTGTAGGTGGATCGATTTTAGTTGAATCGACAGAAAATGCAGCTCTTGCTATTCGTTTACACGCTAACGGTGGCACCAGTGAAACTATTCAAGTGCATGCCGATCAAGGTACTGGTGTTTCATCTATTGGTCTTCTTTCTGATGTCGGTGGGATCACTGTCAGGGCAACAGGTTTGGCGTCAGCAGATGCTATAAATCTAGAGGCTCCTGCAGGTGGTATCGACATGGATTCCGCATTGCAGACTAATATAGCCTCATCTCAAGCAGCAGCAACGGCAATTCAGCTGACTGCGTCTGATACCGCAGGCGGTATTACAGCAACAACAGGCACAGGTAATTTCAACGTATCTGGTGGTCACTTATCTATTGCCACAGTTGCCAAAACTCTACTCGTGAATGGTGGTGCAGTAACAGACTTTATCGGCACAGGTGTGTTAACCGCTGGCACTCAGACAATAGCAAACACCAACATAGCTACGGGAGACGTGATCTTGTTGACCAGAACGGCCGTGAATGCATCTGTAACATTAGGTGAATTGACATACACGATATCGAACGGCGCAAGTTTTACGGTTACAAGTGTGATATTGGGCACGCCCGCTTCAACTCAGACTGCCGATGTGTCGTCCTATGCTTATTTCATAGTTCGCCCCACATAATATGCTTGACGACGTAACCTAACCACAAGAGGAAAAATGCTAAAGCAGCAATCTATACTAGAAGTTGTAATGAATGGCAGGGTATACCAACTTAGCCTGCCATCTGATAGCCCTTTAGGTGAAGTACATGATGTACTTTACAAGATGAAGGGGTTTATCGTTGAAAGGTTATTAGAAGCTCAGAAACAAACACAGACCTGTGGTGAACCTGAGGAAACTGAAGTCGCAACACCTGCAGAACAATAGGAAAAAACATGTCCGGATTCGCAAAGTCAGTCAAATTCGATACGCTAAGATCAATAGCATTTGGATCTGTCACAGGCAGTTATTTACCGATAGGAACAGCTTTTGGTCACATAGTTAGGCTGATGAAGATTGTCAATAATACGAATGCGGACATGTTTATCTCATTCGATGGCACTAACGATCATGATTATATCCCTGCTACATCCTTTGCTCTGTATGACCTAACCACTAATGGTGTAACAGCAACAGAGTTTGTATTGAAGATAGGTACCCAAGTATATGTAAAGCAAAATACAGCCCCTACATCGGGATCAGTATTTATCACATGTGTTTATGCGTTTGGAGAGTAGATGAGCCAAGCTGGAATAACAAACGTTGCAGGGTCTCTACCACCCTCAGTCCCAACGACTTTTATAACGGATTTTGGTGTACCGGTCGTACCTGCAGCAAATATCGTCAGGGTGGTGACTCCTGGCGACGGAACGCAGGGAATTAGCACTACAGGATCGGGAAATACAATACTTATTGCCCTAAGTCCAAGTTCCATTAGTGGATCCACAATTACTACTGGAGCGGTAACGGGTACAGTAATTACATTCCCATTAGCAGCACTACTTCCAGGAGTATATACAATTGATGCCACGGTAGCAGGATTCGCCATTACTGGCGTCGGATCTCCTTTGGGATGTGGATTTACGATTGTGGGTGCTGTCCGTACAGACGGAGCGACTGCAACATTGATTCCTACGCAGGTCGTAGACCATTTCGAAGAAGGAGCTCTTAGCGCATCATCAGCTGTGCTTGCAGTTAGTGGTAATAATATACTTATTGATGTTCTCGGTGTTTCTGATGGTGCTGCGGGATTCGTTATACATTGGACAGCATTCCTAACTTATACATTTTCAGCGTAGGATTTTTATGCCAGGATTTGATACCGGATCTGTGATGTACGCCTTGAACGTGGATTTCACCGGGAATTCGCTGACTTCAGGCTCTCCTCAGGTTACTACTAACGGGCAGCTTTTAATAGGATCTACGGCAACTCCGAATATAAAAGTAGGCACTCTCACATCTCCATTAGGCACTCTTTCAATTGGTTACTCATCACCCAACATAACGATAGACTTAGTTGGTGGGGCTGCAGCAATAGAGAGAGTTGTTGTGCAGACTGGTACTAGCCCAGTAGTTCCGGCATCGGGCACTCTAACTATAAACGGAGCTACAGTAGCTGCTGGTACAAACCCAGTTCGAACTGACGGGACAGGAGCAAATACATTAGCTGTAGAAGTACAAATATCCCAAGCCATTGCAGCAACGGATGCTACTAAGATTGGTCTAGCAGCTTTCAATAGCTCTCAATTCTCAGTAGATGCAAATGGTTTTGTCAGCATGTCTTCAGGGGGTTTTACATGGAATGATGTCACTGGAACAAGTGCATCAATGGCAATTCAAAATGGATATTTGGCAGACAACGCAGGTCTAGTAACCCTTACTCTTCCAGCAACAGCCGCTCAATTTTCAGTCATAGTTGTGGCTGGTAGAGGCAGCGGAGGATGGAAAATAGCGCAAAACGCAAACCAAAAGATAATTTTCGGATCACAAACATCTACAATAGGAATAACTGGTAGCGTTGCATCTACTAATGCAAACGATTGTGTATACCTCCTTGCCACTGTAGGAGGCGCCTCGACTACCTGGACTATTTTAAATGCGGTGGGGAATATCACAGTGACTTAGCTGTGAAGAACGAATATTTCAAGGAGCGTAGTATGTGTAGAGAAGATCAAATGTGGCATCATTGCTGTATCCAAGGGCCCCAAGGTCCCGCTGGTATGCAAGGCCCACAAGGTATTCAAGGCGTACCTGGTGCTCAGGGTGCTCAAGGTCCATCCGGCATGCAAGGGCCTCAAGGACCACAAGGAACTCCAGGTAAAGACTGTGACTGCTCAGAGACAGGTGCATGCACTAGATATTGCAACGTATATGCCTCTATTCAGCAAACAATTACTCCTTACTCATCTGCCACAGATATGGTATTATTTGACAAGAAAAACCAGGTATCTGCTCCAGACTTCGACCTAACAATGGCCAATGTTGACGGTTCATTGAAATTCCTTAAACACGGCATATATCATATCTCATGGCAACTTCAGGCTAGGATCACCCCTCCAATTCCCCAGCCAGTACCATCATGGAGTTTTGGATTGTTTCTAAATGGAAGTGTGGTGCTTGGATCGATATACTCTGGGTATACTCAAAGCCCTAATGATGATGCTGCTCACAGTACTGGAGACGTTATCATTGAGATCCAAGCAAATGATGTGTTGAAGCTTAGAAACACTAGCGTTAGCTCTGTGGTTCTAAACCCAAATATCACTGGCAGTGTATTCCCTATCACGATAGCTTCAATCAACATTGAATGCGTTAAATCTTTAGCATAAATCATACCCGCACCAGGGGTAATACCTTGGTGCATTAATAAAAATTGGATGGATATGGCTCAGCAGTTATCTACAAACAACTTCGGTCCTGCCAAATGGATCGTAAATTCTACATCCTATTTAGGCACACATACAACGATTGCCGCAGCGATTACTAGTGCCTCTAGTGGTGAGACTATATTCATTATGCCTGGTACTTACACCGAAAATCTTACGATGAAAGCTGGCGTCAACCTAGTAGCATATACGGCAGATGCGGTAACTCCTAATGTTACTATCATAGGAAGCCTTGCATGTTCGTACTCTGGTATTGCTTCTATCTCAGGGTTGCAGGTTCAGACCAATAGTAATGCCTGTATTGCAGTTACCGGGTCAACAAATACTAGGATAAATGTTATTGAGTGTTTCCTAATAGGGTCCAACAACGACATTATCACTAACACAGGAAGTGGCAACGCACAATTAATAAACCTATATCGATGCCAGGCTATCAAGCAGACCACAGGAATAAAACTGTTCTCCATTGATAGTGGGGGTCTTAATATGTTCTACTGTGTCGATTCGAATGGTGGATCATCAGTTACACCTAGCACCCTGACTAGTAATGCTGCCCAGTTCTTTGATTGTACATTAAATTCACCTATTACAACTTCCAGTACATCTACTATATCGTTCGACAGGTGCACTGTAAACGCAATTAATACCACGGCACTTACTTGCGGTGGTTCAGGTGGTGGCACAGCATGGAACACCCTATTTGTCGGTGGCTCTGCTAGCGCTGTGTCCGTTGGCACCGGTTCGACTTTAAATATGTATGAGTGCCTGGTCAACTCGAGCAACACAAATGCTATTACTGGTCTTGGAGCCCTAAATTATTCGCCAATAGCATGGACAGGATCTAGCAGTACGATAAATACATCAACAGCAACCCCCACAGCATATGGTCCCGTAGCAGTCTCTCAAGGCGGAACAGGCGATACCTCTCTAACTGCTTACGCCGTATTAACGGGTGGCACTACATCAACAGGTGCTGTACAAAGTATTGCCTCTGTAGGCACTTCAGGACAGGTTCTTACCTCTAATGGTGCCGGAGCTCTTCCCACATTCCAGGGAACTAGCGCGTCTAAAATAACCTCATTTACCAGCAACGGAAGTTGGACAATAGACACTAAAACTAAATTTGTAGAATTTTATGTTTGGAGTGGTGGTGGCGGCGGTGGTAGCGGGCGTTGTGGAGTAAGCGGAGCTGCTGGTGGAGGGGCTGGTGGCGCAGGAGGAAATTTATATTATCTTAAGAGCCAAGCATCGTTGATCACAGGTAGCCCATACACGATTACTGTGGGAACTGGTGGGGCAGGTGGAATAGCTATAAATGCAGTAACTACCAATGGCAATCCAGGCACACAAGGGAACCCTTCCTCTGTTGGAGCTCTTATAGTAGTTCCCGGAGGTGCTGGAGGTGCTGGAGGTGTAAATGGTACTGCTACAGGCGGTACAAGCTTATACTTTTCATTATTCTCTATACAAGGATCTGCGAACGGTGGGAATGGTGCTAACGCTGTTGCAACATCTGCCAATAACTATGTGTTTGGATGGTCGGGGGGGGGCGGGGGAGGAAGCGGATATGCCACCACAACCGCAAGAATAGGAGCAGCTGCTGCATCTATTACCCAACCTGATCAAACTACCGTTATTGTAGCTGGAGGATTAGCAGGAGATAATGCTGGTAATACAGCCGGCAATGGTAATCCTGGCCTCACTGGATTATTAGTTGGGGGTACTGGTGGTGGTGGCGGTGGACATGACGCAACGACAGTTGCGGGCACTGGTGGAAACGGCGGAACTCCTTCAGGTGGTGGTGGCGGTGGAGCAGGAAACTTGTCATCAAATGCATCTGGAGCTGGTGGAAATGGCGCAGATGGTAGAATAATTATAGTAGAATATTTCTAACATATGATAAAATTTCATCGAGAGAATGCACAATAATGTCTTTCATATACCAGGGAGGGGCAAGTAGTGAGAGCGACTCCCTGGCGTATTTTCAAATGCCCTATTTGATTTTACTATTGACAGGGTCTCCTGCCACCTGTTCGCAAAAAGGCAGGAATTTTAACAAGATATTGCATTTAAACTTGATGGCGCAATATCCCAGATCTAGATTCGTCTAAGCGCAAGAGGATAAACCCTAGGACACCACTTAAATGTGGTAATGAGCTAATTAACTCATCTAGAGTCTTTATACATATCATTCCCACAAGGGCAACACTCTGCATGGGATATATCAGTCACCTCAAAAATATGCCCCATGTAACAAATGAAATATCCTGGTATTCCACTTTGTCGATACCTCCAGGCATACTCGTCAGGGCTCATCTCTTCAGCATTAACAGAGAAAGTTGACAATATTAGGAATAAAATATACTTTTTCATTGTACCATCCTTAAAAGTTTCGGTTACGAGCATCTTAGAACATAATCAAGATTTTGGATAGACATGACAGCTGGCAGTGGATCGACAGCCTCGGATAGCTATAGAAATGTCACTAGATACCTAGGTCAAGATTATCGGTTTACCCCTTCATACCTACGTAGTCGTGATCCCACCATAAATGATATACGTCCAAAAGAACAACAAGGTAAATACCCTATAGGAAGCTTGTGGACAAATACGTCTAACGGGCACCTGTGGTGTCTATCTCAGTACAATGGAAACAACACTGCAACATGGACTAGGATAGCCGCTACCGGCAGTGCTGTATCGGAGGTAACTGGTAATATAGGAACAGCAGTTCCTGAGCCATCTGGCAACCTGAATATCACTGGAGCTGCTAATCTAGGTGTCGTCACTGTTGCATCAGGAAACACGTTAAGCCTACAATTGTCTGGATTTTTCCTTGGAGGATTTTCATTCTCCGATACAACTGAAAATGTAGCTCAAATAACAGCTAAAGGTGCTTTCAGAACTTTCAATTTGCCCAACTTTGTTAGCCACGCAGGACTGCTAGAGAATGTTACCGCACTTATAGCAGAGAGCCAATGGATGTTCATGCTGTCAACAAACAATTCTACTCCTGACAACAATTTTCATGCTGTAGCCATGTACTTAGGAAATGGTGTAGGAGGATTTAATGTTGTCACTCTAGATAGCAACCCGGGCACTGTAGCTTTTGCCGGTTCAGGAAATTTAGTGCAGATTGACAATGGAAGTATAGCAACAAGAAATTTAAACGTAACAGGAATAAGGTTTGCATAATGCCTCTACACAAAGGTAAAAGCCGAAAAGTGATCGGTGAAAATATAAAAGAAATGGAAAGTTCTGGCCATCCTCCTAAGCAGGCGATTGCCGCAGCTCTAAACCAAGCAAGAAAATCAGGCGCACACATACCTAAGAAGAGGGGTAAGAATGTTAAGTGAATTTCTGCAGATGTTCAATGGGAAATGTGACTTAGACCATGCCGTATCCCTTTTGGATTCCATGAGAGATGTTATCGAACTTATCCATAAGGATTATCTCAAGGATGGCATTTCCAAGGAGATGATAATAGACGCAATCGTAGACATATTAAAGGAAGAGCTGCAATGAGAGATCCATTTAAGAGAGACGGATACGAACATCGTCACGAACAATTCCAGTTCGGCACTAACCCTATGATGCAAACACACTTTGAGCATGTATTAGCTGTTCAAGAAAGATTGGATAGAGATCGTGCTAAGAGAGAATATATCCGTGGGGTACAAGGTCCTGATGGTGGCAGTTTCCCATGTCGGTGGCCTTCATGAAATTTGTTTTACTGATCTTACTTCCACTAACGTGTGGATGCGCAACAATGCCTGAACTGTACAAGGCTATAGATGATGTAGCGACCGACGATGCTATAGTAGTTAAAGTTGATCGTGACGCCGTCAAGAAAGACAAAGACGTCACGGTCAACGTGGAAGTGAAGACGCGTCCTAAGCCTTAGTTTTGTTTCTTTCCTCTATGGCGCATAGACGACCGTGAAAGTCTTTCATTTCATCTCTAATCGCCTGCAAGTTGGCTTCAATCTTAGCATCCATATGGCGATAATCTGATCTTGATTCTTGCCTAAACCAACATATTAGAGCGGCACTAGCTAAAAACATGCTTACCGCTGGTATCCATTCAATCATATCGTCTCCATGTTGACAGTTTTTATAGTATTTGGTAGTATGTGTATATCTACACCCAGATACGATACCTTCGTATCTACCCACGACGGGATGCTGCCAGGCAATAAGTCCCGTCGTGACACTTTCCTCTAAACAACTTCCTTCGTCTGTGGATAGTGTTTATTCTTCCATACACTAAAGTCCCTGCAAAATCTCTCTGGATCGTTAGAATACTCTGAGAACCCTTCCCATAATGTCTTCTTCCAGTGATTGGAATACTTCTCAAGATACTCTCTCATGTGATCTTTATCCCTGGCATCGAATTGGTCTAAGAACATCCTCATCTCATTGTTGACATGCTCTCTGCTAGGCTCTATGGCTTTGACAGGTTTTTGCACCTCAATGACCGGATGGTCAGCTTGGTCCATCTCTTCAGCAGTGTAGATTCCCGATAACTCTGCCGGGAATGCCTTACGCAGTGCTAGAGCTTCAGCACACTTAGCCAGCTGATTATGTGGCATCTTATCCCAGAAGGACGTCTTGGCCGAGTATTCAGCCCAGAATGCTGTTGCTGATATGTCATGCCATACACCATCAGGAGTCATCTTCTTCACGTACGCCGTGGCTGATAATAATCCACCTTTCTCATCGTAAGAATACACGGGATCCCTACCAGGAGAATAGCGACCTGTACGGTCTGCTATAACGCGATAGCCATCGATGCCCGTCTGTATAGTCCTAGTGCCTCCACGTGGTATAGAGTATATCTGGCGTAGGAAAGGATCTAGTCCCGTCTTAGCACATACATGGATAAAAAATTGCAGCTCCAAGTCACTAGCTCCTTTGCAAATGGTGCTCTTTAGAAGTGCAATCTTCTCCTGTGGGAACTGATTAAGTCCAGTGTTTTTATTCTCAACTAATTCATTCATTGTTAAACCTAATTAAATAATTTCTTCGAAAGGGATGATCTTACAATCAAAAAAGTCTCTGTACACCTTAAGGCATCTTGCCCATGTCTCCTCATGCTGTTCATAGTCGTATTCGTATACCGTTGGTTCTAGACCGTTCTTATCTAGTTTAACAAATATAATTCTATCTACAGAGATTCCATTTAACTCTAGCAAGTTTTTGTATGCCACACCCTGCAAAGGCCATGTCTTTCCTTCTCGAACAGATGTCTTAAAGTCTACTAGGTGATTGCCATCATCACTATCCCATATGGCATCGCATTCACCAGTGATCATATTAACCTTGTCGTACAATCGTCCTGGATTAGGCAGGAAGTCCTTACCCTCATACCACTGTAAGAAGCTATCCACATATCCCTTATACTGATCTGGTATAGATACTCCATAACCCATGATGTACCCCTCACATATACGATGCACCACAGTGCCTCTCTCCGCCGCATTATTCAATACGCTTAGAGGTATATTGGCCAGCCCCGAGAACGGAGCCAGCACAGTTGTTACCCTGGTACATCCTTGAAACTCATCCGTAGTACATGGATCTTGCATCATATTCCTCCTGATTTAGTATATCGGTGTAGGTGCGTCTATCATCCTTAAGGGCAGCCCAGTCTTTATCCTCTAGGTGCAACAAGTTGATAAATTTATCTGCTTCTGGTATATCCCAGTCATGAGCGGCGATTAGCAAGTCAATGAGTGCTTCCGACAGAGGTTGTGGGACATACTGGGAAGCTTCATCTAGGATAATCTTTCTCCGCTCATACATTTCACGAGCGATATAATCATCTCTGCTGGCCTTATCTAGCATTTCGTACATTTGCGTCTCCTTTCTTAAAAATATCTTTTAAATCATTCTCCATCTTATAGTAGTACCAAGAATATATTTCCATGGTGTTACGTAGCGTGACGTCATATTGTTCTTCAGAAGACAGCCTGTCCAGCCTTACACTGATAATCCTTGAGAGGGCTATCACTTCATCGATCTCTGTCATATTTTGCATATTTCCTACCGTTACATGTTGACGTTTTTCACTCTGTAGGCTACAATCGCTTACATCCATAAATATAGCGGATTGAATAATATTCCGCAAGAGGATAATCATAAAAAAGCAAAGAGGCCTCACATGAAGCTCAGAGAGTATTTATTATCAAATGGCACAAAGATATCATTTTTCGCATCAAAAGCGGGAGTATCTCTAGGGACCATCCACAACGTAATGTCAGGCAAGGAACCTACATTGCGTGTCGCATTGAAGATAGAGAATGCCACGTTAGGAGCTGTCACCTGTAAGGACATGCTGCCTACCAACGAGACAGAAGAACCAAAAGAGAGATTGCCAGGTTCAAGAAAAGCAGGTAGGCCAAGACTAGAAAATAGGGTAAAAAATCGTCTCTCAAAGTATTGCCCAAATAAAAGCACCGACTATGAAAAGGGAAAAAAGAGTGAAGGCTAGGAAGGTGAATGCGAATTCTGGATCATGTGTGAGAGCGTGTACAAGCTCTTTGAAGACTGTATTCATGAGACCTCGATGGAATTTTACTCAAGGATACAAGAACTCACATATTTTTTGAATTTAAATTTAAAAATGGTTTGCGAATATTTTTTGAAATTAGTATAAAGGATTCATTAAGGAAACTTAAAGATGCCGAGGGCTTGCAGGCCCCCGACGAGAGCCATAAACTTCTCTCAGCATACCACAGTTCCCTTTTTCCCGCTATATCATACCATACAATACAGGAGAGTCCGTGAACGACAATATTCAAATATTTGTTTTAAAAACAATTGCTAAGATGTGCCCCAAGGCATTGGAGACCTACATCACTCTATGGGAGAATAGAGACCATAATAGCAGGTATCGGTCAGATGTAAGGGACGTTGCAGAAAAGTTGCTCATATCTAAAGCCAAGTTCAACCACCACCTTAGGGAGCTCGCGTCTGCCGGTGTAATACAGTATGACAAAGACGAAAAGTCTATCTATGTTGCGCTCATATGAAATACATCGCCTACTGCCATGCCTGTATGGATCATATCAAATTGGCGTGGGGAAGTGCAGCGGTAGACGTTTACCGTATGGTTTGTAAGTCATTCGCAATGACAGACAACCCAATCGTAATCAGCCAAAGCATGGATAACGTCCCCCTGATAGACATGATCGGAACTCTAGAGCAACGTGGGTTCCTGGTGTCTCATGAAACAGATTCTGATGTTCTTGTGAAGCCTGTTTGCACAATAGAGACTTCAGACGAAGAGAGCAAGACAGTATATTACTTCTGCCCAACCTACGGGAAAGAGGAAGCTAGTGAGTGATATGTTTGGGAGTAAAAAAGAACAGCCCGAGTCAAGAACCCGGGCTGCACCTTGGAACTATAGCCATAGTTCACGAAGGACCATTACAAGATCACTATACACTATGACAAGTATTTACTCAAGCATCAGCTCACAAGGCATTCTAGCATGGACTTCAACGGGTGAAAGTGATAGGGTAGAAAACGAACAGCCCAAGCGACTAACTCGGGCTGAACAGATGTGTCTGGCGGGACACTTGAGATTCTTACATCCTCACTATATCATACCTAGGATATATTCTCAAGTCATTTCCTCCGGCACCTCTACAAAAAAAAGAGGTGACCAATGTCTAACCTAGATTTTCCGTTTATCGTTATCCCCAGATACTTTCTCGAGCATGAGTGGTTTAAGCCAAGAAAGGGAGGAGGGCATTTGAAATGCCTAATGTTTGTCTGGTGGTGTTTCGGAAGATGCAGCTGCAAAAAACGCACAGTTTTTCATGATCACAAAGAAATTGAGCTCGAACCTTTCGAATTTATCTTCGGAAGATCCATATGTTCTGAGCAAACTGGACTCACAGATAAAGAGATTAGGGGCCAGCAGTTTCAGCTCATTGAAGCAAAAAAGCTCGAAAAAGTGGCCAGCAAAACGACCAGCAAGTTTTCAGTCTACAGATGGTTGACAGAGTCATTTTGTGAAAATGAGGGCCAGCAAAAGGGCCAGCAAGGGGCCAGCAAAGGGCCAGCAAAGGGCCACAATCAAGAAGAGAAAAGAAAGAAAAAGAAAGAACAAGAAGAGAGCGCTTACGCTCCACACACTCCTAAGATTTTTTATCGTGAAAGGGTGGATCTCACTGAAGAGGAACATGGCAAGCTGCTCGATCTGTATGGTGCGGAGCAGCTCGAGTGGATGCTCGATAAGCTAAGTAACTACCTATGCAGGAAGAAAAAGACTCAGGACAGCTGCTATCTATGCCTATGCAAAGGTGGATGGGTATTAGAAGCCTACGAAAAGCACATGCAATCGTCAGCAGCCAAAAGCAAAGTACAACCCATTCAGGCAGATATAAGTGGCG
>Ga0247681_1000017_pt1 | contig 38119 bp, 64 predicted proteins | sample CNK22_metaG_FD_182798 | JGI IMG/M metagenome (GOLD analysis project Ga0247681, IMG submission 182798) | Soil microbial communities from Purdue University Martell Research Forest, Indiana, United States - CNK22 | ecosystem: Environmental > Terrestrial > Soil > Temperate forest > Bulk soil... | reverse complement strand
GTGGTCGGCGTCGCATAGTCGATCTTTCGGGCGATGAGGTTTCCGCTCGCCGCGCCGTAGATAATCATGAACGTCGACGTCAGCGCGACGATTCGGCACATGACAGCGCTGCCCGCCGCACCCGTGTCCTTGTGCGAGAGAATGCGCTCCCCGGTGGCGGGGTTGATGATGGTGACGTGGCCATCGTTGGTCACGGCGGCAATGAGGCCACCGCCCACGGCAATGTCCTGCAAGTAGCCTGTCACCGATGTGGTGACGGCGAACGATGACGTGATGATATTTTCGACGCTGACGCCGATGCTCGAGACGGCGCCGCGATTCTGCCAGGCTGTTTCCTTGTCGTCGAAGGTATACAGCGTCGTGGCGTCGGTCATCAGGAGTTCGCTGTTGTAGGCCCCCAGCTTCTTGCCCGCCGCGACGGAGCCCCCGCCCACGATGCTCTTTGTTTTGACCGTGGCGCCGAATCGCTTGCGCAGCTCGGCTTCGTCGCCCGCCCGCCCCGTGCGCTTGAAGAACATGTTTTCGATGAGTTGGCACGTCCCCGGGGGCGCGGTCTTGGGGTCCGCGTGCGTGTCCATGCCCTTGAGGGGAACAACCTCCAGTTGCTTCTGGAGCGCCATCAGGAAATCCTCAGGCGCAACACCGGCACGGGAACCGTGGTCAGGTAAGAGCCGCTGGCGGTGAACGTCGAGGGCAGGGCGCCGAACGTGAACGCCACCTGTATGCCCACATTGGGCGCCGCGCTGCCCGCCGCGGACACGCCGAGAATGTGCGGCATGTTCGCCAGGTTCAGGCAGCGCAGGGTCGCCGCCGCGGTGCCACCCACCCATGCCAGCCAGTAAAGTTGCCCGCCGTTGAGGGCCACATTGATCACCGTGCTCTTGACGCCGGTGGTGTTGACGGAGACGCTTCCGCCGTCCGCCAGCAGCAAGTTGGGATACAGGTTGTTGTCTGCGACGTTGTTGTACAAGCCCACGCGCGCGTTACCTGCCGCGAGCGTCGTCACCTCGAAGTCGATAAGATCCGCCGTGCCCCCGCGCTGAGGCGCGATGAAGGGCAGCGCAAACAGGGTGTTCAGGGCCGGCGCTCCCGTCGTCAGGGCCGCACTGTTGTTGCAGCCGGCGATGTAGTGGGCGGTCAAGCCGCTACCGCCCGTGGCGTGCTTGTAGGAGCTCCAATCGCGCCCGTCGGGTGCCCCGGTGACTGTGGTCGTAAGGCCGCTGCTGCTGACCGTTACGGTACCGGCGCCCACGATCGAGACGGGCGTGCTGCCGACCACGGACCACGCGTTGAGGCCATCGCTCTGAAGGATGACGGCTTGCCTGGCGACCACTGCCAGAGATGCCGCGGAGGCCACCGTCTCAGCCGCCGCCGCTTTCAGGCTCAGCGTTGCCGTCCCGAAGTTGACAACCGTGAGCACCTGGCCAATGCGCGCACCGTTGCCGGCCGCCGCGGGGAGGAGCGCCGCTGCGGCGACCACGCCATAGAATGCAACGACGGGGTCAGTGGCTAGGATCTGCTCGCCGCCGACGATGACGCGAACGTCACCCGCCGGCATGGACGCCAGCTTGTCCAGAGACGCCACCGCGCGCCCGACCTCCTGCTGTACGCGGAACATGGTCGGGTCGTTGGTATTGACCGTCGTGTAGTGCTTAGCCGCGCCCACGGGTCACCACACGTTGTCCTGCGCGAGCCCTTCGCTGTGAATGCCGTAGCGGTCCTGCAAGTCATGCTTGAGGTCGGCGAACGCCTCGCCGGCCATGCGGAAGTGAAACGCCGGGTCCTCTTCGAATCGCACACGGATGTCAGCCGCGAGGTATTGCGCGAGCACGTAATCGGCGCCGTCGGGAAGGTTCAACGTGTCGCCGGTGGTCGCCAGTTTCACGCCCTTGACGAGGTAGGACAGTTCGAACGTGTTCCCAGCGGCCAGCGTCGAGGGATAGAAGTCGATGTTGGTCCCGCGCTCCAGGAACACGAAGAACTTGCCGTACGGCAATGCCTCGGGATCCACGGGATTGGCCACCGCGAGCGGGATTAGACCACCACTGCCCGATGACGCCTGGTAGCGAATGCGCCTCACGCGATCGAAGTCGGTCAGCGACAGCGGCGACGCCGTCACGTCCTGCGTGTTGCCCGACGCCAGCGTCCACGACGCCACCTTGGTATAGAACGTCGGCATGATGCGGATGAGCTTCCGCAACAGCGCCAGATAGCGCGGCGACAGCAGGGTGACGAGTTGCGCGTCAGTAAACTGCGTGTCTACGTCGTGGTTCGTCAGCGGGCGAACCTGCGCGATGACGTCGGAGACCAGCACCTAGTCTCCCTTGGCCATCTCCGGATAGCACGCCTCCATGAGCGCCTCGAACGCGTCCACCAGGGCCTTGCGGTCCTTCTGCGCAACCGCACGCATGAACGCGCCGGCAGCTTCGGTCTCGGCGGCCTCCTTCGACGAGTCTTCGCCGTCGTCGGCCGACGTGGTATCGCCGCCGCCGTCGTAGCTGCCCTTGTCGCCCTTGGGGGGCTTGCCGCCGATCATGATTACCGCGCTCATGCTGTCTCCTTTGAAGCGCGTCGGCCGGGGCCCGCTCACCACGAGCCCCAGCCGCGCGGGTTACTACGTTCCGAGCCCGGTCAGACGGCAGAAGCGGCCGGGGGCCGCGACCACCAGGTTGCCGAAGAAATACATGCGGCACTCGTAGCTAGGCGCCGTCGCCGAACGAAGGAAGATGTTCCCGTCGTGGTCGTCGATGGACACGAAGTCGTTCGAGTAGATGAAATACATGTTGTCGGGGTTCTTGAAGTCGCCCATCCACGCCTGACCGCGCGGGATGAACGGGTGCGGAAGCACAGGGAAGGACCCGCCCTGCGCGCCGATCAGCTCGATTGCGTCGTAGCTGATATCGAACTGCTTGGCGTTGACGGCGATGTGCTTGAAGTTGTCCACGCCGTCACACAGAGTCGTGTAATCGTCGGTGGCCATGAAGCAGTGGGACGTTTTGGTCCCACCGAAGTTGAACAACTTGTTCGCGCCGTCGAGCAGACCCTTCTTGATCTGCTTGCCGGCCGCGTTGCTGCGAAGTCCGCCGAGCTGCCACACGCCCTGGCGGTTGACGCCGTTGAAGAGGGTCGAACCCGGCGCGGAGCCCGGAAGCCACGCATCGAGCCCGAACAGCTTCTGTTGCACCGGGGAGGCGACGTTCTGCCGGTCGCCAGCGCGGAACACGCTGTCACCGACGGCCCAGCCGAGCGCCGTGGGGTCTGCGGAGACCGTCACGATGCCGGTATCGGGGTCCGTTTGGGTCACGGTGACCGCGGTGGCAGAGCGCAGGACGCCGCCTCCGTCCGTGGCTGATGCCACGAGGTCATCACCGACGTCGAACCGGTTGGTTCGGTCGGTCGCCATGGTGAAGGTGGTCGTGGTGATGGCCGTGATGACGCCGATGGCCCCGAATCCGTTGCCCGGGAGGAAACGCGTGATGTCGCGCCGAATGGCCCGCATCTTCGAATCCATCTCGGCCTCGGCCAGGTCGAAGAAGGCGCTGCCGTCTTGGATCTGGTCGATCACCTCGCGCCGCCAGTTGGCGACGGCGTTCACCGTGACGGCAGAGACGGACCAACGGCTGTACAGGTTGCTGGAGCCTGTGGTTGAGCCGTTGGCCTTGTTCTGCGCGGTGACGAAGTCCGCGGAGACCGAGCTACCATCGCCGTATTGGATCGGCTGAATGAAGCTGCGGCCTCCGGCGTCGTACGTCCCGCTGCGCTTCTCCAGAATGGCGAGAAGCGGGTCAAGGGCCGGGTCGTCCCAGAGCACCTTGGCCATGTTCTTGGCATAATTTTCCTTTAACGCCGCTGATACTGCTGTCTGATCTGCACCCATCGAAGTCGCTCCGGTTCAGGAGCGGCTAGTCGGTGGGTCAAGCCCGCTTTTCGAAGTGCTTCCGTTTGATTGCGTCGCGAAGTTGCTGCCGAGTCATCTTGGATTCGTCGGCGGTCGAAGGCGGATTTGTCCCGCCGGCCTGCCACTCGTTGGTTGTGGTGGTCGGTTTGTCGCCACCCGGTTGCGCTTCGACTTTTCGGGTGTATCCCGCTGCTTCGATTTCTGCTCGATACTCGGTCTCGAAATGGTCCAGTACCTCGGCCGGGCTCGGTACCTTGCCCGTCTTGCGATGCTGGTCCGTCGTATATGCCTGGATGTCCCCCGGGGTCAGGCCACGCCCGCGCGCGCCACGCGCCGCAACGACGGGCCATTTCGCCGGGCTCGCGTCGAACACCTGCGCCGTGGCGCTGAAGTAAGCCGTGGCGGCCTCCTCCATGCGTTTCGCCTCGCCGGCCGTGGTCGCCTCAGCGCGCTCGCGCTCGATGCGCTCGAGCTCCGACCGCGCGGCTTCCTTGGCCAGTTCGGCGGGGTCCTTGGGCTTGGGCGGGCCGGCGCTGGCCAGCACATGCTCGTTCAGCTTCCACCAGACCGCGTCAATCTGGTCGGGCTTCAGCTTCGAGATGATTGCCGCCGCGGGGTCTGCCGTGAACGCCGCCTCCCACTTCTGGTGGGCCTCGAGCGCGGGCTTGGCGGCCTCGGCCTGCTTCAGCACGCCCCTGGCGGCGTCTTCGGCCTTGGCGATACGGGCGAGCCGCTTGGCGGTCTCGGCGTCGCCCTCAGGGGCGCCAGCGTCGGGTTTCGCCACGACAACAGGCGCGGCAGTAACGGGGGGCTTCTTGGGAGGCTCCGCCGCCTGCTTCGTGTCCTTCGAGGCAGAGGGCGCAGGTGCTTTTGGGTCGCGTGTCGCCTCGGCCTTGGCCTGCTTGCCCTTGCGGCTGTTGGCCAGGATGTCCGCAACGGACGCGGCTAGCGGCTTCTCTGCCGCTGGCGCCTCGGCCGGTGGGGCAGGCGCGGCGATGGGGGGAGCGGCTGCGGGAACTGCGGGCGCGGCTGCTTCGGACACTCGTCACTTGCCTTTCTTTTGGGCTTCACGTTTCTTTGCGTACGCAATTGCCACCGCTTGCTTCTGCGGTCGCCCTGCGTCCATCTCGGCCTTGACGTTCTGCGAAAACGTCTTCTTGCTGGTCCCTGTCTTCAGCGGCATCGGCCCTCCTATTCCCCATTGGTCCGCGTACCATTGGCACCAGGATTTCCCCCGCTTGGTTCTGAGGAACTTCCTGAACTCTTCGGTGCTCATCAGCATCAGGACGCCACCCGCGCAATAGGCCCGCCCGGCAGCGGGGCGAGGATTGGCGTTGGCGTCGGCGGCGGGGCCATGGGCGCGCCGGCATCGGGCGCAACTCCAGGCGCCGGGGCAGGGGCGCCGGCCGGCAGCGCAGGCTGCGCGCTCGGCGGCGGCTTCTGGAGCATGGTCGCCTCGGCGATGAGCCGGCGGCCCAACTCGAGATGGTCATCAGGGAACGTCCCGTTCTGGATGGCCCGCATCAACTCGTTGCTGGCGGTCCTGACGAGGATGTTCAAATCCTGGATGGGCTCGGGGGCGATATAGTTGCCCTCCCAAAGCGCCTCCTCCACCTGGTAGTCGGCGAGGTCTTGCGCCGCCGTCTCCCGGTCAAGGAACGCCTCGGTGTCGGGCAAGTTCAGCATCTTCATGCCCTCCGCCTTGCTCACCCAGGGTGCGCCGTCCTCGCCCTTCATCTGCAAGAGGTCGTTGACGAAGTCCAGCCGGCCGCCGATGGTCAACGGCAGCGCCGCCGTACTGCGCACCTCCAGCGAATAATCCCCCTCGGCAAGCTGGATGTCCTGGAAGTCGATTTCGCGCAGCCACGAGCCCATGCGCGAGGCTGCCGTGAGTGCTGCGCCCGTCTTGCTCGCCAGCATGACCACAATCTCCGCGCAGTCCCGCCAGAACGCCTCGAATCGCTCCGTGGGATGGATGAGTCGCGTGCTGACGATGTCCATCCGCTCGCGCTGGGCGGGCGCGGACTTGAGGTTGTCGCTGGTGCTTCCCTGCGCCGCCTGCTGGTTGACGCCCACGAGCTCATAGGCGTTGTTTTTGATGATCTCGCGCAGGTACTTCAGATCCACGCCGATGTTGGTCGGCACGATGATACTGGGCGGCCCTGCCGGGCTATGCTTGTAGCGCACCACCTCGTGGACCTTGTCGGAGAACGGGAAATCCTTCAGTTCGGCGGTGTCGGGCGCGAGAATCTTGGGGATGGCGCCCTTGCTCGCCTCGCCCATTATGCGGTTGATCTTGTTGAACCACAGATGGTGGTTGAAGATGATTTCCACCAGCGGCTTGCCACCGTAGGAGCCTGAACCCTCGCTGTTGACGTTCTCGGCAAAGCGATACGCGGCCACCGGAAAACGCGCGAACTCCCATTTCTCGTCGAGCAAGTCTATGCCCTTGTCGACGAGTTGGATCACATGGCGCCCGGGCCGCTTGCCCACCGGCAGCGTCCATGCCTCGCACACCTTGAGGCGATCGTTCTCGCGGATGGCCTGCGAGAACCCCGTCATCGGCACCTGCGTCGGGTTCCACGCGGGCGCGTGCATGATGTCATATTCGAACTCGGGGTACGTCCCCACCAGGTAGCGCCGTGACACCGGCGGCGTGTAGTAGAGCGAACGCGGCTCCGGCCCCTCGCCGTCGTCCCACGTCAGCCACAGCGAGTTGAGCCGCTCGCACTTGACCTTCTTCGCCTTGCGGTCGACGTACCATTTGAGCGCCCCCACGCGCGTAGTGGCCGCGTCCATGAACAGCGCTGGCGCCTTCTCCTTGACGCGGTTCTCGTAGAACACGCCGTTGAGGAACCGCGACATCAGCTTCGCCCCGCGCTGGCGCTTAAACTGCTGGCCGTCGGGAAGCACCTTGATTGCCGGCATGCGCACAATGAGCGCCATCGCCGCGTCCAGCACCTCGCGCGCGAGGGAGAATCCGCCCGCCTTCATCGCGTCGATGTCCTGGAGGCTCTGCGAGGGCCGGCGCGCGTCGGTTGCGGGGACAGCGATAGGGCGCCCGTGGTAGAGGCGCAGCAGCACGCGGTCGAGGTTGCGGCGCGCGGCCGTCTCGGTGTCGAGATGGTCAACGAAGCGCTTCAGGCCCTTGGTGTCCTCACTCCAGTGAGGCAGCGCCCCGACGCTCATTCGCCGGCCTCATGACTGAACAGGTCGCTGTCGACCATTAGGCCACCGCCGGCATCGACCATCGTCGTCTGCGTGTGCGGCTGGCCCGGTGGCACGCCGCGGGCACCGGCCGCTGGCGCGAGTTCGACCGTCAGCTTGAGCCCAAGGCCCTCGAAGGCGGTCACGCCGCGGGCGCGCAGGCCATCGACGAGCGCCAGCACCTCATCAGCGGTCATCACGCGTTCATGTCGTTGAGGATCTGCTGTGCCAGACGCCCGGGGTCGCCCCGCTCGTTGACGATCACGAACGAGCACAACTCCCGAACGCGCACGAAGAACTCGGAGTTCGAATCCTGCGAAAACACCCCCGGCATGGGCACGGGCGTGGTGTCGGTCACCGCCGTGGCGTCCACCGTCGCAGGGGTGGACATGGACGCTGTCTCTTCTACCGATGCCATGAGTTGGGCCTCCTGAATCAGGCCCGATGTCCCCTTGGCCGACGCCTTTGTGACGGTCCTTACACGTCGTGGGCTCCGTGCCATCACACGGGCATCGATGTCCCCTTGGCTACGCGGCGCACTGGTGGCCGCACGTGACGCAATACAGCCGACCGCTGTCCAGAATCATGCCCGACGCGCAGCCGTTACGACGGCAGGCGTAGTAAGCGGGGGCGGTGGGAGCAGGGGCGGCGGCACGAACTGGGCGCGTCTCGCCGAAAGCAACATCCGCAACAGCGACAATACCTCCGCTTGCTGGCGGGCCGCTATCGGCGACGGCGGGCTGGTGCAGCACGGGTCCGGGCGTATGCGGCGTTACGCATCGATGTCACCGCCGGTTGCCCGCTGGCGCTCGAGAATGCGCTCCATGAGCCCGCCGTCATCGGGGCCAGGCGCCGGTGGGTTGCGCTGGCTGATCCAGGGCCATGCCTCGCGGAAGCCGTACAGGAGCGCGTCGACGTCGTCTGGCGTGTGCCCACGCAGCTTCTCCCCACGGTGGTCAGGGTCCCACTGGACGCGGCGCAGGCTCTTGAACAGCCGATGCCCCCGCGGCAGGAGCAGCTCGCGCGTGGCGATGCTCGAGGCCAGCAGCTTGCACCCGCCGACCTTGTCCGCTTTGTCGGCCGGCTCCAGGTTGATGCCGTGGCGAGCCCACACGTCGTGGGCAATGTTCTTCATGCCGGCGGCGGGGTCTGCCCCTGCGCTAACCAGGCGGCTTCCCAGCGGCTCTAGCGCGGCCTTGACCCGGTCGATCACCTCGTAGGCGCCGCGGTGGCCGAACAGCTCCGAGCTGCGCACGTATACCTTGCGGTCCGCGTCGATGGCCATCCATCCCAGGACGGCTATGCTGGCCTCGTCCACGTAACCGCCATCGATGCCGCCGACGAAGCTCCAGTCACCATCGGGGAGGTCGTCGTAGCAGTTCAACTCGTCGTCAAGGGCGCCGAACACCAGGATTGCCGTGTCGCGCACCCACCGCCCGAAGAACTCGCGCTGTATCGTCGGGTCGCTCTCATCCACGCCGCGAGTGCGCATGACCCGCTCGAGCAGCGCGCGGCCCTCCTTTACGTGCGGGTTTTCCCACAGTGTCCATGGGCGTTCGTCGCCGCCATGACGCGAGAACTCGGGGCTGTGGCACCAGTCAAACCACGGATCACCTGAATCAGGCAAAGGACCAGGAACACCGCCCACAGTGAATTGACCACCAATGTCTGCCAGAGCCGGGGCAAAGACTTCAGTGTAGGCGTGGAGCAGGACCTCAGGGCGCCAGTCCTGGGCCTCATCGATGATGACCGCGGCGGCCTTGGGCAACACGCCTTTCCAGCGATTGACCAGCTTCTTTGTCTCGCCGCCCGCGCACCAGATCCATCGGTTCTGCGGCCCCCTGAGGCAATGCTTCGACTCGTTGGCTATGTAGGGGAGCTTCTTCGCCGCGACGTACGCCTTGAGTTCTTCCCAAAAGGTACGCGACGCGCGGTCGAGCGTTTCGTTGACATAGATGACACTCGCGTTGGGACTATCCCAGCTTCGCGCAACTGCGTCGCGAACGAAGCCTGAAGTCTTGCCCGCACGTCGGGTTGTGCAAACTGCCCGTTGATCTGCGCGATCAAGCAAGAGGCGCTTTTGCGGCTCCGTGCAGTCCGCGAGGGCGTCGAACGCCGCATCAGACGCCTTTGGAGCGCGCCTGGCCTGCTCCGCTCGCAGCAGCCGCAGCCGCGCTTGCCGGAACGGTGTCATCTATCTCCGATGGCAGCAGCATGTCGCTCGGCACCAGCCACGCCACCGGGCGAGTGCTTCCGTCGTTGTCGATGGCCGTGGCCCGCCAGATCACACGGCCCTTGGCGTCCACCTCGGCGCCCGGCAGGCTGTCGAGGTTGCCACAGCCGGGGAAGTGGAGCTTGTGCTTGAGCCTAGCGGCTTTGAGAGTCATCGTCGTACGCCCCCTGGGTTGCGAAGTAGAGGCGCCATTGCGTGTGTCCCTTTCGATCGGACATGCGTGCACAGGCAGCCGTCCAGAACACCACGCCGATGCTGTCATAGACGGGCCACAGGACTCCCATGGCCATCAATGCTTGCGTGAACACCGCCTGCCGCCTCGAGCTGTACTTCGTGAACCCGAACACAATCACGTCGGGCTTGCGCACCGAATACCAACCCAGGAACGAATCAGGCATCCCATGGGGCGTGGCGATGCGCGTGTCAGTCCCCGGCGTCGCCAGCTCCTGGCGCAGCCGCTCCTGGAGCATCGGGCGGGACATGGCGTTCCAGGGCCAGTGGTCCGTGCTACGCCTGAACGTGTCGTAAACGTAGGCGACGTGGTCAGCGTTGCGCGGGTCGTAGGGCACGAGGTCGAATGGCAGCGTCATGCCTCGGACCGCTCCCTGAAGTCACCGAGATACGGCGGGCCCTCGACGGTAATGTGAGCTTCGTAGCGAGTCGCCAAGCGCGCGCAGTTCTGGCAGCCATACCGATGAGTCAACTCCCGTTCGCCGCACTTGGGGCACGGCTCCAGATCGCACACGGGACAACTCACTGCAACCCCCGGCGCTCCGACGGCATCGCCTCGGCCGCGAGGTAGCCGGCGAGCTCCTCTTCGCTCATGTTGCGCAGACGCTGTGGGCTCCACGCTGCCCAGCGCGCGGACTCCACCTGGTTGAGGGCCTGCACCGCTTTGGCGACCGCCGTGAGCCGCTGGCTGTGCGTCTCCATCTCGTGGAGCGGAACGTCGACGCTGTCACGCACGTACTCCCCGAGCACTTGGATTGCTTCGGCGAGCAGGCGGTCAGGAGAACGGCGACGACGGGCCATGGCTTCAACGAGGGAGGCCCCCTCACATGGATGCCGATGTCCCTCACCTGAACGCGTGCCCAGCTTGACGGCAAGGGCAACCAGGGTGAGCATGGCGCTATGTGGCGAGCACTGGCGGTCCTGGGTCTCGTTGGATGCGCGGAGTCAACGGCTTACTATGCGTGTCCTCCTCCGATGGCCGTGGAGACCGGCGCGTACCTTGCGCAGCGGATGTCATGCGAGGCCCGGCAGCCGACGCCTCAGCAGGTACGCCAGGAGAACGCGCGTCGCAGGGCCGTCGGCCTCGCCGTCGCGCAGGGCCTCCAGGCATTCAGCGCGAGCATGCTCATGAACCAGCCGCGCCCGGTGCCCAACTACAACTGCTGGCCCAATGGCCTCGGCGGCTACAACTGCCAGGCTCAGTGATACAGAAAACGTCACGCGTCAACGAATCTCACCAGTGTTCGCATAGTTACAGACGCGAAGTGTAAGCCACCTCATTGTGCCGCGACTGGTAGCGTGATTGTCTGAGTCTCTCGCGCGTGCGCGTCTGGATCTGCTCCGGAGTCTCACAGGACCTCGTCGCAATCGTTGAACCAGCAACATCGGTTGCAGCGGTAATGCCCATGGGCGATGTTCCCCGCGTTGGCGACGGCTTGGCAGTCTGCATTTGGATGACAAACGCCGGTGCATGCGCAGCGATCCTCTGGCGTCGGGGCCGCCGACTCGTCGCCCCAACTGTCACGGGTTGTCGGCATCGGTGAGCCCCAGGCGATGTAGACGGTCGTGGATGGCGTGGCGCTTGATACCGGTGCGCTCCTCTATCTCACGGATGCTCGCGCCCTCCATGTAGAGCCGCACGATCGCGCGCTGCTGGTCCAATTTCCAAAACGCGTCAGTTGCCCTCGCGATGCGCGCAGAATTCAATGTGAGGCGCGCCTCGTCAATCATACCAACTGCTGGTAACTCTTCGGGCATTCCCTCTGTTTCCAATATGTCCATGTAGGGTCGTGTACTGCCCCCCTCCTTACCCCCGATACCCCTGTTCCTGCGCCGCATGTCCACTGCGCGCTGGGCGCTGGCGGCCTTGCACTCGTCGATGCGGCGCACGCCGCGGAATAGGCGGCGATTGCCGACCTTGGCTTTGACGGCGCCCATGGAGAGCACGACGGACGTCACCTCGAGGCACAAGGCTGGGTTGACCATGGGGATTGCGAGCTCGTCTGCGACCACGCGATAGACGGCGGCGCGGCGTACGGCGAAGCGGCCGGCGTGACGAGCGTCCTCACGATCTATCTCGAACGTCCCCAGCACGGCGCGCTTGATGCCATCTCTGAGTGCACTTCGGCGCGCTTCCTCGGCTCGAATGAGCGCTGCGGGGGGTGGCGGTGGCTTCACTCGCCGCCCTTCATAGCTAGAATTCGGGCGACCGACACCCGGTACGTCCTGCACACTTCATGCGCGCAAACCTCCGCGTCGCACCCCTTCATAGCAATACATCTGGCCGCCGCCTCGAGCACGATGTCACGGATGATGGGCCACTGCGCTACCGTCACATGGCGGTCGGTGGCGTCGGCCTTGGCCTCTATCTCGTCCAGTATCGCCTCGGTCAACTCGAGTGCCATCACATCGCCTCCCTTGCTTGGTCCACGATACCACCGGGCGCCCACTCTCGCCGGTGGTGGCGCGGGTCGAATACCCAGCGCTGTGCCTGGTCCGCGTGCTCGAGCTCGTGGGCGAGCGCCGTCGACGCTAGCGGCTGGTCAGGCGCCAGGGCCACCGATATCACCCACGGAACCTCGGTGAGCCCGCCGAGGCATTCGCCGCGCCACGTGAACCCCGGCAGGCCGCAGGATGGCTGTACGCAATCCAGGTCGCTGCCTTCGACCCACAGGATATCGGGCGGGTCGTCGCCCTCGTCATGCCCGTAGATCTCCCAGGCGGCGCGCGAGGCTTCGTCTTGGCCAGGATGGTAGCGACCCACGCCGGGGAGCATGCAACCGGCGAGCAGGAGGGCGAGTGCGTATCTCATGCTGCTTTCGCCTTGCATGCCGGGCACAACCACGAACCATCCTCCTCCGGCGCCTCGTCCATCATGGGGCGAGCCCTATCGCCGTTCAGGCGCGCCACCGCATCGACCTCAGCGGCAAACCTTCGGTGGCGCCGAATCTTGTCCGCCTTGCCTTCCCCGTGCTTGTCATACAGCAGCGTCCCCCGAGCCCTGCACTTGTCGCAATACACGCAATAGGTGACAGTCATGCCAGGGACGATCATTCCTCGCCCCTGAATTGCCATCCGCCCAGGCCCAGATTCACCGGCTGAAGGCACTTGTCCGGGTCCATCGCCTCATGGCCCCGCAGGCTGCACACCTTGCACGGCACGAGGTCGATGGGCCGCAGGCCGCGCGTATCCCAGTCGTCGGCGTCGCTCTGTGTGGTCCGCAAGTCCGCTTCGCTGGCCACCTCCATGCTGCGTTGGCCGCGCCAGTAGCGCTTGGGCTCGCCGTCCTTCATGGCTGCACCTTGCTCGCCTGCCATGCCTTGAGGGCGAGGTCGTATCGCTCATCCCATTCCTTGGCCATCTCGGCCAGCGCGCGCCATCCATGCGCCTCTGCCTCCGCCGCCTCGGCTCTCGCAAAGAGAACATGAAGCGAAGATACAGTCTCGGGCCTAGGCCCATACTGCGCTACGAACCATTCCGCGAACGTGGCATCACGGGCATCAACTGCAACGATGGCCTTCTTGCGCTTCATCGCATCCACCCCGTCATCGCCGCCCATGCATCCCGCAGGCGCCACCACAGCCGCCAGCGCAATGGCGTCTCCACCACGATGCCGATGGGCACATAGCCTTCGGGCGTTGTGGGCTCGTCGTCCCACATCTCGGGGCGGTTCATTAGTACGCCGCCTTTCCCTTGGTGCCGATGCGATACGGCTCCAACCGCGCCAGTCTCACAGCCTTGCGATACGCCCGCGCCTTCGGCCAGTCGATGGGCCGTTTGCTATGCACCACCTCGGCCACCGTCGGCGGCGGTCCTTCATCGCCGCGCACCAGCCCCTTGGCCAACTTCGACAGGCACGTTGGGCAATTCTCCACATAGAACGGCCGCGTCCCCACAGGCACGCCGAGGCGATGCAGTCGACATAGCGTCAGTTTCACGATTTATCCTCCAGCATGGCGAGAATGTCGTCGGCGGCGGCTTGCAGAGTCGCGCGCCCGTCGCCAAGCTGCGCATAATACGTATCGCCGCTCGTCTCAATGACCTCGCCTTCCCGAACGCGCCTCGCCGCCTCCTCGATGGCCTCTTTCATCGCGAAGTAGCGCGTGTGCCATCCGTCGGTGCCGCCAAATTCGGCTTCCTCGCGCCGCTTCTCATTGATCCAATCGCTCACCCAACTCATGGATTCCCCTCCTGCTGCGCGCGCTCGCGTTTGCGTTTCTTAGACTCGCGGGCGGCCTCCAGGTCCGCCACGTGGTGCCGCTCGCAATGCACGTGGGGGTACTGCGACTCTTCGAGACAGCCGCTGGTCACGCAGTACCCCAGCGCCTTGCGATCCTGATAGCGCCTCGCCTTACTCGCCTTCTCATTAGCCCTGCGCATCTCGCGATGGGCGGGGCATTCGTGGCAGCCGCACTCAACCCTCATGGCTTCCGCCTCTTGTCGACGGCTGCTAAGAGCAGCCCAGCGCCGACGGCAATCACCCATTGCCACCAAGGCACGGGATGCCCAAAGGCGTTCGCCGCAATCAGGATGAGCGTCCACCACTGCGGTAGGTTCATTTGCCGCCCTCCCATCCCTGCTCGCGCAGTAGCCCCGCCACGTCGGGCGGCGTCCACCCCGGCGGCTTCAAGATCTTGCCGTCGATGCGCGTGGCGCCGCCTTCCTTGGCCATGTTCGATTCGTGGACAGCGCGTAAGATGGGGTCCAGGTCCACGCCCCATGTGACAGCGGCGCCGAGGCACACATAGATCAGGTCGCACAGGCCATCGACCGCCTCGGGGAGGTCGCCGCGGTTGATGGCCTCGGAGGTCTCTAGCGCCTCCTCCACAATCAAGGCCCTACGCAGCACGGCTTCGCGCAGTTCCGGCCCGTCGCCGATGGCGCAGCCGAACTTCTCATGGAACTCGCGCACCTTCGCCTGCGCCAGCCTGATAGCGTCGGTTCTCATGCTGACGCCTTGTCCAAGACCAACATCGTCAGCATCGCGCCCAGGTTGTCTTTGGCCTGAATGTACGTCTGCCCACGCGCCCTCACCCGGCACGCGCCCAGCGACGCCGTTGCCACCCACGTCATCGAGTCTAGGACTTCCATGTGCCGCGCGAACTCGCCGCGCACGTCGTCGCGGGCCTTCATTGCATCCTCAGGCCGAGAACGGCGGCGCAGCGCAGTTCAGGCGGGGCGAACCGGCGCGGCTTGGGGTCAGCGTCAATGCCCTTGCTCCGCTTATCGGCTTTCATATGCCCCGACACGACCACCTCGTTAAACGCGGGGCACACGAGCCATGTGTTGCACGGCGCCGCAGGCGTGCATCCCGGCTTGCAGCGCGCGGGCGGATGCTCGATCTTAACCGCCCACGGCTGGGGCGGCGGGGGCGCGGGTGGCGCCGCCTTCGGCGCAACGAAGCCGCACGCGCATACGCCACCCGATGGCACAAATGCGTCGTTGCACGAGGGGCACAGCGGGTGCTCCACCGGCCGATGCGCGAGGCAGGCGGCGCAGGTGACCTCGTCCCATCGGGCATGTGCCGGTAACCCATGCCTCAGCGTGTCGACCCCACATATGGCAATTTCAATCGCCCTGTCCCAATAGTGAATCGCTGTCGTCATCGCTTTCCCCTCCTTGCGTCAAAAAGGCAACGGTTCGTCATCGTCTCGTTCCACTGGTAATCTGCGGTCAGCCCCAGGCATGGCCGCCAAACGCGCTGGCTTGCATTCTGCGGGGCGTTCGAGGCGCGCCCGGTATGCGGCGACGTAGTTCTTCCAATGGGCCACAGCGCCCACGGCGCAGCGGATGCGGTACTCGAGCGGCCTCAGCTCGCCTTTGGGGTCACGGTCGCTGCGGCCTACGATCTCCGGGTCGCCGGGCGGTAGTTGGTGGTAGAGCGCGCGGAGCTCGGCGAGAGCCTTCGCCGCCGCTTGCATGTTGCGCCAGCACGCGCTCATCGCTTCCTCGTCGGACATCGTGACCTTGCCGCGCACGGCGGCGTCCCATGAGGCGCGGATCGCCCTGTATTGCGCTTCGGGGATGTAGCCGGGGGCGCTCACTTCGCCCACTCCGGCAACTGCGGCAGGTTCTCCGGCAAGCATTCGCGGAACTCCGGCAACCGTGGCTTTGTGAGCGGCGGAGGAGGCGCGCCGTTACCACGCGTGGGCGGCTCGTCCTCCCAGCGCCGCTGGTTCAACCACGTTGCGGGATGCGGAACGAACGCGCCGCCGTCCTTCGTCCACTCCGGGCGTAGCCGCTGCCACGCCAACGCCGCTGTCATCCCATACAGCGGCGGGGTATCCTCGAGCGCTATCAGTCGCCATGCCTTCCACGCTGCGCCCTTGCCCACCTTGCGCGGATAGGCGGCCCAAAACTCCAGGAATTGCGACGAGTACGTCTCAACGCCCCGTCGGCGCCGGCCCATGGTATTCACCTTCTCAGGATCGGATAGGCTTAGAAGAGATCCGGACTCCGATCCGGACCGGACGGATCCGGAAGACAGACCCCCCCCCACCCCCCCGGCCGAAACCGGAGGGGTGGAACCGGTTTCTAAATTAGAAACCCCTTTTCCGAGATTGCATTTGTTGCAACAGGCGACCAGGTTCTTGTCGTCGTCCGACCCGCCGCCAGACACAGGGACAATGTGGTCCACGGTCAACTCGGATGCGGTTCCGGTGGTGCCGCAATAGACACACCGGAAACCGTCCCGCTTGAGCACCCTGAAGCGTTTGGCAGGCGAGAGGCCATTCCGTGGCCGACCTCCCTTGGCGCCGTCATGACTCCTGACCAGGGCCACGACCATCTCGAGCGCTATGTCGTCGATGCCGCCGGCCAGTGCGCGACGCAGGCGAACGAACAGCGACTCCATTAAAACTTCCACCCGGTTTGGCGCTTGCCCTTGCCGGCCTTCGCTCGTTCGCTCCGATGCTTCGCTTCTCCGGCGGTCCTGCAAGCATCGCTGCAATAGAGTCGGTTGGCGACGCGTTCGCGCAGGTCGGTCTCTTTGTCGCCGCAGAAACCGCAGGTCCCCATGGCGCTAAGCAGGGCCAGGCACACGCGGCACTGGCGCCCAATGGCCGCTCCGGCACCGTTGCGTATTAATTCCACTTTTTCGTGGCTGCAAATGGCGTATATGTCCACTAGCCAATCTCCTGGCCATCCGCGTCGATGATGCGCAGGCGGCGTTTGCGTGAAAGTGCCGGCTTTTGCCCCTCCGCGGCCGGCGCACGGTTCGAATAGGGAGCCGCCGCGCTACCCTCGCGGCGCTCTACCTGCAGGGCAAACGTATCGCCTGACTTCCCCATGCCCTCGGCGGGCTGCACACTGGGCATGGGAGCGGCGCCGGCAGCCGCGGGAATGGGGTCGTAGCCGTCGCCCGCATGCTCCGGACAATCGTCGTCATAGCAGCGACCGTCAGCATCGACGAGGCGATCACATCGCGGCTCGAGAATAGTGGGGGCGTCCGCGGCAGACGCCGCCCCCGTAGCGCTGCAACGGCTAGCCTCAGCCACTGCCGCAGAATCGTCGCCCTCACCCAGTTCCCGCAGTGCCAGCCGCAGGACGCCGCGGAGCACCCGGCGGGCCAAGTCGATGTCACCGTCAGCGCCGCTCAGGTGCGCGCGGAATGCGTCGGCGACGGTCACGGGCCCATCTCCCCGAGCAGCATCGACTCCAGGAGATCATTGGTAGCGTCCCAGGCAGCGTCCCTGGCAGCGCGCGCAAATAGTCGCAGCAGTTCGTCAGCCTCGACCATCGCGACGATGCGACGCCGCGAGCAAACGATCTTGTCGTTTTCCTCGCCGCCGATGCCGTCCACCTCCACGAGGCAGACGACGCCGTTCTCCCAGTTGTAGTAACTCAGCGCATCGATGGCGCGCCGGCTCGCGTGCAGCCCTGACCTGCAGCACACCAGCGGCCCCGTGTACTCCAGCCATTCGCCCACGGGCGGCGCAGGCGTCACGCCGTCGCGAAGCACCGGCACGCCGTCGACGACGCGCAAGAAATGAAAACACAGCTCCGATGTGGCGCTCACGCCGCCTCCACAGGAGCAGGCTCGCCACAGAGCTCCTGCGCGCGCTCGAGTGCTCGCTGGCCCTCAAGACACGGCGTCGCGCGGCCGTAGGCGAGGCACGTTTCGCACGCGGTCATGTGCTCGTGCAAGAGCACCGCTGCGCGCATGTACCCAGGACGCGGGGCCACTAGCGCACCTCCGCCTTGGACGCGTCGATCTCCCGCTGGACTTCGCGGTCTATCTCTTCGTCGGGATGGTGCCCATGACCGACGTAGCCGCAGCCGAGACAGCGAAACAGCGACACGCCGTCGAGGTAGCCGCGCGCGTGGCTTCGTTCGCAGCGCGGGCAGGTGAAACGGATCGGTTCTACCTCGCCCCCCAAGTCTTCGCCGAGATGGAAGGCATCAGCGCACGGCTGGACCTCGCCCTCGAATTGGACCGCGGGATGAAGGCGCGGCCTCGGGGATTTGCACGTAGGACACTCGCGCAGCCCAGAAGAACACCGGCAGTGGAGGCCGGTGCTCTTTCCAGTTGAGCCACGCGCCCTGTCATTTTCCATTACCATGGGCGGCTCCTAATGAAAAGCGCTGCGCCTCAGACGCCAGCATCACAGATTGCCGCCCATGGAACCGGAGGCGGAGGCGCAGCAGAACTTTCGACGACGATCCCATGGCGGCGGCATGGAAACCGTCGCATGGGGACGTGATCAAACGCAAGAAAAATCGTCACTACATGGTAACCATGCGTAACGACAACGGAACCCAGGGGTACCTAGATCACCGTGGTCGAAGCACATCCGGCGAAGGGCGCATGTAGTGGCTCAGCGTCGTCGAATGCTTCACCGCCGAGAGCCGCAGGTGGTCGCCGACCTGGTGGGCCTGCACCTCGCCGACGTGCCCCAGGACGATGCGCACGTATTCGTAGCTGTAGCCCCTGGAGAGCAGCAGAGAAGCGTGGGAGGCCCGCAGCCCAAGGTTCGGGCGGATAGGCGGCAACCCCACACGCGCTGCCGCCTCATGGAACGTGCGGCGCAGGTTGTTCAACTTGCCCACCACTAGCGCCGTCGGCTCCCCGCGTTCTGACAGCCACTCGGCGGCGAGCTCCGACAGCTCCGGCTCAGCCGGCACCCAGCACGGTTCCACCCGCGACTGGCGGCCCCGTACGCGCAGGTTTTTGTGGTTGCGCCTCAGCCAGCGTCCACGGCGCTCGGTGCCGTCGTAGACGTGCCCTGGGTCCAGGTGTTCGCGCGCGGTGGCGCAAATGTCGACGGTGTGCATCCCGGTCCAGAACCCAAGCTCGGCGAAGCGGCGAAAACGCCCCGGCGGCAGCGCCAGGCGAAACTCGGCGAACTGCGCCATTGTGTAGAAGTCCGTTCCCCTGCGCCCGTCATCCCGCAGCCACGGCGGCATCTCGGGAATGGCATCCTTCGGCAGCAGCCCGCGCTGGCCCGCGTACCGCACGGCTGCAAGCCAGAACGACAGGCGGCGACGGATGGTCACGTCACGCAGGACGCCCCGGTCCCGGCGCGCTGCCCGTTCCAGGCGGTTGTAGTCGACCTCCGCGGCCGGCGTGATCTCCCCGAGCACGTCCAGCAGCCATGCCACGCGCCAGCGATAGTCCTCGTCGCGGGTCTCTGCTGTGATGCCATCGGCGCGCATTGCCAGGTAGTCGGCGAGCACGGCGCGGACACACCCCGGCGGATACCAGGCAAGTTCTAGCTGCATCAGAAACCCCCTGACGCGTGTACCCCACGCGCATCGTAACAGTGCGCCGTCTCACCGACGCAGACATTCGCCATTTCGCGGCATTTCAATTGCACAGACTGTCAGCGCAACCGAGACGGCAGTACGTTTGTCTACATGTATTGGGCGAAAAACAACCCGCCGAGCTTTCGCCGGGCGGGTCCGTGGTTAGCGGCTTTGGCGGATGTCGTCGGCCGCGCGCAGGCGCTCAACGAGGCCCAAGGCTTGGCCCAGCCCCACTAGCCGTTCGTGGTCATTGGAGCCACCGGCGGCCCACGTAATCGCCTCCATCAACTGCGCCCGCTCGCGTATCAGGCGACCCAGCGCCTCCTCGGTGCGCGTCGGCCCACCCTGCCGCGCAGTGCCGTCATCGGGCTCTTCGCCCATGGGCGGTAGGTCTACCCTGCGCCGGCGGTTCATGGCGCGTCCTTGAGCATGGCCAGGATGCTGGCCGAGGCCGCGCGATAGACCATGCAGTCGTGGTGCCCGCAGCCGAAGTCGCAGGACCCGCCGACAGCCCGCCTCGCCGCCTCTTCAATGGCCTCACGAACGGCGCGCTCGATGGCCCACGCCGATCCGTTATTGTGTGGCTGTCGCAGTCGTTCCACCGCGTTGCTCACCCAACTCATGGCGCGTCCTCCAGCATGGCGAGAATGCGCTGCTTGATGACAGCGCGTCCCGCTCTGGCGTCGCGGGTCACGGTCGGCTCATCACACTGCCTCGCCGCCTCCTCGATGGTCTCGCGGATGGCGCGCTCCAAGTCCTGTATTTCGCTCACCTCAGTGCCGGCAATAGTCCGCGCCTTGTCACTCGCCCAACTCACAGCGCGTCTCCATCGTCGGAGCCGGGTTCCCGCGTCCACTCCTCAGGCGTTGGCGCCGCCCGCTCGCGATTCCGGCGATCCTCCTCCATCCTCGCGGCGCTGTCGCGCTCTTGCGCCTCCATCTCCGGCTTGATCTTCGCGTGCTTCTTGGCCAGCCCTTCGATCACGAGGGACGCCTCGCGCACCGACAGTTCGTTGGTGTGACTCTTGAGGAACGCCTTCTTGAGGTGCGCCCGGTAGTCGGCGTCGGTGTATTTCGTACGAAGGTCGCGCAGCATCGCGTGAATCTTCTTGTTCTGCTCGCTTGTGATCTTCGGGTTGCGGCGCACCGCCTCGCCGCTCTTGGGGTCGAACTCGTCGACGGGCTCGGTGTATTCGGCCGTCAGACGCGTGTCGCTAGCCGCCTCCTCCTCAGCGTCGGCGACGAAGCCCCCTCCGCGAATCACCTCGCGAGGCGGCAGATGGGCGGTTCCCGACGTCTGCACGGGCGGGCCGGCGGGTCCGGTCACCGACGGGAATCGCTGGTCTACGCTTTCCGCCTCGGTCTCGTCGAGCATCCCCAGCCCGCACACCGACAGCGTGACCCTGCGCTTGGCCTTGGTCTCCGCCTTCATCATGGCGTTGGCCCTGGCCTCGCCCTTGAGCCCGTCGAGGGGGACAGCCCCGATGCTCTCATCGGCGCGCCCGCTGGCCATCGTGGCACGCGCAGTGACCACGTAGACGCCCTCCACGAGCTCTCGCGCGGCGACCTCGATGGAGACGCCGTGAATCTTGCGCAACTGGTCCGTGCAGTCGCGGCGTGCGTAAAGCACCAGCTTGCCGTTGAGCGTGATGTATTCGAACGGCCGCGTCAGCGGGTTGAGGCCCACCGATTCGCACACGCGGTTGTAGTACGTCACCCGCTGCTCGCTGGTCAGCGTGGCCAGGTTGCCGTTGACTAGCACCTGCTCGATTTGCGCGCCGATGGGCGCCGCCGTGGCCAGCGCGGTCGTCATGACGTTGCCTCCCTGTGGTCTCTGCAACAACCGCGGCCAAAGCTCGCGCACACGGCGCAGCCCACCGTCGCCAACGCCCTTTGCGCCTCGACGTGAGCCTGTACCCGCACGCGCTCCAGCGTGCGCTCTAGCCACACCTCGGCGTCAGCCGCCGCCCGCGCGATGTCTCCGCACATCTCGATGGCCTGCTCGGGCGACAGCGAGAAACACACTGCGACTGGGCCGCTGATGGTAATCGTTACTTCGCCGGCCATGTTGCGCGCCGCGACTATGATGCTCATGACCGCACCTCCGCTGGCGCCTGCGTCTGCGCCGCGAGCACGGCTGTGATTCGGTCGCGCAAAAGCGCCGCCTCCTCCAGGGAGAACGCCAGCGCTATGTCGCCAATGTGAACCCACAGGGATTTCACGCTGGTGTCCGGGCGCACGTCGATGTGGACTCGCGGCTCGTCGCGCCTGTAGTCGCAGTTCTTCGAAAATAGGGCGAACATCACTCCACCTCCAGCTCGAACGAGAACGGGACCACGGCGTCGCGGTGGGGTTCGGCGTCGAGGATGCTGCCGTCGAACGCCGTCACGAACGCGGCCACATCCGCGGGCGTTTCGATAGTGCGTAGGAACCCCTGGGAGGTCATCCAGTGAATCTCGCATTCATCCACGGACGCGCCCTCGAGTCCCTCGCGCAGCATGGCTCGCGCCACGGGGCAGTCATCTGAGGCGCACGTCCCCATGGCGATATCCTCGGCCGTCACCTCGATTTTCACGACCGCACCCCCACGCCCATGCGCAACAGGCCCTCGGCGGTGAAGTCGTCGATGGCGGGCAGCTCCACCGTCTCGCGCCTCATCCACTCCGTGGACAGTTCCAGCGTGCGCGCCTCGTGCCGGCAGCGCGCGCACTCGTGCCACGTGCCGTATTGGTCGCTGACTTCCTCGGTCGCCAACGCGCCGCAGATGCAGTGAATCAGCCCGTCGTCACCAGCGAAATGCCCGTCGGCGGTGCGGATGATGTTGCTCACGACTGCACCGCCGTCGCGGGGGCGCCGTACTTCTTGGCGTAGCGTTTTCGGCCCTGGGTCAGCTTTTGCGCAATCTCAACTTCCCGGGCATCTTCGGAAAGGGCCGTGATACGCTCCGCCGAGGCGCCAAATCCTTTGCCATCCCGGGTCGGCTGGACGCGGGCGCCATAGACCGTCGTGCCAACATCCACGCCGGCCATCGACGGGTAGTAGCCCTGCCCCGGGCCGGCTTCGACCACGGTCGCGTCATAGCGGGATACGGAGTAGCCCACCGCGCGCCCCTTTTCGTCCTTCATCCCCGTGTCGATCGATTCGACCCGGTGGCTTCCCTCGGTCAGCGTCTTGTTCTTCGTCATGTCCCGGCCCTCCATGAGTCAACGCTACGTCTAGTGTAGACCGCAGTCAACAATAAAAAGCATCGCCCGCCGGTGGCCCGCTATCGCTTCCAGGCGGAGGCTGGATAGCCGATGGCTTTCTCGATGGCGCGCGCCAGCCGCTCAGGCATGGGGCGCTTACCGCGGATGACCTTCGACAGAAACCCCGGGTCTTCGCCTAGTTTCTTGGCGAGCGCATGCAGCGACACAATGCCGTGGGCCTTGGCCGCGTTCATCACGGGGTTGTTGCCAGCCCACCTGCTGTCCGAAAGTGCCGCCCTGTGTTCCTCGGTCATCACATCGCCTACTGTAGACCGTTGACCACCTTGGGTCAATGGTGTCGATTCCAACCGCGCGGCCTCAGCCCGCATCTCATCGGCGAGGGCGGCGGCCTGGTCGGCCCCGGTGTCATCGCCACGCCTACGGCGCGCGTGCGCGTCCACGTCGAGACGGCCAGCGAAATACCGCAGCACGTCGGCGCCTGGGTTGCGTGGCATGGGGCGCGCAGGTTATCATGTCGGCCATGTCGCAGGCTTCCCGCCAGTTCGAAATATGGGGCAACGGCGCCGATGGCATCGTCTACACGACAGCATGGGAAATCACGGCGGACGGTGAGCCCATCGCGCGGCTTTCGTGGACGGACCACGGCGAGCCCGTCGTATGGATGGCGAATGAGCACGGCCCGTGGTGGCGTCGCGCGTGGCGCGGCCTGCGTCTGATCTTCGGCCGCGGAACCAACTACACGTTTACTGCGCCCGATGGCGAAGCCCTGTACCGCTAGGGCAGCAGCTCTTTGCGGCACCAGGGACAGGTAACGGACGTGCGCGGGTCGGTGGGGTCGCGCTCTGACAGAGCCTCAGCCGCGTCGGCTTCGCCCTCCAGGGTACGCGCCCACGTCTCCCCCTTTGCCGCCGTCTCGCCGAAGCCCTGGCCCCGCAGAATCGCCGCCTGATGGCGCAGGATGCGGGCTGCCTCGCGCAAGCCCGGCACGAGATCGCTCACCCCGCACGTCTCAGCGCACGAGAGCGGCGCCGCATATCGTCGAGATGTTCCACCACATCAGCACGCGTGCGAATCACTCGCACCGGCGAGCCGCGCCAGGAGATGTGCCACTCGAGTTGCCCGGGGGTGACCTTGGCCTTGCCCGTCTTGAACTCGATGGGGTCGGTGAGGCCCAGAAAGCCCACGAAGCCATCGGGGCAGTCATGGCCCACGGATGCCGTAGACTGCCAGGACGCGCCGAACTGCTCATAGACCGGCACGAGCTCGCGCTGTGCCTCGTCCACCTTGGCGCCGTAACGCATGCTACGCTGCCGCCATGGTCGTCTTTGCCATCTGCGCCGTAGCCGCGCCGCTTGCGTGGGCCGCTGGAATGCTCCTTTTCATTGCCGCACGTATGTTCTGGCGAGCAGCACGCCGGCCGATCAGTGAGGACAACATCCAGTGACGCCGGGCCGCCCGCACTGAGCGTCAAGCGTGAATGGAACCGTGGGGGTCAGCCCGAAAGGGTTGGTGCATGGCTGGCCCTGGATGCCCGTGTCTTCGATCTGGTCCTGCGACCAGCAGGCCTGATGGATTTGTATAAAGTTGTGCGAAAAATCCTCGCAGTCATCGTCCAGGAAGCATGTGGGCCACGTTTTGTTGGCCAGGTCATGGCCGGCATACAGTTCCCAGAAGCCGCCCCCTCCGCCATTTGCCATGCCAGACTCCATGTACGTCCCAGTTGTCGCGGTGGAACTGCCGACGTTAGCAATCTGGACGTTATAGGCAATCTGCGCGTTCCACATGTGAACGCCAGTGAATGGATTGATTGGCACCCAAAACACAGTAACGAACCATGTATCGCTGCTAAACGGTCCATTGAATGTAGCGGTATATTTGCTGCTCTGCAGTCGTGGCATGTAGGCCAGGTTTAGCGTGCAGGGACTTGACTCCCAGGTCGCCTGAATATTGCTCGCGGGCACCGTCTGATATGAGTTGAGCCGGCTCACTGTGCAGTTGTGCGGACGAGGGCACTGCCCGCTGGGGTCACAGTCGTTGAAGGTAAAGTACTGGCAGTTGGACCCGAAGACCTCCACGTCCCAGCCCGATGGGAATGCCCTGAGCGTCCCGTATTCATGGTCGGAGGCCGCCACCGCCGAATCTTTCCATGCGGTGCCATTGCCAAAGTTGAACTGTACGGACGTGTTGATCGTGGTGACCACCGGGATCACTGACGCCTGTTGCGTCATGAACACGCCGCCATCGGCTGCGTCCTGCGCGGGGTCGAGGCCCACGGTCTCGGTGCTGCATGCGGCGAGCAACGCCGCGAGAATGAATCGCTTCATAGAATCTCCTGCGTCGGGCGTGCGCCCGTATTGTCTTCGCTGCCCATCCCCTTGCCAATCCAACGCACCACTGCGCCATTGGCCCTCGGTCTGATGTCCACGTGAACCCACTGCCCCGGGTACCAACCCAGGCCGCCCAGCGCACCTAGCGCGCCCTCGGCGAGCATCTCTTCGACCACGGCGCGGAGCCGCGGGAGCAGCACCATCTCGACGGGCCTGATGTCCGCCGCGCTCGCCGTCAGATGCTGCGAATGTGGCGCGCCCCCGACGGCGAAGTTGTGATACACCGTGCGGTAGCCGCAGACCGGGATCAGGGCGCCGCCGTAGCGTGAGCGCAGGGGTTCTAGCACATCCTGGCAAAGGCGCTCGACATTGCCCCGGTACTCCAGCGGCACTTCGGTGCCGTCGTGGCATGTGAACTCCTCCCACGAGAAATGGTCAGATGGGCGAAGGTTCACCGATGCCTCCAGCAGGGGCCGCTGAGCGCTACGCAGGCCGCGCAGCTCGCCTGCGAGACCGTCGCCGTGTCCCCGTGAGCCGGCGTGGGCGTTTCGAGCGCCCATGCGCTCGGATAGAGGCCAGGGCAGAACAGCTGTCCCGGCACGCCCTCGAATTCGACGAAACTCGCCGCGTGCGTGTCGATCACCTGCCGCACGGTGTAGGTTCCGCCGACCACGACACCGGCACTGCCGGCCGCCCTCGTGCATCGCCATTGCTGGCCCACGGCGTACGTCACCGGCGACCTCCGCGTATGTCGAACCAAATCGCCAGCGCCATCGCGATCACCGCCAGCCCAGCGCCGCCGCCGAGCATCCACCATGCGAGAACGCGGCTCATACCGTCACCATCTCGCCATTGGTAATGAAGCCGTGCCATGCGCCGTCGCCGTGACGGAAGTCGATCGACGGCGTCAGCGTCAGATCGTCGAAGGTATCTCCGGTACGCTGCCACGTCAGGCCGCTCATGGGCGGCCCACCATCGACAGGGTTGGTGAACGGAACGCAGATTTTCTGCCGCTCATCGGGCGGCAGCGAAACGCAATGGGGACAGTCGAAGTCCACGCCCATCCCTTGGCGGGGCTCGCCATGGGTGATGAAGAACTTCGGGCGCAGCTCGGCGAGCCTCACGGCTGCGCCGCCTGCGCCAGCCGCCTCGCCAGCCGCGACGTGGGGTCCGCCTTCTTGAGCGCGAAGTGCCTCGCCGCCGCGCGGTCGGCGAACACCTGCGAAATCTCTCCTGACTTCGAGTCGCGCAGAATCAAGTACCCACCCGGCGTCATGGCCGGCGCGGGACCGCTGAGACGGTGCATGTAGTCCCACGGTCCCTTGCTGCCCGGGATGAAATACGACGGCAACACGAAGTTGGAGACGCTGATCCAGCGGCTCTCGCCGGCAATCGTCACCTGCACAGCGTAGCCGTCGGACTCCACAGGATCGCCCGTCTCAAGCGCCACCTCGCGCCCATCGGCCATGGCGCGGTACTGGTCGCACGCCTCATCGGCGCGGAACTCCACCGCCTCATGGCTCGCCGTGCTCGCATCGGCGCGGTCCATCGGCACGATCACGCGAGCGTATTCGTAGCCCGCGTTGTCATCGTGGAAACCGAGCGCCCCGGGCTCGCCGATGGAGTCCATGAAGGCCACGGGGTGGAACAACTCGCCCGGCACCGCCGTGATTTTCCCCATGGCGATGCACGCCCACGGCTCCAACCCCCACGCGAGGGCGAAATGCTGGCGCATCTGCAAGTCGCAGGCGGCCGCCTGGAACGCGAGGTCCGTGGCGCTGAAATGCTTTGAACGGCTGAGGAAAGCGAGGATCACTTTGCGGTGTTTCCTCTCGTCACTCACCGTCGGCCCAGCCATGCCTGCCCGTGCTCGATGACCACTGGCAACAGGGTGTCGCTCTTTGCGTCCTTCAGTTGCTCCTGCGAATGCTCCACGACATAGGCCACAGCGCAGTCAACGATATCGACGCCGACCTTGGCCGCGATGGCGGTCAGTTGCGACACGTAATCGCTGCCTGTCAACGCGCTGAAGATGTCGGCGATGATTGCCTGCACCTGCGGCGCCACGGCGGACGACGTGCATTCGCCGACAGCGACCACGGGGCCAGGGACGCCGCCGCCGCTCTTGCAGCCGGCGCCGACCAGCACCGAGGCCGCCGGCAGTAAGCACAGCAACGTCATCGCCGCGGGCGGGATGTTCATCACGCGATCAAGGTTCGTGAACAGCGCCACGACGAAGCCAGCTACGGCGCTGACGGTCTTGAGAACCGTTCCCGGCAACAGGTCGCCGAGCATGGGCAGCGTGGTGAGAATGGCGCCAGCGACAAGGCCGACGATGTGAACGTAACGCTTCATTTACTTCCCTTCCCAAAGATGCGTATCAGGATAGCCCTCAGCGCCGACGCACGGGCCGCAGCCGGAAGGCTTACGATCCCAATGGACAGCGGGCCTGCCCACCATGGGGATGCCGCTGCGAAGTGGAGAGACAGGTACGTTACGGAGCCAATTCCCGCCAACGTAATCAGCGTCCCTGAGATGGTCGCCGCTGTTGATTCGCGCGATGACAAGGAAAAGGACAATCCCAAGGGCGGCGAATCCACCTGCGGCTGCGGTGTGGATATAGCCCCGTTGTCGCTCATTCATTTGCACCTCACGGCGTGATCGTGAAGGATCGCAGGACCCCTTGACACGTCGCCAGCATTGCGGCGAGGCTAGCGGTCGTAAGACCGTTGATGAACGCGTCCCACCCCGCCTGTGTCGTTATTCCCTGCGACTTCACGAAGGTTGCGACCTGCCTCTCCATGAGAGCAGTGTCTAGTGAGACCAGCGGATCGGACGAAAGCAATCGCAGAGGCATGATCATGTCCTTGGATACATATACAGGGCGTAATCCACGTCGATTGACGTGACTGCATTGGTGGCGCCGCTGCGAAACTGGCCCTGGGGGTGAATGCTATCAGCCGGCGCCGAAGCCATCGTGGCGCTAACCTCGGCGCCTTGGTCGATGCGCGCCCGAATCTTCGAGTCGCCCTGGCAGTAGAACTCCACGACGTGGATTGTGGCGTTGTCCTTGGCTACGCCCAGGTCCAGCACCGAGCCGGTATCGTTGCCGTCATACTGAACTACGTAGTTGGTGGCGTTCAGAGCGCCGAAATAGCCGGCGCCAATCGTCCTGTTGTTGCCGTTGTTGATGAACCCCAGGAAGAAGCTGGAATCGGTTGGCGGATTGGTGACGGGGATGAATCGCATGGCGACGTACCATCGCTTCGTCGCGCAGTTGATAATGTTCGCGCCGAACGAATCCGCCTCGCTGTTGCTGTTGATGGCGGTCGTCGCAAACCGCCCCCATCCACCGTCCTTGGTGGTATTGGCGGTCATCGAAAACGACGCTGTTCCTGCCACGCTGCCGGCCCACCCTGGCGGCATGACCGTTGTTGCCGTGGCCTGATCGAAATCGGTCCACAAAAACCCCGAAGCGGTCGGGTCAAGGCCAGAGAGGGAAAACCCACGGGTCAGCAACGTCGAGAGCTGACCCGAACTGCCGCCCCCCCCTCTCGCCGGCGGCCCGGGGACGCGCCCGACGCTCACTGAATCACGCTTCCATCGCTGAGGTGGTAGGTGACCAGCACATCCCAGTTCGTTGGCCCCGTCGCCCCGGCGGTATATTCGATGACGCCGCCGAACGGATAACGCGCGACCACCACGAGAATGCGGCGTTCCTGGCCCGCGGAGAGCACGGGGACCGCCTGCGGCGCAGCGCTGCCGATGGTGGCGAGCCCGTTGTCGTCCTTGCAATCGACCTCGCGGAAAGTCACCTTGTCGCTGGCGAGCGCATAGAGGCGCACGCCGTTGGCTGCGCTGGCCTGGTCGTTCTGGATCCACACCAGTTCCACCGCCACGACATCGTTGGTGGGGAGGTCGCGCGGCTTCTCCACGGGGTTGACCGTGGCGGCGCCGCCCGTGGGCACCTTGGGGACGGCGCTCCAGTTGGCCAGGATGATGGTCGCGGCATTGCCAGGCGCCGCTATGGGCGTATCTACTGAATGCCGGCGTTGTCCAAGTGCGCTCATGGCGATTACGGCTGGCAGGCGACGAAGAGATGCGCCATCTGAAGTCGTTGATCCGCCGCAGTAGCGCCGTTGCGAGCGGTCACCAGAAGCCGCAGCTTGGCGTATGTCACCGTTGGCGCGACGGCAACGACGAGACCGGCGCCGCCGAACAGTGGACCGTCGAGGCGGGCATAGACGTTGCCGTCCTTGCCGTTGGCCCACATCTCGAAGCCGTGGTACGCGGTATCCACGGGCGTGACGTCGAGGTCGCTCTTGGTCGTGATGAGGTTCGCGCTGTGCTGGATGATGTAGCGGGTCGTGCTGAGCGAGCCGATGACGCCGACGCCGAGGGTGTTCGTGGTGTCGCTGAAGCCGACGAAGATGGTCGTGTTTGCCACGGGCGTGGTCGGGATCTTGGCCTTGCAGTTGAGATAGAACGCCTTGCCCGGCGTCTGCGTGGCCACCGTCCACGGCGTCGCGCCGATGGCATTCGCCGGAGCCGCGCCGCTGATGGAGCTGGCGGTGGCGCCCGTCGAGTAGATGACGCTTCCCGTGCCCTCGTCGCCGGCAATCACGCTGCCGCTGTTGGTCAGACCCGCGGCGGGGTTCCACACCGTGGAGTTGCCGTATCCCGTCGGGTCGCCGTAGTAGTCCTCCCACAACGTGGTGAACAACTCGGCGTTCTGCGTGGCGTCTTTGGCGGCCGAGAGAAGCTGGTTGTACTTCTCTGCACGATCGAGATCTGGATGGCCGAGTGCGAGCATGGGCGGAGCCTCCTGACAAGGCCCCGATGTCCCCCAGCACCCGCACTCACGCGCTAACTGCTTATTTTGCTTCGATTCTTTGCGCGAGCGTTTGGCTGCTCTTGAAGTCGATGTTGATGGCGCGGCTTGCGCCGCCGGTGCGCGCGGGCGGTTGCTGCGCCTGCTTGATGGGCACGTCAGCCGGCAACGAGAACAGGATCCGCAGGACGCGCTCTTTGGCCCATCCCACGGCCCAGGACTTCTTGGCGGCCTGCTCCAGTTGCTTGCGCTCCTGGATCAGGGCTTGGAGCATCTTCCACAGCTCGGGATAGCAGGCGGTCACCGCGTCTACCTGCGGAGCTTGCACCGTGCCCGATAGCACCTCGGTCAGCAGGCACGTGGGATCATCCACGACGGCGAGAATCATCCACGCGTCGCCCATCGCCGTGAACCCCGGCGCCATCATGCGCGGTCCCGTGAATGTGTCGGTGGACAGCGCAGGCCAGCGCGCGCGCACGTACTCCCGGCAGTTGCTCAAGACGGCGAGGTAGTCGTCGGCCACGCCGGCATCGGCCAGCTTGCCCACGAGGCCCTGCGGGCTCTCCGCCTCGGTCAGCTTCGTTAGCATCGCGTCGTGATCGGGCCGCTTGTACAGCCTGAACTTCCGCGGCTTCCCCTGGTCGAAGAAGTCCTTGACCATCCCGCGCCACTCGCCCGGCAGCTTGCGCGCCGCCTCCCCGTCGCGGGCCAGCAGCGGCTTTTCGGGGAACAGTCCGGTGACCGCAACCAGTGCCTCGCCCGGGAGGCTCACGGTTGCGCTTCCTGCGCCCCGGGCCGCACGGCCGAGATGGTCGCCTCGATGGTCCCGCGGGGCACGCCGGCCGCCAACGCCGCCTGGATGAGCGCCGCGGGGGCGCTGCCGGCCCTCGCCGAAGCCGCTAGGCGCGCCAGGGCTTGCGTGGCCGCGCGATCACCTGCCTTGGCCAGCGGGATGCCCGCGTACGTGGCGATGGCGGGCAGGGGATTGCCACTGGCGATGGACATGCCGATTGACGCCACCTTGCCGACGTTCTCGGCGGCGTTTCGTAGGCCACCGGCGGCACGATTTGGGGGCGGGATGCTGGAGCGGTCGCGAAAAGCACCGGCAATGTTCTTTAGGGCGGAGTACTCCTGGTTCAATTCGGCGAATTTGCTGCCTATTTTTGGCCCCATGACCTTTTCGACGTGGGCATTGACGATATCCTTGGTCGCCGCCCATATTTCGCGCTGAAGCGTGGCGGTTGCACCGGGTTGCAGCCCGCTACCGGCGAATCCTTCCGTCCCGATTGCCGAGCCATATTGGCGCACTTTGTCCACCGGAACGAATGCCAGCGGCGCCTCCGCCGTCCCGCCGTAGGTCTTCTTTATCGTCTCGATTTGTTTCGCGATGGCATCGGCCTTGTCCACGGTGGCCGCGTTGCCGCGGTACTTCGCCTCCAGCTTGCCCAGCGCGCCCGTGAAGTCCTCCAGCGCGATTCCCGGGGCTTTCTCGTCGGCGGCCTTCGTCACCGATGCCACCATCGGCCCCACGCGCTCCATCGCCGAATCGGCAGCCGCCGCGCCTTTGTCGACGTCCTTGGCCACCTTGTCAATGCCGAACTTCCGCGCCGCGCGGATGACGTCCTCTTCGTCAGCCCACACGCGCTTGCCCGCGTTCGTCGCCCGCCCGCCGGTGACGTCGGTAACCAACTGCTCGTTGGCGCGGCCCTCGGCGCCCTGAACATACTTCTCAGCCGCGGTGCCGATGATGCCGCCAAGCGCGCCGCCGAGCAGGCCGCCTTTCGCCGTCTCCCTGACCATCTGCTCCGCGCCGCCCGCCTTGGTCAGGTCGGCCTCAGACTCGCCGGCCGCCGTCAGACCGCCCGCCAGCGCACCTCGAGCAGCGTTGGCAGCGATGCGTGCGCCCAGCCCCACGCCCGCGCCCGCGAGCCCCAGTCCCGGGATAGGCACAGCAGCGCCGCCCACGATTTGCCCCAGCCCGTAGCCGATGGGGTGCGCCTCCCGGGCGGCCTTGTTCGCCGCGCGCGCCTCGTCACGGGCCTGCGCGTAGGTTTTGTCGGTGAACGCAGACTCCAGTGCGCCGCTGATCTCGTCGCCAAACCCGAACGTAACCCCTTGCGCCGCGCCACGGACACCCGCCTCCAGCAAGCTGGGCGGCTCCGCCGGGGGCGCTTCAGGGGCGGGCGCGGCGGGCGCCTTCAAGAAGGCGTCGGGGTCGAACGCTCCTGACGGCGCGGCCGGCTTGGGCGCAGGGCCGGCGAGAAAGGCGTCGGGGTCAAAGCTCACATGGCTCCCATCGCGCGCAGCTTAGCAGCCACCGCCGCCGCCTTCGCTGTGTCCGCGCGCGCCGCGGGAGACGCCAGCCACGCCTTGGCTGCTGACACGTCGGCCGTCGGGGGCGCCGCCGCCTGCTCTGCCGCCGCTCCGCGGGCAACCGATTCGGTCACCTTGCCGCCAGCCGCCGCAGCGCCGCCGACGATGCCGCGCACTTGGTTGACCACCTGGTCGCGCATGGCCGGCGTGGCGCCGGGAGAGTTCAGGTCGAAGATTTGTCGCCCGTGCTCCATCTCGTGCTCGGATGCACCGATGTTGGTCACGCCCGCGCCGACTTGGGTCAACAACTCGTTGGCCTGAAGCAACTGCCGTTTCTTGTCGCTAAAACCCTTGTACGGGTCGGTGGCCAGCAAGCCCAGCTTTCGCCCCGCCTCCTGTTCGAAAAGGCTCATGTGCTTGGCCTTTTCGACCTCGGCGAGGTTGTTCTGATACTTCTGGCGGTCAGCGTCAGTCAGCGTCACGCCCTCCGACTGAAGGCGATCGTGAATCTCGAGCGCCTGCCGCCCCTTTTCCGTGAGCGTTGCTTTCTGGACGCGTACGCCGAAGCCGCGCCCGCTCTCTTCCTTGGTTCCCGCGGCGGCAGACTCGGCCCCCAGTTTCGCCGTCTCGGCGTTGTTCTTCCCGATTTCCGACCCGATGAGTGCGCGCTGCGCGGCGTGCTGCCGCTGTTCCTCGCCACGGTTCGCGAGCATCGTCGCGTTCTGCGCTTGCCGCTGCTCGGCCTCTTTGCTCGCCGCCTGAACGATCTTGTCAGCCGCGACCTCGGCGTCAGACTTTCCGAACTTGGCCAGGTTCGCAGCGCGCTGCTGAGCGATGGACTTGTACATCCCCGCTTCCTGCGCGTTCATCTCCATGCGCGCGTTCTCGACCATCCACTTGGCGTTTTCTACACCCTTGCTGGCCTGATCGACCTTGTCTAGCTGCTGCTGGCGGTAGTTCTCGACCTGCTTGTTGATCACCTGCATGGCGAAGTTCGGCGAGCCCGTCATGCTGGCCGCAAACGCGCCCAATCCCTCCATGAGCGCCGCTGCGATAGCCGCCCCCGGGCGCCCTTCGAAGAGGTCCTTGACCTTCATCTTCGCCCGCTCGTCTTCGAGTTGCTGAAGATGCTGCGTCGCCGCCGCGCTCTTCTGCGCCCATACCTGATTGAACTCGTCGACGCGTTTGGCCTGCGCCGCCTCGAATTCGGCTTGTCCCGCGGCCTTCTCTTTGCCCGCCTCCCCCTCCTTCTTCGCCGTCTCCACCTGCGCCGCCTCGGTGCCGGCGAGCGCCTCTTGCGCCTTCTTCTCGGCCGGCGTCATCCCGCCGATGGGCGGCCCACCGCCGCCAGGAACGCCGGGCGTCTTAGCCACGGGCGCAGTGGCGGCAGGCGGCGGCACGGTGGCCAACGCTTGCTGGAGCTCGGGGATGAGCGGCTGCGGGGCAGGGGCAGGCGCGGGGGCCGCCGGTGGAGCGCCGCCACCAGGCGGAAACAGCGCGGCGTTGACACCGTTGAACGCAGGCAGCACAGGCGTTGCCCCCTGTGCAATTTGCGCGCGCATCATGGAAGCGGGGGAGAATGGATCGCCCTCGCCCTGCCCGTCATCAAGTCCTGTGCGCGGGTCAATCATCCATCGTCTCCGGTGAAGTCACTCGGGTTGCTAGTAATCCCGCTGGACGCGGGCGGGCCAATGTCGCCGCCGGTGTCCGCGCCGCCACCGCTGCTGTTGAGCGCGCCGCTGTTGATAACCCCGGCGCCCACCGCCGCGACACCGCCGAGGATGCTCGCAATGAGCTGCTTCGTCGCCGCGCTTGCCTGCGTGGAGGCCACGATAGCGGCAATCTTGAGCTGCGTAGCCGCGGACAGCGCAGCCGTGCTGCCCGTGGTCGCTGCCTTCAGCAACTCGGCCTTGGCCTGGTCGTCTAGCTGTAGCTGGTCAATCTGGTTCTTCGCGTTGGCGATGGCCATCGTATTCTGCAGCCCCGCCTGCGCGATGCTCGCGGCGTTCGTCTGCTGCGAATTGTTGATGTTCGTCGACGTGTTAAGCTCGGCCTGCTTGATCGCGGCGGCGTTGATGTTGTTCGCGTTTGCGATGCCGGTGTTGCTGTCGATTTGGGCCTGTAGCCGCGTCATCTCGTTCTGCTGCTGGGCAGTCGCGATGCCTTCCTGCGATGTGATCTGGGCCTGAAGCTTCTGCATCTCCGTGCGCGCGTTAGCGTTCGAGATGGCCACCGCGTTCGCCAGCGAGGCGTCGGTTATGGCCAGATCTTTGCGTGTCGTTTGGTTGGACTTGAGCGCGTCGAGGATGTTGTTCGCGTTCTGGATGTCCCGCACGTTGTTGGCCTTGGCATTCTCCAGGTTCACTTGCGTGCCAAGCTGCGAATTCTGAAGGTTTGCGGTGTTCTGGAACCCCGCCTGCGTCGTGGCCAGCGTGACGTCCTGACCCCGCGTCGAAGAAAGCGCCGTCTCGAGCTGCGCCCGTGCGTCCTGCATTTCCCTGGCTCGCAGCGCCGCCGCATCCGCCGCGCCCTGGCCCGTGATCTGGCCGATGTTCTGCCCCGCCTTGAGCTGCGCCGCGACCCGCCCCGTACCATGCGCGCCTGCCACGAGCCCTTGCTGTGCAGCGATGGCCTGGTCTAGGGCCTTCTGGTGGAGCGCCTCCGCCGCCGTGGGGCCGCCTGTCCCCGACGCCGCCGCCTGAAGTCCAGCGATAAGGCTCTGCTGCCCGCCGCGGATCTGGTCAGACGCCGACGTGTCGATCTTTGCGGCGTTGGCGTTGACCGCATTCGCGGTCGTGACCGCGCCAATCTGCGGCGCCCTGATGTCGGCCACCTGGCCCGTCTGCGCCGCTGTCGCCTGCCCCGGCTGGCCTACCTCGGTGTGCGGGATGGGCGCCGCAGCCCCCACTTGCGGCGACGCCGCGAGCGCCGTCGGGGCGACCGTGCCGGCCGTTGCCGTCGACACAGGGGCGATGGCCGCAGCCTGACCGATGGGCGGTTGACGAGGCGCGAAGTTGTTGTATTGGGCGATGAGGTCGCCTGGCGAACCGGGGGCGACGGTGGCCGGGCCGCCCGTCGTGGGTGTCATGTTAGGGTTGGTCGTCCCGTTCGCCGCGTTGTTGACGGCCACGTTCTTGTTCAGGATGGGCGACGGGTTCGCCGTCGCCGCGCTCGCCAGCGTCGAACCCTGCTGCGCTGTCATCGGAACATATTGCGACGGGTCGGCGGTGCGGTTGCCGTTCTTGTCGAGCGGGAACCCCTGACGGTCGGTGACGATGTTGGGCGAGTTGGTCGTCGTTGAGCCCTCGCCGAGTCCATTTTCCCCGCCGCTGGTCGTGTACGACTGCAACGGCCCGCCCGGCGGGTCTCGGTAAGACAGCTTCGCCGGGTCCAGGCCCGGATTCTGCGCAAGCACCTGCGCAGGCGTCATGTTTGCGGGCGGGGCCGGGATGCGCACGCCCTTGCCGTCCTCCCAGTGCCCACCAGCGGCGGACGTATCAGGCACCCACTTCGCCTGTGGTAACCCTGACTGGTCGAGGGACACGGCTTGCGTGGGCGCGCCTGCGCCTCCGCCCGCATCGGGCAACGGCGTCGACGTGGCCCCCGGGGCCGGCGGTGCTCCAATCCATCCAGTAGCCATCAGATGCACCTCATGTCATGACTTGGCCCGAGGCCACCTTGTGGGCGCGCCCGCGCACGCCAATCTCGAAACCGAGCGCCGTCAGCCGAAACACCTCGGCCGTACTGGTCTCGCTGATCGTCGCCTGTACCGACGTCGCGCGCATCTGCGATGGGGCGACCACAAGCGGCGGCAGCGATGCGCTGGTGACCGCCTTGGTCACGTTGTCAATGATCGTCGATGACCAGTTGTATGACGTCTGCGCCCTCACCGTGCCTGTGCCCACGAAATCAGCCATCAGGTGGACGGTGTAGATGAGGCTAGACCCGAACAGGGTTGCCGGCGACACCCAGTTGAACGTGACGAGCGGGGCAATCGCCGACCCGTTGTCGTTGAACTGGCTCGCCACCTCGGCTTGAAAGCTGCCATCCGTCTGCAGGTAGACCCACTGACTCGCAAACTCGATGGTGTCCACCGCCGCCTGTCCGGTGAACGTCGTCCACCGCCCCGCGCCCTGGTCGTCGAGCAGCCCGAAGTGATAGACTAACGTCCTCCCCTCAGCGTGAACGAACCGCACTTGTTCCAGGTCATCAACGATGGCCGAGCCATTGAGCGTCAGCGATTCGTATGCCTCGACGCCGCGCAGGCGCATCGGCTGGGACGCTCCGCGCGGCAGCAGGTAGAATCCGCGGGTGCTCTTGAAGATCACTCCCTGCGGCGTTTTGATGACACCCGCCTGGCTGATGGCGCCCACGGCCGAGGTCAGGCGCGCCGGGGCGTTGAACTGCCCGCTGCCATCGGCCGCCGGCCCCTGCCCGATCATTTCGTAGATGGCGCTACGCTTGAATATGATCAGGCGGTCGTCCATTTCGGCAAGGGCCGTGATGTCCCCTCCCTCGTTCTCCAGGGCAATCACGTTCGCGCTGGACAGCGACGGCCCTTCGCCGGTGGTGAACTCGTTGCTGACCCACAGTTCGAAGGGGAATTCCGTTCCCGCTAGGAAGATGCGGTTCTGCCACACCTCCATGAGTCGCGCGGGCGGGAATGGCTCTTTGCCCAGCGCGCCGCCGTTGGTATACAGCGGCAGATTAGCCTGAATTGTCGTATCCGCGCTGACGTCGGCGGTGGGGGTGATTGAGTCGACGGTGGCGTCATTGGTGACGACTATGGGCAGGCGCAGGAACGTGGAACCGTTGGCCAACGTTCGGTAAATCTCGACGAAGACGGCCGGGCCGGCGCCGCCGCCGCTGGAATCCACGGCGACCTTGTTCACTGCGCGCAGCGTGGGCACGGTCGTGAATGTGACCTTGTTGTTGCTGCCAGTGAGAGTGATGGTCACGGGGAAACTCGGCGCGGATTCGTGCCGCTGGCCTCGGCCATCGATCCACACATAGATGAAAACGTACTGGTAGGCGCCCAGCAGGGTCAGTGACCCGCCGGTGGTCTGCGCAAGTGTCAACTGCTCGGGGAACTGGAAGAATCCCGCCTCGCACGTCCCGCCCGTGCCGTCGTAGGTGCGAATCACCGACCCGCCGGCATGGAGCGATTGCCCCAGCCGCTTGTATCCCGAGATGGCCGCCGCGAAATTCAGCGCGACGTACACAGGCGCCATGAGCCGAGAGTTGTCGGCCATCACTTGCGCCTGAACCGCCCCGGGAATCGCGATGGTGTTTGCGTCGAGCGCAACGGCCGTCCCGAGCCCGCTCGCCTGGTTCGTCAGTCCGCCGCCCTCGCCGAACAGGGCGTGAGCAATCACCGGAGGCGTGGTCCCGTTGGTCGGAGGCCCCGCCGTGGCGTCCAGGACGTAATAGCCGCTCTGACAGGGCACCGGCGGCACGTTGGCGTTGTCGTCGTAGGTCGCAGCGACGAAGAAAACTGACCCTTGCTTGAAGCAGCGGGCCGCGAGCCCCATCGAGCGCTGCCACACCGGCGCCGCGGTGCCGCTGCCGGGCCATCGGCGAATCAGGGTGTTGTACGTCGGCGAGGCTGGAACCTCCATGAACCCCACGTTGGTGGAGCCGCTGCGGTAGCCCGTGATGTTGCGCGCCGTCGTGACCGTCGCGTCCATGACCGTGACCGCGCTGATACTGGCGGTGGCGCTCACGATGGTGGCGACCTTCGACCCGATGACGGGGGCGGCATAACCGCAGTAGAGATTCCCGTCGCTGACGTCCCATTGGAAGAACCCAATCGCAGCGCTGCAATCGTCGCCGAACGTGCTGGACGTCCCGGCGGTCATGTTGCTGTTCCAGATTAGCGCCTTCAACTGCGGCACCGCCGTGCGGTAGACAATCATCACGCTGTCGGCCGACCCATTCTTGACGGCGTCCCATGGCCGCGTGGTCCCGTGGCCGTCCGTTACCGCGTTCGTCGGCCCGCTGATGGTGGTCGGCGTCGCATAGTCGATCTTTCGGGCGATGAGGTTTCCGCTCGCCGCGCCGTAGATAATCATGAACGTCGACGTCAGCGCGACGATTCGGCACATGACAGCGCTGCCCGCCGCACCCGTGT
>Ga0247681_1000016_pt1 | contig 38584 bp, 58 predicted proteins | sample CNK22_metaG_FD_182798 | JGI IMG/M metagenome (GOLD analysis project Ga0247681, IMG submission 182798) | Soil microbial communities from Purdue University Martell Research Forest, Indiana, United States - CNK22 | ecosystem: Environmental > Terrestrial > Soil > Temperate forest > Bulk soil... | reverse complement strand
GAAATATTCAGCCGGAATATCTTCAACGCGCTTCTGCTTGGCCCAAGCGAGGAATGCGCGGGTGTTAACGTTCAGGCTTTCCAGCAAATCGCGGATTTGCGCGGCCTGATCTTGCGTGATCGAGCCCGGAGGAGCCATGTAAGGTTCCTCTGAAGCGGTGGAAGCCTTTCCGTCGTCATCGTCTGCGGCGGCAAGCCCAAGGGCGGCCTTGAGCGTGTAGCGCTGTAAATAAGTGATGGTTGAACCGATCTGCTGGAGAGCGTTTTTCTTGCCGCTATCATCGCGGCCGGCGCTCAATGTCGTTTCCTCGGAATGGCCGTCGCGGTGCGAAATGATGCATGTCACGCGAACGGGCTGGTTGAGGTCCGACAAAACACGGAAGCGATAGGACAACCCAAATTCGCTCAAAATCGGATCGACAGTGCGCGCAATCTCAGCCATGTCCTCATGGTTGTACTCGGTCCTGTCGTTTCCGCTCTTGTGTTCGAAGCCGACGCGGCGGTTCTTTCGAATAACTGGTATCTTTGCCTTTGCCGACGCCATCGCATTGTCAAAAGCTTTGCGGGCCTGGTTCGCTTCCCAGCGCTCTTGCAACCCCATCAGCTTTTCGATCATGTCGATATCGGCGCCGGACTGGACAGCCCGCGAAAGCATTTCCATCGGAGTGACGATGGCAAGGGCAGTTGGCTCCTCCTGCGGGATAACACTGACTTTCTTCATTGCCTCACTCATGTTCGCTCCATTTCAGTTGCAATAGCCTGAAGCTGTCCCGCGTAAATCGCATCAAGGTGTTTGGCGTGTTCGTGCATTCGTTCGTTGGCGGTCAGGGGATCGACGCCAGCGCGGCGCTCGCCCTGATAAAACTCAAGCAGAGCTTCGGCGCGACGGCGCGCGGCCTGATGCTCTGCTAACAGTTCGTCTGCGATCTGCTGGCTTGTCATGCGTGCTTCCGATGATCGCGGGCATGATCGAACCGTGCGGCTTGACGGTCGCCTGCATCGGGGAAGATCGGGACAAGTCCGGCGGCGACTTCCGTCATGATTTCTTCGGTCACGTCCTCAATGGACATGCCGTTAACGTGGTGGATGAAAACGATGTCGCGTAAATTGCCGCCCGCGATCAGTGCGACGATGCCGCGCCGCGTGGTTTCGGGAGAGACAACGGCTTCCCAGCCGCGCTTGCCAAAATCTTCCATCACGACGAAATAGGAATGATTGACGCGATTGCTGGCGGCAGGGTGATCGCGGGACGTTTCAGCAACGGCAGTGGCAACTTGAACCATCTTCTCCCCCTCTTATTATCCCGTGTTGAATGATGGAATGATTAGGCTGCGAGAACTTGATCGATATATTTGTGAACGGCGGTCATGTCGGAACTCAGATGCAGATGGCCCGCGCGCTCAAGCTGAGCAGCAACCTGGAAGCGGATGTAGACCATGTTCGGATTGTTATCGTCGCCAGCGCGGCCGTAGCAGGCGCGGATTAGACGCTCTTGCGTCCGTGCAGCTTCGTTGTAGTCGTCGCGATTCCACTTGGTGCGACCGGCGGCGCGCATCCGCATGTTGGCGGCGTCGAAGGCCGACGCGCGGAGCAATGACGGAAGCGGGTTCATCGCGTTGCTGCGCTGGTTGTTTCGCTGAACCTTGGCTGTCTTGGTCATTTGTTTGCCCCTTTGTTCGATGGGCAGACTATAGCCACAAAATGTTAGACCGGTCAATAGCCCTAGCCACAAATAGTTAGAATAATTTTGGGCAATAAAAAACCCCGTGGGAATCAGAGGTTAGCTGGAACCGGTTATTTTCGGAGGGCTAAAATCATCTGCATGGCCGTCTCAACGGTTTCGGCCGGTAGGCTCCGCATGAGCTGGTTTGGGCTGGGCTTATCGGGGTGGTAGTACAAGTCCTCGCCCTCCAGATCGCCGCTAAGGGCCTTGGCGACGGCCTGTAGCGTGTCTGTCGTCATGGGCGTGGGGCTTTTGCCGCTCCCACCTGGAAACGGTCATGGCGAGCGTTTCTAGGCGCGCGGCGAGCTGTTCCTGAGTGAGCCCCCGGTGTTCCCGGTGTTCCTTCAGATATATCTTGCGCTGTTTTTTTGGACCGATTTTGACGGGCATCGCCTGTAAACACTACTAACTCTTTGTGTTTACGTCACTATTTCCAAAATGTTAGGAGGGCTTGACAACCGCTAACATTATGTGGCTATAATGACGGGCGATGGATACAAACCCTCTCAAGGTCTGGCGCAACCGGCAAACCCCCAAAATCTCGCAAGGGAAATTGGCGGAACTGCTGGGCGTGCGAGCAATGACTGTTTCCCGCTGGGAGCGGGGCAATCATCTACCGAATAAAAGGCATTGGCCGAAGATCGAGGAAGCGACTGGAATCGCAGCCTCGGATTTGGTGGAGCACGTCAAGACGACGGAGCAAGCCTAATGTCCGCGATCCCTGCCAATGATCGTCAACAGCCGTGCCCGTATCATCGGAGCGGTCTGAAGCATGGCAAGCGCTGGACTGACACAGGACAATACCGGGATCAAAACCCCGCCGCGCTCGATACAGCGGACAATCCGCACCATGCCGGCGCCAGCATCCTCGATATCCCCGAAATGGGTTGTGAAATACTCGGGTATCCCGACGCAATCGAGAATTTCCGCCATTGGACGCCCCCATTACCGAGGCTTCCATCCTGCGCTTTGTCTGGCAACGGACACAACCTAAATCTTTTGAATCAAATCGGGGGTGTGGATTGACCGCAATTCCGCTCAATACCCGCCACAGTTGTGCTTGCTGTTCCGCGCCGGGAACTGTTGAGATCATCGGGGGATTTTTCCTCTGCGATCGATGCAATGGGATCAAGGAAACGCATTTTCCGAATTCGAAATTCAAAGCTTGCGCCGGGACAGCATCCTCAGGCGTGAGTTCGCCCGGCGCTCCTTGCGGTTCTCCACCTTCGGGAGAGAGTGAGCCTTCGGTGACGCCGGCTTACGCGTCGGGCGAATCCTTTCCCGAAATTCCCGAATTTCTGCGACGTGTGAGGGCGGCATGACATTTCATGTTGGACAGAAAGTGGTTTGCGTGGATGCGAGCGGTCTCAAGAGAACATCGCTTGCAAAAGGTTCGGTTTATACGGTCGATATCGTCCACGCTCGTGGAATTAGTGTCGCTGAAATTCCCCAGCCAAACCGCGAACGTGGATATTTCTTTCGCCGCTTCCGTCCCGTCACTGAGCGCAAAACCGACATTTCAATCTTTACCAAAATGCTCACTCCGCAGGGAGTTGATGCGTGACCCATTGGCGCGGACAGAAAACAGCGGGGGCTAGCCATTTTCCATCCGCGCTACGCTCGCACAATGCGAGCGATCTTGAATTGGGCGCGCGGTTTTTCTCCATAGCCGCGATAGCTCTCCCCGTCGTTATCGTTGGCTTCCTCGTTATCAGTTACATGGCTCTTGCTCCGCTGTTCGGCCTGCTAGCCGTGCCAGCGTTCTAATAGTGGTCGATTCTCGTTCGCGTGTTCCTGCCTCATGGTTTGTTCAATCACGAGGAGAGTTGTCAAAATGCAGGAAGATTTCCGTCAAATGAACAGTGCGGCCTCCGACATATCGACGCTTAACGGGATGGCCCGTTCGCTTGAGAGAAGCGAGGCGCGGCGCGTCGGGACAACCTTGACCCAGGCTCGCAAGATGGTGGCGAGACGGATCGGGGTCACATCGGCCGCATTTGAAAACTTTCTGTACTCCCGCACCAAGACAGTACCGAGTTGGCTCATGGGCCGCGTCCGCGCCGAACTGATTTCGGTTCTCGAATTGGAAGTGCAAAACCTTGAACACGAAATCCAACTCCATAAGCAAGCTGGTTCTGACCATTCTGGAACTGCGCTGGTCGCGGCTGAAACTAAGCTTGCGGCGGCTCGTAAAATCCTTAAGGGCGAAGTGAAATGAGAACCTATTTGTTTTTCCGCGAAGGCCATTTCTATAACAGCGGCGGCTCGTCTTAAAACAATAGGCAAAGTATTTGGGCTCACGGGCGAACGCGTCCGTCAAATTGCGGAAGCCCATTCTACTGCTGCCTGACTTTTCAGAAGGCGAAGCAAATTCAGAGTTGATGTGAACCAACTTTTTCATTCGGGGAATGGGGGAAACAATGGAAGCCATCGCAACGCTAGCTAATGACGATCCCTATTTAAGACTTCCCTTCAAGGAACGGCTTCACGCAAGACGTGAAAGACGGGAGAGGATAGCGGCGAAAGCCGTACCAGATCGGCCGATGGTATTGCGCGCGTTGTCGATTGTGGAAACCCCGGCGCCGGTCATTGTTCCGAAAGACACCCCCGAGGCATGCACCGCGCGGCAACTCAAAACATGGTTTTCAGTCGAGAAAGACTTAGGCCCCGTCGAAACCGTCCGCCCTACCATTGAACAAATTCAGCGCGTAATCTGCCGCCACTACGATGTGCGCCGCAATGATCTTATTGGCGAGCGCCGCTTTGGGCCGATCATTCGTCCCCGGCATATCGCAATCTATCTTGCCAAGACGCTTACGCTTCGAAGTCTGCCGGAAGTCGGGCGCCGATTCGGTGGCCGGGACCACACCTCGATTTTATCGGCCGTCCGCAAGATTGAGCGTTTGGTGGCCATTGACCCCGATCTTAACGCCGAAGTCGAAGAACTGAAAATCAAAATCGCGGGAGCGCCGGCTTAATGCTCCCCGTTCCCTCCCTATTCGACTGGAAGCCCAACCAGAAATTCTCTGGATCAACCTATCATCCAGTAAAGGATGAAGCACGTCTTGAACGGCAGTTAGACCGAGTGCGAACTCTCATGAATGACGGTCAATGGCGCACATTATCAGAAATCAAATTAGAAGTACCAGGAAGTGAAACGGCTTTAAGTGCGAGGCTGAGGGATCTACGGAATAAGGAATTGCGGACGGTGCAGCGCGAACGAATTGCCGGCGGCCTGTATCGCTATCGGATGGTGCCGCGATGAGCCTGCAGTTTTGTCCTGACTGCAAACATTTTCATAGGGGTCGCGCCGTCGTTTGTCGGCCATGTGTGCGTCAACGCCTTAATGCCTATGTCGGCGAAAGTGTTTCCCATGAAACACTTCCTGTTCCCCACCGCGTACCCGAGGATGCCAGCGCGGGGGAGGGGATTTAATTGGGCCGCTCCTGGATAGCCTTCTACATGGGCGATTATCAGAAGGACACCAACCGGCTGACAACGCTGGAACATGGTGCATACTTTCTGTTGCTTCAGGAATGCTGGACGCACGGTAATATCCCTGCCGAGCCAGGTGATCGCGCCGCTATCGCCAAAATGACATTGCGGGAATGGCTGAAGATTGCTCCTAAGATCAATTTATTCTTTGGCGAGGATGGCACACAAAAACGGGCAACTGAGGAAATCGAGAAGGCGGAAATCATCCGCACAAAGCGCGCACTTGCCGGCATCCGCGGCGGACTGGCTTCCGGATTATCCAGAGCCATAGCGGGAAGCAAACGAAGCAAACCCGAAGCAAACCTAAACCAAATCAGCAAGCAAAACACTAACCAAATGTCCATACAAAAAGGAAACCCGGCGGAAGCTAACCACAACAACAATATAAAACCTACTACCAGTCTTTCTGTTGAAAGAGGGCTTGGCAAGGTTGAAGCGTCGCCAGTGGTTTCCCTTTCGAGAGCGGAATTGGAAGCAAGTTTTGAGAAGCGAAAGCAATCTGGATGAACGGCCAAGCCCTAGAAACCCTCATCAACGCCATGGGTGAACATCAGGGAATGCGGGCCTATATAACTCTCTGCGAAGCAGGATTTAAAATCGAAAGGACCACTATGACCGATCAAACTCATTTAGACGCAGCCCAAGGGCTGATTAAACGATTAAACGCGCCGGCCCAGGTTCATTCCGTTTGGGTGCAGGCTGAGACTGAAACCGATGCTGAGGGTATAACTCGAGCCACTGGCAAGCAGCAGCTTTGCGTTTCGATCCGTCCCGAATGGGCTGACCGGGTAACAGTTCCGAGTTCGCACGCCGGGATTCCGGTGGTCAACGTGCCTTGGCCGAAGGGGAATTGAGCGATGAATGGAATCGATCGCGCGCAGTCGCCGTTCTGGAAAAATCGGGAATACTCGGTTGATCTTGCGCCGATGCCCGATGGACCATATAGCGATTTAATTGGTCGGCGCGTTACTGAGAGCTATGCCGAATTTCAGCGACAAATGAATATCAGTCTATACGGCGACGAGCAAACTTATATTACGCCAAGCCATTGGCAGAGATTCGGAAATTGGCTTGCTGACAACCGTATCACAAACGCGTGGCTGGTACTGATTGGTCGCGAAGATATCGACAGGGAATATCGCTGATGCCTGCCAGAGTTAAGAAAATTCGCCATGATGAAAACACCCGCGCCAAGATCAAGGTGGGGAATATCATTGCTCGGCTCAATGGACTAATAGCTGGTACGATCGACATGCCGCCCCATGCTGTAACGGCGGCGCTGGGCCTTTTGCGTAAGGCGCTTCCCGACCTCACATCAGTTGAGCATTCCGGTGAGATTTCAACCACTAAGGTCATTCGCACGCCAAATATCTCAACGGATACAGCGGCTTGGCTGCAACAGCATGGGGATAAGCCTGAAACACTGCAATGACCGAGCCCGTTCAGGAAATAATTTGGGACGCACAGCCCAAGCAAGCCGCGTTCATTGCCTGCCCGGTTGATGATGTGGCTTTCGGTGGCGCCCGCGGCGGCGGCAAGTCAGATGCGGTCATAGGAGATTGGGCCAGCCATGAGGACGCGTACAAACAGGATGCCATTGGAATTGCGCTTCGACGCGAACGGACGCAGCTTATCGAACTCATTGAGCGAGCTAAGCAAATACTTATCCCTATCGGTCACAAGTGGCACGAACAAGATAAATATTTCAGGGGTCCGAATGGTGGTCGGCTTAGATTCGCGTACTTGGAAAATGACAGCGACGCTGACGCCTACCAGGGCCACGGCTATACGCGGATTTACATCGAAGAAGTAGGCACGTTTCCGAGCGAAAGCCCGGTTGCCAAGCTGATGGCCACGCTTCGAAGCGGCCATGGCGTGCCGTGCCAGATGAAATCCACCTGCAACCCCGGCGGCCCCGGCCATCAATGGGTGAAGGCCCGCTACAGGCTGGATACCAATCCCAACGGCATGGAAATCTATCGTTTCGAGTATATCAACCCGTTCACCAAGAAGAAGATCGAGAAAACGAGAGTATTCATCCCGTCGAAAGTGGTGGACAACAAGTATTTGGGGGATGACTATGTTGCAAATCTATTTCAGGTTGGCTCGGAAAATCTTGTAAAAGCTTGGCTATCGGGAGATTGGTCAGTAATCGAGGGTGCGTTCTTTCCCGAATGGAGCACCGACAAGCATGTCATCCGACCATTTGAAATTCCCGCCAACTGGACCCGATTCCGCTCGGGCGATTGGGGAAGCGCTAAGCCGTTCTCTATTGGGTGGTGGGCAGTTGTTGGTGATGACTATCCTTTACCTAGAGGGAACGGCGGGGGAGTGGATCAATCTTCAAACGGGCGCTCGGTATCAAATATCCTCCCTCGCGGAGCCTTGGTCCGCTACCGCGAATGGTATGGCGCCAGCTCACCCAACATCGGCCTCAAACTCCCAGCCGAGGACGTAGCCGATGGCATCGTATTCAGGGAGCGAGACGAACCCAAGGACATCGAAGGCAATCCAGCAATCACTTATGGCGTGCTCGATCCTGCGGCCTTTGCAAGCGATGGCGGCCCAAGCATCGCGGAGCGAATGGCATCCCGTAAAGTATTTTTCCGCCGGGCTGACAATGCCAGAGTTTCCGCAAGAGGGGCGATGGGCGGATGGGATCAGTTACGAGCGCGTTTATTGGGCGACGGAGAGCGCCCTATGATTTATTTTTTCTCCACCTGCCGGGATTCAATCCGAACGCTTCCCGCGCTCCAGCACGATCTAATCAAGGCTGAGGACGTAGACACCGAGAGCGAAGATCATGCTCCCGATGAAATACGATACGCCTGCATGTCGCGTCCATACATCAAGCAATTTGTGAAACGCCCGCATGACAAGCTTTTGATGGTGGGACCGGGCAACCAGGTCTCGCTTGATGACCTGTGGGAACAATCCCCAGCAAAGAAATCGCAGAGGGTCTAATGACAGCCGTTATCTTGAATCCCGTCACCGTCGTCAACTCGGTTGACAATCCTATCCCGGTCACGATCACCGCGCTGGAAAATGTCGATGCCCAGACGGGGACAACGTACACGATCGCCACAGCGGACGTGGGCAAGCTGGTTACCATCAGCAACGGATCGGCGGTTGCGGTCACTTTGCCGCAGGCCACGACCTCGGGTTATGGTGCCGGCTTCTGGTTCGATATCGTCAATCTCGGGGCAGGGGCAGTTACGATTACCCCTACTACTTCCACAATTCAGGGTGCGTCTACGCTGGTATTGAAGACCGGCAGCGGGGCTAGAATCGTTTCGGATGGAACCAATTATTTCGTTCAACCCGGTTCCCGCACCTTCATAGCAGGACAGACCATTAAGACGGGCGTTGCCACAGCTACACTCTCAAGTAATGCGGTAACGGTCACGTCTTATTTCACTCAGATCACCACGGAAGCTTTGACGACGGCCGCTGGCGCTTCGCAGGCATTGGTTATCACTCTGACCGGTGCGGCTGCTACGGATATCTGCCTTTTGACCAAGGCAGGCGGGACCAACACACGTAAGAATTTCCAGCTCGAAGCCGTCATGACCACAAATACCTGCACGATAACGCTCTACAATACAGAGCCAACCAACGCAATCAATGGAACTGTGATTTTCAATCTTTGGATCATGAAGGCGTGATAATCTAATGGTTATCGCGCTGAATAAAGACCAGGAAATGGCGGCTCACTGGAAAACCCAGATCGAGCAAGTAGACAAAGCCACGGAAAAATGGCGCAAGCGCGCTGAGAAGATATCCAAGAACTACCGGGACGAACGCGACGATCAAGACAAGGGCGCAGCCAAACGATTAAATCTGTTCTGGTCCAATGTGCAAACCCTGAAACCAGCGATATATTCCAAGACGCCGGTTCCTATTTGCGAGCGGAGGTTTCTTGACAAGGATACAACGGGCCGCGTGGCAAGTACCATTCTTGAGCGGGCTCTTCGATATGAAGTTGCGATGTCGGGGTTTGACGCCACGGTCAGGCGGGCGCGTAATGATTACCTTACGGGACCAGGAAGGGGCCAAGCGTGGGTTCGCTATGATCCCAAGTTCGGCGAGCCTATCAGCCCCAAGCAAACCGCCGAAGATGACATCACGGACGACGCGGGCGAGCCAATCGACAAGGCCAAAGAGGAGGAAACCGAAGTCCAGGAACGTGAATTCCTAGCCGAAAGTCTTGCCGTCGATTACGTCCACTGGCAGGACTTCTACATCTTCCCGGCCAACGCCAGAACGTGGGTTGAGGTCGAAGGCGTAGGGCGCAAGCTCTATATGTCGCGCTCCGACATGGAGGACGCCGATTTCAAGGACTGGAAAACCATCCAGCTTGACCATGTTCCGAAGTTGGACGGCAATCAGGGAGCCGCAAGTACCATTTCAGGTCAGGAAGGCATTCAGGCCACGGTCTGGGAGATTTGGTGGAAGCCGGAACGCAAGGTTTATTTCGTCGCCAAATCCCATGACAGGCTCTGCAAGGAAGCCGACGACCCGCTAAAGCTCGAGAAGTTCTTCCCGTGTCCCGAGCCGTTATCGGCAACGATGACAAATGACACCATGATCCCGGTTCCGGACTATGCCGAGAGTCAGGATCAATATATCCAGATCGATGAACTGACCAAGCGCATTGATATTTTGACTGCGGCTTGCAAGGTGGTTGGCGTTTACGATGCCGCAGCGCAAGGTGTGAAGCGGATATTTGAGGAAGGCCAAGAACCTAATCTTATCCCCATTGAGTCATGGGCGATGTTTGCTGAAAAGGGTGGCCTCAAAGGTGGCATGGATTGGGTGCCGCTCGACATGGTTTCCAAGACGCTGGAAATCCTGATCGAAGTCCGGACCAAGATCATCGAAGATTTGGATCGCACTACCGGCATTTCCGATATTATGCGTGGCACCTCCGATGCCCGCGAAACCATGGGCGGACAGCGCCTTAAATCAAATAACAGTTCCACCCGCTTGCAGGAACGTCAGGATGACATGGCTCGGTTTTGCCGGGATATCATCAATATTATGGGCGAGATAGTTTCGGAGCACTATAGCCCTGAAACGCTATTGCAAGTCTCTGGCGCGATGTATGATGAAGGGTTAGACCCGCCGCCGTTACCTGCTCAACCCTCTTTGCAGTCACCGGGAGCCGAACCCTCTCCTGTGATGCCCCCGCAGGTCCAATCACCCCCAACCGTGCCTGCGTGGCCGCAATCCATGCCCGTTTCGCCTCCGGGCATGGCAAGTCCCCAGCCGATGCCGGCCATGCCGCCGGCTGGGGCAACCCCTCCTGATAATCCAGTTGGTCTATTAGCGCGCATTGCAGCCTCACTGGAACGCTTGCGCCAAAGCCGGGTAGCACCGCCGCCTCAACCCGTTCCCCAACAGGCGGACTCGGCAAGCCCGCCAATTGACCCCCGAAAGCAGGAGCTACTTGCCAATGCGATCATGCTGTTACGGCAGGACAAGCTACGAGGTTTCCGAATCGATATCGAAACCGACTCCACGGTTCAAGGCGATGCCCAGCAGGAGAAGACACAACGCATAGAATTTGTGGAAGGCGTGACCAAGTTTATCGAAACTGCCGGACAGGTCACCATGACCATGCCGGAATTTGCTCCCTTGGCAGCTAAAATGCTCGGTTTTGCGGTGCGGGGTTTCCGGGTCGGACGTGATCTTGAAAGCGCTATCGAGGATTTCTGCGATAAGGCGGAAATGCAGGCCAAGCAACGGGCCACACAGCCTCCAAAACCAACCCCTGAGGAAATCAAGGCCAAGGGCGACATTGAACGCCAGCAGATCGAGAACCAGGGCGAACAAGCGAACAACCAAGCTAATCTGCAAATGAAGCAGATGGATATCAAGATCAAGGAACTGGATATCGAGGTGGCGCGGATTAGAGCGCAAGCCGAATTGCAGGCCAATGAACTTGAAGTACAGAAAGCCCAGCGGGAGGATTTCTATCACGCTCAGAAGCACGTCCGCGAGACCGAGAAATCCGAACGCGAACACGCCATGGCCAAGGAGTTAGCTGAGGTCCAGCACAAACAGTCAATCGCCGCAGCCAAGAAACCAGCTAACGGCGCGCACGCATGAGCCTGCATAACCTAGCCCTGATGAATATTGCCACGGGTGGGGCAGGACCAATTACCTTGGCTGGTCCGGCTACTGTCTTAGGCGTGCCATATCTGACCTTTGCTCAAGCCGGCGTGGTTGATGGTGAGACCGTTCATTATTCGATCAACTGCATCAATGGATCTGAAGTAGGCTCGGGGGTTTGGACCGCGGCGACAAAAACGCTTACGCGGACGGTGGTTAATTCCACCAATGGCGGAAGTCCGATCAATGTTTCGGCTGACGCTTTGGTTTCGATCTCGCCCTTGGCGAGCGATATCAATTCGGCGGATGCTATTACCATCGGAACAACGCTTGTCACGGGCGGAACAACCAAAGGACTGCTTTACGACAACGCGGGGGTTCTCGGCAATCTGGCAACGGCCAATAGTGGGGTATTGGTTACGGACGGGACGGGCATTCCCTCGATTTCGAGCACGCTTCCGAATGGCGTTATTGCCACTACGCAAGCACTCAATGACAATACTACAAAATTAGCGACAGATGCATTTGTCCAGGCTCAACTTGCGGCAGGCACCGGCACACTGATTGTCGGCACTACGCCGATCTCCCCATCCAGCACGGATGTTCTGTTCAATAATTCCGGAGTGCTTGGTGGCAGTTCTGTTTTAACATTCACTCCGGCTACCGGCTTGAATATTTCACCTGCGGCGGCAAGCAATAATCCCGCGCTGACACTTACTCTCTCCACTCCGAATAGCGGAACTGTTACTGGTCCGATCTCACTCAACTCGATTACCGTCACCGACAACGCACAATCCGTCTCAGGCGGTTTCCCGGTCGATCAATGGGGTCAGATCACTAACCAGACCGATGTATTTCGCCTCAATTACAAAGTCACAGGAGGAATCGCCAACCATTTTGGTTTGAATGTCGCTGCTCAAATTACCGGGACTAACGGCGGCGTGGTTCCGCTGCTTTCGAGTTGCTACGTCAATGTGGGTCCGATAACGGGTGATTGCTGGGCTAACATCGCTGTTGGCAACGTTGGCCCATCTGGCAACTTACAGCAAAACCTAATCGGTTATGAAGCTGAGATGTTGGTCGCCAACACTGGTGTTCTTTTAGGACGTGTCGGCTTCAGTGCACTTTCGCAAGGTCCAACACAAGGCACTAATTTCGACGCAGCGTATATGGTTTCCGTGAACCATCTTGGCGTCACCAACTATCTCACTGCGGCACCATTCAAGAATGGTCTCTGGTTCAGTAAGGACCTCTATGGGGCAAACACGTTCCCGATTGATACGGCGGGTAATGTCATCCTTGCCGATACCGGAACTGTTGCCAACTTTGTGAGCGCTCCTACACTCACGGTCACTGGGAATATTTTTGACCTTCCAAACTTCAAAGTAACTGGTACAGGCGGCGCGTTTCTTGGCGGGGGCAGCAATGTAGCGCCTCCCACCGGGCTGAAAATTATTTCGCCCCTGGCAGGCGCCATTTCTGTTTTTGCCAATAGCACAAATTACACATCCAATTTTCCGGGATTCTCCGTCGATACAAGTGTCGCATCCTCCGTCACTGGTGTTTATATATTCTCGAATATCGCGGGACAAGGCGCATCGATCCTCACGACATCTTCTGCGACCAATGAGGCGCTGAAGATCAACGCCAAGGGATCAGGCACCATTGATCTTGGCGGTACATCGACCGGCGGCGTCACTATACATGGGTCATTCACGGCTACGGGATTAGTCACGAGCGCCGATTTGAATGCGGACGTGTTTTCGACCGCTCATAGTTGGGGCGGTATACAAACGCTGACGACGCCGGTATTCACAGGACTTCCAACCGGCACGGGTGTAGCAACCGCCAACACCGCAAGTACGCTGGTTGCGCGTGATGGCTCCGGTAATTTCTCGGCGGGAACGATCACGGCAGCGCTGACTGGCAATGCCACCACGGCGACGACGGCGACTAATGCTACCAATGGCGCGACAGTAGCGACTAGCACCAACGCTTCATTTTTCCCGTTGTTTGCAGCATCAAGCAGCAACAGCAACCAGCCGTTCAATCTGGACACGACATTCACCTATAATCCGTCTACCGATACGCTGACTGCGGCCACTTTTGTTGGAGCCTTGACCGGACATGCTTCGCTTGATCTCGCGTTGACCGGCGGCACCATGTCCGGCGCAATCGCGATGGGGACGAATGCGATCACTGGCTTGACTACCCTTGCGGCAGCAGGCGCGCTGACGTTTCAGTCCAATGGTTCGACTGCCGCAGGCATTATCAATACTAGCCAGCAATGGGGCATCGTCAATACCTCTCCGAAAACGACATTTGACGTAAATGCAAATACATCGTCGTCGCCGGCACTGATTGTCTCAACAAGTGTGGCTCGGTTCCAAGCGGCCGATAGTGTTGCCGGGGGAGTCGAATTTGTCAGCTATGGCGCAACGAGTTCTGGTAACATCATTTCTGGCGGCGCGGCTCTCGGGACGGCCGCCTCACCTTCCGCCTCCGGCGTATCTCAATATGCCTATAATATGCGTGGTTATGGATATAATGCCGGTTGGCAGGTTGGCGGCATCTGGATCATGCGAACCAGCGAGGCGTGGTCTGCGGGTCATCAAGGCATGGCCCATGATTGGTACACGACGCCGAATGCATCGACCACCCTTCAGCTTTCGATGACGCTGCAAGCGAGCGGCGGGTTGAGCGTCGGTACATCTTCCGATCCAGGCAGTGGTCTGATCTACACCAACAGCGCCAGCTTCCTGATGCGAACCAAAACCTCATTGACAGGTGGGGGAACAGGAAGTGTGCCAACGCTGACGGCGGGGCCTGCGGCCGGCAATCCAACGAAGTGGCTACCCTATGACGATAACGGCACCACTCGATACATTCCAGCATGGTAAAACGGGAGATTACAAATGGAACAGATGAACGCAAATCAGAGAATCATTTTCCGGCTCGGTCAGTCGATCGTGGAAGCCGAATCCATGGCGGACCAGCTTCGCGAGTTGCAGGCGAAAAACAAGGAGCTGGAAGCCAAGATCGCCAAACACGATGAGCAGGACAAGTCGAAATCTAAGGCCAAGTAATGCTCGGCTACGGCCCGATAGGACTATTCCCCCTTGGCCGCAGTCCTTATCCGGCCGGGATATATCCGTTTGTCATCGATACGCACGACGGCAACCGGCAGTTCTTACGCAAGAAGCCATTCGGGGAATATGATCCTTCCCAGGAACTTGAAATCAAGGCCCGGCGCCGGGAAGCCTTGGAACTGGCGTTTTACGGCCCTCCGGAAAAGCCAGAAAAACGGCTCAAATCAGCGCTTTCCAAGCCCAAAATCGAGGTTATCCCCAGCAAACCCGAGGATATCTTTGCTTTGGCCAAATTGGTCATGAGCGCCCGGCAGGCCCATCAGCAGCAACAGGATTTAATGCTGGATGATGCCGAATTGGACGCGGTTATCAGGGAGATATTCGGCTAATGCCTTGGATTTACAGGCCAAATCACCCGAAAGCCAATGAAAACGGGCTTGTAGAGCGCTCCGAAGTATTCGAGGGGGGTAAGAATTCGGCCCCCTATGTCATCTCGGATACTATGGAACCGACCAAACATATGGCTTCCGGCCGTATTTTGGACAGTAAAGCCAAGTTTAGGGCCGAAACGCGGGCAACTGGATGCGTAGAAATCGGCAATGAGGCAATAAAACCACGTCAACAGATCAAATTAGACGGTGGACAACGCCGGGAAGCCATTCGAAAGACTATTCATGATTTGCGAAATAAGCGGTAATACTTGAGGATGGAATTAGCCGACCAACAGAATTCCGAGAATTCAGGCGTCGTCGCGGACGCTGAAATTCCTGTTTCCCCTGCGGCGCATCCCGCCGATAGCGCTTCTCCGGACTCACCCTCCGAACCGGAGAAGCGCCTTTCGCTCCGCGATCAAATCAACAAAAGCGTAGAAGCTGTCCGGAAAGAGGAAGCCACACGCGCCCGTGACGTTTCGACGGGCAAATTCGCCAAGGTTGAAAAACCAGAAGCCAGCGCGGCTGAGAAGCCAGCAGCGGCAGAAATTCCCAAGACCGAGCAGAACGTATCTGCGGCCCCAACCGCCGACAGCCCGCCCTCTGCCTGGAAAAACATCTGGGACAAGTTACCCGAGGAAGCCCGCGCGCTCGCCGTCAAACGCGAAGCCGAAGTCACCAAGGGATTTGATGAGTACCGAAGTAAAACCGCTCAACTCACGGAAATCTCGCAAGCCCTTGAGCCGCTAAGGCCGGTCCTTCAACAGAACGGCATTCAGTCGGACGCACAAGCCGTCAAAACGCTTTTGAATTGGGAAGCAGGCTTTCGCAATCCGGAAACCCGGATGCAGAGCTTTGTCAACCTTGCCAAACAGTACCAAGTTGACCTTTCAACACTGGTCCAAAATTCATCCCAAGCGCCTTCATCGGTGCAGGATAGTATCCCCGAGCCATTACGGCCGGTCCTCGATCAATTCAATGGCATCGCCCAAAAGGTGACGAACCTCGAAACGCAGCTTCAACGCTCGCAAGAGGAAAAGGTTTCCCAAGAACTTTCAGCTTTCGCCAGCAAGCCCGAGCACGCTCATTTCGAGAAAGTGCGAACCATCATGGGGCAACTCATGATGGCAGGACTTGTCCCCCCCGGTGATCTAGAGGGCGCCTATCAAAAGGCGACCATGCTTCACCCCGAGGTTTCGGCGCAGATCAAGCTTGAAACGGAAACCAAAGCCAAACTTGAGCAAGATCGAACCCAAGCCGAGAAGGCCGCACGAGCCCGACAGGCCGCTGTCTCGCCAACCGGACGCTCCCCCACCGGAGTTCAGGTCAATGGCGCTACGCAGCCAAAGCAGGGCGTAAAGGGACACATCCTGCAAGCCATAAAGACACTTGAGGAGGAACAGAGGGCCTAACCCCAAGGGGTAGGCAATGGCCTTTCCGAATCTCTCTGAAATCGTGACGACCACCCTTCGAAGCCGAACGGGTGAACTCGCTGACAACATGAGCCGCAACAACGCTCTGTTGGCTCGCCTTTCCCGCCGCGGAAAAATCAAGACCTTCTCCGGCGGGCGCACCATCGTTCAGGAACTCAATTACGCCAATAACCAGACGTTCCAGTGGTACTCCGGTTACCAAACCCTGAACATCGCCCCTTCGCAGACCTTCTCGGCTGCGGAATATCCGATCCGCCAGTCGGCGGTGGCTGTTTCAATCTCCGGGCTGGAAGAACTCCAGAACTCCGGTGAAGAAGCAATCATAGACCTTCTCGAATCCCGTATCGAGAATGCCGAAGATACCTTTATGAACGGCATGTCTCAGGGCATCTACGGCGACGGCACCGTAACCGGCTCGGTCAATGGCCTTCAGCTCTTAGTGGCCTCTTCGCCGTCAACCGGCATCGTCGGCGGCATCGATCGCGCAACATGGACCTTCTGGCAGAACCAGGCTTACGGCGCCGTGACCAATGGCGGTGCAGCGGCAACCGCGGCGAACATTCAGCAGTACATGGATTCGCTGTGGGTCACTCTGGTTCGCGGTCGTGACTGTCCGGACCTGATTGTCGCGGACAATAACTTCTACAAGCTCTATTGGCAGAGCTTGCAGGCCATCCAGCGCATCGCGAGCGAGAACGGCTCGGGTGAGCACGGGGCCTTGGGTTATCAGTCGTTGAAATACAACACGGCTGACGTTGTTCTGGACGGCGGATTCCAGGGTTTCTCGACCGATCCGCTGCCTTACGAAACCTCTGCGGGTACGTCCGCGGTCGGCGGTGCGCCGGCCAATACGATGTACTTCCTCAATACCAAGTACATCCACTGGCGGCCCCATGCCCGCAGAAACATGGTCCCGCTCGATCCGGATCGTTTCTCGGTCAACCAGGACGCCATGGTCAAGCTGATGGGCTGGGCCGGCAACATGACGCTCTCGAACGCCTTCCTTCAGGGCGTCCTCATCAACACCTAAAAGGAGGGTGGATCAATGACCTATACCGTACCGCTTCACAGCACGCTCTCCAAGGAGGGTATCGACCTCACCGCCACCTATACGATCTATGACCAGACGGCGGCGCAGTCCTCGACCAACTCCCCGGACACTCCGGCGCCTCCGTTCACGATTGGGGAAACCTGCGAGAGTTCGAACGGCGGCGAATTCATGTTCGTGAAGGCCTCTTCGGCCATTTCGCAATATGATTTCGTCGGTATCTCGACCAACTACAACGCGGCCTCGCTCTCTACTTCCACCACGGCGGCGGCTCCGGTTGTGGGCGTGGCTCAGGTGGCCATCGCTTCCGGCTCTGCCGGCTGGGTATGTCTCCGGGGTGGTGGTGTTTCCGGCAACGTCATCCTCTCGACGCCAACCGCCGCCGCGCTCTATGCCACCACGGTCCCCGGCTATCTTGACGATACCTCGTTTTCGTCGCTTCAGCCGAAGATCGACGGTGTTGTTTGCACCACGTCGCGCGGCACCACCAACGGCTCGACCGCCGTTCTGCTCAGCTATCCCACCGTCGATATCTGATGGTGGTTGAGCAACATACTGAGCCGGCTGTGTCAGTGAACGATGGTTCTCTGATGCATCCGGTTCACTATGGACAAAACTTCGATCCCGTGTCGGTAAAGATCGCCACGGAAAACATGAAACACTCAATGACGCTTGGCCTTCCCGAGCTTGATATTTCTCAGGTACGGGGAGGCCAGGCGATCATTGTCGGGGCATCTCCGAGTGTAAAGAACTACCTTGAAGAAATCAAGAAACTGGCGGAAAACAAGGACAATATCGTCTTTGCGATCAACGACGCGAATGATTTTCTGATCGACAACGGGATTATCCCGCATGGGAATGTTCTGTTTGAAGTGGCTATTGACTACAAGGAATTCCAGCGCCGTCATCATCCGGATATTACTTATTATATCCATTCTTTTGCTCATCCGACGACGTTCTCGCACTTCGCGGACAAAAAGGTAATCCTCTGGCATTGTTTCTCAGATGAGGCAGAACACAACGTCCTTTTGAAGCATTTCAAGAACAAGCACTTCATGGTTGGCGGCGGTTCTTCCACAACGCTGGTTAAGACCATTCCGATTTGCATGTTTCTCGGCTACCGGGAATTCGAGTTGTTTGGCTTTGACAGTTCATTCCCGGATGAAAATGAAACGCATTTCAACGGCGCACCCTACAAGGATTTCTGGAAGTCGATGGATATCGTTTGCCAGATCAAAAAAAACGACTCCGGCATTCAGGAAAAGAAATTCAGGACGATGGCCTATCTCGCAAGGCAGGCGGATGAATTTCGCAGAATGTGCGAGCATTTTTCGTGGATGACAAAAATCCGCGTTCACGGTGACGGGCTCCTGCCCTGGATGCACCGCAACACCTATCCGCAATTCTACTCGGGAGAAGCAGCATGACAGACACCACTACGTTTGCACCTATCAAGTATGACCAAGCCGCAGTCTCACGTCAGGGCTGGGGCATGGCAACCTCGGGGCCTGACGACAATCAGTTGATGGTCGGGTTCTATCGAAGGTCCGTTCTCAATCGCGCCAAGTCGCAGGCACAGGGAACGCCGGTCCATGAGGGGCGGGATTTTGTGAAAATACAGCATCCCGGCGAAACGCTCAATATCGTTGATCGCGAAGTCACCCCGCAGGATATGCAGCGCTGGCCGCAGAAGTGGGCGCAGTACCAGCAGAACGTCACACAGACGCCGGACGGCATCCCGCTCAGCCTGTTGTTTCCGGCGCAGCCCGAGATCGAAACCACGCTTCGCGGCTACAATATCCAGACCGTGCAGCAGTTGGCGTATTTGTCGGCCCATGGCATAGGCACCATCGGCATGGGCGCCACGGAATGGGTGAACAAGGCCCAGAAATATCTCGAACACGCGGAAAAGGGCGTCGATCATCACAAGTTCGAAGCTGCGATTGCCGAGAAAAACCGCGAGATCGAAACGCTCAAGCGCCAGATGCAGGAATTGACGACGCTGGTTCATTCGGCGCGGCCACCCCAGCCGAACGCGCAAACCTACGATTTCCAGACGGCGCAGATCAACCATGTTCATGCATCCGCCGACGATACACAGGCGAGGCTCCAAGAGCCGGCGCAATTCGTTCAAGACCTTTCCGGCTCCGTTGAGCCTCCCCGACGCCGCGGCCGTCCGCCGGGCAGCAAAAACAAGGAGCACTAGATGTCCACAGTTGCAGATTTGATGGGCGTTGGCATGCCCGGAGCGCAGGCCAATCGGCTCGGCAATACGCCAACCACACAGGCCGGGGCTGGCACGGCTGCGGCCGGCGCCACGCTGATCCAGGGCCATCTTACCAATGCCACTACGGCTTCAAGCCAGACGGCGTTTATCTTCAATGCTGCGGCTTCGCTCGGTGCACCGTTCTGGTTTTTCAATTCGTCGGCGACGACTGCCCTAGTCTATCCGCCCTCGGGTGGAAACTTCAACGGCGGCACCACGGATGCTTCGTTCTCGGTCGCTCAGAACAAGCTTGCGGTGTTCATCCGGATTTCGTCCACCGCGTGGGCTTCGATCCTGACGGCGTAATTTGATGGCACAGTTGACGCTTCTGCAAATTGCTCAAGCGGTCACTGGCGAGCTGGGCCTTGTCCAGCCGGCGGTGGTCGTTGGCGCGACCGATTTGCAGACGACGCAACTCTATAGTCTGATTAACCGGGAAGGCGATAACCTTAAACGCACTCATAATTGGACCGTGCTGCAAAGCCTGTTCACGCTGAATGTGGGAGCACCGGTAGTCACAACGGGAACTGTGACGGGCGGCTCGCCTATCATCACCAATATCCCGACTACGGCAGCAATCACCGCAGAAACATTTGTCGTCACCGGAAGCATGATCCCGGTCGCGGCTCGGGTGTTGACCGTCGATAGCGGCACGCAAGTTACTATGGACATGGTGGCGACGGGGAATGCTACTACCAATCTCGTAGCGCTGACATTCGGCAAGGATACCTATCCGGAGAATGCGGACTTTGACCGCTTTCTCAACGGGACCGCGTGGGACAGAACCAACCGCTGGGCACTTCTTGGGCCGGATTCTCCACAACTAGACGAATATCACCGTTCAGGAATTGTGACGACGGGGCCACGTAGACATTTCCGTCAAGTCGGTTCCTTAACAGCAGGGACGTATCGGATATGGCCACCACCTCAAACTGTGGACACGCCGTTTCAGATCGCATGGGAATATCTCTCGCTCTATTGGGTGCGTAATGTTGGCGGCACGCTAAAGGCGTCGATGACATCAGATGATGATACGCCGATCCTGGATTCGCAGGCAATCATTCTCGGCACTAAATGGAGATTTCTACAGGCCAAGGGGATTTCAACCGCCGCTTCGATGCAGACGGAATATAGCGATTACGTTCAACAATTAATCGCGCGCGACGGCGGGGCACCAACTTTGACAATGGGTCGCAGATACACGCCTTACCTGATTACGCCTTGGAACGTGCAGGACGCAAATTATCCGGCTGGCTCGGGGAGTGCATGATGCGTAACACGCTTGCACTGGAAATGAACCCGAAAACCCGTAACAGATTGATGGCGGGAACGGGTTCGGCTACCCCGATGTCTATTCCGGCTTCAATCAAGGGCTGGGACCAGATCAGTTCGCTCGCCAATATGGACCCGGACCATGCGGTTCAATTGGACAATTGGGTTCCGAGGCCCGGCTATCTTGAAATCCGTAGAGGTTGCCGATCATGGGCCTCGGGGGTTGGGACTTCATCGTCTCCGGTCGAAACCGTGATGGCGTACAATTCGCCTAACCTCACGAATTCAAAACTGTTCGCATGGGGTGCGGGTGCGATTTATGACGTGACCGCAGGCGGTGTGGCGACCATCACAACCATTACCGGGCTATCCAACAACCGTTGGCAGGGCTGCAATTTTACCAATGCGGCGGTGAATGCATGGCTAGTGGCTGGAAACGGTGTAGATACGCCGGTCATTTACGACGGTACATCATGGGCCACCATGACACTAACGGGTGTAACGGCAAATACGATTGCCTCATGGACGGCATGGAAAGGACGGTTGTGGTGCACGTTCGTCAATTCAACTGCGGTGGGTTATCTCGGCAATAGTGCGATTTCAGGGGCGGTGACGACGTTCGATCTCGGTCAGCAGATGACGCGGGGCGGTTACGTTAATCAGATCTCCACCTGGACACAGGATTCCAAACAGACGGTTGACGAATATATCGCGTTCATCACGTCTCGCGGTCAGGTCATTGTCTATCAGGGGACTGATCCCACTACAGCCAACACATTTGCGCTAGTCGGCGTTTATGATTTGGGCGCCCCGCTTGGAAAGCGTTGTTTTCTTCGTATCTCGGGAAATCTTTGGATAATCTGTGTGGACGGTGTGGTCCCGATGTCAGAAATGATGACGTTGGATCGGGGAGCGGTCGCGAAGGTCGCGCCCACTACAAACATCATGAATGCCATGATGAATTCCGCAAAACTCTATAGCGGAAACTTCGGTTGGCAGTTCATCGAATACGCCAAGGGGCAGTTGGCGATTTTGAATATTCCCCAAATCGAGAACTCGACCTCGGTTCAATACGTCATGAACACGCTTACCGGCGCTTGGTGTCAGTTCACCGGATTGAATGCGAATTGCTGGGAAGTGCTGAACGATACGCCGTACTTTGGGTCGAATGACGGCCGGGTCTATCAATGGGATTTCGGCTCGGGAGATTATATCAACTCACTCAATTATCCGATTACAGCGACGGTGCAGACCGCGTTCAACTATTTTGAAACCCGTGGACATCTGAAGCGATGGACCATGGTTCGCCCGATCATTACGACCGATGGAAGTGTCACCCCCGGAGTTGGATTGAATATCGACTTCGGCACCGATGCGCCGATTTCCATTCCTTCAACGTCCACGGCGGTTTCTGCGCTATGGGATGTCGCTCTTTGGGATGTCGCGATTTGGCCGGTTAATTCCTCAGTGGTTGCAAACTGGACCACGGTTGAAGGTATCGGACAATGCGCCTCGATCATCACCAAGGTTTCGACCGTCGCCAACGGTTCATCCAATGGTGTTGTTCTTCAACTCAATAGCTGGGATTTGATCGCCGAACAGGGAAGGGCCTTTTTCTGATGAAAACCTTCCTTCTCGGGCATGACGTGGAAGTGGCGACTTGGGCGTTTAACACGTTCAATTTTCACCCCACTCAGTTCTGTATGGCGGTTGGCATTCTCGAAAATGGCACCTTGGTAGCTGCTTGTCTGTTTCATGCCCACAACGGGCCGGACGTTGAACTATCCTACTACGGGCCGAACACGCTCACCCTTGGAATCGTGCAGGGCATCGCGCGGATCGCAGTGGAAAAATTGGGTGTTTCCCGGATCACGGCAAGGACTTCGCGCTCAAACAAGATGATGACCCGCGGAATTCGTAAAGTAGGATTTGAATTCGAGGGCGTTCGTAAGTGTGGTTACGGCGATCAGGACGCCATCATGTACGGACTTTATGGCAAGAACCTCGCACGGCTCGCGGGAAAGGCGCTGCAATGACATGAGCTTTTCCCCTCCCAACGCTCCGGACCCGACTGCGACCTCAAATACGCAGCAGCAATATAACACGCAGGCCGCAGCCGCCCAGCAGAAGGCGAATTCATTTAATCAGGAAGCTCCTACCGGCACGATGCAGTATGTGACCGATCCGAGCAGCCCTTCGGGTTACAAACTCGTTTCGTCGTTATCGGCACCACAACAGAACTTGCTCGATATCAGAACCGGCACGCAGGCCACCACGGGACAGGCCGGGCTTGATCTGGCGAAAAACTCAGCCGGGATGTATTCGAAGCCCTATGATTTCAACAGTGCAACAGGTGCGGTTGCCGGAAAGCTGAATGATTGGAGCGCTCGTTATGTGCAGCCGATATTCAATCAGCAGAGCAGTAACCTTGAAGCGCAGCTTCGCAATCAGGGATTGATGCCGGGAACGGCGGCTTATGACAACGCCAAGAATCTGCTTGCCCGCAATCAGGGCGATGTCACTAACCAATATTTGCAACAGAATGAGGGACAAGCCTTCGGACAGGCCATGCAGGAATATCAAACGCCGTTGTCCACCATCGGCGGATTATTCGGCATGTCAGGACCGACAGGGCCGACTTTCCAGAACACCCCGACTGCCAATATCCAGCCGGCGAATTATCAGGGTGCTGTGCAGTCGAACTACGAAAACCAACTCAAGAATTACGAGAACACGTGGAACAACATTGGCAAGCTGGGAACGGCCGGTGTTGGACTTGCGATCTCGCCGGGTAGTACGATCCCCGGCATATTCAAGAGCGCCGCTAGCTCTATTCAGGGAGGCTGGGGCTAATGGCTGATTATTTCCAGTCCTCTCCGAACTTCACCAATCCGGCCTATGCCACTCCGGAACAGTTGGCGACGCAACGCGCCTATGCGGCGGAACTGACAAAACGCTCAGGCGAAAACGTCAATCGTCCTACCGGGGCATTCGCCAATATGATTACCGCTCTAACCGCAGGACTAGAGCGCAACCGGGCCAATGAAATCCAATCGCAGGCGGCGGGACAGAATTCAGGGGATGTAAGCGCTTTGATCGCCCAATTGCAGAAGGGCCAACCCATCGATCCGAATACGGCAGGACGGGTCTATGCCAACCCCATGGCTGCGCCGGAGCATCGGGCTTTGATCGGGGCCTTGGTCACGCCCCAACCAACCAAATCCGAATTTGGCCAGCCCGGCTATCAGAGCCCGGCTCAGGGTGTCCAGGCAGCGCCTATCCAAGGCCCATATACGCCCGGCTACCGCGTCCACCAAGGGGCGGAAGGGGTTTCTACGGATGCTCCTATTCCTTCGCCCGGCGTGGCTCCTACAGGCCCAGCAATGCCAGCTCCGCAAGCCGGCGGCGGGGGGCCGCAGGCCGGCGCGGTTCTCCCGACTGCACCGCCTGCGGCCATGCCCGCTCCGAACGGCGCTCCAAACCGTCCAATGTCATTGGATGAACTCGCCGCCAAGGGCCGGGAATTTGCGGCTCAAAAAGCCTTCACCCAAGGCGGGGCGGAAGCCAGTACCAATATAGCCAAATCGGATATTGGCGCGGCGGCGGATGCCCCGACTATCAAACGGGTGGCTGGCGTGATGCTGGATGATTTACATCGTTCCGGCGACAAGATGACGTTCGGACCTACCGCGGAATGGTCGAACAACGTCAAGCGCATTGCCGCGAATTATGCGCCGGGCCTGATGAAAGATCAATTGGAGGCGCTGGCCAGTGCGGATTCATTCGATAAGATGACCGCGCAACTTACGGGCTTGCTTGCCAAGAGCGGCGGCACCGATGCCCAGCTATTCAATAATCTGAGATCGGTTCCCGGCTCGCACAACTCGAAAGAAGGTGCGGAAGCGCTTCTGAAAATGACCATGCAGGTTGCGGACCAGTCGCAGGCATTGCGCCAGTTCACGTCTACCGCGAAAGACGCGGCTCAGTATGAAAAACTGCGAACCGAATTTTATCAGCGCAATCCGATCATCAACCCGATCACGGGCAATCCAATTGCGCTTGATCTGGAACGCGACAGGCAAGCAAGCGGCGGGGATGGCTCTGGCGGCTTCAAGATTTTGAAGGTGCATTGATGCCAGTATTCACCATCGAAACCCCGAGCGGACAGAAGCTCGACATTGAAGCCGCCGATCAGGGCGCGGCAATCAATGGAGCGAAGCAATGGCACGCGGAGAATTCGACAAAGCCGCCGGCCACGTTGAAGGATATAGCGATTGATACCGCCAAGGGCATTGATGCCGGAGTTGCGAGCGGAACGGCTGCGCTCTTGGGTATGCCGGGGGATATGACGAATCTCGCGGCCAAGGGGATAGGGGGTGCAAGCGATTGGTTGAGCGAAAAGCTTGGCCTGCCGAAATATGAACCGCCGTCAACTCCCGGTCCTATTGCATCCGCTCTCAGCAAGATTCCCACTTCCGAAAGCATGGGCAAAGAAATCCAGAACCGCTATTACGGCGGGGAAAAACCTTACGAACCGACCGGCGAGGGCAGCAAATACGGCAAGAGCGTTGGCGAATTCCTGCCGGGTGCGGTAGCGGCGGCTGCAACGGGCGGCGGCTCACTGGCGGGGAATGCTATTCGTTATGCCGTGGCTCCCGGTGTGGCCACTCAAGCTGCGGAAGAAAACCTTCCCGAGACAAGCTGGAAGCCTTATCAAAAAGCGGCGATTGGGGTTGCCTCAAGCATTCCCAATCCAGCGCGGCTTGTAACGCCTATTCCATCCAGCGCTGCAAAGCAGGCGGCGGTTGCCACACTTGCGGATGAAGGTGTGACTTCTCTTACCGCAGGCCAGCGAACTGGCAACAAAGCGCTTCAGTATATCGAGGATGCCGCAAGTTCAGCTCCTATGGCTGGCGGCGGTGCTTCGCGGATCGAAGGACAAGGCCAGCGGCAATTCACGGAAGCAGCATTAAGACGGGCTGGTACAGGACCGGAAGCCACGCCCGAAGTTCTCACAGCTAATCAGGGAAGGCTCGGGCAATCATTTAACGATCTCGCGGCTAGAAACAATCTCACGCCGGATAATCATTTCGTCAATGACATCGTGGATGCCGCGCGCAATTACCGTAAGGTGCCCGATAGCCAACAGCGTCAAATAGTACAGGGATATATTGATGATATTGTAGGACATGTGAACAATGGCCACATGCCGGGGCCGCAATATCAGGAAATGCGGTCCCGGCTTACGGCGCAGTCAAATGCACTGCGCGGGAGCGACCCAACGCTTTCGCAAGCCCTGCGGGATATGCGAAATGCGCTCGATAGCGCGATGGGCCGGTCTATCTCTCCGGAAGATCAGGCACTTTGGCAGCAGACACGCCGGGAATATGCCGCGCAAAAGGTAATTGAGAAAGCCGCTTCAAGAGCGGGCGAGGCGACCAGCGAAGGTCAGATCACGCCAGCCAATCTCCGCAATACCGTTGCCGGTGAAAATCGCGGCGGCTATGCGAGGGGAGAAGGGCAATTCGCAGAACTGGCGCGGGCCGGGGCGAATGTCATGACGCCTTTGCCGAATTCAGGAACGGCACAACGGGCGAATGCGTTTCATCTATTGAATAGCGCGCTGCTTGGAATTCCCCAAGCGGTGGGAGGCCGCGTCGTCATGTCCCCGCCCGTCCAATCCTATCTGTCCAATCAACTGATGAACGGGGCTTTGCCCAATAGTCCGGAAGCCCGCCGGCTGCTCATTACGGAAATGCTTTTGAAAACCCAGCAACAGCCAACGGCAGAGACGCGTTGATTCCATGACAATCGCAGTCGCCAGCAATGCAGCGAACAGAGCGACTAATCCCGCGACATATCCGTTCGGCGTCCAATGGTATTCGCCATTCGATCCGATCACGGCGACGGCGATGCAGAACTGCAAGAATTTCATGGGAGGTTGCCATACCCTTTAACGGAAGCGGGTCGTTCACGATCATCAATACCTTCGTGCCCAACACGACGATATTGAGTGCGGCGGTCAATGCCAATTTCACCGATATTGCCACAGGATTGTCGGACTGTCTAACCCGAGACGGTCAGGCCGGAATGACGGCTGCTTTCAAGGCGATAGCAGGTTCTTTGGGTGCACCTGGTATCTCGTTTACTTCGGATGCGACCTCGGGGATGTATCTTCCGACCACGGGTGAAGTCGGCCTTGTCTCAAAATCGCTCGGATTGATTGTCAATTCCTCGATCTATCAGGTGGCATCGGCTACGGTACAAAGCGGCGGCTCCGGATATGTTGTCGGGGATGTTGTCCAGACAGCGGGTGGGACATCTATTGGATCGATATCCTGTCTCCTGAAAGTCGCCACTCTCAGCGGATCGGCGATTGCCACGGTTACTGTGGCCTATCCGGGGCAGTTCACGGTTAAGCCCACCAACCCCGTTTCGCAAGGCTCAACGGATGGCTCCGGCACGGGGGCTACATTCAACCTGACATTCGCCGCTCAATTTGCCAGTTCCGTGGTGACGGATGAGGCTGGCAATTATCCATGGCAGCGCTTGGGGGCTTCGTCGTTTGTTTCCGGAATCATGCATCGTACCAATGCATATGATTATTTGACTGCACTGATTACGGCTGGAAGCGGTATCGCCATCAGCCACGCCACCAATCCGGTTATCTCAGCAACCCTCAATCCAACGCTAGTCCCAAATTACATTTCCGGTTTGACGCTATCGACGGCCGGCAGTTCTGCTAGTTTTGGAATTGCGGTAGGTGTTGCCAACGATACCACAAACGCCACGCTGATGTCGCTTGGCTCAGCCTATACCAAAACCACTTCCTCGTGGGCGGTCGGTTCTGGAAACGGCGGCTTGGATACCGGCGCGATTGCCAATACCACCTGGTACCATGTGCATTTGATTGAGCGCACCGATACCGGCGTTGTGGATGTGCTATTTTCTCTTGACCCAAACAATCCTACGATGCCAACCAATTACACTTTGCACAGGCGTATTGGATCGCTTCGCACTGATGGTTCGGCGCATTGGCTCGCGTTTACCCAAACCGGAGATACTTTCATCTGGGGTACGGTGGCTGCCGATGTCAGTAATTCCACGGTTGTTTCGGCGCTTACCAATACGGCGTTGACCGTGCCGAGCGGCGTTATTGTAAGCGCCCTCATGCGGGCGTCTCTGAATGCCACAACTGGTACTTCCGGCAAGTTGGTGGCGATTTCTGAAACTGACCAAGCGGTGAGCACCAATACCAATACCAACATCCAGACCGGAAACAACAATCTCACGGCAGGACAATATGAGATTGTCACCAACACCGCTTCCCAGATCGCGGTTCGGTTCGCGACGAATTCAGCCGCGACTTATTCGATCTATACCTATGGATGGAAGGATACTAGGGGCGCTTAGATCATGGAAATCCTATGCTGTGTAATCTGGTTGGCAGTGGCCATCCCTAAAAACCCTCCCTGTCTCAATGGATGGGTTGACCGGGTAGCGCTGCTGTGTCCGGGGCAGGAGCCTGAGCGCCTAAGGATATCTGGCCCAAGCCGATCAAGAAAAGGCATCGCAAATGACAGCAGCCACTTACGACGCGGCGATGATGCGGGTATTTGCCGACGAGGGCGGCTTTACCAACGATCCGGTTGACCCCGGCGGCGCTACCAATTTTGGCATTACGATATTCGATGCGCGGAAATACTGGAAGCCTGACGCCACGCCGAACGATGTCCGCAACATGCCCAAGGTGGTGGCCTCGGATATCTATCGCAAGCACTATGCCGCACCTATGCGCTATGACGACCTCCCAGCCGGATTTGACTATTCGATGTTGGATGCCGCGATCAATTCCGGTGTTGGCCGCGCTCCGGTTTGGGCTGCGAAGGCAATCGGGATCAGCGACAAATCTCTTGACGTAATTGTGGCACAGTCGAATGCGGCGGTCGATAAGGTTTTGCTGATCCAGAGATATTGGGCCATCCGGTTAGCGTTCCTTCATGGCTTGCGAACCTGGAGCCATTTCGGCGTCGGCTGGGGCCGACGCTGCGCGCAAGGTGAGGCTGCGGCGGTTCGTATGTGGCTGTCTATAGGTCGGGGACTGTCCGCTCCTGACGCTCGTAAGCAAATGGATCAGGAAAGCGCAAAGGCCAAGACGAAAGCAAAGCAGGCGGGGACGGCCGGAGCAGGATCGGGAGCGGGTACGGTCGCAACGCCAGCGATCGATCATAGTTCAATGGGCGGCAAGATCATGCTGGCGCTTCTGATAGCCGTTGGCATTGTGTTAGCAGTCTATTTCATTCGCAAGGCAATCATCAATAACCAACGGGCAATCGCCTACGCGGCGGCATAGGGGAAAACATGGCTATCGGCATCACAATCGTTGTTCTGCTCATTATCCTTCTGCTCTGGTATGCGCTGAAAGGTCGCGCATGGCTAAAAACCAAATCATGGGCCAACGGGTTCTTTGCGTGGATCGAGCCTATCGAAATTGTCCTTTACCGGAAATCCGAGACGTTGCTATTTGCTCGGTTGAAAATCTTGACCGGCATCATTCTGGCAGCTTTGACTAATATCGGCACTATCGACCTCACGCCGATTATGCCATTTGTTCCCGAGAAATATGTGGGCTTCGTTCAAGCCGCATTCAATCTGTTGCCATTGACTATCAGCCTCGTCGGCTGGGCAGATCAGCGGCTCCGCAATACGACCACGCTGCCAATCGAGATTGTAGCCGTGCCTGACAAGGTGGTTGCTGAAAATCCCAAGGTGGCTGAAGCGGTAGCCATGGCGGATTCTACCAAGACGGAAGCGGTCGCGGCCGTGGCAGAAGCGAAGGCGGCCTGAGATGAATTTTATTCTCAGCCTGCTTTCTGGAGGGCTTACCGCGCTATTTAGCGCGTTCGGTAAGACCATCACAGACATTCACGCTGACAACACAACCCGCTTTAGGAACGAAAACGACGCGGGCAATCACCTTGCAGATACCACGGCCAACTCTTCAAATCAGGCCGCGCAAATCCGCGCCGACGTGCAGAAAAGTCAAGGGACATGGGGGCCATTCGGGCTCGCCGGGTTTATCATTGCAATGATGTTTGCATATCATACGAGCATGATTGTGCTGGACTCTACGCCATGGCATATCGGATTCACGATGCTTTGGTATGTCATCCCGTGGCTGCAATGGGTGCCACATCAGGTAGGTTCATGGGGAATTTCAGTATTGCCCGGCAAGTTTGAGGAAACCGAACACGCGATCTTGCAAGCGTTGTTCTATGTTGGTCCGCCATCCGCTGCGCTTGTGATCGCAGCAAAAGCTTTCAGGAGATAATACCATGAACCGCATCCTGATCTCGGCGCTACTGCTGGCCATGACGACGGCGGCATCAGCACAGAACGGCATCGGCATAGACTGCGGGCCCGGCGGCGTGAGATGCCAGACACGGGAAACTCCGGTCAGCGCTTGCTTTCGCAATACCGCGGGCTGGAGCGGCCGGCGATACGACGCCGCGCTGGATTCTTGCCTCGCCAGAGCCAAGGCTTATGACACCGATCTCGCCAAGCCGTGCCTGCCGGACGGCGCGGAGTTCGGCTGCAGGACCGGAGCGCCGAAATGACCAAGCCAGCCGCGCCGCAATCGCCGCGCGATACCGTGATCGTGCCGGCGGATACCGCACCGTTCCGCAAGTTCATCGACAGTACGACCATGCTGACCATCGGTCGGTTCGCATGGCCGGTGGTGATGGGATTGCTCGGCTATCTCGGTGCCGTGCAGCTCAACGATTTGAAAGAGGGGCAGAAGAATGGGTTGAGCGAATTACGGGACGGGCAGCGGCAGGTGTGGGCACAGGTGAGCAAGATGACCGATGCACAGGCCGCGACCAACATCGTGCAGGGCGGCCTCGTGGCCATGGTGAACGGCGCGGTGAAGCAACTCGACCGCCTGCAGTTGCAGGTTGATGGGTTGCAGAAGCATTGAGGCGCGATGGTAGAAACGCAGATGGTGCCGATCATCGACCCAACCAAGAACGTGCTCGATCTGGTCGAGTTCGAACGCAAGCACCGCGACGAACTTCGAACTACCGATCTCTCGCACATGCGCGATCTTCTGGCGGCCGAGACCCGGCGCGTTAACGAGAAGGCCGAACTTGAACGTCTGTTTAATCTTGAAATGGCCAAGGTGCTGCGCGCGAACCAGGACGCCGCATCGACGCTGCTGGCGACACAGTTGAAGGAGGTCAAGAACGATCTCTCCGATCGCACCGCCAAGCTGGAACAATTCCGCTGGGAAACTGGCGGCAAGTCGCAAGGCGTTGGACTATCCGCTGGCGTGATCGTGCAGACCATGATCAGCCTCGCCGCCGCCGCCAGCGTGATCGGCTTCATCATCGCGACGCGGGGGCACTGACATGGAATTCACAGCAAAATGCTCGGCGGTGGTCGGCTTTAACGGCATCGTCAAGCTGCTGCTGACCGTGCCATCGCCGCCGAGTTCGCAGGACGAACATCTGCTGTGCAATTTGTTGAAGTCACGCGGCGAATTCGTGGCTGGCAAAACCTATCGCATCACGATCGTGGAAGAAGGAGACGACAATGGTTAGTCTGGCAATCTCTATCCTGTGGCTCGCCATCGGGATCATCGTGGTGTGCGGCTGCATCTGGCTGCTACTCTACGCCATCAAGCTGTTCATCGGCATTCCGCCGCACATCGAACAACTGGTGTGGGTGATTATCCTGATCCTGTGCCTGATCTACGCGCTGACGCTGCTGGCTGGGGGCGGCGGCACAATGCACTTTCCCCGCTGAGCCGCATCAGAGCCAGGTCGATCCGCTGTCGCCGGTAGAACCAGCGCCACCGAGTATTTGTCGCGGGTGCTAGCCCGGTGATTGGTCAGAAGCGGGGATGCCTCTAGTCGAAGCTATACATCAGCTTCCGCGCGCTCTGCATATCGGCCTCGTACCAATCCGAACCGTCCTCGCACGCGAAGCCAAAAACGATTTCCTCTTTGCCGTCCGCAATGCGGTTGTAGATTCGGCGTACCGTATGTTCGCTCATGCCCTCAAACGCCTTGTGAATAGCGTCCAGATGCCTAGGATGGCCGACGTACACCTTGCGGCGAAACTTCACGGCAGGATGTCGCAGAGCCATGGGGTACTTTCACCTTTCGCTTAGGAGTGAGCAATCAATAGAGCCGCCTAAGCGGGTCTTGCGATGCCGGGATAGGCAATCCCTCGCTGCCCTCGGGTGGCGTCGGCACATCGCCAGCCCCTTCTCTGCGCTTCCGGCGCATCGGAATGCACCCGAAATGATAGGGGTAGCCCTGATACGTCCCGTAGGCGTGTGAGCAATCTTCGCCGCAGCCCGTGCAGTATGCTTTCATGATTCCCAGTTCCTTTTGCAGCGCGGACAATCTCTTGAAAGAGGTTCGCCGCATGTTGCACATTTTGGCGAAGCGTCGGGGACAAATCGAACGATTTCACATTCGGACGGTCGATAGAGCCATGCCGCCGTTTTCATCCAATCCTCAAAAACCTTGCGCTCGGAATGAATGTGAACAGGATGGCCGTTGCGATACAGCACAAAAAGCTGGCTATATTTTCCGGTCGCTTCCTTTTCGTAAACTTCAACCATAGCCTACCTCGTTAATCCCAAGGCATTTGAATACCGAGCATTCGGCAAACCGCCCACGTCGCCAGAAGCAAAACTGCGATGTGTAAGGCAGCGTTTGATTTTCATCCGTCGCCCATGCTGGCCTGATGTAGGTTCGTAATTCTTGAAGCTGCTCAATGACGTTTGAGCAAATGCGGCCCCTCGGGGTGTGGGCACCGAACGCATCGCGTTTGACAGTTAGTTGCGAAATGATTTCGTTACTCATGACGCCTTCTTTTTTCGCTGATAGACGAAACGCGGGCGCATCAATTCAGGAGCGCATTGCCTCACAACCTGATGAACGCGCTGCATCGAGATTCCAAGCTTACGGGCGGACTCTCTAAGAGTCAAGCCGCTTCGATAAATAGCGATGATTTCTCGGTGTCTTTTGTTCATGGCTTACTAGCTTGTCCCACATCACTGCGGTACTCCCGCTCGCCACGAGAGCGCACAAGCCGCCTTATAGTGCCCTTACGTTTGGCGATTTCTAGAAGCGCCATCGACGTGTGTTCGTTACACATGGCCTTTCCGCCAAGCGTGTATGATGCGACCCGGCGGCAGCGCGTATCCGTCTTGCCGTCGATCCGCAGATAGTCAGGCGAGAGCGCAGCCGCGCCCATTGTCGGCACTTTGATCGCCTTGGCTGTCATAGGCATCAACGCTGGCACGTCTCCCCAAAGGTGGAAGCTGCCAAAGTTCCAGCGGCTGCGGCCAACCCATGGGATCGCGCCGCGGACGTTCTCGACCAGCATCGGGATATGTCGCCCGGCCGCCTCGCAGGCCTCCTGCTGGATTCGGAAGCAGGCATTGAACAGCCGGTTCAATTCCTCAAGCATTGCGCCGCTGGTATCGGCGCGGATTGCCGCAGCCTGTGCTTTCGCCAAGGTCCAGGGCATCGCCATATAGCTATACTTTTGGCACGGCGGACTTGCGACGATCAAATCCGCCTTCCTGAATTGCGAACCGTGCAGCGTCGTTACGTCCTGGATGACAAGCTGGGCCGGATAACGATGCTCGCCGTAGACATGCTGGATGATATCGAAACCGATCACGTCGTAGCCCTCGGCAAGCAGGCCGTCAGTCCAGCCGCCCAAGCCACAGAACAGATCGATCGCGAGGGGCTTAGTCACTTGCACTCCGTGGCGGTGTGCGAGGATGTCTCAGACGGGTTCCAGCATTGATCGCAGGCCAAGGTTTCAGGGCCGAACCTGGATGGACCGCAAGTCAGGGGAGCGACCTCGCCGCAGAGTTGACATGGAGCCTCGCCCGTGTGGATCATCGACTGGATGCGTCCGGCCTGCATAAAGAAATCCTCGATTTCTGTCTCGCTCACTTCCCCGCCTCCCCGGTGCTGTCGGCATATGCGCGGACTGCTTCTATCAGTTTGAGCAAGACAAATCCCCATAAGGCCCCAGCTTCAAATTCGGTTATCAAAGGTCGCGATCCTTCAATAAAGTGAAATGCACAAAAGAAAATCATTGCGACTGTCGGGCCAACGATTGCTTCAAAAATCCTAAACTTTACGAGGCTCATTTCCGTGGTTCCCCGCTGCTGTCGAATGGGCGAGTGAGGGCGGCGCGGGCAATCTCTCTGGCCATGCCGTAATTCTCGTTGACGATACGCTCAAGCGCAGTTCTATATTCGTGCTCCCTCCCCGTCTCCGCTTCTGAGGGGCGAACAGACATGGGGATACGCATCAATGCCGGATCAACAGCGGCATCGGATTGGACCTTTTCAGAATCTCGTCTCGCGGACTCTGCGGTTCGTGCCGCTAGGCCAGAAGCAATAATTTCATCCAGCTTGGCCTCGTCAGCACACTTGGAGCAATCGGCCTTTTTATAGTTTGGTCCGTGCTTTTGACACCAATCTTGTTCTGAGGGGCTCCCATCCGATACGGGCGGGGAGGCGTAGAAGGGTTCAACTTGTAGATCGGCGTCAGCGTTAATTAGCGGCGCAGTCTGATAGTTCCACGAACCCTCTGTCCAGTTCGGATGACGCCATCGCCACGCCACCGGCTCTGCGGACGGGGAGGCCGTCGCTTCTGAGGGAGGGGAGGCGAGCGCGGCGCGAGCACGTTCAATAATTGGACCTGCGATGAAAATTTGCAGTCCAGCTTCGTCAGTGGTCTGTGGAACACGCAAATGTTCTACAAAGCCTAAAAGGCTTTCCAACGCCCCCCGCATCCCATTCCCGGCGGGAGAGCGGAGGGCGGCGAGAATTTTCTGCGCTACTTGCGTGTGGTCAAACCATTTAGATTCACCGTTTACGGTGTAAAAGTGCCCTCGCAATTCAGGCTCGCCAAAGGCGGCTTCGATTTCCGCCAGCAATTCGGCCTTAGATGGTGCGGGAGGGGTCATCGTCGGCCCTCTGCTTTTGCGATTGCATTGCAGAACTCGTCATATAGCTTTCGGTTCTCGTCACTCTCGCAAAAGTTGGCGAGGATAGGCTTGGCCGCCTTCATCATTCTGAGCATCGTTGGGGCTGCGGCCATTAAGCGCGCGTTAGCAAGATGTGTCTTTTTCAGGCGGTCCGAATTATCAAACCCCGCCCAAGTCACAATGGGTTCGCCGTGATCGGATTGAATTTCAATTATCTTGTGGCCCGAAAACTGCGGGCGTAGCAGCGCGTGATATACTTTCCACGGCCCCGACGTGTGTTTGCCCTTCGCGTTGCTCATGTCGATGCCTTTCGTGAGAGGGCGCGGTCGATAAGCATGTCAGCCGTTTTGGTGGATGGAACGGCGGTGCTTTCAGTTGCGTGGTTCCAAACAACATCAACAAGCTTGCGCAACCACTCCCGCTCTCCCTCTACAGGCAGGGGGGAGGAGGCGAGGGCAGCAGCGATAATCTCAATCTCGTTTGGAGACAGCGTGACCTCAACCGTTCCAGAACGACCCTTCCATGCCTGATAATGGCGCGCGAAGCGTTCCGCTAAAAACTTATGCAGATCGCTCCCCTGCCACGCCGACGCTACCGGCAACGGGATGTCGAGAAGGGCGCGGGCATCAGCGAGGAACGTGTCTTTGCATTCGTCCCACGGCTCCATGAGAAGTGCATCGCTGGCGTTTGGAGCTACGGCCTTGATTACAGAATCGGCATGAGTTGCACGCCGTTTCTCGCACTCGTAGAGTACCCGCGCCGCCGCATTCACCCATTGCTCGATTCTGGTCTGTGCATTCAGCGCGTCCGTCACCCGCTGAAACGTCCTCTCCGTAACGACCAGACTATCCTTCATGTCCTTGCTCCGTTGATCTGTCGCAGCCTGTAGACGTGCAGCAAATTGAAAAACACTCCAATCGGGTACATCGGCAGGAAGGCGATGCAGGCCACGGGAAGCACGAACCAGCGCGGAAGGGGGAAGGGGATGGTCATCTTGAGTTCCTAATGCATTTAAGATTTGTTTCAGCGCACCACTGAGATTGCTTCGCGTTCGGAGAAGTCAGGCGAGGGCTTCAAGCCATTTTGCATTGCCTGTTGTCAGATATGAGCGCAGCGCGCGGGCCGCTTGTTCGGTGCCAGGATCAGATGCAATCGCGCGACCATTGTAAAACAGGTCATGCAATCCATCTGTCGTATCCCTTGGAAAAATAGGAAACGAAACATTTCCTACCCGTTCGGCGGTGCCGCGAAGGCATCCCACTGAGCCACAATCAACATGCCCGTAACTTACAATCATGTTGAAGAAGGCATTCATCTCGTGACACACGCCATAGTCGGGCTTGACGCTGAGAAGTGGCACATGCTCAAGCTTCCCCGTTTCCAGCATGACAAGCGTTTTCATCAATGCTTCTCTCTGCGGCTCGGAGATTTCAAGGTCGGCAGCGGATTTGAAATTTTGCGCTAACATATTGAAGCCCTCTCTATCTATCCTGACTTGATGGTGTCTCAGCTTGCTCAGTGAGAGATTGAAACCAATAACCAACTCAACCCCAACTACCCAAAGCATCGCTAATGGAACTACAACCATTCCAAGCAATGGAAATATCACCCGCTCTACTGCGGATAATTTCACGGGAGCGGGCGAGCCATAGCCGTTTACGGTGAGGGTCATGCGGGAGTTCTCAGATTTGAATTCCGCGTTGCCGCAACGCATTCATAAGATTGGCTTGCGTGTTCATTTCCGTTCGCTGCAAGGCCATCCCGAGGAGCGACTGCATGGCATCGCGGAGCGCGCCAGGCAGTGCAGAAGCCAAGGCTTCGTTTAGGGCCGTAGCCGTCGCTGGATCGTCAAAGAGAGCTTTCACTCTCACGTCGAAGATTTGCTTGAGCGCTTCCGTCGCGATGGCCCGCGCAGCTTCGACAACCGGGGAGTCAATTTCCTTAGTCGAATAACTCCCATCCCGCACCAAACGCTTCTGAATTAGCGCGGCGTCAACAGCCTTCCTCGTTAACTCGGTAATTGCGTCCTCATCCTCGATAAGGGCACCTAAGCCGATGTCCTTGATATGTTGGACAAGCTTTTCTTCCAAGGTCATTGACTTTGAATTTTCGGTCATGATCTCCGCTCCAATGGCCTTGAGGCTGTTCGTTGCGGGGCGGCTTTACGGAAGCCGGCCGACTGAATTTTCTGCCGCGGCGCGAATGCTCCGATATGCTTTGCGCGCTTGCGGTAGATTACGGATTTTTCTGCAACGTCAGTTTTCGTCTTGAGCGCGTGGCACGGCACGCAAAGCAGTTGCAGGTTGGATTCTCTATGTGAACCGCCGTTGATAAATGCCTGGATATGGTCGTAGGCTGGTCGCAATCCGCCGACGATGGCAAGCGTGCAGGCCGCGCAGCGCCCACCGGCCCGATCAAACACACGGACCTTAACCCGTGTAGGAATAGCTTGGTTATCATGTTCGGCTATCCATTCTGGAAGTTCGCGGCTCATGCGCTGGTCCCTTGCTCGGCAGGCTCATGAAACACCACGCCGTGCTCTGCGCCCCAAGCGAAGATGAACTCGATTAATTCGGTCATTTCCGACTTTGAAAGATCGGACGATGATTGCCCCCATGGAATGAACGTCGAATTGTCCAGCGATGGAATAAATTGCACTTCCCGCCCGCAGGCGTGCATGAACAGGACTTTCCATTGATCCGGGGTGTAGCGGCGGCCGGCGTGTTCCTTCTGTGTAGCAACGTCCGTCAGCATTGCCCACATGCGGCTATTCTGCTCTAGCGAGCGCTTGGCATCCTTGAACTCGACGCGCGTCCCAACAGGAGCTTGCTCAAGCCATCGTGCGGCGCGCAAGCGGTCGCTGGGATAACTGAGGACAAGCGTTGCTCGGGTCATGCGGCGGCATCCTTGGCACCATAGCAGCGGATATATTCGACGGTCTGCCGCAGTTCGGTGTTGAACAGATCAACTTCGTTCGCGATCTTTGCGATGTAGGAATCATCGCGATAGACGCGGATTGAAAACAGCGGAAGCTTTGGGCAATAGCTGCAAAAATCCCACCATTCCCGTTCGCAAACCCAAATGTTGCCGTGAACCTGGGCCTTGTGTTCGGACGGAAGATCGCCAGCCAACAGCCGCGCGATCTGGATATGCGCCGCAGCGGATTTGATTTCTAAGCCGCCCTTGTCTCCGATAAGGCTATCCGGGCTTGCGCCCTTATCGCCGCTGCGAATGAAGCCGACGCGCTGCGGCTCAACCCCATTCATAAAAGCGTAGAGGTCGCGGGCTTCGTCCTCCATCAACTTGCCGCGCTCCATATCGTCATTGCTATATGTTGCCATCGGCTCGCCGGTCAGGATTTCGCCGGCAAGCTTATTGAGATAGGCAACGCGCGTGATGCTCTTGCCTCCCTGCTTGCCTACCGCCATGACGGTATGAAATTCGCTGGCAGTCGGAATCCCGGCCCGCGCCGCGAACCATTCCGGGGAGCCTTGTTCGCATTCGATGATCTGCATCATTTGGCTTTCCCAACCCGTTTGATTTCGGAAATGCACGAATCGAAATATTCAGCCGGAATATCTTCAACGCGCTTCTGCTTGGCCCAAGCGAGGAATGCGCGGGTGTTAACGTTCAGGCTTTCCAGCAAATCGCGGATTTGCGCGGCCTGATCTTGCGTGATCGAGCCC
>Ga0247681_1000015_pt1 | contig 40764 bp, 61 predicted proteins | sample CNK22_metaG_FD_182798 | JGI IMG/M metagenome (GOLD analysis project Ga0247681, IMG submission 182798) | Soil microbial communities from Purdue University Martell Research Forest, Indiana, United States - CNK22 | ecosystem: Environmental > Terrestrial > Soil > Temperate forest > Bulk soil... | reverse complement strand
TTTGAACTCGATTTGCTGGCCACGAAATGGAAGGATGGCGATATCGAGTTCAAAGATTTCTCCGGGGCCATCGCGACGCTATTCCGATCCATGGGATGGAAATTGCATTCAAGGATCACGATTTGGAAAGATCCCGTGGTCGAGATGCAGAGAACAAAGGCCCATGGTTTGCTTTACAAAACACTCTGCAAGGATTCGTCATCATCGCGGGTCGGCGCCGCCGATTATCTGATGGTATTCCGCAAGCCGGGTTTAAATCCAAAACCGATCCGACATGATTTCGGCGCATTCAGCCTCGACCGTTGGCAGGAAATCGCATCCCCGGTCTGGATGACCGTCGATCAGGGGAACGTGCTCAATGGCCGCGGCGCGACCGAACAGCAAGATGAGCGACATATCTGCCCGCTGCAACTGGACGTTATCGAGCGAGCACTGGCTCTCTGGTCGAATCGAGATGATCTCGTTTTCTCGCCATTCGCCGGCATCGGTTCTGAAGGCTATTGCGCCGTTCGGCATCATCGCAGATTCATCGGTGCGGAATTGAAGCGAAGCTATTGGGAATCGGCGCAAGATCATTTGCGCGGTGCCGTGGCCGAGAAAGAGGATCTATTTAGCGCGGCTGGAGTAGCCGTATAAACCAAAAAGCCCGCCATCGACGACGGGCTGAATCGAAACCGAAACCGTAACTATGAATAATAGAACCGAAATAGAAAGCGTCGTCAAGTCTGGTGCCGACCCATCGCTAGTCCGCTTCGTCCCCTACGGCTCCGCAGACGAGATCAAGCTCTCGATCAAGATCGTCCAGGACATCATCGCAGTGCCGACCAAGAGCGGGGCAACGTGCTCGCGGCGAGATGCGCTGAAGTTCATCGCCATGTGCCAGGCGCGAAAGCTCAATCCCTTCGAGGGGGATGCCTTCTTGGTCGGCTACGACGGCAAGAACGGCCCCGAATTCTCGCTCATCACGGCGCACCAGGCATTCCTGAAGCGGGCCGAGATTCATCCTGAATTCGACGGCATGAAAAGCGGGATCATCGTTCTGCGCAACGAAGAGACCGGGGAAACGATCGACATTGAAGGCGATTTCCATCTGCCCACACAGACCGTTGTCGGAGGTTGGGCAACGGTTTACTTCAAGAACCGAACGCACCCGATCAATCGGCGAATTCGCCTGGAGCGTTTCAATAAGGGGTATGCGCAGTGGCGGGATGACCCGGCTGGGATGATCGTGAAATGCTTCGACGAAGAGACGGAGGTTTTAACGACGATGGGCTTCGAGCGGTTCGCCAATGCGGAGGGTCGCATATTGCAGGTGACAGATGGCGGGCTTGAGCCGACTGAAAGCGTTCCGTTTGTCCAGCCCTACGGCGGCCTGATGATCGAGTGGGCGAGCAGGAACGGCAACTTCCGCGTGACGCCAAACCATGATTTGCCGCTGGCGATTAACGGGGAATCCGAAGCGAAAGTTGAGGCTAGGCATATTCTGGACATGCGCCAACGTGATGACGTTCTCATGCCGCTGTCCGCAAAATTCGCGCGATTAGACTACCCAGTCGACGACGACACGATTCGGATAGCCGCCGCTTACATTGCCGACGGATCTGACAATAGCAGGAGTTCCGGGTTCGCGATCGCGGTTAGTCGTGAGCACAAAGTTGAGATGCTCCGAGAAATCGGCGGTTACATCAGCGAGCGGGCGAAAGCCGACGGTGGTGATTCGGTCAAGGCAAGCTCCGGCCGGGTTATTACAACGCGGGCAGACAAGCGTTGCTTCTACTATTCCAGGACCGATCAACTCGATTGGATCGTGACGCGCGGAAAGAATATCCAACGGGATGCCGTGCTCGCGCTTTCCCAGCGGCAGGCGAAGCTATTCGTTGATACGTGGCTGCGCATGGACGGCGGAAAGCCATCGAATTGCAGGATTGGGCGCATTTACACCAGCCGGCCGGATCATGTTCGGGCGTTTGAAGTGGCTGCGTGTCTCGCTGGCTATTCCGTCTCGGAGCGCCGATCCCGGAAGTCCGACATCGGCGGCCGGAACTGGTATCTGACGGTAACAGATCGGACCCATATAAATCTTGGCCTGAGTCGCCAGCTAATCCGCACGTCCAATAATGAAGGGGCGGTCTGGTGCATCACTGTGCCAACCGGGAAGATCATTGTGCGGCGTCGCGGCTTCAGTGCCGTTTGCCATAATTGCGCCGAGGCCGATGCCCTCCGTTCCTCATTCCCCACGATGCTGGGCGGTCTCTACATGAAGGATGAGATCAGCCTCGACGTCGGTGCTGGAAAGCGCAACGACTCGGACGCGGTGAGCCTTGTGCAAATGGTAAATGAGACCACGCGCAGACCTGCGCCGCAGCCAAATGGCGATGAAGAAGCCGAAGCCGCTGCCGGTCTCGCTCCGGCCGCTGGTGAACGAATCCCGCCCGGCGAAGAGAAGCCACCGACGAACAGCTGTCAGGACCAGCTTGCGGCCATCGTGGTCAATGGCGGGTCCAACTTCGAGGAATGGCGCGCCTGGGCATTAGAGGAGGGGCATCTAGAGAAGAAGCATGCGGACTTGCCAGGATTCGATCTGGTGCCAGATGCCGTTTGCGTTCGGCTGATTCGGGCGAAGACGGGGATGCTGCAAGCGCTGGGCAAGAGAAAGGTGGAGGCGTGAGCAGAAGCGGCTATGTCGAAGACCTCGACACGTGGGATCTGATCCGCTGGAGAGGCGCTGTTTGCAGAGCCATTACGGGCGAGCGTGGTCAGCGCGTGTTACAGGAGATGGCGGAAGCCCTGGACGCCATGCCGGAAAAGCGGCTCATCCGAGCAACATTAGAATCCGAAGGTGAAGTTTGCGCACTTGGGTGCATTGGGCGGAAAAGGGGGATGGAGATGTCAGGTCTCGATGCCGAGGATCCAGAAGCTGTCGCGAAAGCATTTGGAACAGCGACGGCCCTTGCTCGCGAAATCGCATCCATTAATGATGATTCATATTGCGAGACGCCGGAGGAACGGTGGCAGTTTGTGCGCCGTTGGGTGGCGAGACAAATAAAGGCAAGCGCATGAACGCCCTCATCCTCCAAGATCCTTCCGCCCGCTCGATAGTCTTCCCGGATTCGGCCAAAGACGCCCGCGAAGATGCCCTCGAAGCCTGCGCGCTCGTCGGTGCCGTCCGCAATGCCGACGAGAACGAGAAGGCCCAAGCCGCGATGGCCATGAACGACGAGTTCCTTTCAAAAATGGAGTCCGCCAGGGTCGAAGCCAAAAAGCCGGCCCTTGAGGAATGCCGGTTAATTGACCGAAAGGTTGCGGAATTCGTGAGTGACGCGAAGGCCGAGCAGTTGCGCGTCCGCAAAATGCAAGGGGACTGGTTGACCCACGAGGAGGCCATCCGCAGGGATGCCGAGGTAGCGCGTCTGCGTGACATTGAGGCGCTCGAACGCCAGAAACGGCAGGAAATGGCCAGGAGCGAGAATCATGAGGCCAGGGAGGCAATCCAGGCCCGCTATGAGGGGATGCAGGCCACGATGCCGATGCCGCCGCCACCGCCGCGGGCGCAGGGCCAGAGCATCAGGCCCAAGCTCAACATCGAGATCACGAATATTGACGCCTTGAATGCAGCTTACCCGCATTGTGTGCGCAAGGAACCCAAAATGCTCGAACTGCAAGCCGTGATCAATTCGCTGCCCGAAGGGACAACGATTCCGGGCGTGACATTTGAGCGTGTCATTGCCAGCGGAACGGTTGGCCGGCGGAAACAGGGCGTCCTTGAGATTGGAGGGGGAGGATGATCGGGACTAAAGGACCAAGCCAGCTAGCATGCGGAATAGCTCTGCGCATTACTTTGGATGCGGCAAAGATCGATGCGCATGAAAAACCATTCATCTTTGGGGAATTCCTACGTGCGACGGCCGAACGAATTGACGAAGCCCTCGGCGAATTGCGCACGAAGGTTGATGAACTAGAGGCCGAATTGCGCAAATTTGATGGAATCACTACGCCATGGGGCGCGCCGATCGGACATGAACTACCCATTAAGCCCGAGCCGCGCGAGTGGTGGATGGTTGTTGGCATCGGCGCACCTGAGGGCTTGCTGTATCAGTGCGCCGACTCCTCGGCCGAGGCCCAAAAGTGGGCAGAAGGCTGTCAAAATCCCCTTAAAATCGTTCATGTGAGGGAGGTAGTGTGAAAAGCGAAGCTGAAATCCGACAGGTTTACGACGCTCTCAAGCGCATGGAATTGGAAGGCTGGCGCTGCTCGGATGATTTACTCGCTCGCTTGCAGCTCGTGATCGGTCTGGCTGCGTGGGTGCTCGACGAGCCGGAATGCGTCGGCGATCAAACGATCACGAAGTTGATAGCCCTTGGAGAAATCGTCGGCCGCGAAACAGAGGAGAGGCGCAATTAAATGAGCGAACAACGAGAACCCAACTACGCAGCTTGGGGCATTTCCGGAATCTTGGCCATTTGTCTCTTGGCTACTGGCGGAATGGTCGGCTGCCCGCATTATACGGTCTATCGCCAACGCCTTGCGGGGGCTGCGCTTCTCGCCCACGCTCAATCAGCAAAGGAAGTCGCAGTCGCCGAAGCTAGGGCAAAGATGGAATCCTCAAAATTGCTGGCAGAAGCCGAGGTCGAAAGAGCGAAAGGGGTAGCCAAGGCCAATGAGATCATCGGCGCAAGCCTGAAAGATAACGAAGCATATTTGCGCTACCTCTGGATCATCGACGTTGCCGGAGCCGGAACCGACAAGACGGTGGTTTACATTCCGACCGAAGCGAACATTCCAATCCTGGAGGCGGGAAGGTTTCTGAAGAAATGACCGAACCCGCCCCAATTACCTTTTACGCCATCGGCGAACCTCGCGGCCAGCCTCGCGCCCGCGCTTTCGCTCTCCCCAGCAAAAACGGGGGCAAGCCATTCATACGAATGTACGACCCAGGGACGGCCGAAGGCTGGAAAAGCCAAATCGCCGAAGCCGCCCGACCGCATGCGCCGTTCATTCCGTTATCCGGCCCGATTCGCATGGATGCGGTCTTCGTGTTCCCGCGGCCAAAGAGCCATTATGGCTCGGGGAAAAACGCCGACAAATTGAAAGAGGGGGCGCCGCAGTATCACACCGGAAAGCCGGACGGTGACAATTTGTGCAAGGCGGTTTGGGATTGTTTGACCACTCTCGGCTTCTGGCGCGACGACTGCCAGATTTGTAAGGGGGAGTGGAGCAAGGTTTATGTCGGATTTGGGATGTTCACCAAACCGGGCTGTCACATCACAATTACGGCCCTGGAGAAACAGGCCGAGCCGGCGCAGCAAAGGAGGTTGCAGTTGGCATGATTGACTCCAGAACAGTGCATGACGGTTTCGCGGCCGTCTTGAACAATGAAGTGCAGCACGGACATTTCAGTCCGCCGGCCGGTGATGGGTTCTTCAGCGCATCACAGCGCCGCTTCATTGCCCACTGCGAACGCTGGACGGCGGACTGAGATGTCTGGCCTATGCCGTATCTAAACTTAGATTTGAACTATTTCACCCACCCAAAGACTCGCCGACTGATCGGCCTGCTCGGAAGGGGATCGGAGATGCTGCCTATTCGTCTTTGGTGTCACTGCGGTGCTCACCATTGCGACACGGGCGTGTTGGCCGATTACTCGCCGCAGGAGATTGAGTCGATAGTCGAGTGGTGGGGAAAACCCGGAGAGATGCTTGCAGCATTGCTGAAGGTTGGCTTCTTGCGCCAAACCGAAGGCGGCTTCGAGATACCGGGTTGGCGGGAGTACCAAGGCCACATTTCAGCCTACAAGGAGAGGGGCAAAATGATGGCCGAGGCCAGGTGGAAGAAAGCAAGGGATGCTATCAGCAATGCTGCAAGCAATGCCAGATCCGATGGACGGACTAACGAAAAAGAAAGAGGGGGGAGCGCGCGCGCGACGGCCGCTCGCGCCGAGGAGCCCTGTCGCAACGGCGCTATCGCGCCACCCCCACCCCCGGGGTTCGCTGCGACAAGCCAAGCCGAAAAGGCCCGGTCCGCGCCACCGGTGGGGCCGCGTTTGGCCGGCGCCGACCAGCCGCCGGAGCCGCTCACCAACAAGCCGACGCTCGAACAGGCGCTGGCGAAATTCGCCGGCTCAGACTACCGCGCCGCCGAGGTCAGGGCGACGTGGCAATCGTTCGAGGCAGCCAAGGGAAAAGATGGTTCTTGGTGGTGGGGTAAGCGGCTTGTGGGTGATTGGCGATGGGCCATGGAGCGTCGAATGGCCGACGATCGGCAAGCTGGGGGCGGAAAGCCACCGGTGAGCGTCGGCGAAACCCTAACGCGCATTGCCGCTTCGGCTCATGCGATACCGTTGCCGGATCTGGATTAAACCATGACCATCAATTACACCTGCAAATTCTGCGGCGTCCCGGGCACGGCTACCGCGGACGACGACTGCCCAATTCAGAACATCGAAGCCTGGCGTTCGTGGCTTTGCTGCAACCGTTGTGGCGCCTTCCAGGAATGGTACCGGCGTATGACGGCAAAGATTCGCCATCTGTGCATCCAATGGGCGACAAAGCGACCGGAGGCGCGCCAAGAGGCCCGAGACGAATACTCCAAGGCTTTGACATCGCTCACGCAGACCACTGCTCTTCAAGTCTGCCGCTACTACCGCGTGGATTACGTCTGGGATTACGATTTCGTTGCGCAGCTCATAGAACGACCAGACAAAGCCGAGTTCATCGTCAAGGCATACGAGGACATCGTGAGACGGACCAAACTCGCAAAGCGCGAAATCCCACAATCCGCTTGAACTGCGCCCCAATCTGATGCCTCATTCAATTCCAAAGTGAACCACAACGGCGCCCCGCATGGATCGCAGGACTTCAACCTTGAAGATTTTACCCACGGAACGCCAGCCGGCTTCGGCGTCGAGTGGGTTGACGATTCGCCAACGCGCGTTGCCGTTGCGCACTTCGATTTCTCGGGCTTTGATTCGGTCGAGGATTGCGCCAGGGAATTTGTGCGCCTTGGCGGCTCGCTTGGTGACTTTATTCGACTCCTCGTCGACACGCGAGAGCGAGAATTGCGCGCTGAAGGAATGGCTGCAGTCATCGCGTTGCTCTGGCCGACGCGAAGGCCCTATCTCGCGCTTCGACAACTGGCTTCTGCGGCAAATCTTGCGATCTTGGACGGCAAAAGCGCGGCCGACATGGCCAGGATTTGCGGCGTCAGCAAACAGGCGTTCAAGCAAGGCGAGAAACGATTCAGCCAGGCGCTTGAGCTGCGGAAAACCCGGACGCAAAGATCGGAGCAAGGTCGCGCTCAGATGCGGCTGAGAAACCATCGCCATCAAACATGCGTGAAAAGAAAATGAAAACAGCGCAAGAATGGAGCGAGATTCGCGTGGCTGGCCTTTGGGGATCTGCACCAGAAAGTTCACTTAAAGAATTCATTCACGCCATTCAGGCAGATGCTTTGCGCCATGCGGCGAAGGATTGCAGGCATGCGGCAAGCCTTTGCACTTCCGAGCAGGCTAAATTTGCGCTCATATCAGTTGCACTCGGATTCGACAACCAATCCGACAATCTCAGCGTCAAACCCAATAAACTGACCGAGACAAAATGAGCGGCCTTCAACTTCCATCGCAGGTCAAATTTGACGGACGCAGCGCGCATTTCACGAATTCGCTCGACGAAAAAACGTGGAAACAACTCGGACCGCTCGCCGCAACTTTTCAGGACAATCTCAATTTCTTCCTGGGGGATTGGCTCAACTTCGGCCGGCTTGCGTATCAGCGCTGGCGGGAAAACGACATCGCCAAACTATCGGGGGACCAGCGCGATACCGCCGCCTCGGCCTATGCGGACGCCATTGCCAAGACTCATTACGCCTACGGCACGCTGCGGAATTGCTCATCGGTTTGCCGCGCATTGTCATTGCGTAGTGACAAATTGCCGTGGTCCCATCACGTCGTCATTGCGCCTTTGGAAGCCGACGATCAAAAGCATTGGCTGAAGGAAGCCGCAGCCCATCGGCTGAGCGTTTCCGACTTGCGCCAGGAGCTTCGCCAAATTGGCCGACGCGACGCCCAGGACGGCCCAAGCGAAGCCGCAACTGAACGCTGCGACTTTCCGTCCTGGCTCTGGGATGCGCAGCGCTGGCTGGCGCGGCAGAAGGAAGGCGAGTGGACCGCAGAGCGACGGCGCGTGTTCGCCGAGACAGCTCGGCCAGTCCTGGTTGCGTTGTGCGACTTCGCGGATCTGTCGCTGGTTGCGCCACCGTGACGCAGTGATTCGGTAACGATAAAGACGAGGGCGAATGAGCGCGCGCTGTACCGATAACTTTGACGATAAAGTGAAAAGGAATCTCTTGGGTGGAATAGGGGCGCCAGGTTACCATCCTCGTCCCGGCTCCTCCAGCGAGCGATTAACGTTAAAGTAGGCTACACAGGCCATGGCGCGTCGCAAACGATCCCCGCTCTCCAAGCTCGCCGCAGCGTTGTGGGTCTCCAGCGACCAGCGGCTTTCCAAGATTTTCGGCCATCACCGCATGAGTTTTTCACGCTGGCGCAAGGAGCACGACGACGCTCCGCGCCCTCGGGACAATGGCGATCACAGCGTGGAGGCTTGGCGCAAATGGTTCGCGGCGCACCCCGAGATCCAAAGTGATGAGCCACCGAGCGCGCAGAAGCTCGCCCTTCAGATCGAGACGCTCAGGGAGCAGCTTGATCGCATCCGCTTCGACAACCAAGTCCGCAAGGGCAAGTTCATGCTCACGGACCATATAACTCGCATGCTCAGCGAACTTTCCACGCTCCTGAACTCGACATTGCGCACAAAGCTCGAAGACGAACTGCCACCGATTCTGGCCGGCATGCCCGCGGCAGGCATTCGCATCGAGATGAAGAAAGTTCACGACGAGATTTGCCGGATGATGCAGGAAGGGAGCGCGAAATTGGAGGCACAGGGATGAAGGTCCGTTTCTACAAGGACGAACTGTATCCAATTCTATTGGAGACGACCAATAAGGATTATCGAGCTATCGACGTGCCAGCAGTCACATTGCAGCGATGGAGACGAGCCAAGAAGAAATTTTACGATACGCAGGATGAGATCCATTCGGAAATTAGGAGGCAGACCGGGGGCGAGGTAAAAATTTGACCCCTCTCGCCGCCAACGCCCTAGCCTGGCGCCCCGCCGACCGTCGTCCAATCTATGAATGGGCACGTGAGAACGTCAACCTCCCTAGCGCGTATGCAGTTCAGGGGCCGTTCCATGTCGAGAAATCCCGTTACCTGATCGAACCGTTTCACGCCATCGCGGACGATTCGGTCCGCGTGGTGACGACCCGCAAGGGCATCCAGACCGGAGGCTCGCTCCTTGGCGATATCACAGCTTGCCATCTCATCTGCAACCGGCCCATGCATGTGCTGTGGACGTTTCCGACCGATGAGGCCGCCGACAATTACGGCAACCGTCGAGCGATGCCGCTCTTGGAGAATTGCCCAGCCATCGCTCAGAAGTTCTCCGCGATCCACCGGCACAAAAAGCGCAAGAATGAAGTCCTCTTCGGCCCGATGTTCATTGCATTGCAAGGAGCCAATCTGCGGAACCTTCAAAGCTACTCCGTGCCCTTCATCATCAACGAGGAACTCTGGGAATGGGACGCGGGCATGTATCAGCAGGCCCTGGGCCGCGTGGCTTACTACTCGTGGCGCTCGAAGGTGCTCAACATCTCCCAGGCCGGAGAGCTGGGCGATGATCTAGATCAGGAATACGATGCCGGGACACAGGAAGTCTGGCATTTCTCCTGCCCGGAATGCCGGGTTTACCAGCCTTTCGAGTGGACGATTAGGCTCCGGGAGCGCGGGCCGGATGGCCAGCCCAAATATGCCGGCATGACCTGGGACAGCAACGAGCATACCCGGCCAGGTGGCAAGTGGCACTTTGAGCGGCTAAAACCAACGATCCGTTATCGCTGCGCCTACTGCGGCCACGAGATCCATGATACGCCGCCAGAACGGCGCGCGCTCAATGATACGGGCAAGTTCGTTGCGAAGAACCCGCATGCCAGCCACGAGCGACGTTCCTTTCACTGGAATTCGATCGCCTGCGATGAGGTGCGCTGGGAAATTCTGGTCGAGGAATATCTTCGGGCCAAGGACCAGGAGAAACTGGGCAACCGGGTTCCACTGCGGGAATTCTGGAAGAAGCGCATGGCTGAACCCTTCGACATTCAGCGCCATTCCAGCGTGGATCTGCTGCCGACCATCGAGATCGTCAGCCAAACGGACAGGGGCGCCGAGGTCCAGGGGGTTCTATTCCAGCACCGGCTCGCCGCGGTGGACGTGCAGCATACCCATTTCTGGATGCTGGTTCAGATGTGGAGCGCGGCCGGGGATATTCTCAACTGCTGGGCTGGCCAGCTTTATTCGTGGGAAGAGATTGCGCAGAAGCAGGTCGAATTCAGCGTTCAAAGCAAGAATCTGATGGTGGACGTTCAGCACCGGCGCCAGGAAGTGATCCGGGAATGCGTGCGTCGGGGGCAGAAGGAGCCGCTTCCAGATGGGCGCCTTGCATGGTTTCCGTGGAAGGCCCTTGAGGGAACTGATCTGCGCGGATTCACGCATAAGGTCAAGGTGACCGGCAAGCCAGACCGAACCGTTTTGCTGCCCTATTCGGAGGAGCAGAAGGCCGATCCGTGTCTCGGGCTCCGGGAAGGCGATCCGCTGCTAAAGGAACTCGCCGGCCGCCGATGCCCGGTCTATCGCTGGAGCAATCCATGGATCAAGGATGTGGTGATAGACCGACGCGACGGCAAAGCGGGCTTGAAGTTCTTGACAGCCTCGGGGGATTGGAATGCGGAATTTTCTCGGCAGATGCATAGCCAGCGCAAGCGGCTCATCCAGGACAAGCTCGGGCAAGGCAAATGGAAGTGGGAAAAGTTCCGGGATGATCATCTGTTTGACGCGGCGGCCATGATCATGGTTCGGGCTTTTCAACTGAGGATTTTGGGGGATAATCCGCATCCGCCATGAAACTTTTTAGTTGGCAATAGTAATGAACGCAGTAATTCGCTCTTCGCCGTTCGGGTTACCCGTTTCAGGCAATACGCCTTTGCGGCAGTGATGCGCTATTCGCCCGGCCTTGTGGCCTAGGGGTGACCAACTAATTTTTCCCATTCTTGACTAAGGCACGTTTTCCGTGCCTATCAACTACTTCGTTGGCCAGACCGAAGAGTGGCTGCGCGATCAGATTGCGGCCTGCCAGGAAGATATGGCCCTTGGCAAAACCCTGATCCAATGGGGCGCCGGCGATTCCTCGGGCATTCGTAAGGTTCAGCTCACCCCACAACAGCGTTACGAGCAGCTTTACTACGCGCTGTCGCTGATCGCTCCGGTCGATTTCCCGCCCGGTGAAGGTGCCCGAGTTCGGAGGACAACGCCCCGATACATCTATGGATCATGAAAATCACCGTCATCAAGCGCATCACCGATAATACCGGCCTCAAGGTCGAATACGAAGCCAGCAGCGAGGAGCCAGGCGATTCTGTTCCGGAAGCTATTGCGCTTCGAGTCTCAACGTTGTTCAGCGGCACGCCGAGACATCCGGTTGAGGTTTATTCGCTCCTGGTGAAAGAGGAGGAGGGGAATAAAGCTGCCGAGATAATTCACGGAGGACTCTATCGTTCATGATCCACGAGGACCAACAACATAGCGGCTACCGTTTCATCGACCGCAGGGCCGGCACGCCTCCCGTAAATGGGGCGAAATCGATGAGTATCGGCCTCTTCGCCACGCCCAGGTCCACCGGCCAGCACGACTACTACCGGCCGCGCCCATTCCCTGGACAGAACACTTCACGCATCAGCGACTATGAATGGAAAGAACTCGTCACATTTTCCAGGCAGCTGTTCGCGCAGATGGCCAATCTCGCATACGCCATCTGCCAAAAAAACCTCTATGCCATCGGCGATGCCTGGAAGCCGCACTACCACGGCACCAATGAAGCGTGGGGGCAAGAAGCCCAGGAATGGCTAACTCATCAATGGTATCCGGTCTGCGACATCCGGGGCGGCGTTTTCGACTTTACGACCTCGCTTCTCTTGACGGGCATTGCGCTCGACCTGGACGGCGATGATGCAATGATTTTGATGGAGGACGAGAACAGGTTGCCCAGGCTGCGATACGTCACAGCCATGGAGATCGGTTCGCGCCTGAAGGCCGAAGTGAAGGACGGTGCCCTCGACGGGGCCAGGATCGAAAACGGAATTCTATTGGATCGCAATGACGGGTTCATGGGCATTCAGATCCTTGGGGCAGCTCCAGACGAGGACATGATCATCCCGGCCTACAACTGCCACCTTCTTTATGAGCCGGAATTCAGATCGCTCTACCGCGGTGTCCCGAGGATGGCCAAATGCACCCTGGACGCTTTCGACACGCAGGACATCGACACATTTCTGAAGCGAACGGTCAAGTTGCATTCCTCGCGCGGGCTCATCCACACGACTTCGACGGGCGAGGCGCCGGCTGGAGGCGACCTAATCACCACTCGGGGCGGAACTTCCGGCGATAACAGCGCGCCCACAGAGGTCAAAGTCGAGAAAATCATGGGTGGAGAAATCTTCTACCTCCAAGCCGGTCTCGATGAGAAGATGGAGCCGTTCCGCTCGGACGTGCCTCATCCCAACGTGGAGGCGTTCATCACGCGGCTTGAACGTCGTTGCATGAATGCCCTGGGTTGGTTCCATGAGCTGGCTGACCCGTCCAATATGCGCGGGGCCAGCGTCCGGCTCATCCAGGACCAGGCCCGGCATTCGATTGCCTCCCGCCAGCGTGCGCTGAAATCTCGCGCCAAGCGAGCGGTGCAGTTCGCCGTCGCCCGCGCGATGGAGCTTGGCTTGATCTCGCGCAATTACGACGGGATGGATTCGCTCAAGTGGGGTTTTAACCTACCGGCACAACTGACGGTCGATGCCGGCTATGACGAGCAGGCCGATCAGGAAAATCTGCGGATCGGCACGACCACGATGGCCGCCATTTGCGAGAAAAAGGGCAAATGGTGGGAAGAAATCAGGATTCAGCGCGTCCGCGAGAATTTCAATCTGATCGATGCAGCCGTTGCGCTGATTCAATACGCCGGATCCAAGGGTCAGATCATCACGTTCCATGAGGCGCTCGGGTTGATGCAGCAAGACGCCGTGGCTCAGCCGAAACCCAACATGGCCAGCCAGCAGGATCCGACGGAGACGCAATCGGCCAGAAACTCGGCCGAAAATGAGGAACCGCACCGGATCCGGGTAAACCATGAGCTGGATTTGACGGTGAAGCGGCCGACCGATCGGCGGCGGGTCATCTTTGATCGCAATGCCACCGGGGATCTGATCGGAGCGCGACTCGCGGAAGGAGACTAAATGCCGTCTAGCCTCAAAACATCCCTCTTCGCCCGCAACGTGCAGCTCAACGCGCTGGCGGTCGCTGCCAACCATGGATGGCTCAAGATTTATTCTGGCAATCAGCCTCCGAGCCCTGAAATTGCGCCCTTCGATCAGGTTTGCCTTTGCATGCTGCGCCTGAACCGGGTCGCGTTCGCGCCGTCGCAGTTGGCGATCCTTGTCGCCAACCCGATCACGGACGACCTCGACGCTCGCGCGGGCGGGAAGGCGACGTGGTATCGGGTTTTCCAGAGTGATGGGATCACCGCCCTTTGGGATGGATCGGTTGGGCTCAAGGCGAGCGTCAAGGACAAGGAAACCGGCGCCAGGGATCCGGATTTGGTCTTCAACTCCGTAGACATTCAGCAGCATGCCAAGGTCAGCGTGACTAACTTCAGCTATAGCATCCCGCAATGACCGATGGCCTTCGACACGCACAAAATCTTCGCTTATTCGACGGTCGCTTCCGCCCCTTCGCCGACATCAAGCGGCACATCTCTGGAAGTGGCGTCTGGCGATGGCGCACTGTTCCCGGCGCCGCCATTTAATTGCACGGTTTGGCCCGCTGGTACCACGCCACGAATATCGAATGCCGAGATCGTGCGCGTTACTGGCAAGACTGGAGACGTATTCACCATCGCCCGGACCCAGGAAGGCAGCAGCGCGCGAAGCATAATCGCAGGGGATCAGATCGCCCAATCCATCACGCCCAAGAGCCTCACCGATATCGAGGACGCAATCGGGATCGCCACGTGCCCGGATAATTCCACCGATTACCGCTGGGTTCCCAGGCTTTCGGACGATGGGGTGACTATCGTGGGGGAATGGCAAGCTGTATGAGAAAACTTTTCCTGATCTTCGTCGCCTCGATGCTCGGACTCGGGCTGGGAGCGGCCCAGTTTGTCGGAAGCGTTATGGCCACCAACTCAACCGGACGACTGGTCGCGCCGACAAACTTTTTCTTCGGGAATCTTTGGGCTGGAAGCAATATCTATCTGGAGAAGACAAACCGAACCGGATATATCATCCACGGTTCGGCCGCGGGCGCAGCCGGAGGACCATTCCAACCAGCTAGCACCATCCTGACCAATCTCTCCGGGACCGGAGCCTTGACCAACGCATCGGATTTCCAACCCGCCAGCGAAGCGTTGACCAACTGGAGCCAATACACCACAAACATTTGGAACAGTCGCCAGGGTGGCTCTCTCATATTGACCAACCTTGAAGGCACCGGGGCGCTGACGAATGCCTCCGACTTTCAGGCGTCCAGCATGGTCCTCAGCAATATCGTTGGGACTGGCGCGCTCACGAATGCGGCGGACTTCCAGCCAGCTAGTGCCAATCTCACTAATTGGTCGAACATTCCGACAGGAACAATGGCCAACGTGGTATCCACGACGTTCCTTACCAACTGGGCCAACGCGGTCAGTAACTACGTAACAGCGGCCACGAACTCAGCTTCTGTCACTAATTGGATCACCCAGCGGCAGCCTGCCAGTACGATTCTGACTAATCTTTCGGGCACTGGCGCGTTGACCAACGCCACAGACTTTCAGCCTGCCGATGCGACACTGACCAACCTCGCCGGGAATTCTTACAAGGGTTACACAAACCAAGTTTTTGGCGGGACCAATATCTCCGTGCGGACGGCGGGAGGCACGAACTTTGTCGATACGACCGGACAACTCAATAACTGGGCGATCTATTCAACGAACGTTTGGAATTCTCGGCAGGGGGGCAGTGCGATCCTGACAAATCTTGCGGGCACAGGCGCGATCACGAACTACGCCGATCTGGTCTGGACAAATGCAGCAGGCGATCTCTATCCAGTCGTGGACCAGCCCAGGATCACTTTCGCAACAAACCGAATTTTCGGCCGGTTGATTAGGGCGGACGGGACAAACACCGCCTTCGGAAGTAATGCTCTGCCAGATTTAGGTGGATTTTATAACACAGCAATCGGGCAGGATGCGCTGAGCCTAGGAGGAGGAACCGAAGCTAACACGGCAATCGGGCACCATTCTAGCTACAGCAATTCAAGTGGGTCGTTTAACACGTCGGTCGGAAAAGGAGCATTGGAGCAGAACCAATATCGCAGCGACAACACAGCAGTCGGTTACCAAGCGTTGCAGGGGTTCGTGACTGGATTTGAAAACACCGCCATCGGATCCTCAACAATGGATGCTTTAACCGATTCGTATTACGGCACGGCATTGGGTTGGGGCGCGCTTGATAAGTTGCAGGGTCTTGGCAACACGGCTTTGGGTCATAGCGCAATGCTGAACGCGCAGGGTGGAGGAAGCTACAATCTAGCCGTCGGTTTTGAATCAATGCACAACGCCGATCGGCCCGATTCTGTCGTAGCTATTGGCCGCGGAACATTTGACGGAGTGGATGATATCACGAACATGGTCGCCGTTGGTAATGGAGCCACAGCGATCAGCGGATTTCTGACCAATTCGGTCGCGCTCGGGGCCAATTCTAGGATCACGGCAAACAATCAGATAATGTTCGGGACCAACGTCACGCAATACGTTTTCCGGAATTTGATTTATGCTTTCCCATCAGCTTACGGTTCAGACGGGTTTGTTCTGACCAATGACGGAGCGGGAAATCTGGGGTGGAATGTGGACAAGACAAGTGCGGGCGCTTCGGGGTTAAGCACGAATGCAAATCAGTTTCTAGGAGTTCCACTGGCGATCAAAAATGGTGCGTTCCTTACCAACTTGCTTGTGTATCAGGCGCTCAATCTCCCGCATCTTGCCGTTTCACAGAATGCGGTAATCAATGCCCAGGGTGATCTCACGAATTCTGCTGCAGATTTCAACTGGAGCCTCTATCCGACGAACGTCTGGAATGATCGGCAGGGTGGCTCAGCAATACTGACGAATCTCGCGGGCACCGGAGCGATTACGAACTACGCGGATCTGGTCTGGACTAACAACACAGTCTCGCTAAATCCGATCTCTTTTCCAACCAACATCCTGTTGCGCGTCGATGTGCCCGATGATGGGGTCGGGACAAACTTCTATTGGGATGCCAGAACATATAGGGCAAACGCCGCCAGCAAACTTTTCAACATATACAATGGAGGGAGCAATGCGCTAACGGTTGGCCCATTTGGCGGTGTTTTCATCGGTAGAAACAACGCCACTCCGGTAAATCTCTACGCTTTTAATGCCATACGTGACACAACCATCGGTGAGCCCAATTCGGCGTTCATCCAGACCAAAGCCGCCCAAAGCACAGTTGGCTACTTCGGAACCTGCCTGTTCGGGGTGAATACTAATTCCTCCGAACTTACCATGAGAACTTTCGATGGAGTTAATAAACAATGCATATTTGCTGTCACCGCGGATAACTTCACCAACTCCACATTAAAGCTGACTGATAAAATTGGATCGGGTGAACGCGGCGTTTTCTTGTCTCCAGGCATTGGGCTAACCTACCCCACCAACTACATGTTCAACACTTGGTATGAACTGACGAATACCGACACGCTTTTGAGTTTGCAAAACTCGAACACTCCGGTTTTTGAGGTTGACGGAATCGGTGATCTCAAGCTGTTAAAACGAGTCGCCTATTCCTGGCCGAGTGCGCAGGGCGGCGCGAGCACGGTTTTAGCCAACGACGGATCGGGCGGGCTCAGCTGGTCTGGATCGTTCCAGCCAGGAAACACGCGCCTGACCAATCTCACAGCCATCTCTTATACCGGATATACGAATCAGGTTTTCGGCGGCAGCAATACTTCGGTGAGGACATCAGGCGGAACCAATTTCGTCGATACCATTGGCGAGCTGAACAATTGGGTCAACTTTTCGACCAACACATGGAACAGCCGGCAGGGCGGGTCGTCGGTCTTGACTAATTACATCACGACGGAGGAGTTCAACGGCAAGACCGTGTTCACAAACCTGGATTTCACTGGAGCCAGGATCAAGACGATGACCAATGCAATCACTGGCAGCCGCACAAATAACCTCACGAATGCGGTAGGAGGCGCTTCCATGATCGTTTACGTCGTCGGGGATACTGCCGCGGCGGCGGATTACAATTACACTTTCACTGCGGCAGCCGCCAACATCCGGTGGATGAATTCGCCGACCAATGCCAACGCCATCGACGTTCTGATCCATTCAAATCAGGTCTATGCGTTCTGGTTCGACGTGACGACCAATGCCACCGGCCCGGCGACCAACATCATAGCCAGATGGGCAACGACCTCGCAGCGACCGATCCTAAACAAGGCAATTCCGATCTCGGCCGGAGCAGGAACTAGTAACGCATGGATGGGGGGCACAGTGTTCCTGGATGCGGTCACCGCAACGACAAATCTTCAGGCCACCGCTGTGTACACGAATCTATTCACGTTCACGGTTCCGGGAAATACGCTCACCAACGTCGGAGACGAGCTTGAATTCTACCTTTCCGGCAATTTCAAATTCGGAACGGCGAACACCAACGGATTCAAATGCATTTATGGCACCTCTACGGTGTTTGACACCGGATTCCTGACCATTAGCAACTGTCCCTGGAAAGCGATTATCACCATCACGGGCACCGGGGGTTCCGCTCAGCGTGTTGAGGCCGAAGTCATCGCGCAGAGCCCGGCCGCGGGATCGTTCGGAAATGCCGCGCTCACAGCTTACAGGACCAACATGCCATTGGCTCAGGTGAATGGCACGACCAACATTTTTGCTTTCCAGGGAACTTCGCGGGTTGTCGCTGCAATCACCAACGACTATAGGCGAATCCGTTGGAGCCCTGGGCCTAGATAATGAAAACAAAACTCCTATTCCTGTTCTCGATTCTGCCGTTCTCGCTTATGGCTCAAACCCAATGCGAGATCGAACTGATGAAAGCGATGAATGGCGGATTGCCGCTCACGCTTCAGCCTGGAATCGAGCAGGTCATCTCATGGGATCTGACCACTTGTTGGTTTGGCATCCAGAATTTTCAAATCTACGTGCAAAAGCCTCGGGCTTGCCCGACGTGCACGCAGCACAATTTGCCTCCGGGAACTCCACTGACCTTGCTCGCTACGAACCTCACCACGGGCGCGTCTACATCCTGCCCGTCGTTCAACTGTTGGATGGGAACTGTCAGCGCCAACAAGATCGAGCTTCATCTGCTGCTCGCTGCCACGGCTAAGAAACCGCTCAAAGTTGAGGTCAGCACCACGGCCGGACTGGGCGGGCCTCCATAAATGTTTGGCGAGTTCCAATTTGGGGAACCGTATTTTGGCGAGGTTTCGGATCAGCCGGTTGTAGCGCCGCCAAGCCCGGCCCCAGGAAAGGGCGATGGACGGCCCGAAAAGCGGCGCCGGCGGATCCCGCGGATCTTCGAGTGGCGCCCATCCTATCGGCGCCAATACGTCCAGGAAATATCCGGCCAAGGCGCGGCGATCCGCGCTGCCGGTCAAAGCCAGGGACTCGGAACGATCATGCTCGTCTCGGGCTCCGGCAGAGCCATCCGAGGCTCGGCGTTCCCAGCCAAGGCGCAACACGGGCGCAACCTGGCTCCAGTCCTGGCCAGCGGTCGCGTCATTGCGCCCCAAGCCCGATCTCTAGCCCGAGGCCGTCGTGTGCTGGACACGCGCTGGGAAGAGGAGGCGGTCGCCCTTCTCTTACTTGATGACTAGGCATCTCATTCTGTGAACAATCGGATTCAAAGATTTTTCGGTCAGAGCTGGCACATCTGCCCAGACGCGATCGAACCCTTCCTGCTCTCTGTCGCCCGCGATTCCACCGAAGAAGAGTCCGGCCCAATGGCCAAACGCCCGGCCCATGATCGCTATGGCGACTCGATTCCGGCATTGGAGATGACTGACGATGGGATTGCCATTGTCCCGGTGCATGGTGCGATGGTCAAAGGCGCGACTGGCTCCGACAAATATCGATACGGGGTGACATCCCACAGCGACATCGAGGACGACCTGGATGAATCTCTTGCGCGCGGCGCGCGCGCGATCCTGCTCGACATCAATTCTCCCGGAGGAACCGTGGCGGGAACCCCGGAGCTTGCCGCCAAAGTGGACAAGATCGGCGGCGTCGTGGACATCTACAGCTTCAATGGTCAGCTCTCCGCATCGGCTGCCGAGTACTTCAGCGCCGGGGTTTCCGCCCGCTTCGGCGTCCGATCATCCATCAACGGTTCCATTGGGACAATTCTACAAACGCTCGATATCAGCAAAATGCTCGACATGATGGGCGTCACGGTGAACGTGTTCGCCTCTGGAAAATACAAGGGCACTGGAAACCCAGTCAAGCCGATGACCGATGATCAGCGTGAATACGTCCAGAGCCTAGTCAAGAAAATGGGTGGCGAGTTCAAGGATCACATGCAGATGCATCGCCCGCTCCAGGATGAGCATTTGCAGGGGCAGGTCTTCACCGGACAGCAAGCCCTGGATATTGGGCTACTAGACCAGATCGTTTCCAGCCGGGCGGAAGTGCTTTCCCTAATCTAAAAGCCACTGACGGTTGACTCCCGCTGGGATTCTCAGAATGAATCTCATCGAGACGGTTACGACCGGCTTTGCCGAGCTAAAGGCGCTCCTCTCCAGCAAAGTATCCCTTGACGCTGAGCTGACCCAGGCCCGCGCCGAGAAAGAGGCGCTCTCCACGCAACTGAAGGCGGCAAACGATAGCTTGGCCGCATTGCAGCAAAAGGACGAATCGGGCGCGACCACGATCGCCGCCAAAGACATCGAGATCGACAATCTGAAGGCAACGGTCGCGGCCAAGGACGCCGAGATCGCCAAGCTCAATTCCGAGGCCAAGAGTTTGGGCGAACGAGCCGTTGCCTTAGTCGCCGGCCAGGGCATCGCCTCCAAGGAGATGCCATCCTCCCTTTCGGCCAATACCAGCAACAGCCGCGAGGAGCTGATGGCCGAGTTCAACAAAATCACAGATCCCAAAGCGCGGGCCACGTTTTACGCGAAGCACCGCGAGACACTCCTCGGCTGATTCTTTCTAAAACTCTCTGATCTATGCCCAACACACTCGGCACACTGGCCACCTCGCTGATCGTCCAGCGCGCTCTGGAACTCATTTACACCATGCGGCCCGCGCTGCGGCTCATCGCCCTAGACGTGGTAGATCGCGAGACCGGCTCGCCCGTCGCGTATTTCGGCCAGAATGTCATCACGCGCACCTTTGCCAATGCCGTGGTTGGCGATTTCGGCGATGCTGTCGGTACGCGCTCGGATCTCGATGTCAGCATTACGCTAGACAAATTCAAGCAGGTTTATCACGCATTTACGCCGCAGCAATACAGCGGAACGTCGCGCAATCTCATCGAGGAAAGTGCCGAACCGCTCGCGGTCGCCATGGCCAATCATATGGTTGATGCTGTCGCCGCGCTCTGGACGGCGGCGAACTTCACGACCACCCCTATCACGATGGGCGCCGGCTGGGATTACGATCATTTGGTCGATGTCCGCAAGACGCTCAACACGATGGGCGTCCCAGATATGAGGCGCTATTACATTGCGAACTCAGATGTCTATGCATCGCTGCTGACCGATCCAAAGATTGTTGCCGCGTTCAACAATCCCGGCAATCAGAACGCCATCACGTCGGGATTGTTGCCCAATGTCGCTGGATTGCAGTTAGCCGAATATCCCGCGATGCCTACCACGGGCAATATGGTCGGCTTCGCAGGCTACTATGCCACTTGCATCATGGCCTGCCGCGTGCCCAAAGATCCGCGCGAGGTTCTACCGAATGCGGGTTTCCCAGGCAATATCGGCATCGTTACAGATCCACGAACCGGCCTCTCCGTGATGGTCAACGAATGGATCGAGCCCGATACCCTCAATGTCAATACCCGCATCGTCTGGATGTACGGCGTTGCCAAGGGCAATGAGACAAACAACGGCAAGACCGGCGTGCTCGTCATTAGCAGTTAAATGATCTCACGCGCGCGCATTGTCATCGGTGAGACTGTAGATGGGAAGCTGGAGCTCCTCCACGCTAGCTTTGATCCGGTCCGGGCACTGGCCGTGTTCCGTGACAATTCCCGGAACGTTTACCTATCCGATGTGGCGATGATTGAAAACGGGGTAATTACCCGACGGGCCCGGCCGGCAATCACGCCTAAGTCATCGCGAGTACAGGAACCGCCGGTTCCGGTATCGATTCCAATTACAAAGAAAACGAAGAAATGAAGACCATTCAAACCGCGTTACTTACCCTTCTCTTGCTGTGCGTCTCCACCATGGCCAATGCCCAGAGCTATGGCGTGGTCACGCTTATTAGCGGTGGAACCAACAATGTCGCCGCGGCAGCAACGAACACCTACACGGTTCCGGTAATGCGACTGCTCCAGGATGAGCAGATCGGGGTGTTCGTCAGTTTCAAGATGCCCGTGGCCGGCAACAGTAATTGCACCGTCCGCTTTGCCCGAAGCCTCAATGGCACCACGTGGGAAACAACGCCGTCTTTAGTCGTGGCTGCCACCACGACCAATTTCATTACTAATCTGACCTTTGGTGCGACGGGCTATCTTCGGCCCTCTACGGTCGAGAACGTCAATGCAGTGGCGCTTACGAATGTGACCGTGAGCTATTCGATTAAGCCAGCCACGCGCTAAAAGTTCCACATGGAACATTGCTGAAGAATGCCAGACAAGACTGCGCTCGAAAAACAAATCGAGGCAGACATCGCGGAGGCGCAGGTCGATCTTCCGTCGGTCGTAACTTGGAAAGGTTCCGATTACGACTGCATGAGCAACACATATAGTAATGAGATCGTTATCGGCCCTGATGGAAACCCGGAGGAGATTTCGCTTAAGCTACGGCTGAACCGTTCATCTTTCGCCGACAACGTTCTTCCGATTTCAGGCGAGCACGCGACGTTTGAGGGAGTTGTCTATAAGATTCGGCGGGTCCGCATCATTCATAACGTCTTCCTTTGGCTTGACCTGATCAGCATTAACCGCTGAACAGTTTATGCCCGATGTCTCAATCCAGATCGATACCCGCGCCTTCTCTGCCACGCTCCAGCAATACATGGAGCACACCAAGAAGGACATCGCCGAAGTGGTCAACACCAAGGCGTTTTTCATCTGTCTCAAGGCCCTCAAATACACTCCCGCGGCACGCTCGTCCCAGATCGAGCGCGAGCTTCGACAGAAGATCATCGTGGACCGCAGATCCGGCAAGACCGTGATCCGCAGGAGCAGGAAAGGCGTGGCGCGAATCAACCTCATCGTGAATGCCCGCCAGAGACATAAAGGCGAGCCGGGATTATCCGGGGCTGTCATGGAGGCCGCCGCGCTCAAGATCATCAATGCGCGCAAAGCCGCTGTCGGATTCGCAAAGGCCGGCTGGGTCTGGGCAATGCGCGACATAGCGCCTTACGTTCCATCGGCGGCCAAGTATGCCTCGGAGCGCGGGATCCGAATTGGCAGCAAAGCGATAGGGTCTTCCGTCGTCGCGCACCCGGGATTCACCGCAGCTGCTCAAATCGCCAACCGGGCATGGCCGACGCGCACCCCAAAAGTAGCCAATGCTCAGCGCCTCCAGGATTTGATGCGGGATGCCCTCTCCCGCGCCGTCGAGGAGGAGCGGGCGTCCATGGTCGAATACGTGGAACGCAAGATGACCGAACGAGCCGTCGAGATGGCCAACAAGGCCGCATGAGTCTGAAGCAAAAGATTGAGGCGGCTTTCGTAGACACGCTCCGGAATACCAGCGAGCTAGATACCGCAGTCGTCAAGTTTTATACCGGCCAGGAGAATCAGCGCACGCCCCGCGGGCTGCCCTGCGTGACGGTAGATGCGTCCGGAAGCCGCGAGGAGCCTCTGAACACCGGGAACTTCAAATACCGCGTCCTGGTGGGAGTCTGGGGCAGCGCGGACCAAGCTCTGGAGGACGATCCTTTGCCGGAGGAGCTGCATGCAGAGAACGTCCGGGCCTGCCAGCGCGCGCTCAATATCCCGCAGCGCGACCTGGCCGCATTGCTATCCACGGGGGCCGGCGATTTCCACTGTTTTGGCGTGGTGCGGCAGGGACAGGTTCCACATGAGCCAGATCGGCGCGCGTTTGTGGATTTCTTCAGCTACGAGGTGACGGTGTGTGAAGTTACCTTCGTTTGATGGGTTGACTCGTTCGCCGTTATCGTATGGCCAACGAAATCTCCGCCACAGCAACGATTTCATTTTCTCCGACGCCAAGCGTTCAGATCCTGAATGCAACTTCAACCGTCATTGAGACGCCCACGACGAAAAGATTTGTTCGCATGATCGGGTTAGCGCCAGACTTCAGCCAGGCGATCCCATTGGCAACTAATGTCTATCCAATACTGGGTGGAACTCCTGGATGGCTATGGGTGAAAAATATCGACCCAATAGGCGAGTTTATTTACATCTTTGTCGTCAACCCGGATCAAATCTCATATCAGTATGGTTTAGAGATAGCGAGATTGTACCCAGGCGAGGCGATGTTGGTGAGGATCGGGCGAGGCATGAGCAATCTCGGCGCTCCAACCGGCGTGGCCAACTACATGATTACAGGTAGCGATTCGGTTCTCTATGACGCTGTAATAATGGCCGCATAAATTTTTATGGCAAAAACAGTTACAGGTTCAATTTCGTTGTCCCTCTCCAGTGTGCCGCCACTGGCGACCAGTGCGTCACTATCAACCCTCCAAGTTGCGGTCGGGGGATTTGGCTATTATGCCATCCAGAATTTCCCGACCGTTACATGGACCTCCGTTTACCTCGGGGCAATCACGTCCGATCTGGGCTACGTTTATTTTAAAAACGGAAGCTCAACCAATTACATCGAAGTCGCCATCGACAGCGGCGGGACGAAGATTTTCGCCAAGATTCCTCCGCTAAAGTTCGCATTCATTTGTGCCCACAGCGGAACCGCTGCGTATTGGATCAGGGCCAACACGGCGGCCTGCGATGTGACGGTCTGGGCAGCGCAACTCTAACTCTTTTTATGGCTAACAAGATCACTCAAACCATCACGCTGAAAGTTGCCGGTTCTGCATCCACTGCTTCTGTTTCCAGCACGACGAACGTCGATCAGGTCGGCACGAATTACACGGAGCAAACGCAGGTAATCACGGAATCCGCGCCCGTGCAACTGGACATCGGCGACAGCATCCCCGAAGGCCAGCTTGGCTATCTATTGGTTAAAAATCTGGACGCGGCAAACCCGATCGATATCGCAACTGATAACGGGATGGTAAATACGATCGCGACCATTGCCGCGAATACTGGCTCAACCGTGTCTTCTCCAAACGGAACGACCACGCTCTATGCGAAGGCAACAACGGCCGACGTACAGATCGTTTTCCTGGCTATCCAAACTTAACCTATGCCCGAATCCCAAATCGGAAAAGCGGTGGTGTTCGGGATCGATGGGACGATCCAATACACTGGCGTTGCCGCCAGCGGCGCCGAGATCACCAAAATTTCCTTTGAAGATCAGGTCAAGACCTACGAGCACAAGAATCGCAAGGGCGAAGTCGTCGGGATGACCTTCTATAATCGGACAAAGAAGGCATCGATCGATTTCTACCCCACTGCGCCGGCGGGCGATGGGGCAATCGCGCTTGCGGCCGAGAACATGCATCTACCGGACCCGGGATCCAAGATCGAGCTCGCCGACCATGCCGGCGCCGATCTCAATAGCGATGTCTGGATCTATGTGGGCGGGGGCACGATCGAGTTTACCAACGAGGCAGAGGCGAAGATGAAACTTCCCTGCATGCAGTATTCGACCGACATCAGCACGCCGAGCACCTGACGGTAGCCGGCTGGATTCCGGCACCGTGACACCAGAGCAGCAATTCCTAAACTCAGTTGTCCAGGAACCGATCCGGCTTCTTGGCCAATGGCTCCGGCCATATTCGGTTGGTCACGAGATCCTCTTGCAGCGGCATGAGAACGTTTTCCGGACCGGCATTGCCTCCGACGATCTGACACTCCGAATTCATCTCTTCATGGGAGTTTTTATCTGCTGCCAGACCTGGGCTGAGAACATGGCCGCGGTGCAGGATGATTCTATTCCGAAGAAAATTCGTAAATGGCAGAAGCGGTGCGGAGATTTCTCGCTGACGGAGAAGTCCAACAAGTTTGCTAAATATGTCAATGCTGGCTGGCCCCTGACGTTCGTGTCGAACCCGGTAAAGCAGAAATATTCCAGGCCGATCGCAAAGCCAGGAGCGCCGTTACTGGCGATGCTTCAGTTGTTCCAACTGCGCCGACTCGGACTCTCGGTAAGCGAGGCAATGGATATGCCTTTGGCAAATGCGTGGAATCTGTATTTAACGCACGGCGAACAGGAAGGGGCGGTGAGAATTTACAGCAAAGACGATAAGACGACCGACGATGCCGCGAGGGCCAAAGCCGCGTCTCTAGGACTCCAGTTGATTAAGAAAAGGAAATAAGAATGGCTTTTGAGATTTCAGCAAAAGTTTTAGCCGATGCCAGCGGGTTTGACGCCACCATGCGCCACATTCAGGGCACTGCCTCCGAGGTCGGAAGCCATATAGTCTCGCACGTCGGCGGCGCGTTGGCCGGAATCTTCTCCGTGGGTGCCATCGAGAACCAGGTCGAAAAGGTCATCGAGTATGCCGACAAAATTAAGAACCTGAGTGTGCGGACCGGGATCAATGTTGAGGATCTCCAAAAACTGGATTACGCAGCGACGCTCACCAATTCAAGCCTGGACGAGGTTACAAAAGCCGTCGAACGGTTCGGAATCGCCCAAGCCAAGGCCAGAGCCGAGGGCGCTGGAGGGGAACATTTTGAAGCGTTCAAACGGATGGGCTTAAGCAAGGAGCAGATCAACAACACGGAAGATTTCGTCCATAACTTTTATCAGGTCGGGGAGCACATCAGGAACGCGGCCGTGGACGGGCAGTTGCTCGCAGATTTGACGGCCACCATGGGAAAGCATGCGAGGGAATTGGTGCCGGCATTCAAGGAGGGTCTAACGGATATGGCGGCCGAGGCGGAGAAAGTTGGAGCGGTCATCCCGACCGATAGCGTCCTGGCGATGGCGGAGGCGTCGGACCGGATCAAAACGCTATGGATACAAATCCGGGCGATCATGGCAGAGGATGTCGCCATGCCGATACTCACTAATTGGGAGAAGGCATCGTTTTGGCTAGAAAAGATGGTGCTCTGGGGACAGACCCGGCGTGAGGGTTTTGCGAGCGGCAAAACGCCGGAGGAGATCGCAGAAATGCTCAAATCCGCCAGGGCCGAAGTTGACGCGGAGGAAAAGGGAAGCAACGAGGCCCGGGATGCCCGCATGGAAGCCGCCAAAAAGGGCAGACTTCAGGACGTGCCGGAATCCAAGGAGGAGGAGAAAGCGGTCAGAGCCCGCAAGGAGACCGAGGAGAAATTGGACAAGGCCCAGGTCGCCGAAGCCGCCAAGATGCTGTCCATCCGGGAGAGAATCGCCGAATCCAAGCGCAAGGAGGCCATGGAGGGAAAGAGTGAGCAGGAGAAAGAGCGGCAGGCTACCGAAGAGATAGCGTCGATGAAAAAGAGGATGGAATTCGAGCGCGATGTCGGCGGCGCAACGGATTTAGAACTGCTCCAGATGCAGGAGGATATCAGCAAGAGGGAGCTTGAGTTGAAAAAGATGAAGAGCAGACCAGATCAGGACAAATACATCACCGACTCTCTGGCCCGCGTGGGCGGCTATTCAAGCAGCGCGCAGAGCAAAATGGAGAGCCTGGCCGAGAGGACGGCCCTAGCGACTGAGGAAATCGCCAAGAACACCAAGGTCGAGCTTGCTGGCGAAGAATATGCTCTCTGATCTATGCCTGCCGTAATTGGAAACACTACCGCACGAATCGTCAGCACTGAGACGGTCTTTGACCCCAATTTCGGAGAACAAGAGATCCAACATTGGGAAGGCAGCGAGGAAGCGTTGATCACCGTTGCCAGAAACGAGATCCTCCCCTCGGGTGGAAAATGCCGAGTCCAGCAGGGCGAAGGGCCGATCTACCGGATGGCCGTTTCCTATGGCGAGGTGCAAAGCGGCGGAACCACGGAGCAGCCGATTGATCGTTGGGAGCGCGTCACCGAATACATCCAGGAGGATCTGCGCAACAACCCAAACGTCATCTTCGCGGCGGGCACGGCGGCCACGCTCAACAAATGGGTCCAGGACATCAAGGCCGCGCTCAAGAGCAATCTGACCCTGACCCAATTCTACGCTACCGATGCCGATCCGACTCCAACGATCGCCGATGAGCAACAGATGATTTACGAGCTATACGCCCGCGGCACGGAGGCCCACGAGATCAAGCGTTTCGTGCTTCGCCTTCGCCGAACCATCAGTGTCAATTTTGCCACCCCTTCGATTGCCAATGCGCTGGAGCGGATTTTCACGACCACATCGCTGATCGCGACATTCGCCATCCCGCCAGAGGTCGCCGGAACGCTGCCGGCCAATCCATTCATCGCTCCTGCTCACACGGCCTGGGCCTGGAAACAGCGCCAGGACAATTCGGTTTTCCTGCCCGGATTGAACAAAATCGAAGAATCCAAGGATTGGGTTTTTGCGGCCTGGAGCACGCTTCTTTATACGCTCGTATGATTACCGCCCCTCCACCGCTGCCACCGCTGCGAAACCAGAAAGCACTTGGGGATTGGCTGAACCGATTGCGCGATTTCGCCGTGATGCAATCGCCAATGATTGCCCAGGGCGTTCATACGAGCCGGACCATGGTCGGGACGTTCCGTCGGGCTATCCCGGAGCTGCCGGTCGGCATCACCCAATTTCGGATCAAGGATTGGCGCGACTCCGATTATCTGATTTGCCGGCCATGGAACGGAAAGGTTGAGGGCAGCAATGACGTTTATGTGGCCAAGAGCTATTACCTAAGGGCCGACGTATTTGACGGAACCTCGATCGATATCGAGGTCGAGAGTTTGGATGAAACGGATACGCTCGTGACCGAGACTCACACGCTCGAGTACGAATATCATTCCTCGACGTTTCGGACCGTAACCGATGGCGACGCCTCGGAAACAGAGACCATCATTCCGCGGTTCCTGGAAGATGACGTGATTCTGGCGGCACCGTCAACCGAGTTGCAGGTCGTCTTCAATTTGGGAACGGACATTTCGCCGGACTTTCACGCCACGCAATGGGTGGATCTTAACTGCGACGCCCGCGCCTGGATGAAATCGAGTTGAGGCATGCCGTTCGATTTCAACTCTCCGGCAGAAAGTGGAGCATTCAACGTAGGGAAAGAGTCTCCGATTCGCAACGCGATGGTCCGGGATGAGTTTGACGGCACCTTCACCCTCCGCTTTTGGTATAAGCAAACCACGCTCAATGTCCAAGGGGTTAATTTCGGATATGACGCCGGAGTGATTCCACTTTATCTCTTCCGGTGGTTTAAGGATGAAACTTCGGATTGGTGGGGCATCCGCGCCGGAGGGAATGGGTTGGAAATGGTATGCCGCAGCCATGGCACAGTTTACGTGCGAGCAAGCCAGCTCGTCACTTTCACGTCGATCGGAAATTATATGCATGTCGTTGCCGGTTATGTGAGGCAGACAGCAACCGGCTCTGGACATATATTCATGGAGATAGATGAGGGGCCGTTTTTTACAATAATCCGAAATTTTCTTGAAGTTCCCCCGATGGGTCCGATGCCCGCTGCTGACGGTTGGGGGTTCACAATGCGTTCAACCGGGGAAAATGGAGAGTCACAATTCGATGGTTCCGCCGTGGCTTATTACGATGAGATCGCAATCTGGCGCAGTTACCTCACCGAAGCACAATCGACCATTGATGTGAATGGTGGGGCCGGTGTCGGATTGTCGAGCACGCCGCAAGCCGACAAACTGGTGGCATACTGGAACTGTGATGCCTTTTTTACTTCGAGCCCGTTCAAAACGCTCCGCGATGAAATCCAGGATTTCGATCTAGTAGCTAACAGACCCTGGACATGGGCCACTGGACCGCCTCCCGATCCCGGCGAGGCATTTCCGAACGGAACGGGAGAAATTGTTGCTGGCAAGATTGGGAACGCGATCAATATGTTTGCGCTGTTCGATCCCGGACTATTCGGCGGCGGCGCTTTCCTTGGGGACACAAATCCGCCGAGCGCATACATCATGGCCAACCCAAACGAAACGATGGATTTCGGGGTTCCTGGGGAATAGTTGACTAACCCCTAAAAATCACATGGCGCAACAGCTCCGACTTTACAACGTGGTGGATTCCAAAAAGTTGGTTTCCCACGCGACGAGCCGGGATGAATTCTTTCTGCCGGACTTTTACCGCGGTGAATCTCCATCAGTCGAGTACACGCTGATGACCCGCAATGAGAGCGGGGACAGCAAGATCCCGTGGATCCTCGTCGCTCCGGGAGCCTATTCGCTCAAGGTCGGACTGTTCCGCACCTCAAACGATGTCGAGTTGGCTTTCCAGGACACGTTCACGGACGTTTCGCCAACGTCCAGCAAGGTCGGGACGCTTGTCTATGACAGCGCCGCGGTAACCAATGCCCTGGGTGGCTCCGTCAAAGTGGATTGCACTTTTGAATGTCAGGTGACCGATTCGGGCGGCAACATCATCAAGGCATATCAGCGGCCGGTCACGCTCAGGAAGACCTACATCACCTCGGCGACGCTCACGATTCCTCCGGTTGAAATCGGGGCAACGCAAGCCTGGGTTAAGTCCATCGCCATTCCCAAGGATGGCAGCGACCCGGCCAATCCCTGCGACGGCTTCATTATGCTCAGCCGGCCCAGCGGAATCCCGATCCTCGTTTATTTCGACGACAGCGGACAAATTCATCATGAGCCACAACTTTAATTTCAGGCTGGCCCCACTCCTGGCGCTCCTTGCCGCAATGCACATGCTCTCCGTGCGGCAAGTCCAAGGGGCCAGCCTTTCCCGCGTCACGGTCACGGTCACCAATGCGCCCGTAACGAGCAATGTGTTCTATTTCTCGTCCTCGAGCGGGGCGCGATTGCTGCGGTGGACGAACCAATTTAGCTCGACCACGATCCAGACCAATCTACTTGGGACAAATCAAAGCACGACCAATCTGTTCTTTGCGATCGCCAATTACCCGACGCTCGGGACGACGGTCCGCTGGGCCAGCAGCAACAGCATTGTTCTGAGCGGCGTTTCGATGGTGGCTACGCAGCTGGGGGATTGGTGCAGCATCACGACGAGCGCGCTTTCTGGCACCAATCAATACGATCTGGCGTTGCCATTCGATACGCTGCCGGAGACCAATCGGACAAACAATGCTAACGAGCTCGTCTATGGCCTGGACAAATACGCGACGGCGCGCGCAATGAGCAACTGGTCGTTCTTACTGCCGACGTTCCTGGGGAATGTGAGCTTTGACACCCTGAGCATCGGGCCGGGTTTATTCAGGCAGGGGGGTGGATGGTCGGGCAAGCAGCGCGCCGCGGGGAGCCTGTCCATCATGACAAACGATTTTTATGTCGGGGCCAATTCCAAGACCGGCGCCGTCACGCTCACGCTGACCAATGCCGCAGCTTGCAGCAATCAGTTGTTCGTGATCAAAGACGAGGGCGGAAATGCCGCGCTCAGCAACATTACCGTAGCCGTTCAGAGCGGAGATTTCATCGACGGTTCCCCAAGCGGCAAGATCATCACGAACAACTACGGCGCGATGTTTGTCATTTCGCGCGGCGGAACCAACTTTTTCACCGTTCAATCAGCGACGGGGGGCGGCGAAGCCAATGTGCTTGGAAGCCCAGCGGCGTCCAACGCTACGGTCAAACCGCTCGCGTTGGACAAGGTTGGGGTAACCAATAGGATGCTTGCGGTCGAGGCCGGAACGAACATGCATTTCACGATGACCGGAACATCTGTCGTGTTCAATGTCGTCTCGGCTGGAGGCAGCGGCTTGTCGAGTCTTCCGACCGGAAATCTTCTCTGGGTCGATAAGGTTAACGGGAGCGACGCGACCGGAGTCCGGGGGCGCCTGGATAAACCGTTCGCCAGTCTGGGCATGGCTAAAACCAATGCCGTGGCCGGAGATACGATCATGGTTCTGCCCGGTATCTATAACGAGCACAGCCTCCACAAGAAAGCGATTAACTGGCACTTCTTCAACGGCGCCCGCTACACCAACAGCACGTTCGGGAAGTTCTTCTTCGACGAATGCACCCTTGGAGCAACCACCAATTACATCACCGGAGATGGCGTTTTTGAAACCGACGACATCCTGCTGGATATGTGCAACGCCGGATCGTTCATCTACATCGAGGCGCTCAAGCTGAAGTCTCGGGCCGGCCCCTGCCTGCGTGTAGATACTTCGACCCTTACCGTGAAACGCGCCACCATCGAGGCCCAGTCTGGCATTGCCGTGGAGACATGGGGCGACGCGGAGGTGAATCTGGACAACTGCAAGCTCATCACCCGCGAGATCGGATCGATGTATGCCAATCCGTTCTCGTTCGCCACGGCCGGCACGAACTCGACCTTGCGGGATTGCGTGCTTATCTCCAGCAATACGGTGGCCTCGATCAACGCATCGGCCGCATGCCAGATGCGGCTCTACGGATCGACAATGGCCACCGTCACCAATAATGAGGGTTATATCGGATTCCTGACCGGCAGCAATCGCTTTGAAATTTCTGACGCAGTAAGATGACTCTTCGCTTCCTCGATTGTTTCCTGGTCGCGCTCGTGGCCATTACCGCGCCCATCTGGGGGCCTATCATTGTGCTCATCGTGCTTTGCCAGCATGCGTTCCAGATCGCCAAGACGTATTGGGACAAGTGGCGCGAGAATCCGCCGCCTGCCCGCTGCATCTGCCAATCATGCGGCTTGGGCTTTGACGTGCCTCCTGGAGATTTTCATGTCGTGCGATTGGCCGCGGGGCTTCGCGTAGTCTGCGCGGATTGTTGGAGCAGATTGCACGGGAAGGAATGACGCAAAATGCAATCTGACTTTGCAGCGAATCTTAATCCCAAAATGAAACGTCATATAATTAAACCCGCCCTCCTCTTTCTCGTCTGCTTCGCAGCTCTGGCTCAATCCCCTCCGGCTGCGCCCCAAAATCTGCGCCTCGCAACTGATGTCACTGCGTCCACGATCGGACTCACGACCATTGCCGGGGCCAACAATCCTTTGGGCATTCCTCATCAGGGCTGGGCTGCTTACTGGCAGCTGCCGGACACAAATAACATCTGGATCCCCGAATATACCATTGACGGCGGGACCACTTGGACCCGTTGCGGAAATCAGTGGGCGAGTCTCGGTGGAGATTTCGGGAACTGGAATTGGACGGAGACCGGAACAAACTGGACCTTTCCTTATCCGATCACAATAGATCAGTGGTTGGTAAGAATTCGCAACGTCGGTCCGCTTCCATGGTTGCGTCCCTTCAGTGTGGCCATGGCTGCACAGCTTTCACCAAGGATAGCACAGACGGTGCGGATTCCGCCGCTTCCGCGCGAGGTAACTCCAGGATTGGTTTTGACAGCTGCCTCAATCATGGACCCGGATTGCGATTGTCGGCTGTTCAGAGTTTCGTTTTATGCGCACACAAATCACATCTACAGCTTTCAGCGGTCCCGTGATCTGGTGAATTGGGAACTGCGGCCACCAGAAATCGACGGGGAAGAAGGAGTGAACGCCTTTTACGACGTTTTCGACGGCGAGGCTGTTTACCGCGTTATGTCTCGCGAGGGCGTTTTGCCATAGGTCGGCAAGGTGAAGGGATATGGACACCAAGCAAGATTCGGTCTGGAACATAGAAAGTTATCGGCTTCACAACGAAGCCATGCGTGCCGCCGAAGAGAAGCTTCGGGAGGCGATGCGGGAATCGGACCGGCTCCAGGAAGCTTTGCGCGCGGCTGAAGAGAAATTCCAGGCTGAGCGAGATCGACGCTATGCCGAGGTCGCGACGGAACGGGAAAAGGCGCTGAAGATTAAAGAGACCGCGGATCTCGCGGCTTTGGGTTTGGCTCGGGAAATTCAAACCTACAAGGATGAAAAGGCCAATGAACTCAGAGAGCAGATCAGCAAGGAGCGCGGCGATTACCCGACTCGGACTGAATTAAAATCTGCCATCGAAAAGATCGAAGCCACGATAAAGCCTATCAGTGAGTATGTGGTCACCCAACAGGGCGGGCCACGAGCGATCACTACGGCAATGCTTGTCACGATAATCACCGTTGGCCTGGCCGTGGTCGGGTGCCTCGTGACGGTTCTGCTCATGTTCAAGAAATGAAACGATGAACTATATGCTGGATGTAACGCGGTCTTACCGGCTCGTTTGGATCAAGGCCGCACTGCTGATCGTCCTTCCAGCGTTGACTTTGTTCGATTCTTATACCGAGACGTGGAGCCAAGCTGATTGGAAAGCGCAGTCGGATTTCTCCATTATTCGGCTGGGCGTTAAGATGTTCATCGCTTCAGCAAGCGTTTACATAGCCTGGATCGACAAATCGCTGGGCCGCGCTGCCGACGATTTCAGCAAGCGTCGTCGAGAAAGAGCCGAAACCGAACACGTTGAGAAAGGCAAAATATGACTACATCGCTATTATTCGGACTCTGGTCATCGTGGCCCCTGACGCCCGCCACGGCAAAATATAAGGCCGAGTATTTTGCTGGTTCTGCTGGGTTGGAAGGTTTTCGGGCCAGCCATCCACGGATGAATACAAAAAGTTTTATGGTGGGGTACCAGCATAAGGGCATGTGCCCAAAAACCCGGCAAAATGGAATCTAACTATTAAAGTTTTCCGAGGAACGTAATGAAAACGCTATTCGCAGTCTTACTGACCCTCGCCGGCGCCATCAGCGGCGGTGCCATTACGACGAATGTGGTCTTCACCTGGGACGCGCAAACGGGGCCGGGGATTGGATTCAAGTTTTACGAGATCGTCGGCACGACGCGCGTGTTGCTTGGCGGCTCGACGACCAACCGATTCACCGTCCAGAATTGGACCGTGGGAGCGCCACGCATTTTCACCGTGACGAGCACCAATTTCTGGGGCGAATCCGGGGAGGCTGTTCCGTATATCTCGCCACCGGCGCCAGTGACGCCATCCAATCTGCAGCCGGTTGGGTTTTCTTTCGTGACCCCGGTTCCCGGAGTACTCGAACTAAGTCGAGATCTGACCGATTGGCGCGAGCGGTTGCGCATTACGTCGGCTGCCGGTAATTCGGCCAGTATTGAGCTCGTTCAAATCCCGATGGAGCCGATGCTATTCGGCCGAGTGAAGGCCCCATTTACCCCCACGGCGGCACCCATCCCTCGCTGAAAAACCACCTATGAAATCGTCACCGAAACTCTGGGCCGCGGCCCTGGCCGTGGCGTTATTCACTGTTGCAAAAGCGCAGGCGCAAGACGACGCGCCCAAAAATTGGTGGACCGACTTTTCGGTCTCGCCCTACGGCGCGGTTAGCCATCCCGATTTCGGCAAGCCGGTTTGGGGCGCAGGCCTGGATCTCGGATACAACATCAACCGGGTGGTGTCCGTTCATTTGGCCAATACGGTCTTCGATTATGACCATGCGGGCTGGTTTGAGCACAGCTCGATCGACGAGACCGAGGCGCTGTTTCGCGCTGACTTGATCAAGACTGGTGGGGCTGGAAAAGATCGTTTCGTGGCATTCCTCTTGGGATCTGGTAGCCGCAACTGGGAAACGGAGGATTGGGCATTCGGCGCTGGCGTCGGCGCTGAACTGCGGCTGTCGCGCAACTTCAGCTTGGGAGTGGATAGCAGGATCCGAGCATGGATGAAGCAAGACAAAGACTTGATGACTCGCGGTTTTTTGAGCGTGAAATTCTGATGAGTATTTTTGGCATTATGAGCAGTCCACAAGACAAGGCGTTGGTTAATGCTGTAAACCACGTCGCCGATGCGGTCCTGAAGTTGGTTCCAGGCGGGAATCAGGGCGTGGATTGCGCGACAAAAGCGGACCTTGAGGATCTCAAGTCCGAGCTGTTGTCGGCCATCGAAGCGATTCAAACGACTTCAGAAGAAGACAAAGCCATACTTGACGCCCTCCTGCTGCGGATCCAGGCCCAGAGCATGAAGCTAGAAGCCCTCGACCGGAAGATATGAGAATTTGACTTTGCGCTGAATAGGCGCAGAAAACGGCGACGTTTCGCCAAAAACAAAAACAGAAACAAAAGGAAAATAGATGAGTGCAATTAAAGATTACGGCGACAAGGTCACCGCATTTTTGGATCGGCAGGATGCCGCCATCACCGGAGTTTCCGGCGATGTGGACTTCCTGGTGGCCGAGATCAAGCGGCTCCAAGGAACAGCCGGGGCGATTACGCCGGAGGACCAAGCCATCCTTGACGGAATCCAGGCCCGAGCCGAGGCAGCCGCGACAAAACTGGAGGCTCTCGACGCATTGACGCCCCCGCCGCCTCCGGCTTAATACGTCAATCCCCAAGAAAACTTGGGAACCACGGCACGCCGTCGAATCCAACCGACAAACGGTTGACGCGATCAGGGCTTATCTGCGGCGGGCCAGCCGGAAGAAAAGGTCCACCCCAAGCGCCAGTCCGACAACAGCTGGCGCCCGGTCCCCGGCGGATGCGGTTCACGCTCTGGCCGCATCCGCTCTTTTGACGCCATGAAATGTTACCTGTTCCTGCTGCTGTTCTGCGCCGGCTGTTCAACCATCGAGCACCCCTATATCAAGGAGACGACCAACAATCCTGATGGAACGTGGACAGTGCGCGAGATGAGCGCGGACCGGATCGTCAATGGCAAGGCCAGCGGGATCAACATGCTGGCGAAGTAGGATTAGGCGTCGAAGTGAAATCCGGCGCCATCCGCTTCAATAAGCCCATCAATCTTTCTTTGGCCTCGAAAAACCCCGGCTCGAATGGCCTGTTAAGGATCATCTCGAACTCGTTCATTGCCTCAATGAAATCTCTGCGCTTGTCCTCATAAAGTTCGCGCATGATCATTTCGCGGAGATGTTCCTTTGCATATTCCTTTTGCCCTACTGGAACATCGTCAGCAACTGATAGTTGAGCGTGGACTTCAAGGGTCGCGGTAATATTGGTCATATAACGCCGCCCGTCGCGCTCCTCACGGAATATTAGGGCGAATGGTTCTTTCATTTCTTGATTGCCTCCTTCAGCGCGATCCTCGCCAGTCCGCGCGGCTCATTGCGCCCCTGCTCCCAGTTTGCGAGCGTTTTAGTTGGGATCCCGAGCTTCTCGGCGAATTCTGATTGCGACAGCTTATGCCTCCGACGAGTTGCGTTGTTCATGGCCCGGGTCCGTTCACCACTTCAAAGTGCAGATTCGTAATGATTACGCCCGTTCTGTTCTCAACCGATATAATGCGACCGGAGCTATCGAGTTGAATCATGATGCGATGTTGGTCGCGCAAATCCCTCCTGATTTCTCCAACGATCCAGATGATCGTGAAGACGGCGATTGACGCAGCCAGGAAATATCTCGCTTTGTCACTCATCGCCGCGCGCCCTCAAGTTCCTTCTCCGTCAGAAGCGATGGTTTCGAGATCGGCGCAGTGAAAGTCACCATCTTACCCTTACCCACCGTCGTCTCGATCGACTCCAACAGAATCTCCTGGCGACGCACGCTCAAGAAAATCAGGAACGTCAAACCGACGCACGCAAGGAACATCAACGCGAGCACAACGAGAAAGAGAATTTCCATAGTCCGAGCCAATACGCCCGCGGCTGGGCGTTGGCAATTACAAAAAGGCGGGGGAATCGGATCGGGCCTCAGATCGTTGTAGCCCATTTAGGCTATGCCTTCCGTATCACTACGGACTAGACGAACTCGGCAATATAACCGACAACCTTCCTCGTTGAAAGTCCGAGTAACAATTCATCTTCCGAAGCGGCTTCTGAATGTGGCGCGCCGCCGTGCTGCAATAATGGAGAAGCAGTCGCGGATGCCGATTAGCCTGGGAGATTACATTGCGATCCTGATCTCGGCCCAGGAATGCGAAGACAAAATGATGGAGACTGCGGCGTGACCCTTAACCAAGCCATCTCCCAACTGCGCGAACTCGGCACCATAGCCAAAGCCCGGGCTGAGTATCACCGCATCTCAAACCCCGTGGTCTTCGCGCACATGACTGGGCGCTCCGAGGCGTTTCTTCGCGCCGCCGACATTCTTACCGCTTTTGCGATGGCCGATCTTCCAAACGAAATGCGGCGAGAGGTCATTGCGGCGACAACAAGCGAAGGGAAACGATCATGAGCGAATCAATGAATCGTCGCGCGTTCTTCGGCGGCCTATTCGCCATCCTGCCAGCCGCCACTTGCTATAGGCGCATCTGGAAGGAAATCGCGAAGACGGAGATGCGGCACGAATGCCTCATCAAGATCGGCTTTTCCGTGAACGAAAGCGAGCAGATTTGGAAGTATATCCAATATATCGAGCGCGAGGCGGGTAGCCTAATCGCTATTCCGTTCGATCTTTTTTCCTACACCAAAACGGAGGCCACCGTATGATCTTCCCGCTTATCCTGACCATCGTGTTCCTGTCCTGCCAAACGATCCTCGTTCTCCTGGAGCTTGCGCCGCCGCGTACTCCCCCCTTGCCTCGCGTTCCCCACAACTGGCGCGATGTTTCAAAGCGCGGCGGCGTTTCCTTTCGGGCTCGCGTTGGCGGGAGGCCGGGATCGCCGGTTCGGGTTCTGACGTTTTTGCCATGGGGGGAAATGTGAGCGAGTCGAAGCCTCCAAAATGGATCGAGTTACCGCTGCCGGTTGATTACGCCAAGCTGCGGGATGCTTATATGGCGGCTGGTTGGAAGTGGGGCATTATGGAGTCTCGCGCCTTTCCATCCATGGATGGAATCCGCGGGCTGGTAGAGGATCTGCTATCTGGACGACACATGGGCAGCGGAGGGCTTCGACGCAATCATGGCGGACCGCTTGAAGCCGATCGACGTATCGCCGTTCCGTATCTGTCCGCAATCCGCCAAACACCCGCCAACACATGACTACCCCAACCCAACCCTGTCCCGCCTGCGATGGTCATGGCGGGACGCACGTCACCTGCTGGCTCTGCAACGGCAACGGATGCACCGATTGCAGGAGTAGCGGTCAAGTGGCGCGAACGTGCGAGGCCTGCAAAGGGACAGGGGAGGTTCCAATTTGTCTGCATGGTTTGGACTCCGGCGCGTCGGATGGTGGCGACGGGCAACGCCGATGCCTCTGCGGCTCGTCAGCCCGAAGTAGCGGTAGCGGGCAAGCCACCCATGCAGACATTTCTTTCCCAATTTCCGAAACTCTTAATTGCCCGCCTGAAGGGCAAATAATCAGGGCGCCGCACGATCTTGCAGCCGACCACTGTCGGACAACGTCGGCGGTGCCCCCGGTTTTCAACAAAAACGAGAAGGCCGCACGGGACCACGCTTGCACAGTAGCCACCGAATTCATTGGTCTGGGTTCGGGCAGTCCGGCGCCAGTGCAAGTGCCGATGCGGCCATTCGCTTTCGCGGATAGGAAAAACTCGGACAGTCTTCCGTTGACGGGTTGCGTAAACGAGATCGCCGGGAGCCCCATCCGCGTTCTACTCACGGATGAGTTAGCGCGCCAGCTCGCGCAGAAGCCGCACCATTTTCAAGCGATGGTTGCCGCTTTTCCGAATGGAGTATACGCGCGCGAGTTGGCCGTTTCGTTGGCGCGCAAGATGGAGGCGTATTTATGACCTACGATTCCTTCATCCAGACCAAGCTGGCCGCGGTTCCCCCATCGGGGTTCGAGCCGTATGAACTGTGTCGGCATCTTTGGGATTGGCAACGCCTAATCGTGGCATGGGCATGTCGCCGCGGTCATGCGGCACTGTTCGAGGAATGCGGACTTGGCAAGACGATTCAACAGTTGGAATGGGCCAGGCAGGTTCATTTCCATACCGATGCATCGGTTCTGATTGTTTGCCCATTGGCCGTTGCTCACCAGACTCAGGCCGAAGGGAAGCAATTCGGATTCAAGGTGAACGTCGTGCGCGAGAAAGCCGATGTCCGAAGCGGCATCAACATCGTGAATTACGACCGGCTTGAACGGTTGGATGCTTCGGAATTCTCCGGCGTGGTCCTGGATGAGTCCAGCATCCTCAAAGCACTGAGGGGCACCACTCGCCAAATGCTGACGGAGATGTTTCGACTCACACGGTATCGTCTCTGTTGCACTGCTACTCCGGCTCCTAACGATTTTACCGAATTGGGGCAGCATGCGGATTTTCTGGGGATCTGTTCGCCGGGTGAAATGCTTGCCAGTTATTTCATCAATGATGCCAGCGATACGGGGACATGGCGACTCAAAGGCCACGCCGAGGAAGCATTCTGGCAATGGGTTTCGACATGGGCTGCATGCGTTTCGACGCCATCCGATCTCGGCTATTCCGATGACGGATTCATTCTGCCGGCGGTCAATCAGCAAATCATCGAGGTTGCTGCCGACCACCGCGCCGACGCCGCATCTGGAGAACTACTGCGCAATCCCAACGTGAGCGCAACTGCCATGTTTGGCGAGCGCCGCCGTTCGATGATCGATCGGGTTAAAGCCGCCGCCGACATCGTAAATGCATCAGCCGAGGCCTTCATTGTCTGGTGCGAAACCAATGACGAATCAGCCGAACTGCGCAAAGCGATTCCTGATTGTGTAGAGGTCGTCGGATCTGATGCCCCGGAGGACAAGGAAGACAAGCTGGTCGCGTTCTCGTCGGGCGCAGCTCGCGTCATCGTCACCAAGCCACGGATCGCTGGATTCGGACTAAATTGGCAGCATTGCCATAACGAGATTTACGTTGGCCTCACCCACAGCTACGAGCGGTTTTACCAAGCCTGTAAACGCATCCACCGCTTCGGCCAAAAGCGGCAGGTGAACCGTTGGGTCATCAAGACTGATTTGGATGATGGAATCATGCGGACCATCGCCCGCAAGTCAGCGCAGCACGACACCATCCGCACGTTGGTTAAATTCACGGCGCAAAATCTCATGGAAGCAATAGTGGAAACACCGATGAATACCGAACTTGAGCGAGCAACCGGGGAGGGATGGGAATTGTGGAACGGCGACTGCGTGCGCGTGGCCGAACGCATGGCCAATGAGAGCGTGGACTTCTCGATCTTTAGCCCACCATTTGCGGACCTGTTCACCTACTCCAATGATATCCAGGACATGGGCAATTGTCGCGGGCTAGATGACTTCATGAAGCAGTTTCGCTTTCTGGTCGAGCAGTTGATTCGGGTTACAGTGCCCGGCCGAGAATGCGCGGTCCATTGCTGCGATTTGCTGGCCACGAAATGGAAGGATGGCGATATCGAGTTCAAAGATTTCTCCGGGGCCATCGCGACGCTATTCCGATCCATGGGATGGAAATTGCATTCAAGGATCACGATTTGGAAAGACCCCGTG
>Ga0247681_1000013_pt1 | contig 42720 bp, 66 predicted proteins | sample CNK22_metaG_FD_182798 | JGI IMG/M metagenome (GOLD analysis project Ga0247681, IMG submission 182798) | Soil microbial communities from Purdue University Martell Research Forest, Indiana, United States - CNK22 | ecosystem: Environmental > Terrestrial > Soil > Temperate forest > Bulk soil... | reverse complement strand
CGGGCGCGGCGTATCTCGCCATGCTGCGGCGCAAGGCCAAAGCCGCCTGATACGCAGCCCTGCATCAGATACGTACCGTCATACGTACTTACGTATATCCGTAATTTCGGCCCTCAACTTACGGATTCATCTTCGGATACCCGTCTTCGTCGCTAGCGCTCCGACCCGACGCGCGGCGACTGGACTAAGATCGGCGGCACCGGGCTCACCATCAGCGCCCGCTCGGCGAGCTTGCGGTACTGGTCAGCAATCGCCTTCTGAGCGCTCAACTCAGCGTCCTCTTCGTAGATTGTCTGGAGCAGTTTAGCGGCTACCGCCGTGGCGATGTCGTAGGCTTCGCGGTCGGCATTGTCGGGATCAATCCGACCGTGCTTGTCCAACTCATGGGCGACGATGCTTGCGGCGATGCTGTGGAAGCGGGCGTCTCGGCGGTAGGACTCAACGGAACGGCGGTCCCGGGCGATCATCTGGTCAGTGGCGTTCACGTGCTTCTCTCTGTTGAAGGAGAGGCGAGGGCGCTGTTAGCGGGCCACCCTCGCAACCGCCGCGTCGGTCCCTTTCGGGCTCTGAGATTCTACCCCAACCCCTCCAGATCGCAAGGCCCCTCGGGTCGGCCTCTATGCCGAAGACGGGCTGCGTAAGACGACCCCTGAGTCTTCCCGCTCGGTAAGTTTCGGGCCGGAATGTCGCGTCAGACTGAGCAATCTTCCCGCTCGGTAAACCGCTCCCTCATATCGCGAGGCCCCATGCACTGGCTCAACACGCTCCAGGGCGCCCTTCGCTGCGCCATTACCAAATGGTGGCGTCCGTTCACCTGCCTCGGGTTCGTCGCGACGATCTGGGTTCATGGCGTCGTGCTTCCGTTGATGAACCGGAAGTCGCCCGATCTGGTCGGCCTGGCCGCACTCGTCACCGCCACCGTTGCGGCATTCGCGGTGAGGGAATGGGGCAAGGCCCAAGGCGTTGCGGAATGAACGCCTTCCTCCAGTTCATCGCCAGCCTGTTCAAGGCGTTCAGCAAGACGCCGGCAGTCCCGGAACCTGCCCCGGCTCCCGCATCCTCGGCGGGCCTGATGAAGCCCTCGGGGTTCTTCACCGCATTGCGCGTGGGGAAGCTCCTGGGGCCGGTCCTGACGCAATCCGAAGTGGACGGCTGCGCGGCCATCACCCAGGCCTGCAAGGGCCTTCCGCTAAGCTGGGCGGCGTATGGGCTGGCGACCGCCTACCACGAGACGGCGCACACCATGCAGCCGATCAAGGAGATGGGCGGCGAGGCGTACTACACCCGCATGTATGGGATCGAGGGCAACCGGCCTGACGTGGCTGGGCGGCTCGGAAACCTCGAACCGGGCGACGGGGCCAAGTACGCGGGCAGGGGGTATGTCCAGCTTACGGGTCGGAGGAACTACGGCAAGGCCGCCAAGCTTCTCGACGTGGATCTGATCGGCAACCCTGACCTCGCCATGCGTCCTGACATCGCCGCCAAGGTGATGAAAGACGGCATGACCGAAGCTTGGTTCACGGGGAAAAGCTTCAACAGCTACCTACCGTCTGTCGCGACGCGGGCTCAGTTTGTAGAGGCTCGACGCATCATAAACGGGACCGACAAGGCCGAACTGATCGCTGACTACGCCGTGCAGTTTCAGGACGCGCTCAAGGCCGGGGCGTGGCGGTAAGCAACGCCTCCATCCGGTCGATTGCCTCGTGCGTCCGGACGTTGGCCGCGTTGGCGGCTCTCAGCGCTCGCTCAGCATCCGCAGCGGCGATCACGGACAGGATAAGCACGAAACCAATCGCGCCAATCCCGACGCTTGCGATGATGCGGTCCCACGTTCTTTCCATCTGAAAACACTACACGAATCCGACGCAAAGGCCAAGCCGATGATCACTCACCTTCTCGCGTTTGCCGTTGGGTTTGTCGCTGGTCCGCAGTTGTGGTCCCGGTTTCGCCGCTGGGTCTTCGGGGGTGATGAGTGAGCGCATGTCATCCCTTCACCCACCTTCTGACCGGCATCCTCCTCGGATCTATTCTGACCCTTGGGCTCGGAGGGGTGTTGCTAGGGCTGCTATGGGCTTGGATTCAGTCGGAGTTCAAGAGGGCTTTACGGGGGGTGATTTGAGCCCTGAGGAACGCGCGCGACTTGCGGCTGTCGTGCTGGCTGGCGGGGTGCGTTTGGGCCAACTCGTTCGACCTCTGTACGCTGCGACCGAGGCCCGACCGGAATACTCCGGCCCGTTTTTGCCTCGGTCCTATCAGCGATCAACCTGACAGCCCTTGCGGGTTTTAAGTGTCGTGCGCGCCCAACCTTGGCCTGCCTAGTCGCGAACAGGCCCAGGGGCCGTTTCGGCAGAGGCGGGAAACGCGACCCCGACCCCCGAACAATATCAGAACACGCTTGAATCTCAAGGGGAAAATGGTATGGTGATCGTGCGGGACCGTCGATACCCACCGGCCCGAACCGGCGCTCTTCGGGGAGCGCGGCGGTCCCGCTTCATTGGCCTCCGCAGGCCGAATACGCTGGCTAGTCCAGCCGTGCCGCTAAGTTCGGCTAGGGCTGCGGGGGACCAAACTTGCTAGGTCTCCTCGCCAACTGGCGCCTGATCCTCGCCGGATCGCTGATCGCCGCCGCCCTAGCTGGCTGGGCCTACGTCTCACACCTTCGCCACGCGCTGGCCCTGGAAAAAACCCAGGCCCAATCCGCCACCCGTCAAGCCTCTACCGATAGAGCTACAGCCGGGGCGGCAGATCGTTACGCCGGCAAGCTTCCTCAATTCCACGAAAGGGCGAACCGCGATGTCGCCAACGTCCAGAGCGCCCCTAGCGCATCGGCTCCGCTTGATCCTGACTTCCGCAGCCGTCTTTGCGACAGCGGGCTGTGCGACCCTTCCGGCAAGCCCGACCATCACAGTTCCATCAGTGTTCCGGGAAGCCTGCCGGGAACCGACCAGTAAGCTCCAAACCCTCGGGGATCTAGGCGCTCTAGCCGTCCGACAACGTGAAGCCATCGAGGACTGTAACGCCCGTCGTCAGGGGCTCGTAGAGATCATCGACGGAGCTAACCCTAAGAAGCGGAGCCTTTGGCCGTTCCATTAGCGTCCATCACTTCGTAAGGCTGAGTGAGCGCGTATAGGAACCCATCGACCCTTCCAAGAAGGTGCTCTGGCGTCTTAGTGTCGCCGAAGACCCTATCGCTGACCGCGAGATGAGCCGCCATCTCCTGGCGGATCACCGCGATAGCAGCACATAGGGCGGGGCGGATATCGTCGGGGGTCTGCGCCCACGTGCTCCCATCGGCGCGAACTGCCTCAAACGCCTTAATCGCAGCGGTTTGGACTTCGTAAGCCCCGAGGGCGCGCGTTCGGGTGGTCGTTTCGCTCATCCAGCTACACTACACCTTTCCGATGGGTCATCCCAGAGCTAGCCCGTCTTCGGCTTCGCTCGACCCGACAAACAGCGCAAGTGGAGCGCAAGTGACCATCTCAACTATCGGATTTGATGCAGATGATACGCTTTGGCACAACTAAGTCAACGCTGGTCTATCGCCTTGATTTCGCTTGCGTTCTGTAGAGACCAAAACCGCAACTGACCGCGCAAAACCCGTGAACATCGCAAGAACTCGCTATCACTTGCGCTTAACTTGCGCTTTCGGGGCCTTCCGCTGGGATTGCTCCATAGCTTCCATCACATCATCGGGCGCCAGATGCCCGTACCGCTCGGTCGTAGACGCCACCGTCTGACCTAGAGCCTTCCCCACTGTGTAGATCGGCACCCGCTGCTGCACCGCCCATGACGCCAGGGTGTGCCGCAGGACGTGCGGGCTGAAGTCCTCGATGCCCGCCTTCTCGGCGTTGGCGATGACGGCCTTCGCCACTCGGTCAATCCGCTCACCCGCCCACGAGATGACGTGACGGGAGCGGGAGTGCTTCTTGGCGTGCGCCAGCATCCGCCGCAGCTTCCGCGTCATGGGTGAGATCGTGCGCCGCTTCTTGGTCTGCGGTCGGCCGGGCTTGCGGAAGTCGATCAGGCCGGTGTGGAAGTGAACCCGGTCCCACGTCAGATCCAATATCGCCGTGGTCCTGGCGCCGGTGTAGAGCGCTATCCGGGTGAACAGCAGGACATGCTTCTGTCGCTTGCCTCGCATCGAGCGCAGGAGCCTGGCGGCCTCGTCTCGGGTCAGCCAACGCTCACGCGGCGGGGCGGGCGTCATCGTCATGATCGGCGGGCAGAGGGCCAGCCTCTTGTACTTAACGGCCCGCCTGAGCGCGGCTGACAGTACCGACAGGTCGCGGCGGATGGATTCATCGCCCGCCTTCAGCTCGCGCCGGTAGTCGCGATAGGCTTCCTGCATTTCGAGGGTGAGGCTTAGCGCCTGCGTGGAGCCGAAGAACGGCTTGAGGTAGCGGATGCCAAGGTCTGTGTTGTCGGGCCGCAGGGTGGCGGTCTTGGCGTAGCTTTCCCAGTACCAGTCGAGAACCTGCGGGATGGTGAGGTCGGTTGCGGGCTCTGCGTCGCCGGCTAGGCGGAACGCTGCAAGGAAAGCCTGAGCTTCATCCTCGCTTCGTGTCCGCGTCGTGACGCGGTGCGAACGTCCACCTTCGAACCATTGGACGTACCAGTTTGGCGAGGTTCCGATCTTGGTGAGGGTGAAGTGAGGCACTTGTTCAGATACTCGTCCAGATCGACCTTGCGGTACTTAACTAGACGCGCGCTCACGGGACAAGCCGCGATGGACCCCGCCGCCCTGAGGCGGTCCAGGGTGTCCAGCGACACGTCCAGATAGTCTGCGGCCTCGTAGCGCGAGAGAACGGGTTTCGCGCTCATCCAGCTTGGCTCGGCGTTGATGTTGAAAGCGGCACGCTTTCACGAAGTAAAACGCGTGATGAACCCTCACCAATAACCGGGGGCGCAGGGAGGGGCATCCAGTGGGTGGGAAACCATTTCACGACGCCGCCGTGCCACTTCTCTTCGGGACGGCTGTAGTGACGCCAGCCGTCGGCGGACCACCAGCCAATCGACGCTTCCGGCGTATAGGCGCTGTTGCAGATCAGCAGGACGTCAGAGCCATCCCTCGGAGCCGTTTCAATCGCTTGCCAGCTTCCCCCCTCAGGGTGGGGTGGGGGTGAGTTGGCGAGACGAACCTTGCGCGTCATTGCGATTTGCCTTCGTGCTTCAGTTTCGGCGAGTTGGCGGTAGAGCAACCGGCCCTCGGTTTCGTCTGGGTCGTCTCTGCGAAGGCCGGGGGTGTGGCGGTGCGAGGACGCCATTACGGCCCGCTCCCATGCGGTGGAACGGGGCGACCGGCTGACTTGGCGAGGGCGAGCGCGCGGTTATGTTCGTAGGCGCTCATGACATCTTGCGCCCGCTGAAGCAGCGTCGGGTTGTAGTCCTCGGGCTCGTCCTTAGCCGTTAGCGCGGCTTCGACTGCCGAGAGGATGTCTTCAAGACTCTCAATCTCGCCCAGCGCCGTCTCCAGCTCACCAATCCTGTCGATCAGGCGAAGGACGGTCGGAGGGTCGAAGGTGGCGATGTAGTTGATGTCGTCCCACGTCCGCGAGAGAGCTATGATGTGATTGCTATCGGCATCGGAATGTGCGCCCCACGGAAAGCCCTCCTTGCCGAAGTTGTCGATCTGCCATCCTTCGGGTTCACCAGCCTTCGTCGCTGCCCGCGCCACTTCCTCCAGCTTGGCGAGGTCCAACCCCCCAGAAGGCTCAAGCGCTTCTTGCGATACGATCCACGCCGTAGGGCGCAATCCCGCAGCCTCGGCGCGGCGGATGTAGCAGTTCGGGCAGAGCATCCCGCCGGGATCACCCTTCGCGTCCGGGCCGCCGATGACGAAATTCCAATCGGGGCTTGGCGCGAACCACACGGGGTTGTGGCCGGCGCAGTCCTGGCACGGGATTCCGCCCGCCCCAGAAGGCTCAGCGCTCATGATTGCACCGCCTTGGCGAGTGCCGCTTTGCCAGCGGCGCGGCAATAGACGGTGTTGCGGGCGTGGTCGATGAAGTAAGCGTCGGGCGCCATCACAGCGACGGGGATTACGAAGCGCGGAGGATTGCGCCGCTTCCACGCGCGGCGGGTGCCTCGGCGGCCCTCGGCCTTCGTTGGCGGCCGACCGGGCTTTGTCCAGTGCGGGGGCTTGGGCTCAGCAACCACGATCACGCGCAGGCCGCCGTATGTGCCGAAGGGTTCGTGAAGGCCCATCAGTCTCGCCCCTCCAGCTTGACGCCGGACGCATGGGAAGATTCCCGGGAAACCATAAAATCTTCTCTCCCAGAAGGCTCAGCGCTGATGTGGGGTTGGTCGGTAGGGGTGGTCATTTAGTGGTCCTCCCGGGACTGAGGCACAGGTTCAGCGCACATCGCGCGGAGAGCGGAGCGGCTCATCGTGCTTTCTCGGAAAAGGTGAAGCACCAGAACGGCACGGGCGGAGCGGGCGCGTTCAGCGTGCCGGAAGCGACGAAGGCCGGCCATGTCACGGTGTAGTAGGCGACGCCGCGCCAGTTCATGGCGGGGATGTGCGCGGCCATTGCGCTACCCAGGAACAGCCCGAGTCCGAGGTACATCGTGGTGGCTGTGATCAGCACCGCTCGGATGGTTGAGCCGCTCATGCGGCTTTCCTCGCTGCTAGGATGGCGCGTCCGATGGCTTCGGGGATTTGCGGGACTACTGAGTTGCCGCAGGCGCCGACGGCGGGGCTGTCCAGTCCACGGAGTACCCCATCAGCCATTCGGCGAGGCGTTCCGTCAGGGGCTTCCCAAAGGTGAGCAGCACCAGGCGACTCAAGCCAATTGACCAGGTCCCCCCATGAGCTACGCGCCGCATCCGGCCACTGCGCGACGTCGTAAACGACATATTCGGCGAGAGGATAGCCGCCTGGCCGGTTCCATCGGCTTTCAGAACGGTGGGCAATAATCCAGACCCGGTCGCGTTCGTGAGGGGCGCCAACGTAGGAAGCCGGTACGCTGTGCCACTCCGCATCATACCCGAGCGCGGCCAGGTCTCCGAGAAGTCGGCCAAACCAAGCTCCCCGGTCTCCAGCAAGGAGATTTGAGACGTTTTCCACGATGAGGATTTCGGGTCGAAGCTCGCCAGCCAGTCGGGCGATTTCTCCCCACAGACCTGAGCGTGACGCCGTGATCCCGCCTCGCGTCCCCGCTTCGCTGAGGTCTTGGCAGGGGAAGCCCCCGGTGATGACGTCAACGCCAATTCCATCTGCGGCGAGGCGGTCAGCCGTGAGGCTGCGAACGTCGTCATAGATCGGCACTCCGGGGAAGTTCTTCGCCAACACCAAGCGGGCGGAAGGGTCGATTTCGCAGAGGGCGACGGTCTTGAACCCGCCCGTTCGTTCCAAGCCGAGGCTGAAGCCGCCGATGCCGGCGAACAGATCCAGGGTCCGCAGCTTCACGACTGCACCGCCTTAGCGTTCAGCGCACCGGCGATGGCCACGTGCGCGTCACCGGCCGCCTTCTTGGTCTCGAACCCGATGCACAGCCGGTAGCCCGACAGATGAGCGCCGCTGTGCATGTAGCAGGCCGCCGATAGCGCCTTTTCCAACGGAGTGAGACTGTCGGGCGAGGACGGGATATGGGGCCCGTCTCCGCGCACGGCTGGCTCTGGGATCCCGTCTATCCCCCCTCCCTTAGAGAGAAGGTCCTTTTCATCACGCGTAACCATTCGTGGCGCATAGGGGGCGCCATCATCAACATCTCGGCTAACCGGCATTGGCGGGCCTCTTTGAAAATCCGCGTGATTGGATGCGCTGACCCTTCGGCCACTGGCCCAGGTGTTTCAGCCGGGTGCGCTGCGTCTTGGACTTGAGCGCCACGTCATCGGCGGTCTTCTCCCGATGCCGATCGCGTAGGGCGGGGGCCAGGTTGCTTTCCCTGTTTTCGCCGCCGTTGATGAGGGCGATTACGTGGTCACAGTCCCAGGCTTCCCCGCCGAGGATCTTCCGCTTGGCGATGTGGCAGACGCCGCCGTGAGCCTCGAACACGCGCAGACGGACGCGGGGCGGGATGGGCGTATCCGGGGTCGCCCCGATCCACTCAGGAACAGACCTAGACATGAGCAGCAGTCGCGGGGTGGCTGTTAACCTGCCTCACGGCCCCCGCGTCCCTGGCTGCCAATTGCTTGACGGGAACACCGATCATTCCGGCGAGGACTTCCAACACGGCGTCCTTGCTCTCCTGAAAGACCTTGCGCCCCATCGCTCGGACGTTCTGTGATTTGGCCGTGTAGACGCGCACCACGGCCTGAGAGACGGCCACGATGGCGTAGTCGTCCATCGGCTTGCAGAAGGCGGCTACGCGAAGCGCCTCGGCCCGGCTGGAGCACGCTAGGGTGCGCTCGTCCCGGTAGCCGGCGCGGATCAGTGCGGCCTTGCGAAGGTGGTCGGCGCTGGCGAAGTGTTCCGCCATATCCTCGGGCAGGTTCAGCCAGGCGTCGTACACGGCGGCGAAGTAGTGCCTGTGCGAGATCATCGAGCGCGCCGGGTCCGACACGTCCATCGTGTAGACCTCACCCACGACGTACTCCTTGTCCGCCAGGGCCGCGAAGCCCTTCGTCGGGCGCATCACCTCGCCGTCCCAGGTCATGGGCAACGGGCGGGTCACGAACGGTCACCTTGGCGCCGGGCCACAGGCGCAGGCACGCTCGGGCGAAAGTTGCGGGCGTCGTCTATGTCCCAGGTGTCTCGGGTCATTTGCCGCCAAGCTCCCGCTTGCGACGCTCGATCAGCTCGCCGAAGAAATCCTTGGTCACCTTCGGAAGGTCAGGGCTGGTCAGGCGCGCGGCGTTGTCGGCCTGGAGCCTGCCCACGGCGCGTGCGTCCTTGGCGCTCTCCAGGGCTTCCTTGAAGGTGCTGGCCCACCCCACGATGCTGTCGGCGGCTCGGGCCTTGGCGTCGTCCACCTCGGCGCGGCTGGCCCCGCCCTCGGGCTTGTGCTCGACGGCCTCTTCGGCTTCCTTGGCGTCCTCGCGGTCGGTGATCAGGAAGCGCTTCTTCAGCATCTCCTTGACGCAGTTCGTGCCGGCCTTGGCGAACGCCTTGTCACCGTTGTCGGTCCCGGCCCCGCCCCAGCGGATGACGCGCTGTTCGTTGCCGTCGTCGGTGCGCTCAAAGGTGAAGTCCACCAGCACGTCACAGCGGTTGCCGGTGTAGGTCCGCTCCACGAGGTTCGGCGTCATGTCTACGCCGTGCCGCAGGAACAGCGGGCGCACCTCGGACAGGACCGCCTCAAAGGTGTGGCCCTTGATCTTGAAGTTGCCCATCTGGATGTCGTCTTTGCCGATGTCGGCGCACTCGTCGCGGATCGCGGCCAGGCGCTGCTTCAGGCTTTGCGGCGCCGGGGGATCTTCGACGGCAACAGCGGGCTCAGGGCTTTTAGCCACTCCCACTCGCTCAAGGGTATCGGTCGCCGGGCTAACCATGTCCATCGCCTCCAAGGGTTGATGCGAACGCCGTCGATCTCGCCGCAGAGGCGTTCGTCAGACAGGAGTTCGCCGGTTTCGGGGTCGATCTCGCCGTCTTCCCACCAGATGCGGGCTGGTACGAATGGACCCTTGGCCCACTCGCCGTAGCGAAACTTGCGGATCGCGAAGAACCCGGCTTGCGGGTCTTGCTCGTTGGTAGGCGGTGACAGGCCATCAACGGCTTGCTCCCACCAGGCCCATCTCTGTTCGGGCGACGACGGCTGACGCATCAAGCATGTCCTCCATGCATCGAGGGCAGATCACCATCCCGGCCGCGTCGCTCCAGTCGTCGGGCTGGCAGCGAGCGCCGCAGAGGTCGCAGTGGGGATCGTTGCGGACGGCGGCCGGCGCGGGGCGCTCCGAGATCATCACGCCACCCTCAGCTGTGTTGCGGGCCGGTAAATCCGGCGACGGATGGGCTCGACGTACTCGACCGAAAACACCTGAACTCCAGGGAACTCGTGCTGGATGTCGTTGGCGTAGCGGTTGGCGGCTCTGCGCTCGTCAAAGATACGGATGAGAGCGCCGCGAGCGGTCGTGACCTCAAATTCCACGCGGCTCATTTGTCCCTCCCGGAGTTGCCGTGCGGCGCGGAGGGAGAGCCGCTGCTTGCGGGCTTCTTCGCTCTACGGGTGGACTCCCAATCGACCTCTCCGGTAGCCAGGAGGTGATCTAGGACCCGGACGGCGTGGTCCGGCCCGGCAAGCCAGAGCTTGCTTCCCGGCTCCGCGCTCCCGAGCCAGAACAACTCGTGGGCCTGCCCTTGCGTGATGCCGAACATTTCAGTGGCAACCGACGTTGTGCCGTAGTCCCGGTCATTGCCGGTCCCCAGCACCTCGCAGGCCCACCCCGCAATGCAGGCGACGGTGCCGCACTCGTTCTTGGTGCCGAGTTCGCGCATGTCGAATTGCGCCGGGGGCAGCGCGGCGATCACGTCGCGCACCTTCTGGATATTCTCGCGGTTCATCCTGCGGCTCCCAGCCAGAAGATTAAGACCCAGACGCAAGCCCCGATGACGATCAGGCTCGGGATGTTGCGGAGGGTGGTTCGGAAGTTGTCGATCCCCGAGGAACGCGGCGGGTGGGTTGGGGCGGTCATATGGCCTCCCGGGATTTGAGGCTGGCGTTCAGCGGGTCAGCGGTCTCTAGCTTGGCGAGTTCGGCGGTGACCCAACGGTCCTTGCGGGCGTCGATTTCGCTCTCAACCACGTCCCACATGAAGTCGATGACGGCCTGTTCGTCGCAGCGGAGTGCCCAGCCGAGGAACACTTGAGCCCAGAGACCGCGCCATGCCGCGCGCAGCCGGCGCCACGAACGCCGCGTCTCGGGCCAGTTGTCGCCAAGGTCGGGGGCAGCGCCACTTTGCGCGCCGCTGGGCTGGCTCTGGGAGGCCATCTATTTGCCCTCCATTCGCGCGGCCATCTTCGCGGCTGTCGTCAAAGCTTGAGCCAACTGAAGGATCGCATCAGCTCCGACCACTTCACCGTCAGCGAGGTTCAGAACGACCTTCGGGAACATGCCCCGACCGTCGAAGTGGACTTCAAACCCACCTTCCTCGCCCAACTCGAACTCAGCTTCCTCAAACCCCGCACAGATCGCGTCGTCATGGTTGAGGGTCGAGAACAGAGTCCTGAAGTTCTGAGGCTCCCGCATTGCTGGGCGAGAAGGACCGGCGAGCACCTCCATAAGCGGAGAGAGGGTGCGGAGGCTGGCGGTGTTGGCGGGGGTCACTTCGCCACCTCGACCGCACGAGCCGCAATCACCCGTTCAAGCAGGTAGATCGCTTCATCGACCTCGGTTTGCAGCCGCATCTCCGCGTTCGGGATGAAGCCGTCCTGGTCGCAATCGGCGTCGGCGCGCTGGCCGAGATATTCCGAGACCTCCTCCAGCGTGACGAGCGCGGCCTTGACCGGATCGGCGCTGCGGGAGGGGTGGATGAAGTCGGGGGCGGGCATGTCGTGTGCTCCAGTTGGTAAGGAGCAGCGTGCATTACCGCACAAGCAGCGTCAAGCTAAAAACGTGCAGAAACGCACACTTTCATATGCGCCTCTAATGACGCGGGTCTGTCAGTCTCGGCGATTCGCGTTATCGGCGGCGAGGACGGTAGGAGCCCACCACCAGGCCGATGATCTGGACGATGGTGTCGTCGTGGCCGTTGTCGAGCGCTAGCGGCTCATTCCAATGCTCTATGGTGGAGTCGCCGACCAGCGCCGGCTTTCCGTTCTGGAGCACGACCCGCTTGCAGGTTCGCTCGACCCGCCCGTCCTGGCCGGATCGCCGCTCCACGATCACGTCATCCCCAGGATGCGGAAAGTAACCAAGAGCTGGGCCGTCGATCACGTGTAGGTAATCGCCGTCCGCATAGGTCCGGTTCATGGAGGGGCCGCGCACGATCTCGGCCCACTGAGGGAGGCCCGAATAGTTCGGATCTTCCACCATCCGAGCCTCGCCCAGAGGCTCGTCTGCTACTTCTACTGATTGCCACATGCCCGCCGCCACTACCCCACGCACGCTCAAAATACGAAGGCGCGCGACATCAGGTGACCGAGGTGTGTCGTTTGTCAATTCAACGGGAAGTTGAATCCTCGTTACTGCGGCGATTCTCTGGAGCGTCGCGAACTTGGGAACGTACTTGTAATCGGGGTTCGCGAGGGGGCGGGTGAGGGTGGTGTGCGACACGCCGACGCGCTGGGCTATCTCGTTCAGACTTAGACCGCTCTCGTCACGGACGCGCTTCAGGTAGGCAATTGCCGCAGCGCGGTATTCGTCCATTTGCTTCCGCCGGGCCGGTCCATTTCGGTGGCGTGCATATAGACGCACGATATCAAGTTCGTCGCCGTGCATTAGGACACTTGCCAGTCGTGCATTAACGCACCTATACTGCCGTCATGGCATTTGCAGACGAACTCGCTGCGTTGAAGCGTGATCTCAAGGAAGCGCGTATCCCGGTCGCTGCCGTCCTGGCTGTCGCTGGCGTAAATCGCACGACCTGGACGCGCTGGGACGGCCAGCACAGCCCCCGGATAGATCGCTGGGCGAGCGTCCAAGCTGCTGCGGCGCAGTTGCTTGCCGAGCGCTCAAAGGCTGCGGCCTAATGGCGGACACGGTCTACTTCGCCCGCGATCTGGCAACCGGCCACATCAAGATCGGCTACACGGGCCAGCACATCAACCGGCGCATCCAATTGCTGCGCCACAAGCATCCTCAAGTCGTCCTTCTTGCGACTGTCGCCGGCGACCGCAGGCTGGAGGACGCGCTCCACGCCGCGCTCATGGGCTCCCACGTCACCGGGGAATGGTTCCGGCCAGACGATGCCGTCCTCGCCATCGTGGGCAGGGCGGCGCTGGGATTGTTCGACCCTGCTGAGTTTCCCCCCTGCCTTAGCCCGCTACGCAGCGCCACCGCGAACAGGGTGTGGGCGGCTCGGCGCGCGACACCAGAGGACGCAGCCTGATGCTCACCGCCTACGCCATCACCGCCGGTGTCATGCTTACCGTCTGGCTGATCGGTCAGGGGTTCTACTGGGCCTGTGATTGGATTTGCGGGAGGGCTCAGAGGACGCAGGTTGTTCGTCGTCGGGTTGAGCGTCGGTTGGGACTCATCCCGGAGCCATCCCAGTTCGCGGCCAAGAACCGCGATCACGGCGCGCTGATCTTCGGTGGAGAGGGCGCGTAGATGGGCGCCGAGATTGAACCCGGAATGTGGGTGGAGCGCTGTGACCATCTCGGGCTTGATCCCTTTGGCACGCTGCGCTGCGTCGTGGAGGTCGCTGAGCCCGGCCCTTGCCGCTGTGGGCACTACGGCCCCGGCCTGATCCTCCAAGGCGTTTGCTATCGAGGGGAAGCGTACCCGGGTAGTTGCGAGGCCCACTGGCGCCCGGTCTATCGGCCCAAGGCCGACTTCATCGAGTCCCTGAAGGCTCCCCCGATCCAAGCCCCGCCCGTTCGTATCTCCGAGGACGCCTGACATGGCGCCCTCAACCCAACACGCCGCTGACCCTAACGAGCCCTCGGTTTGTGTCGCGCGTGTGCCCCTGCTGGCCATCCTCCCCGGTCAGCGGGGGCAGTCCTTTACCGAAGTACCGCGCAGCCGCCCTGAACAGCGCCTGCGCCGTAGCGTCCTCCTTCGCCAGGAGCCCAGCCGCCAAGCAACGGCTCCCTGCGATCCATCCAGCTTCGTCCAGTCCGATCCTGATCTCCATCACCGTTCCTCCGACTTGCGAGGCCATTGATGGACGGGATGACCATGGAAATCCGGGACTACGTTGGGGAAAAGTTCCCCCTCTACCCATACGACAAGCGCACCCGCGACGCGCTGACGGCCTATTGCGCACGCCGCTGGCCGACCGCTCGCAGGACTTCGATCGCCAAGGAATGGGACCTGAGCGCCGATGAGGCTCGCTCGGTCGTGGACGGCAAAGCGTCCTGGCAGACCTGGGACAAGATCATCTTCCACAAGCGAGGCCGCTGGGCCGTGTTGTTCCCCGTCTTCGGGGCGCTGCTCGATCAGACTGCCGAGCAACACATCATCGAGCTTAGGCAGTCACATGAACGGAAAGCTGCGCGCCTCGCTGCGCTTACTGGCGATTTTTGGCCTGTACATCGTCCTGAGCCTAGCGATCCCCCTGGCGTGGGTGTTCGACAAGCTGAGCGGCGGATCACTAACGGTCGCTGAGAAGGCCAAAGCCAAGCTGGCTGAGCTGAGGGGGGCGAAGTGATGGCCTCCCGGAGCCAGCCCAGCGGCGCGCCCGAGAGCGCTGCCCCCGAGATCATCTTCGTTGATGGAAGCCCCGGCTTCGGCCCGTGCGCTGGTTGCGGACAACCCGAAGAGCTTCGCATGGGCTACTGCTTCGATTGCGCCATGGCGGGAGAAGAGCGGGCCGCACGGCGCTCTGTCCTGCAACACCTGCGCTGCGGGTTCGGGCGGATTCTTCTGGGCAATTTCAGCTTCGCCACGCGCATGGACTTCGTGTGGGCGTGGGAGCGGCTGACCAAGACCGGGGACTACGCCCCCGGTGGCGAGTTCGACAGTCAGTATTTCAACCCACGCCAGCCGGTGGACGTGCTGATCCAGGACGCCGCTGAACGCCAGCCAAGTCCCCGGGAGGAATCATGAACGTCCGCGCAGGATTCGAACGTCTTTACGAGACCCTAGTAGGTTCCTCCCAGAGCCATCCTTGCGCCGACGCCCAAGAGCGCAGGCACGAAGCTCTGAGGGCCGTGGAAGACGCCGCCCAACGGGGTGACGACAGAGACTATGGCCGCGCCCTCATGGAGCTACGCCAAGCCACGTCAGATGCGCTCGCCGCTTCTCTCCGCGAGCAACACCCAACACAAGCCGGAGGTTCCCGATGAGCAGCTACATCGACAGCCCCTTCAACGAGTCCAACGTCTGCTGGCGGGACTTCACTTGGCAGCGCCTTGTCTGGTTCTACGGTTACGACCGCGCCCACCAGATCGACAAGGGCAACGACCCCGACACTCAAGCCGACCTTGCCCGCTGGTCCGCACTTGGACGGAGGGCGGCGGCATGAGCGAGGGGGACATCTGGACGCCGGCAGACATCGCCGAACTGACCCGCCGATGGGACGACGGCGAAAGCGCCGGGGTGATCGCTCAGACCTTCGGACGCTCTCGCTCCGCCATCTGCGGCCGCGTTCACCGCCTGCGCCTGGCCGGTCACGTCTTCCAGCGCAAACCCACGATGCAGCCGGTCATCAAGACGGACGGCCCCAAGATCCGTAGGTCCAAAGAGCGCACCGTCCGAATAGCGGCGCCCGCCTTCCGTGAGGCCCGGTTCCCGCGCCCGACACCCGTTGACACCTCGCACGCCAAGCCCTGGCTCGCGCGCACCTATGGCCAGTGCGCCGCGCCCGTAGGCGGGGAGGGTGCAGACACCCTGTCATGCTGCGCCCCGAGCGGGGAGCACACCTATTGCCGAGCCCATCGGGCCATTTTCCATGTGCGCCCGAGCGAGTCATCAGCCCAACTGCAAAAGCGCGGAGTGTGGCTTGCGGGGCGGGCGGCATGACGCTCTATCCACAGCCGGTGGATAAAACTGTGACTGGCGTCCAATGCGCCACTGACCAGACGGCTCAAATCACGCCAGAGATAATGGCATGAGCTTACCCCACGCCACCGAAGTTGTCGCCGCCGCGCTCGATAAGCTGCCCGTGCAGACGCATGGTAGTTTCCTGCGCGAAATCCTGGCCGTTACCGCCGCCGGTCTTGTGGTCATCGAGGACCCCGAGAAGGCCGCTGAGGCTTGCTACCGAACGGGCGACGCCGTTGTTGCGAGGCATGTATGAGCGTCGCAGAAATCCACCCCGCCAACCCGACGCCGCTCGCCAATGTTGACGCTGAACTTAGCGTGCTGGGTTGCCTGCTTTACGAAAACAGCCTCGCCCCCAAGCTGGCTGACCTTCACCCCGACCACTTCTATGACGCGATGCTTCAGGAGTGTTACCAGGCCGCGCTGGATCTGATCGAGCGGGGCGACAACGCCAACCCGGTCAGCGTGGTGGAAGCGATTGGCGGCGACCGCGTTATGCTGCGCCCGCTCTCCGAGGCCGTGGCCGATGCGTCCCCGATGGGCGCCCGCACCGACGCCGACATCATCATCAACGCCGCGCGCCTGCGCCATGCCGTGGGCATCGCCGATGAGGTCCGCAACAACGCAAGGGCAGGGGCCGACGCCTTCAAGCTGATTGCCGAGGCTGAGCGCCAGTTCTCCCGCATGGTGCAGGAAGCAGCGCCGGCAAGCGTCAACCTGATCGACGCCCGCTCATCCGCTCACGCCAGCCTAGACGAGATCGACAAGGAAGCCATCGAGGGCAGGGCCAAGGGCACCATGACCGGCCTGCGCTGCTTTGATCGCCGGATGCGTGGATTGCGCCCTGGGTGGCTGATTGTGGTCGCTGGGCGTCCGAGTATGGGCAAGACCGCCCTAGCCCGCGCTGCTGCCCTGGGAGCCGCCCAGCGCACCAGCGGTCAGGTGGTGTTCTTCGCGCTGGAGATGGCTCGCCGGGAGTTGGACGAGCGGACCCTTTCGCAACTGTCCCATCAGGACGGCGACGGCATCGCCTACAAGGACATGAACGGTGACACGCTCCAGGTTGCCGAGCGCGCCCGCCTGCGTGACCTCGCCCGCCAGGTCCCTACCAACCTGATCATTGACGACAGTCCCATCCTCTCCGTCGATTACGTCCGTCGCCGGGTGCTGGCGCTGAAGCAGCGTGCGCCGGTCGCGGCAGTGTTCATCGACTATCTCCAGATCATGGACCGGCCAGACGGCAAGGGCCGCAACGACGCTTCCATCATCGGGGAGATGACCAAGGGCCTGAAGCAGCTCGCCCGCGAGGCTCAGACCTGTGTCGTTCTGCTGAGCCAGATCAACCGCGGCGTTGAGAGCCGGGACGACAAGCGCCCGCAGCTTTCCGACCTACGAGAATCCGGCGCCATCGAACAGGACGCCAACGCGGTGCTGTTTCCCTATCGCGAGGTCTACTACCTCGACCGCGCCGAGCCCACCGAGGCCAGCAAGCGCGCAGCCTGGGAGCAGAAGTGCGGCGAGATGCACCGCCGCATGGACGTGATCGCCGCCAAGGTCCGTCAGGGCGCTGTCGGGACGGATCACCAGGTCTACTACGCCGAGTTCGACCACATCGAGGATGCGGTGGAGGAGCGCCGATGAGTGGGGTTGCGGCGCTGATTGCCGATATGGTCCGTCAGGGCGTTGATCCTGACCTGATCGGCCGGACGGCTGCGGCCTTCGCCGAGCGCGCGGCTGACGCTCAGGCTGACCGTCGCCGGGCCAAGGATCGTGAGCGCAAGGCCCTGAAGGCTGCGGAAATTCTGCGGAATTCCGCGGAATCTGCGGAAAGTGCGGAACAGCAAAGAAAGTCTCCCGAACCCTCTAAGAAAATATCCCCTATCCCCCCCCTAAAGGGGGGTACTTTCCCCACAGAATTGGTGGAGCCCCAGCCCGAAAAGCCAAAAGCTGAGCGAGCCAAGCCGCTGAGTGCCTGGGTTTCGGAGATCTGGGAAATAACCCCGAGGCCAGGCCGCGAGCGTTCGGGCCGGCCGTCGCTGGAAACCGCCCTCAAGGCCGCGATCCGCCGAGGTGCGGACCCCGCCACGGTCAAGGCCGGAACCGCTGGGTACTACGCCAGCCCCGACGCGACCAAGAACCAGGGCCAGTACGCCCAGGGCGTCCACACCGTGATCAGTTCCGGCCGCTGGGAGACGTTCGCCGACAGCGAGCCCGAGCCGCCTCCCGACGATGATCCGTGGCGCCGGCGGCTGCTGAACTGGCGAGCCAACCAGTACTGGAACTCCGAGTGGGGACCGAAGCCCGGCAAGCCCGGCTATCAGGGACCGCAGACCGAAAGCCTCGCCGCATGACCCGCAAAGCCAAAGCCCGCCGCGACCCCGAAGCCGAGCGCCTCGCCAAGTTGGCTAACGACCTGATCGCCGTGAATATCCCCGCAGACGCGGCTTACCTACCCCGACAGCAGGACATCGAGACAACTAGGCAGGGCGAGAAGCGGGACGGGCGAAAGGTCGAGACAGACCAGGCCCGCCGCCTTGACGCCTTCTCAGCGCTCAAGGAGGGGATGGCCCAGGGTTGCTACGACGCGGCGCGCAGGTTCGAGCGAGATCTGCTCACCCGCCTCGGCCTGACGGACCGAGGGCCAGTCATCGAGCGCGTAGACTGCGCCAGGGGCCGAACGGACGCCATGATCCTCGCCGGCCTTCGGGTGGATGAGATCGCCGATCGCCTGCCCACGCGGGACTTCTGGCTTCTGACGGAGCTGATCGCCCCGCCAATCGACCGGGGCACATGGCGCGACCACGTCTGGTACATCACCGGAGAAACCCACGCCCACGCACAGGGTGCCGCTGTCAGGGCCGTGACGGTGAACCTGCGGGACGCCTATGCGGCTATCGAGCGGAGAGCGGCGGCGTGAGCCTCGCGCGCGCACCAAATCTTGTGCCGCAAAAAAGTTCCGATACCCTATTGTGTGTGGCCACGCTTGTGGTATGTAGATCGTAACGGGCGCTTTGCGCCTGACGATTGCCCCGGCTCGGTCACTGGCAACACACCCGATGGGTTGAGGTGAGGCGCAAGTAGCCTCAAGCGGTTGGCAGCAGCCCGCGCTCAAGCAGCCATAGAGCCCCCGGACAGCTACGGCCCTCCGGGGGTTTCGCCATTCCAGTTTTCACGGCCCATCCGATGGCTCGCATGACCGAAAATTGGTTGCCCGTTGTCGGCCTGGAGCAAACCTACGAGGTGAGCGACCTCGGGCGCGTTAGAAGCAAGCCGCGAACCGTAAACAAGGGCGGCCACAAGCGCCGGGACGGGACATCGGTTACCGGCGTGATGGGCGGCTCGCTACTAAAGCCGCACCTCAGCGCCAGAGGGTACTGGGCCGTTTATTTGACCACACCCAAGGGTCAGCGACAGCGCGCGATCCACGTGATGGTGTGCCAAGCGTTCGTCGGCCCTCAGCCAGAAAACGCGGTGTGTCGTCACCTGAACGACAACCGGGACGAAAACCAGCACAGCAACCTCGCATGGGGCACTCGCTCGGAAAACGCGCAGGACGCCATCAGGAATGGGCGGATGCCGTGCCGAGAGCGCCACGGTCGCGCAAAGCTTACCTCTGAATCGGTGGCCGCCATCGTACGGGCGTGGAAAGAGGGCGCCCGCCCTATCGACCTGGCCGCCATATACGGCGTCTCCGACAGCCACATTGGAAATCTGGTTCGCGGCAAGCGCTGGAAGCCAGAGCTGAATCCAATCTAGCACAAGCGGGACCCGCTCCCGCCTAACCCTTCGCGCGCACCGACTACCTTCAAAGCAAGCGCCAGACGCATTTAGCCAAAAGAGCGGATAGCGCGCGATCCCCTACAGTGAGACTTGCCGATGACGGTCCACGGACTGTTGCAGAAGTCTCGCCTCGACGCTGAGAGACTACCCTACAGAATCCGCCCCGAATTACACGGCTGGCGGATAGTTCGACACTTCCGAGCAGGAAAGGTCGATCAAGGGCTGTTTGATAATTTGGATGACGCTGAAGACTTCCTGGTTGGGAAGCTAAGCCGTTGTTTAGTTGAATAGTTCATCACGCGTTTGACATCGTGGCGCTCCGAGAAGCGCCAACACCATCCGCCTAGCGCTTCTTCAGACGAGATCCATAGGCTGCGCGCTCGACAACTAGCCTCTCCTTGGCCCGCTCGATGCCCTTCAGGCCCTCGCTAAGCCTGAACTGCAAAGCCGGGTCGCGCCTAAGGTCGGTCACGCCCTCTCGGATCAGGGTCCGCAACGCCTCGGCAAGCGACCTAAGACCGCGCAGGGCTCGGAAAGCCTCTAGCAGCGCTTTGTCTTCGTCGGTCAGATCGAAAATCATCCTGCTCATGGCGGGAAGTATATCACGCGATATCGGTTGATATCAATGAGGCCACATGACCGGACGGCCTAGCGACTTCACACCTGAGACCGCCAACGACATCTGCGAGCGGCTGGCGGAAGGCGAGAGCCTGCGGACCATCTGCGCTGACGAACACATGCCGTCGAGGCCGACCGTTCGTCGCTGGTTGTCGCAACACGAAGACTTCCGTTCCCAATACGCGCACGCGAGAGAAGAACAGGCGGACGTTTACGCTGAGCGTATCGTTGACGAAGCCGAGGCGGCGACCGACGCGAGCCTTGGCCGCCTGAAGATGGACGCTCTGAAGTGGGCGGCGTCCAAGCTGGCCCCGAAGCGCTACGGCGACAAGCTGGCGCTTGGCGGTGACGAAGACCTAGGCCCGATCCGACACACGGTTGAATGGCTACCAAGCGAGTAGTCATCCCATACGCACCCCGAAGAGCCTTCCTGGGGTTCCACAATCGGCCGCAGCGATGGGCTTGCATCGTCGCTCACCGAAGGGCCGGCAAGACTGTCGCGGCGATCAACGACCTGGCCAAGGGTGCGGCGACCTGTCCACTGCCTGATGGCCGGTTCGCCTACATCGCGCCTTACTACGCCCAGGCTAAGGACGTGGCTTGGGCCTATCTGAAGCGCTACACGGCTCCGTTTCCCGGCGTGAAGACCAACGAGGGCGAGCTTTGGGTTGAGATCCCCAGCGCCGGGGGCTCGGCTCGCATCAGGCTCTACGGCGCTGACAACTACGACCGGATGCGCGGCATCTACCTCGACGGCGTGGTGCTGGACGAGTTCGCCGACCAAGACCCGCGAGCGTGGTCCGAAGTCATCCGCCCGGCTCTGTCTGATCGCAAGGGCTGGGGAACCTTCATCGGGACGCCCAAGGGCAAGAACGCCTTCTGGGAGATCTACGAGCGCGCTGTTGCATCGCCGGACTGGTTCGACCTTCGGCTGAGAGCCAGCGAAACCGGCATCGTCGCTCCCGATGAGCTGCAAGCGCTCCGCGAAGAGATGAGCGAGGATGAGTACGCCCGCGAGATGGAAACCAGCTTTGAAGCGGCCATCGAGGGCGCCTACTACGCCAGGCTGTTGAGTGAGGCCGAGATTGGCCCGCCCAAGCGTATCGGCGTTGTGCCTCACGACCCGATGCTCGAGGTTCACGCGGCCTGGGACTTGGGGATCGGGGATTCAACCGCGATCTGGCTGGCGCAGTTCGTCGGCAAAGAAATCCGGCTGATCGACTACATCGAGAACAACGGCGTCGCGCTCTCCTGGTACGGCCAGGCGCTTCGCGAGCGGCATCACTACACCTACGCCCCGCTGATCCTGCCGCACGACGCGCAGGCCCGCGAACTCGGCACCGGCAAGAGCCGCGTCGAGATGCTTGAGGAAATGAAGTTCAAGACGCGCATCGCCCCGCGCATCGGGCCTGAAGACGGCATCGAGGTTGTGCGGCGCATGTTGCCGCGGACGTGGATCGACGCCGCCAAGTGCGACGTGGGGCTGCGAGCCATCCGCGACTACCGCGAGAAGGTCGATCCCAAGCGCCGCGTCAGCCTTGGCCCGCTCCACGATTGGACGAGCCATGCCGCCGACGCCCTTCGCTACCTGATGACGGCCTACGAAGAACCACGGGCAAAGACCGAGCGGCCTCGCGTCGCTGCAGGCGGATGGATGGGTCGCTGATGAGCCGAACATACGCCGATGCCGTCCGCGTTCACGCGGCCCTGGCGCAACTGATCGAAGCGCACTCCGGGGTCATGTGGTCCCTCGCGCTTGGCCTGCCCGTCCCAAACACGACCGAGGAGATGTGGCTCGCGAACAACGCCAAGACGTACGCGCGGCAAGTGGCGGCGGCTGTGGCTGAGGCCAACTGATGGCCTACGACCTTCCCGACGGCTACGAGGACGAGGCTGAGTTCATCAAGGAGGCGCGCGAGCGGTTCCAAGAGGCTGCGGCCCACGACTTCAAGAACCGCACGGAAGGCCGCGAGGATCTGAAGTTCTTTGCCGGCGAGCAATGGGCCGAGGACGACAAGACCGCCCGCGCCGGCCGACCCTGCCTGACAATCAACACCCTGCCGCAGTTCGTTGCCCAGATCACCGGGGACATGCGGATCAACCGCCCGTCGATTAAGGCCCGCCCGGCTGAAGACGCTGACAAAGACCTGGCCGACGTGCGCGAGGGCCAGATCAGGGCCATCGAGCATCAGTCCAACGCGCTCAAGGTCTACGTGGACACCGGCCAGGATCAGGTCGCGTGCGGCATCGGCAATTTCCGCTGCGTGATCGACTACCTGTCGGATGACGTGTTCGAGCGTGACATCTTCATCCGCCCGATCCCGAACCCCTTTGCGGTCGTCTGGGACCCGCTGATCACCGACGCGACGGGCCGTGACGCCCGCTACTGCTTCGTTGAGGAGATGTGGTCGCGCAAGGAGTTCAAGGCCAAGTACGGCGATGAGGTCGCCAGCGAGCTTTCCGACACGCTGCAATCCAACAACTGGATGACGACCGACAACGTTCGGGTCACCGAGTACTGGATCATCAAGGAGCGCGAGGCGCAGATCGCCCTGCTGCAAGGCGGGGAAATCGAGGAGGTCACACCGAAGAACCGCGCCCAGATCATGGGCCAGGTGCAGCGCAATGGCCGTGGCGAGCCGATGGTCCGCAAGACCCGCCGCAAGTCGGTCTGCATGTACCTGATCTCGGGCGTGAAGATCCTCGAGAAGCCGGTCGAGTACAAGATCGGCCGCATTCCCGTGTTCCGCGTTCCCGGCTGGGAAGTGAACCTCGGTGACGACGCGCCCAAGGTCCGCTTCGGCCTGGTCCGCATGGCCCGCGACCCGGCTCGGCTGAAGAACTATTGGCGCTCGGTGATGGCTGAAAAGCTGGCGCTGTCGCCCCGCCAACAGTGGATCATCCACGAGAGCCAGTCCGGCGATCAGGAGGACTTCCGCGCCGCCGCCAAGTCCGGCGATACGGTGTTGACGTGGACGGGTTCGGTCGAGCCCAAGCGCATGGAGCCGCCGCAGATCGAAGCGGCGCTGATGCAGGAAGCCGCGCTCAACTCGCAGGACATGAAGGACGTCACCGGCCTGCACGATGCGAGCTTGGGCGCGCGTTCCAACGAGACCAGCGGCAAGGCCATTCTCGCCCGTCAGAAGGAAGGCGATGTCGCCTCCTATATCTACCACGACAACCTGAAGGCCGCGATTGCCGAGTGCGGCCGGGTGATCAACGAACTGATCCCCGCCGTCTATGACACCGCCCGCACCATCCGCGTTCTGGGCGCCGACGAGCAACAGAAGGTCATCCGCGTCAACGACCCGGGCGACCCCGACAGCATCGACCTGGCCAAGGGCAAGTACGACATCGTTGTGGAGACCGGCCCGAGCTATTCCACCCGCCGCGTCGAGTCCGCCGAGAGCATGATGCAGTTCGTTCAGGCTGTGCCGGCTGCGGCGCAAGTTGCCGGGGATCTGATCGCCAAGGCGCAGGATTGGCCGCTGGCCGAGGAGATTGGCGACAGGCTCAAGAAGGCCATCCCGCCGCAACTGACCCAGAAGGAAGGCGAGGAGCCACCGCCGCCCGATCCGGCGCAACAAGCCCAAGCCGAGATGCAGCAGCACGCGGCCGAACTGACCCTGAACGAGCAAGCCGCGAAGGTTCAGCTACTCCACGCGCAGGCCAACAAGCTGAACGCCGAAGCCCAAGGCTCAGGCCAACCCGAATTGACCGACCCCGGCATGAACGCGGCGATGCTGCGCAAGGCCAACGCCGAAGCCGACAAGGCCGAAGCGGAAGCGGGCATCGCCTATTTCGAGCTTCAGCAGCTAGTGTCCGACCCGCGCAAGGCCGAGGCCGAGGCCCAGAAGGCGGAAGCCGACGCCGCAGCCGCGCACCTCGCCAACGTCTCCACGGTCATGGACCTCCACGCCAAGCCGACCGAGACGGCGCTGAACCACGCCCAACAAGCCAAGGCGCTCAAAGAGCCGCCGAAGACACCCGGAAAGCCCAAGGGCTGACCAATTCGCGCAGGGGTTCCGCTCGCCCCTGATCACCGCGCCTAGAGCCTCGCGAAAGCGCACATGACCGAAGAGACCCAAGCCACGGTGGAAACCGATGGCAACGACACCGCTGCTGTCCTGGCTCAGGCCAATGGCGAGAAGACCTATCTCGGTGAACCCGCAGGCGATGAGCCCCCGGAGACAGCCGAAGACCCCGGCGACGATGCAGCCGCCGCGACGGACGAGACCCCGGCCCCAGCGCCGAAGGTCAAGAAATCCGCGCAAGAACGCATCGACGAGCTGACGGCGGCAAGGCGTGAAGCCGAGCGTGAAGCCGAGTACTGGCGCTCCCGGGCGACGCAGGCTCCGCAGACCGCTCCTCAAGCCCAGACCGGCGACGGCAAGCCCGACCCCGCCGACTTCACGGACGGAGCCTACGACCCCGCCTACATCGACGCCATGACCGACTGGAAAGCCGAACAGGCCGTTGAGAAGCGCTTCTCCCAACGAGAGGCGCAAAGCCGGGTTCAATCCGCCGTCGAAGCCTTCGACGCCAAGGTTGCGGCGGAATATCCCGACGGCGAACCCGCCGGCATCACCGCGCTTCGGCGCGCACCCGTGCTTCCCCAGACCATCGTGGATCTGGTGACGACATCCGAGGTCGGCCCGAAGCTGGCCGAACACCTCGGAGACAATCCCCGCGATCTCGCCCGCCTCTCGGCCCTCGCGCCGCACCTCCAAGGCCGCGAACTCGCGAAACTCGAACAGAAGCTGGCGGGTCCGCTCGCCATTCCCCCCAAAACCGCCACCGATGCTCCAGAGCCCGCCCCGACCCTCAGAGGGAACGGCGGCCGGTTCAAGGTTGCCCCCGACACGCAGGATTTTGCGGCGTTCGAGGCGCAATACAAGCTCGGCGGCTAGTGGCCTGACGGCCAGAAAGCCTCACTCCAATGTCTAACAGTTTCGCTACTCCGAAGGTCTACGCCAACGTTGGCCTGGCCCTTCTGAAGAACGAACTTGTCATGGCCAAGCTGTGCGACAGCGAAGCCGTCAACAAGGAATTCGTCCCCGGCGTCGGCGTCACCGTCTACGTCAAGAAGCCCCCCGAGTTCGCGATCCGCGACGGCGCGGTTGCGTCCTCGCAAGACGTGATCGAGGGCGAAGTCGCCGTCACCTGCGACAAGCAGAAGGGCGTTGATGTCCAGTTCACCGGCTACGAAGCCACGACCAACGTTGACCAGCTTCTGAAGTCGAATGTGATCAAGGGCGCCATGGCCCAAATCGCCTCGCAGATCGACGGTGATCTGATCGCCAACGTGAAGTACTTCCACAACGCGGTCGGCACCTACGGCAACACCATCTCCACCGTCGCCGGCTTCTTCGCCGGCCCGCAGCGGCTGGACGAAGGGGCCGTGCCGATGTCGGACCGCAACGCGATCCTGATGCCGGCCGACGGCTACGCGCTGGCCAGCACCTTCACGGGCCTTGCGGCTCTTGCGGGTGACACGGCGGTCTCTGCCCTGCAGAAGGCGAAGATCCCGATGCTGGGCAACACGCAGCCCTACATCACCCAGACCGTCCCGGCTCTCACGACCGGAACGCGGGTGACGGCTTCCGGCACCTCGATCAGCGGCGCGAACCAGAACTCCACCTACGCCAGCACGCGCACGACCGGCACCCAAACCCTGACCCTGACCACGGGCAGCGGCAAGACCGTGAAGGCCGGCGAGAAGTTCACCATCGCCAACGTGTGGGCGGTCAACCCGCGCACCAAGGCGAAGATGAGCTACCTGAAGCAGTTCACCGTGACGGCCGACGCTACGGCGGTCAGCACGGCGCTGTCGGTGACCATCTCGCCTCCGATCATCACCTCGGGCGCATACCAGAACGTGGATCTGACCGGCGGCACCTCGACCACGGCGCCGGACGACAGCGCCGCTGTGGTGTGGTTCGGGGCTCTCTCCACCTCGTACAACCTGAACGCCGCGTTCCACAAGTCGGCCATCAAGCTGGTGAACGTCACGCCGCCGCGCCCCTACAGCGGGGAAAGCGACTACGCCACCGACCCGGCCACCGGCATCAGCGTTCGCTACTGGCGCTACTCGGACGGCACCAACGACCTGCATAACCATCGTTGGGATGTCTACTACGGCACCAAGAACGTGGACCCCCGCCTCGGCACCGTCCTGTTCGGCGCCTAACCCTCCCCCAAAACTGGCCGGGCTCTAACGGGCTCGGCCACCTCTTTTCCGAAGGTTAAATCCCATGGCAGTCCAATACATCGGGGACAACCCGATCAACGGCGGCATCTCGATCGGTCAAGCCGCGACCAGCCTTGTCAGCCTCTACGGGGCCACTCCCGTGGCTCAGCGCGCCTCGGCCATCCAGGCCAGTTCGCTGACCTCGGCCTCCTCGTACATGAGCATCGCGTCGAACGTCGCCGCGCTCCTGCACGAAATCACCCTGACCCTGAACGGTCTGGGCATCTGGAAGGGCGCGGCCTAACCCGTGCCGTCCGTCCTCCACGTCGGTTGCGGTGAAGAGCCGCTTCCGGCGTGGCTGGCCGACTACACAGAGGTTCGGCTGGACATTGAGCCCGCCTGCAACCCCGATATCGTCGCCAGCATCACCGACCTGGGCGAGATTGGCCCGTTCGATCTCGTGTTCTCCAGCCACTGCCTTGAACACCTCGCCCCGCATGACGTGGGCGTGGCGCTCAGCGAGTTCCGCCGGGTGTTGAAGGCGGGCGGCGGCGTTGTGGTCTTCGTCCCCGACCTTGAGGACGTGAAGCCAACCGAGGACGTGGTTTACACCGCGCCCTGCGGGCCAATCACCGGCCTTGATATGTACTACGGCCTGCGCAGCGCGCTCTTGGAGCGCCCGTACATGGCCCACAAGACCGGCTTTGTCCGCGAGACCCTTCAGGCCGCGATGGATGCCGCGGGCTTTGCGGAAACCTCGGTCAGACGGATTGACTGCTTCAACCTGATGGGCGCGGCTCGCAAATGACGGAGCCGCTCCGCGTCGTCTTCTGCACCCCGACAATCACCCGGCCCCTGCAACCCTTCCTCGACGCGATGGAAGCCGCCGTTCCGCTGCTGGACGCGGCCGGATATCACCATCAGATCGTCTTTGAGGTCGGCTGTCCGTACATCAGCTCGGCCCGCGCCACGATGCTCCGCAAGGCGCTTGACGCCAAGGCCGATGTGGTCGTGTTCCTCGATCACGACATCTCCTTTGACCCCCAAGACCTCCTCAAGCTGATCCAGACCGAGGGCGATGTTGTCGCCGGGTTCTACCGCTTCAAGACCGAGGCGGAGGAGTACATGGGCGGGCTCGAAACCCTGCCTGATGGACGGCCCATCGGGCGGGATGATGGGTGCATCAAGGCGATCCGGGTTCCTGCGGGCTTCCTGAAGGTCACCTCGGCGGCGGTTGACCGCTTCATCAAAGCCTATCCGCACCTGACGTTCGGCCCGGCCTATAGCCCCTCGGTGGACCTCTTCAACCACGGCGCGTTCGAGGGCGCCTGGTACGGCGAGGACTACGCCTTCAGCCGCAACTGGCTCGCGCTTGGCGGGGACATCTGGGTGATCCCGGATCTGAACCTGACGCACCACTCGGCTGAGCAAGCCTACCCCGGAAACTATCACCAATTCCTCATGCGCCAGCCCGGCGGCGTGAATGACCCAGCGAGGGCGCCATGAAGACGATGCGCCAGATGGAAACGCGGGCCGCGCGCCTCGCCACGATCCACGGCGGGGCAGGGATGCGGACGCTTCCGGCGGAGATGTCGGCCGATCTGCTGGAAGCCCACAAGGCCATGTACAGCGGCTTTATCGGCAACGGCATGTTCGGGCCGATCACCGACGTTCTGGCGGATGACGACTACGAAGCCGGCGAGAACGAGCGCGTCATCAACGGCACGGACGGTGACATTGAGATCACCCTTCCGCTGACGATCACCGAATGCGGCGTGGATCGAACCCCCGAAGACCGCGCCTTCGTCATCATCGCCGGGACTGATCCGGCCTTCTACATCTACGACGCCGATCAGGCCGATTGGATCGCAATTGGCGACCTGACGCTGGACAGCCTCGCGCCGCTCTCGGGCCGGTTTGAGACGGGCCTGGCCGCGCTCTTGGCGGTCCACATCCTCAGTGAGTACGGGTTCGAGCCCTCCGCGATCCTGGCCGACATGGCGCGCACGGCTCATGGCGTCATGCGGCTGAAGAAGCCCCGGCTGGTCACCGCTCCGACCGCCCTCCTGCGCGGCGTTGGCCGCTTCGGCACCCTCTAAATCACGTCCTGAAGGACCCCTCCAATGGCCTCCAACCTCAAACTCGCCACGGCGACGCGCAACGCCATGCTCGACGCCATAACCTCGGCTGTCGGCTCCAACGGCCTGCTGCGGATCTACTCGGGCACCCAGCCTGCCGGTCCCGGAACCGCGATCACCACGCAAACCCTGCTGGCTGAGCTTGCCTGTAGCGCCACCTTCGCGGCGGCTGCATCTGCGGGTGTCCTGACGGCCAGCGCCATCTCTTCGGACTCCTCGGCCAACGCCTCGGGCACGGCCACATGGTATCGGCTCTGCACCTCGGGCGGAACCGGGGTCGTGGATGGCACGGTTGGAACCACGTCCTCGGATCTGGTCCTCAACACCGCCTCCATCGTCTCGGGCGGCCCCGTGGCTGTGACCTCCTTCACCTACACCGCGCCCGGCGGCTAATGACGCGCAGCGTCACCGCGCATGGCCGGTCTGGGCGAACTGTCACCGCCAGCGCCTCGCGCACCGCAACGACGGTTTCGGTAAGCGGCGGAGGCTCGGGAAAGACCGTGCACGGACGCCCTCGACGCATCAGCATCGCCGGCATCGGCGCCTCGATCCTGATCCTGGCGTCCGGCTCTCATGCGTCGTCCAGCCCGCCGGTTGTCGATCCGGTGTCGGGCGCGGGCGCGGCTACGCTGTCGATGTCTGGGGCGGGGCAGGGGGCCTTTGTCCAGGCCGTCACCGGAACCGCTGCGGGAACCATCGACGCGCTGGCCGGAACCGCTGCGGGCGATGTGCTTGCGCCTGTGACCGGAACGGGTGCGGGAACGCTCGGCATCTTCTCCAACACCGGCATCGGATCTGGAAACTACCCGACCGGCACGGCTGACGCGACCCTGGTGCTTGATGCAGCGGGCGTGGGCCAGCACATCGCACCTATCGTGGGCGCGGGAGCCTCGACGCTGGCCATTACCGGCGTGGGCGCGGGGCGGGCGGATCAACTGGTAGCGGGAGCCGCCACGGGCCTCTTCGCGCTCACCGCCGCGGCCTCGGGCACGGCTTCGGGCGGTGCGTCCGATCCGGTTCCGGCATCTGTCTCAAGCCCGGTCGTCGGGACCGACCTGACGGCGGTTTGGAACCTGCAATTCAGCGGCACGGGACCGCGCACCGCAGCCTCCAACGGAACCTGGCCAGGCCACATCGACGCCTATCTGACCGGCAAGAGCGTTGCGCCGGGCAACGACGGCGCGCTTTTCATCGACGCCGGCACCACCACCATCAACATCGCCAACTACGCCTTCACCGCCGCGCCGCAGCTCCACCTCTACGGCTCCACGTCCTCCCCGTGCGCCGTGAACTTCACCGACTGCATCGTGCCTGCCGATGGGGTGACGCTGCCCACCGACATCAACGGCGGCATCAACCTCACGACGGGCATCCTCGCGTCCACCTTCTCCTATTGCGACCTGAACCTCTCGACGTTCTACCAAGGAACCGGCGACCTTTCGTGGAAGCATTGCCGGTTCCGCAACCAAGTCCAGGGCTTGGGCGACAGCGGGCTCCCGTCGACAACGGGCGTGGCCAATCTCCTCTACGAGGACTGCTACATCACGGGGGGCGGCTGTAATCCGCCGCACCTCTCCCACGTCGAACTCACCTTGATGCAGCGGCCCAACGGCTTCTTCACCGTGCGTCGGTGCTTGATCAACGTCAGCGTGGATGGACAGACCCTCACGCCCGCTTGGGGCTCCGGGTGGACGGCCTTCTTCAACGTCGGCAACCTTCCGGTCGAGTTCATTGACTGCATCATGATCGGAGCCCCGGCGGTCAACGCCAACCCGGCCAATCCCAATGTCATCGGGGCGCTCATCTCCTACGGCACGGGGGCCAACGTCACCATCACCAACTGCGTGATGGAGCCGGGCTTCTTCGGCTACACGCACAACGGAAGCGGCACGGCCAACCGCCCGATTGACGGCGGCGGCAACCGCTCGTTCGCGAACGTCGCCCTTACCGCTGCGGACTTCGGGTGATGGGCGTTCCGCAGCGCGTACCCGTTCCGATTGTCGGCGGCTCGGCGGGCATCCAGCACGACGCGCAACAGTCCGAGCGCACCGTCAACATGGTGGTGGTCACCAGCGATGGGGCGGCGAAATCCACCTATGCCCTGAAGGCGCTCCCCGGCTCGTTCCGCTGGGCGGACCTGACCCTGATCATCACCGGCAATCCCCAAATCCGGGGGATGCACATGATGGCCGGGCGGCTGTTCGCGGTCGTCGCGGAGAAGATCGCCGAAGTCGTCTACGACGCGACCCTGAACGCCTTCAGTACGCTTACCGAGTACGCCACGCTCTCGACCTTTTCCGGCCGGGTCTGCATCAGCGACAACAGCAACAAGCTGGTGATCGGAGACGGGACCGGGTTCTACGTCCTGGACCTCGATACGCGCGCCCTGACCCAGGTCCTGAACGAAGACACCGACATTATCCGGGGAACGTTCTCCGAGTACATAGACGGATATACACTATACTTCCAAAGGGATAGCGGGCGCTACTACTATTCCGAACTGAACGACCCGACGACGGTTCGCGGCCTCAACTACATGACCGCCGAGGGCTCGCCGGACAACACGGTGGCGGCGCTGGTCGTCAACCGTGAAGTGATCATCTTCGGCACCGACAGCATCGAGTTTCACTTCAACTCGGGCGGCGCGGACAACGCGTTCGAGCGCATCTCGGGCGGCTACATCTCGCACGGCTGCGCCGCCCGCTGGAGCGTCCGCAAGTTCGACAACAGCGCCGTGTTCCTGGGGCGGAATGAGGACGGCCAAGGGGTTGTCTGGCGGCTTGGTGCTGCGGGTGCTGCGCCCACGCGCATCTCCAACGCCCACGTCGAGCGGCACATCCAGAAGGTGCTGTTCGCGGCGATTGAGCGGCGCGACCTGACCGAGCAAATCACGTCGCTCAGCTACCAGAACGCGGACGGCTACTTCTACCACCTGAACCTCCCAGCGGTCCCGGCGACCAACAACAGCCCCGCCCAGCCGTCCATGACGTGGGTCTATAACGCTGCTGTTCCTCCCGCTCTGGCGTGGACCGAGGCGGGCTTCATGAACCCCGCGACCGGCCTGCACGAGCGGGCGCTTGCGGACCATCACGTCGTCTACAGGGGCCGAGACTACACCGGCGCCTACGACCACGCGCACATTTACGAACTCTCGGACCACTACTACCGCGAGAACACGGTCCCGCTGGTCAAGTGGCGCGAGACGGGTGGCCCCATGTCGTTCGAGGGTCGCGGGTTCGCCCTCAACCGGCTGGAGATCATGGGCAACCACGGCGCGGGCCGTGATGGCGGTGGGCCGGGCTCAGATCCTCAGGTCATGGTGCAATTCTGCTGGGACGGCGTGTGGAGCGATCCGGTTCCGCGCCCGTGGGGCAAGATCGGGGAGCGCAACGCCAAGGCGGTGTGGGACCGCTGCGGCTGGGGTCATGACCTGATCATCCGGGTTATCTGCTCCGAGCCCATCGCGTTCACGATCACCAACGCATGGGCCGACGTGACGGTGGGCCGCTAGCGTGGCCGTCAAGTTCCCGCGCGAAGCCTTCGCGGCGATCCTCGGCGGCAATCAGGTCGCGCTCAACTGGCTGGCTAGCCTGGACGGCCTGCTGTCGGCTGGGGCCACGCCGGTTGACGCCACGGACCTGACGGCGCTGGAGGCTGCGATTGCTGCGGCGCAGGCCGACGCGACCGCCGCCGCTGTCGCTGCTGCTGCGGCCCAGGTCGCGGCCGACGACGCCCCGCTTCTGGTCCCCACCTACAACCTCAACCCCGCCGAAGTCCTCGCGATCACCGACGACGCGCTGAAGGTTCCTAGCGGGGATTGGTTCTTCCTCCCGTCCGGCGACCGCCTGTTGATGCCATGAGGGCCTGATGCCTAAACTTGCAGACCTCTCCGCAGCGGGCAGCGTCACCGACGCCACCCTGTTTTATACGGAGAACGGCGGATCGCCTGAGAAGACGACGGCGGCGCAAACGGCGGCGCATGTGATTGCGTCAGACGCAGAACTTTCGGCCATTGCCGGCCTCACCTCGGCTGCGAACAAAATCCCATACTTCACCGGCTCGGCAGCGGCGGCGCTATTGACCCGCGACACAGACGGAACGCTCGCCGCCAACAGCGACACCTCCCTAGCCACTCAGAAGGCGGTCAAGACCTACGTTGACGCCGCTGTCGCCGCCGCGACCGGCACATACACCGACGAAAAGGCGCAAGACGCCGTGGGCGCCATGCTCACGGATTCCACCACCATCGACGTGACCTACAACGACGCGGGCAACGCCGAGACGCTGGACGTTATCCAGACTGCACTCAAGCCGACCGAGTGCATCATCATCGCGGTTGGCGATGAGACGACGGCCATTACGACCGGAACGGCCAAGGTCACCTGGCGGATGCCCTACGCCTTCACGGTGACGGCGGTTCGCTCCAGCCTGACGACAGTTTCAAGCTCTGGCCTGCCCACGGTGGACATCAATGAGAGCGGAACCACGATCCTCTCCACCAAGCTGACGATTGACGCCTCGGAGTTCACGTCAACCACGGCGGCCACGGCGGCGGTGATCTCCGATAGCTCGCTGGCCGATGACGCCGAAATGACCATCGACATCGACACAGCCGGGACCGGAGCGAAGGGGCTCAAGGTCTACCTGATCGGGCACCGCACTTGAGCGGGTTTATTCAGTCGGGGCGGTTCGGCTCCGGCTCTGGCGGGGCGGCGGTCGTTGACGAGGCGGACGGCGTTGTCACCCAACTCCAGCGGACCACGACCCAGAGCATCAACACCGGGACATTCACCGTGGTCCCGTGGAGTTCGGCTATCGTGGACAGCCTCGGGGCGTTTTCCGGGGGCTCTCCGACGATTGTCACCGTTCCCAGCGGGAAGACCGGCGTCGAGGTCACCTTTCACACCGGCTGGGCGGACAACAGCACCAACAGCCGCGCCACGCGCCTCTACATCAACTCCACGGTCGTTGATGCCAACTACGCGAAGGCGCTGGACCGCTCTGCAACAGTCTTCACGACGCGGCGACACACGGTCGCGCCAGGCGACACTCTGAAGGTTGAGGTGTTTCAGGACACTGGCGGCGCCCTCAACCTCTTCGACAGTCTGGACGGGTTCACGCCAACCATCGAATTCAAGTGGTTTGCTTAGATGACCTCTTTCACCGTCGTCCAGCGCACCAGCACTCAAAGCATCTCCAACGGCGCGTTCGTGGCGGTGTCGTGGAGTTCGGCGCTCACTGACCCTCTGGGCGCGTTTTCTGGGGGTTCTCCAACCATCGTCACCGTCCCAAGCGGAATTACCGGCGTAGAGGCGCTGATCTATACGGCGTGGGCCGGCGGCAGCGGCGAGCGGGCCGTGCGTCTCCTGAAGAACGGCACCGTCATCGACGCCAACTATCCGATGAAGTCGGACACCGGCCAATCCCCGTCGCACAGCTGCACGCGCCGCTTTGCCGTCACCTCGGGGGATACGCTCAGTTGGGAGGTGTTCCAGACATCGGGGGCGGCGCTGTTCTTCTACAGCTCCGTGACGGGCCACACGCCTTACGCCCAATTCAAGTGGATCGCCTGATGTCCCTGACCATCCTGCAGCGGACCTCGACGCTATCCACCACGAGCACCTTCACGGCAGTCCCCTGGAGTTCGGCCATCACCGATCCTGCCGCAGCCTGGTCGGCGGGCTCTCCGACGATTGTCACCACCCCGTCAACCGCAACAAAGGTCGATGCGCTGATCCATCTGGCGTGGGCGTCGGGAACATCCAACACCGATCGGATGTCGCGCCTGCTGATCAATGGGACGGTCGTGGAGCAGCACTCGTACAAGGCGCTGGACCGGGCGCCTGGCCATCACATGACCCGCCGCTATTCGGTTTCCCCGGGCGACACGCTTTCCGTTGAGGTCGCGCAGAGCGACTCGACGCTGGACTTCTACGACGCTGCGGACGGCATGACGCCCTATGTGCAATTCAGGTGGTGGACCTAAGCATGGATGCACGCGCGGGAAGTTTCGCCAAATGGCAGGCGGCGAGGGCTCGGGGAGCCACCGCCCCGGCGCGGCTGGCGGTCATCGGTGACAGCAACGTTGTCGGCGCCGGCAGCGGGGCCACTGGCGCCGAGAAGTTGGGCGGGGCTTGGTCCACCAGCCTCACCGCAAGGTTTGCCGCGCTGACCGGGTATCGGGCGGATCACCTGTTCGGAGACCAGAACCTGCTGGCCGCCAACAGCCTGCCGACCTATGACACCTATGACGCCCGCCTGACCCTCGGGAGCGGCTGGGCGCCCGACAACAACGTCTCGATCATCCCCGGCGGGCGGTTCTTCAGGGCCGTCGCGGGGTCGGCGGGGAAACTGCGGTTCACGCCCGGCGCGACCGACATCACCAAGTTCCGGGTCTACTATCCGACATCCTCGGGCCTTGCGACCGCCCTGACCGTCTCGATTGACGGAACCCTGGTGGACACCCTCAGCCAGGTCGGGAGCATCGCTTACGTCTACCGCGACTACACGGTTGCGGCGGGCAGTTCGCACTACATCGAGGTCGGCGGCGGCGCGACGGGGAATATGTACGTCGCCGGGTTTGAGACGTTCAACGGCACCGATACCCCGTCCCTGCTTCAGTGGGGCCGGTGCGGGCTCAAGGCCGCCGACCTGAACGCCGCGACCTATGCGTGGGATAGCAAGCCCGCGTCGGTCACGCTCGCGGCGGACTACGCGGTCATCTACTGCACGGTCAACGACATCACGGCAGGGACCGCGCTTCAGTCCTACTACGCCAGCATGGAAGCCTATGTCTCCGCGATTGCGGCCACGTGCGACGGTTGTCTCGTGGTCGGCTACCCGTCGAACTCCACCGGCACCACGAACGGGAGCCTCGACCTGATGGCGGGGCTATTGCGCGGCATGGCCGAGGACTACGACTGGAGCTTTGTCGATCTGAGGGCCGAGTTGGGCCACTCGAACACGAGGACCGCAGCGCTTTCGTATCGCTTTGACGACGCCCACCCGAACGCTGCGGGCGCCCAAGCCATCGCGGACACGCTGTACGACGCTCTGAGCGCCGGTCTGGCTTAGGCCGTCACCACGCCGTGTCGTTGGGGTCGTTGGGATCGAACGGCCGGCCTTTCCGCGCAAACACGGCCCAGAGCCCGATCAGCAAGCCGCCGCAGACAATCGCCTTAACGGCCAGAACCAAGATCGCGCCAACGTCCATGCCGCAACCTAAGCACGAAAGGCCCAGCCCATGAAGCGCGTTCACCTGGGGGTTGCATGGCCCTAGCTTTCAAGCGCGCGTTCTCAGGCGTCCTCGGAACGTCGCTGACCCCGCTCTACACAGCGGACGGCGTTGATTTCCAGACCGACCAGGTGACGCTCACCAACAACAGCGGAACCGATGCAACCGTGTCGATCTGGACGCCTTCAGGTGGCGGACCATCTGACGGTGATCTGGTCCTGAAGAACAAGTCCATCACAGCAGGCTCGACGGTGACGGCGTTCGAGTTGCGCGGCCACGTCCTGCAAAACGGGATGCAGTTGTTCGCGCTCCCCTCAGTTGCAGGGGTTGTTACTCTAGCCGTTTCAGGACGGACGAAGACAGTATAGTGGTCCTCCCGGATCGGTTGATAGACCTGTGCGGCGCGGAGAAAGACCCGCTGCCACCACCACACAATTTGACTTGAACTGAAGGAACGGCCATGAGCTTTTTCAAGAAGCTGCTGCCGATTGCCGGCGCTGCCGTGGGCTCGGTCTTCGGGATGCCGCAAGTCGGCGCGGCGCTGGGCAGTGCTGTCGCTGGCGGCCTCGGGGCGAGCGCACAGAAGAAGGCGACCACGAACTCCCTGAACGCCTTCAATACCTCCGACGCGGCGGCCTTGCAGGCGCGGGATTCGTCGGTCGCAGGCTATCAGCCGTTCCTTCAGGGCGGAACGAACGCGTTCCAATCTGCGGCGGCCCAGATCGCGCCCGGCTCGACCTACACCTCCGACGACCCCGGGTACAAATACCTCGTGGACGAGATGCAGAACGCCACTCAGCGCGGCGCATCGGCGGGGGGCGAGTTGGGTTCCGGCGGTTTCTACAAGGCTCTCCAGCGAAACGCTGCGGGTCTAGCCTCCCAAGATTTCCAGAACTCATTCGCTCGCAAGAACGCGCTGGCTCAGTACGGGATGCAGGCCGCGAACGGCGACGCCTTGGCGCAGAGCGGCTACGCGAACCTGCTGCAACGCAGCGCCGCCGCCCGCAACGGCATCTACACCGACCGTGGCAACGCAACAGCCGACCAATACGGCGCTGCCGCCGATTTTGGCAACGCGCTGTTCGGCTCGAACGGCCTCTTCGGCAGCAAGGTTGGCGGCGCGTCCGGAGGGGGAGGCTTTGGCAGCGGCTTCGACTTCACTGGCGGTAGCGGCTTCGGCTCCACCTTCGCAGGGTTCTGACCGATGAGCCTCAGCAACTTCTACGCCGACCGCAAGGCGTTCAACGACATGCTCCAAACGGGGCAGGACAACGCGCTCGCCCGTCAGGCTGGCGGGATGATCGCGGACGGCAACCGCGTCGGCGCGGCCAACGCCCTGAACCGGGGCGGTCAGCTTGAGGCGGCGCGGACCATTCAGTCCGACACGGACGCGCAGCACAAGCACGAGGTGGAGTTTGCTGGCAACCTCGCCACCGGCATCGCCAAGCGGATCAAGGCCGGCGCTGATCCAGAACAGGCCTGGCGCGAGGGCGAGCAGTACGCGTCCGCCCAGGGCATGACCGATCACGTTCCGGCCCTTCGCCAGCAGTGGCAGACGATGGGGCCGGAAGCGTTCACGACGTGGCTGGGAAGCGCGGCCGCGAAAGAGAAGCAGCAACTCGTCCAGGGGCCGAACGGCCAGCTTGACGCGTGGGACGGTCAGAGCCTCACGTCGCTTCGCAAGGGTAGCCCCGAACCGAAGGTGTACGGAGACTTCGTCTATGCTCCGGAGAGCGCGCCCGAGACAGCGGCGGCAGCACCCGCGTCACCGCAACCGGCTGGCGGCTTCGGCGCACACATCGGCAACCTCATGCAGCGCGAGGGCGGCTTCGTGGCCCGCGACGGTCGCTCCGGCGCCCCCGCCAACTACGGCATCAACCAGAAGTACAACCCCGACGTTGACGTAAAGAACCTGACGCCCGAGAAGGCGCAGGAAATTTACAAGCAGCGGTATTGGGACGCGATAGGCGGCGACAGTCTGCCGCCCGAGGCGCAAGGCCCGGTGTTTGACGCGGCGGTCAACCAAGGCCCGCAGCGCGCGATGCAGTGGTGGCAGCAGTCCGGCGGCGACGTGGCGAAGTTCAACCAGCTTCGGTTGCAGCACTATCGCTCGCGTCCTGACTACGCCCAGAACGGCAAGAACTGGGAGCGTCGCGTGTCGGAGGCGGGCGGCCCCCAAGCCCCGCTCCAAGGCGGCCCTGGCGGCGATGAACTCTCCGGCGCGCCCCAGATCCCCGGCTATCGCGCTATCGGTCGCGTGAAGGGTGGTGGAGACGGCAAGTGGGATGTCTACATCGACCCCAAGACCAATCTGCCGTTCCGCTACAACCCGGCGACCGCCAAGGCCACGACCCTCGACGGCCAGCCCTACAACCCAAGCGGCGCATCGAAGATGAGCGGCGGCGGAACCCCGCGTAGCGCCGCAGCCCTGGCGGTGCAGAGGTTCATCGCGGAGAACCCGAACGCGACCGCTGAAGACATCTCGCAGTTCAATGCGAACCTCAACAAGGAGCGGCAGGCTACGACTGCGTTTGGCACCGGCAAGCAAGGGCAGACCATCAACTCCCTGAACGTCTCGATTGACCACCTATCGACGCTCGGCGAGTTGTCGGGAGCCTTGGGGAACGGGAACATTCAGCTCCTGAACCGTGCGGGGCAAAAGTGGAAAGAGCAGACGGGCAATCCGGCGCCGGCCAATTTTGAGGCCGCCAAACAAATCGTCGCCGACGAAATCGTCAAGGGCATCGTGGGCGCTGGAGGCGGCGTGGCCGACCGCGAGAAGGCGCAAGCGGCGATCAGCAACAGTTCGTCGCCGCAACAACTCGCGGGCGTAATCGAAACGTATAAGCATCTCCTCGCGGGACAGTTGAACGGCCTGCGGCTGCAATACAAGAACACGACCGGGCGGGCTGATTTCGAGGACAAGCTGTTGCCCGAAACCCGCGCGGCCCTGGAGCGGTCAAATCCCACCTCCAACGCGCCTGCCGGTCGCCGCCCGCCCCTGTCCAGCTTCAAGAGGTAGCGCCGTGGCTTTTGACGCTGCTGGAGCCAAGAAGGCCGGATACTCGGACGCTGAGATTGCGGACTATCTGGGTCAGCAATCCAAGTTCGATGTGGCGGGCGCGCGCAAGGCTGGATACTCGGACACCGAGATTGTTCAGCATCTGAGCCCGCCCGCTCCGACCAAGCCTGCCAAGAAATCCAGCCTGTGGGATCAGGTGGGCGCGTTCGCACAGTCCGCGACGGAGCAAATCCCGTTCCTCGATGAGGCGGCGGCTGGCGTGGTCGCGCTGGGCACCGGCAGGCCCTACAAGGAGGTTCGCCAGGTCCAGAACTCTCTTGCAGCGCAGGACAGGGTTGAACGTCCCTTGGCGCGCAACGCAGGCGGCGTGGCGGGCTTCGGCGTTGGCCTTGCGGCGCCGGGCGCTGGGTATGTCCGAGGGGCCAACAGCCTCGCCCAAGCAACCGTTCGCTCCGCGCAGGTCGGGGCGGGCCTCGGAGCTCTATACGGGGCAGGGTCCGCGCAAGACGGCCTCGGCAATCGAGCCAAGGGGGCCGCTGTGGGCGGCGCGTCCGGCGCGGTGCTGGGCGCGGCCTTGCCCGCCGCTGTCGGGGCTGTGCGGGCGATCCCCGGAGCCGCCAGGCGGGCAGGCTCCGCAGCCGTCGCCACCGGCCAGCAGGTCGCCCAGAACTTCGGCCACGAGGTTCCCGAGGCCGCCGTTACGCCGCAAGCCCAGAAGCGGGCGCTAGATTATGTCGCGGACCTCGCCGCCAAGGCCAAGGTCACGCCCGAACAGATGGAGGCGCACCCCGGCCTTGCCGTTGGCGAGCCGGTGACGACGGCCGAGGCGCTTGGCCGAACCGGCGTGGCGCAGGCAACCGCCCTGGCCCGCCGCACCGGCACGACGGGCGACATTGCGGACGGCATGTTCACCAACCGGGCCGAGGGCGCGCCCGACCGCCTGCTTGGTCATCTGAGTTCGGTCGCCAAGGTGACCCCGGAAGGCGCGCAGGGCGGCATTGACGCCATCGTGGATGCGGGCCGCAAGCGCGCCAAGCCGCTATTCGACGCGGCGCTGGCAAGCCCAGATCCCGTGTGGAACCCCGACCTCGCGGACTTGGTGAAGAACCGCCCGGTAATCCGCAAGGCCATAGGCCATGTGATTGATGACCTGAAGAACGCCGGCAAGGACCCGACCGCGCTTGAGGCGATCCTGAAGACCGAAACGGCTCCCCGCCAAGTGCAGCCTGGCCGCACGATCGCCTCGCCCCCGACGACCACCACAACCACGGTTGGCGTTCCGCGCCCGACCGCCGAGGCGTGGGATGCGGTCAAGAAGGCGATCAGCCGCCAGATCGAGCGCAACCCGATCACCGGCAAGCCGCTCCCCGACACGCAGAGCCAGGGCAACTTCGGCGTGGCCGCCGCTGAGCGCGCGCTGACGGATGCACTCAAGACCCATATCCCCGGATACGCCGAGGCGCTGGCGACCTCTGGTGACTACCTGTCTGTGCAAGGTGCGTTCCAGCGCACGTCCGGTTCGCTGTTCTCGACCAAGACGACGCCCGCGCAATTTGAAAAGCTCTGGCAGTCGTGGAAGTCGCCAGCCGAGATGTCGGCCGCCAAGGACGCTCTCGCGGCGGAAATCTTCAACAAGGCGCAGAACGGCCAGCTTCGCCCCGGTCGCCTGCTGGTCCCGGCCGTCCGCCAGAAGCTCGCCACCGCGTTCGGCCAGGACGCCGCCGACGAGATCATTCGCCGGGTCCAGATCCAGGCCAAACTTGCAGCCACCGGCAACCGCATCCGCCCCGGCGTAAACTCGACCACGGCGGAAGCCACGATGGCGGGCGGGGAGATGGATAACGCGCTTGGCGATGGCGCAATGCGGGCGGGCGGTCACTTGCTCGCCGGGCGCCCCTTCAAAGCCGCTGGCGCGCTCGTGAACGCGCTGGCCGCGCCCGTCCGTGGGGCAGTTACCCCGATTGACCAAGCGACCCGCAATGAGGTTGGCCGCATCCTGATGCAGTCGCCGGAAGAAACCGCCGCCATGTTGCGAAGCCGCAACGTCCCGGCCCGCAACAGCAACCCGCTCGCTAGGCGATAAGCTCGTGAAGCTTCCACGCGCCGAGCGCCGCCAAGCTTAGCAGCGCCGTCAACGACACGACATAGGCCAGCCGGTCAGCCGGCGACCAGTCAGACCATTCTGGCGGTTTGAACAGCCGAAACCACTCCATCCGTACAGCCTAACACAGGAGCGACCGCATGGCGCTTGCGAAACTTGACCTGCGCGATGTGGTCGTTGACCCGGATGGCGTTCTAAACGCTGGGGGGTTTGTCTACACCTATTCAGCAACCACAACGACGCCGCTCGTTACCTACTCGGACGGGCTGGGTACTGAGAACACCAACCCGGTAGTGCTCGACGCGTCAGGCCAGTGGGCGTGCTATCTGGACACGAGCCTTGCTTATCGGCTGGACTTCGCGACCCCGGATGGGGTGGTCTTCTACACCGCCGACAATATCACGGTCGGCTCCGGTTCGTCCGATACTTTCACCGGCAGCTACATCACCGATGTGTTCTTCACCGCCACGACGCCGCCCGCGTCGTCCGGCAGGCTGGGCGCGCACAGTTTCACTAAAGCGGTCAGCTTCCCGGCCAACTTCGGCGGGGCGTTCGGCTCCTGCGACACCGCGCCCACGGCGTCGTTCATCATCACCCTTCGCAAGAACGCCACCAGCTCATCCACCGGCACGGCGGTAGGGACCGTCACCATCGCGACCAACGCCACGTTTGCCTTCGCCTCCACCGCAGGCGCCGTCCAGTCCTTCGTCATCGGTGACACCCTGAAAGCCTTCGGGCCTGCCGTGGCCGACGCCACCGCCAATGACTTCAACTTCACCCTGATCGCGGACCTCGACGCATGACTCTTTACGTCTACGGCAGCGAAACGGACGTGATGCTGGCGTCGGACAGCACCGTGTTCGAGATCACCGACAACAGCTATTTCGACCCGACGTTTTCGCGGGCGGCTGTCCGGGTTCAGGGCACCGAGTCCTATGGCGAAGTGGACCCTGGATCGAACCTCACCACCTACTGGATACACGGCCTCTACCGGGGCAACGTCTTCGCGGAAACCCCATTGATCAGTCTCCTCGACGGGTCGGGCACGGAAAGCTTTCGGCTCAATGCGGTAGCCGCTGGGGGCGACATCCTCTGGCAGTCGCTTCAGATGTACTACCTCTCGGGAGCGTCGTGGGTCGCTATCGGCTCGCCCTACGTGGTGGCCAACTCCGAACTTCAGGAACTCGACCTGAAGGTGATCCCGGGCGGCTCGGGGTCGGCGGAATTGTACGTCGCCGGCACGCGTCGCGCCAGCGGTTCGGCGTCCATGACCTCGTTCGCCAGCCTGCGGAAAGCGCACCTGCGGACGGGCGGAACAGGGCGCTGGTCACAGATCATCGTGGCTGACGAGCCGACCGCGGGGTGCAGGGTTATCACCTGCCCCGCGACAGGCGTGGGCGACAACAACGATGGGACGGGCGCTTACACCGACATCAACGAGGCGGTGTCCAACGACGCGAATTTCGTCAGCCTAAGCACCAACGGCAACGTCAAGACCTTCGACCACTCCACCGACTTCACCGGCTACGATGTGCTGGCGTTGGGGGTTGCGGCGAGGATCAAGGTCGGAGCGACGGGCCTCCAGAACGTCCAACTCGTGATGGACTCGACCAGCAACTACGTCTCCACCACCAAGGCCGGCAACAACGGCTATTCCAACGTCTTCTATAGCTGGCCGACCGATCCCAACACATCCGCTGCCTGGACGGCTGCGAACGCCACCGCGACCCACTACGGCCTGAAGGGGATCACATGAGCCTCGACGCCGCAAAGGTCACGCTCTACGCGGTCGTGGGGCCGACCAACGACAAGCTCGTGGCGAGCAAGGTCACCATGTACGCCGTGGTCCGTCCGACCGGCGCTGCGCCCGCGCCGGTCGGCAAGCAGACCGCCCACACCTCCTCTCAGATCATCTATCGGGCGGATAGCTGAATGGACCTCGCTTCGGGCGTCAGCCTTGGACAGATGATCCTGGCTATCGGGGTCATGCTGGTGACGGGCGGAATAGCGTGGGGAGCCCTGCTTCAGCGGGTGAAGACGCTGGAGAAGGAAGTGGAGGCCCTGTCAGGCTTCGGAACCACGCTGGCCGTGATGCAGACGGAAATCAGCCACAT
>Ga0247681_1000010_pt1 | contig 46712 bp, 57 predicted proteins | sample CNK22_metaG_FD_182798 | JGI IMG/M metagenome (GOLD analysis project Ga0247681, IMG submission 182798) | Soil microbial communities from Purdue University Martell Research Forest, Indiana, United States - CNK22 | ecosystem: Environmental > Terrestrial > Soil > Temperate forest > Bulk soil... | reverse complement strand
TCGCGGTCGCGACCCCGACCGCGACCGCGACCACGACCGCGACCGCGACCCCGACCGCGACCGCGACCGCGACCACGACCCATCGAGGCCGGCCCTCAATAGGGCGCTGTTCATTTCTGAGACCTCGGAAGACTCTTAATTTTTACTGCGTCAACGACTGCCCCTCGGCCAACCACGATTCTCCCTGCCGGAAATGGCTCGACCTCACCGAACTCTGCTTTCTCAAGGGCGTCGGCAAAGCGCCCGGTGTCAGAAATCCATGCGGCATCTTCAAGAACAATCTCTTGAGACGTAACCGCAACAAGTCTGCCTGTATCAATCATAGTTACGGTACGAATAAGATAGTTTTCTCCAATCTCCCATGCGCTATTGTCAACAGACCCTTGCCCAAAAAGAAAGCTCAGGGACTTGATCTGCCCAAGCGTCAAATCGTCTATTTTAACCATTTCACTCCTCCTCCAGCTTGGCGACGGTCTGCCGTAGATCGCCGGCCTTGTCGCGTTTGCCCTTGTACCGTCCCATCTCGACCAGACCGACCTCGGGAGGGACTAGGCCCTTCATCGCCTCGCGGTGGATCGCGTTGACCTTCGCGGCGGCATCGGTGCCGACGATGGCGCGGATGTGATCGCGCGCCTCGCTCAGCCAGTTGTCTTGGCGCACCATCGCGGCCCATACCTCATCTTCCTCGGTCGGCGCGATGATCGTGCGCAGCTTGGGCGTCGGCTTCGGCGCCAGCACGGGCTCGGCCGCATCCTCGGGCGGCTCCTCGCCGCGCTCGATGTAGCCCCAGCAGGCCGTAGCGCGGGCGATCATATCGGCCTGATACAGAGGATCGACAGCGGCAAAATAGGGTTCTTCCCATTTTCCGCCGCTGATGATCGAGAGGCCCCACCAGTCGGTCCCGGCACACGTCGCCTGCCAGACCCCGTAGGGCGTGTATTTGAGGATTTCAGCCTCGCCGACGCGGCTCAGGTCCTTGGCGTCGATGACCGAGCGATGGCCTTGCGGGGTCATCGTCATGCCGTCGAGGTTGCACGCCATGAACGGGTATTGCGGGCAGATGACAAGCTCGATTTGGCGAGCGGCGCCGCCGGCGGTCAACTCTCGCCAAATCGTTCGCATCAATGGATTGTCTGAAAAGTATGTGATCGGCCGCCCGGTTCGCTCCATCGTGACGGCGAGGTTGAACGGTTCGGTGTAGTTGCCCTTCGATGCCGCGAACTCCAGCTGCTCGCGGGTCATGTTCCGGCGAATGAACCACGGCAGGCTCGGGTACAGGTCGTCGTCCTCGCCGAGCTTGATGCGCCCGTAGGGCTTGCGGTAGTTGCCCTCCATGATTGCGGGGGCATCGCCTGCGTGCAGCCGCAGCAGCCTTTCCGCTTTTTGCTGGTCGCTCAATCCGAGGTTCACAGGAATATCCTCACAATCCAGGGGGCGAAGAGCACGAGGAGGGCGAAGGCCAGGCTGAGGCCGGCGAAGAACGAACCCAGGCGCTCGATCATGGCTCCCTCCACCAAAGTCCGGCGATGTTGAACGCTGGGTCGAGGTCACCCCAGCGCCCAAACCAACTGGGTTGTTTGTGGACAGCTTCATCGCGAGCGAACTCAACGATTGCGTCGGTCGGCGGCAGGTCTCCCGCGTCCACCGAATGCCATCCCTCGGTCCTAAATTCTTGCGCGGTCATTTCAGCCCCGCGATCCGGTCGAGGGCGGTGCGCGCGGCCAGGCGGCGGGCCAGAGCATCCGCGCTCTCCCCGTTCGCCGCGCCGGCCGGCGCCTCGGCGATCTGCTCCAGCGCCACGATGGCGACGCGGAGCTTGCGCGAGCACAGGTTAGCCTCGTCGCCCGCTGCCCGCACGCCGTCCTCGAAAGTGGCGTTGATTATGTCCATCATCAGGTTGTCCATCGCTTCCTCCAAAATCTCCGCGTCGGAGAAATATGCGGCGATGGTTGACATTGTGTCAATAGGGAAATATGAGAGGGGCATGGAAACGACATTCGCACGATGGCTGCGCGGGCGGGACGAGAGGTATTACGCCTACGCGGTCCGCATGAGGCTTGGAAAGAAATCGGTCGCGCTATTGGCCGGCATCGGTCGTCGTCCGCAGGAAATCAGGTGGTTCAACTATACGGCGTTGAAACGCATTAGCGAAGACAGCGGCATCCCGGTTCAGACACTGATCGACGACGCGGCGCGGGCGGCGCGGCACCCGATCGAGCCGAGGAAATACGCCAAGAAGGAGGCGCAGGCAGATGCGTGACGATGAAGATGCCTTCCGGGCATTGATGGCGGGAACGCAGGTCAACCATATTCCCGTGCCTGGCACTCGCCGCGTCCGCTGGCTCAGGGTGCCGATGCCTGACCGTGTAAACATTCCTGACGACGGGCCGGCGTGCAGCTTTACGCTCCCGATCTCGCCGAGCACGAACAACCTGTACGAGGGCAGGCGCTGGAAATCGGCTGCCTATGCCAACTGGCAGACGAGCGCCGGCTGGGCGGTCAAGGCGCAGCGCCCGGTGCCGCTCAAGGGGAGGCTGCGCGTCCTGATCGAGGCGCCGTTCGCGCGCAACCGCGACCTCGACAACATCAAGCCGGTGCTCGACCTGGCGCAGAGCCTCGGCATCATCGAGAACGACAACCGGGTGGACCGGATCGAGATCGTCCGCACCGCGCCGGGGACCGAGATGAGGGTCAGCATATGGCCGATGTGAGGTTGCGCGTCCTATCGCTCGGGGCCGGGGTACAGAGCACGACGCTTGCGCTGATGGCCGCGCACGGCGAGGCGCCGATGCCTGACGTGGCGATCTTCGCCGACACGCAATGGGAGCCTCGGGAGGTCTACCGGCATCTCCGCTGGCTGACCCTGATCTTGCCGTTCGAGATTCTGATCGTCACCAAGGGCAACATCCGGCAGGGATTGGTCGAGCGGCGCAACACGACCGTCGGGCGCGTCGCCTCTATCCCGTGGCATACGATTAACCCGGATGGTTCGCATGGCATGGGTCGGCGGCAATGCTCATCCGAATACAAGCTGACCCCGATCATGCACGCGATCCGCGAAAAGCTCGGCAAGCCGGGCCGGGCTCACATCGCGCCGGGGGCGGTCGAGATTTTGCTCGGCATCTCGCGCGACGAGGCGCAGCGGATGCGAGAGCCTCGGCAGCGGTATATGGTCAACCGCTATCCGCTCATTGAGATGGGAATGACGCGGCAGGCGTGCCTGCGGTGGCTCGATGGTCACGGCTACCCGCGCCCGGCCAAGTCCGCCTGCATCGGGTGCCCCTTTCACGACAACGACCATTGGCGAGGAATGCGGGACAATCAGCCCGAGGAGTGGGCCGATGCGGTCGCGGCCGACAAGGCGCTACGGCTCGGCGAGGCGCGCGGGATGCGGGCGATCGAGTTCATGCACCCACAGCGCGTCCCGCTCGACGAGGTAGACCTGTCGGTGGACAACCGGCAGCTCGACCTGTTCGGCAACGAGTGCCTGGGGATGTGCGGTGTCTGAGGACGAGGCGCGGGAGGTCGTCGAGGAGCAGCTGCTCTACTGGCGCCACAAGCACGTCAGCTCGATGAGGGCGTGCGAGGCGCTCGGCATCCGGCCGCGCAAAGCCAGCTGGGCCGAGGCGCGGGCGTATATGCTACGCTGGTGGTTGCGAAACCACGACGCGGCTTGATCCATGAAAAATGCCTATCCTGCCGTCGCACCAAAACCGACCTCGGAGAAGCAGGACGATAACGCGGCAAAGCTGATCTTCGCTCCGAACGGAGACGATATGAGCCGATATAATCTCGGCCATGGGAACCGGCGCATTGGACCTGTTTTCAACCCGGAAAGAGGCCATTCCTGGTCGGATGGGAGTTGAGCGCGCCCCGCGCATCCCATATAATCCCCGACGAGCGCGGGCCAGCCTAGGACGACGGTTCTAGGTTCTTGCCCGCAGCAGCCGCTTCAGCCCCGGCCTCACAAGGGTCTCGGCCCGCGCTCGTTCTTCTCTCGGGCTGAAGGGCTGACGCATGTGAGCATCAGGGCAATGACATGGGCGTTCGATACGCCCTGCCCCACGCCATCGGCAAAGCTGGTGCTTCTCAAGCTCGCCGACCACGCCAACGATGAGGGCGAGTGCTGGCCGTCCCAAGGGCGCATCGCCGCCGATTGCGGGTTATCGCGACAGACCGTCAACGAGCAGGTCAAGAAGCTCGTCGAGCTTGGCTTGGTCCGACGCGAGAACCGCTTTAATGGCACCGGACAGCAAACAAACCGTTATTTTCTACAGTGTCGGGAAATCCGACACCCCCTGTCGGTAAATCCGACAGGCGTGTCGGCTCAGGCGACACCCCCTGTCGGCTCAGCCGACACAGAACCTTCAATAGAACCATCATTAGAAGAAAGACCCCCTATAACCCCCCGCAAGCGGGGGGTAGACCTTGAGGGGTTTGTCGAATGGTATGGGGGGTATCCCCGGCATGTCGGTCGAGAGGCCGCAGAGAAGGCTTGGCCTCGGGCTCGCAAGCTGGCGAGCATCAAGGAATTGACCGAGGGGCGCGATCGCTATGTTGCCGAGTGTATCGCGCTCGGCACCGATAAGCAGTTCATCAAGCATCCGAGCGCTTGGCTGAATGGCAAGCGCTGGATGGACGATCACGAATCAACGATAGGAGCGTTACCGAATGGAAAAGTTGCCGGCCCTGATGGACCCCCGCCCTCGGTCGAGGAGCTACTCGACCTTATCCATCGCCGAGAAATGGGAATGGCACGCTGATGTATATGCGTTCCGCCGGGTTTTCCTCGGCATTTACGACACCACGTCGCCGCCTGACCCAACGGGGGTTTGGTATAACGCGGACCTCGCCGATGTTTTCGAGAAGCGCAAGCGTGAAGGCAAGGGCAATCCGGCGACCGATAGGGACCGCGAGGAATGGGCTCGCTCGCTTGGCTGGGCGTCCTGGCTTGAGCGGCAGGATGCTATTGAGCGCAACGAGGCGCGGTATGCCGAGGGGTTGAAATGGCAGCAGGAACATGCCACCGAGTTGCGCGCGGCAAAGAGGCACTTTGATGACCGAGGATGAGGAGGAGCGCGCGGCGATACGCGAGTATGAGGGCGGCTATCGCCGCCGCGTCGCCGAGTTGCTTGCCATTCGCGAGCATCACGATCCGCAGGAAGCGCATCGCTTGCGCCGGCTGCAGATCATCCTCGGAATCAGCGCAGCCGAGGAGGAGCCGTATCGCGCCACGCCACGGCCAGCGCCGCCACGATAGGCGCGGCAAGCCCGAGCCAGATCAGAAGCGCGGTCATCAATGACCCGCCGATCGGACGTCGTCCTTCAGCGCCTCGATCCACAGGTCGGTCCGACCGCCTTGGGCTATCCAGGCGCGGAGAAATCTTCCCATAGCCATGCCAAGCGCTCCAAACGTAATGGCAGCGCCTTCATCCGCCTCCAACATGATTTCGCCGATCGCGGCAACGTAGGCATCGCTCAATCCCCGCATCTTTTCGAGATCGGTCATTTTGCACCTGCCTTCTCCGCCTCGATGGCGGCAATCAGCTTGCCGATAATGTCGTTGCGGCTGCCGGTCTCGGACGCCTTCAGCCCGAGCTTCACCAGGCCCAACGCCGTGATGTTCGCCGCCCCCAAAAACTTCAGGTTCACGAATTCGCCATCGCGTGCCAGCAGATCGCGCCCCAGCAGAACGGTATCGCGCGTCAGGAGCAACCCGTTGCGCACGCCCTCGCCGAGAAGCTCGGCGGAGCCCTTCTCACCGTCAGGCACGTCGCGCGGCTCCGGCAGAAGCTCTAAAATCTCATTCGCGACCGCGATCGCTTTGTCAGCCATTGTCAGGGTTGCCTTTGTTTTAGGTCTCCCGCCAAACCACGGCAGGCCGAGGGATTTGCGGATTGCCTGCATGCGGTAGAGCGGCTTCCATTGTGCCGGTCCCCACGGTTTCGCGCCACCCTCGCGGAATGCGGCATGGTTCCATTTGCGAGGATCGCCGCCGTGCTTGATGCAGCGGCGGCGTCCCTTCACGGCGTGCCGGCGGCAGAACGCCCCGCCCTTGCCGCGCCCTCGCAGCCGAGCGCCGCAGATCATCAGCCGCGGGCCGCCTCGAACAGGCGGACGGCCGTTGCAAAGCGCGCGGGCTCGATCGGCTCAGCTTGGCGTCCGATAGCAAGAACGCCATCAAGCGCGGCGAGCATGGCATCTTCCGCCGCCGCCGTCCGCGCCGCCGTCCGCGCCGCCTCCGCCGCCGCCGCCGCCCACGCCGCCTCCGCCGCCGCCGCCGCCGCCCACGCCGCCGCCCACGCCGCCTCCGCCGCCGCCGCATCCGCCGCCGCCGCCGCCGCCGCCTCTAGTGAGCCGGCGAAGTTTCGCAGATGGCTTGCGTGCTCGTGTAGACCGGCAGCATCAAGCGCGATGGGCGCAAAGACACGGATCGCCTGCCATGCGAGATACTCGGCTCGTTCCTGCTCGTGTGCGGGATCAACCGTGCCGACAAGACGCGGGATGTACAGCTTGAGCCGCTGCCGTCCCTCGTCGCTCATCGCGTCATTGATGCCGCGCCCAAACGCGGCGATGACCGGGCACACGCAAGCCGGGTGATCGCCCAGCGTGCCATATTCCAGCCAGGACACCGCATCGAGCAGGCATGCGCCCTCGCGCGGGTCGTCGCTGTTGCCTTTGCGTAGATCGAACTTCCAGATGTCGTTGATTTCAGTCATCGTCCTATCCTCCTATCGGTTAAGCGGAAACGGTCATTTGCCCGTGGTCCGGGCAATGCGGCGCGCCCTTGTCGTCAATCCATACCCGGGCCGTCCGCACAATGTAACCACAAGCCTGGCAAGCGCATTTGATCAGCCGCGTCTTCCGACCCTCGACCACCGCGGGCCGTTTAAACGCCTCCGATTGCCTGCTGTCGAGCCAGGTGTGATACGCCTTGGTGATCCGCTCAATATCGCTGTCGCTGTTGCGCCAGGCCAGCGATTGCGGCTGCCGGCGGTACACGTAAGGCTCCGGCGTGGGATAGTGCGGCGTCCGTTGCTGCGGCGCCCACTTGGACCCTATCCGCCGCCGCTCGACCCCATACCGCCAGCGCTCTTCCTCCGTCGCCAGCCGGCACTCGGTCTTCCCGATGTCGCGCCCCGACACCACACGCGCCGACTTCGTTTCCCACGAGATCGGCCCCAGCCCCGTCTGGTTGATCGCCATCGCTCAGGCCTCCCGCGACAGCTTTGCCGCTGCGCTCAGAAAGTCGGCCGCCTTGTGCGCTGTCGCCTGCGCCTTGGAGTTCAGGCGTTCCCACGCTATCGGCCTGTCGTCGCGCAGGCACCGGGGAGCCTGCAAGGTAATGAATTTAATCTCGTAGCGATGCCCAGCCCGCTTAAAGCGAACCGTCGCACACCACCCCGTAAGCTTGGTCTCTAGGATCGTCGGTTGCTCAACGCTATAACCGCGCGTCGGGTAGTCCGCGTCTGTAAATTCTGTCATTTCATCCAACTCCCCGTGTTGCACAACCACATATTTCTCTATCGTGGGAATGTTGTCAACAGGGAAATGCAGCAGCCCGTTTAAACGCCTCGGCGCGGATATACATTGTAGATACGCATCTCTCGTGACGGTGCTCGATGAACGGTATTCATATACCGCGTCCACCAGCATGAACGCTGCTCATGACGCTCTCGCTGCGGCCCGTTTAAACGTCGCTGTCGCAGCTGCCGTCGAGCTGCAGACTGTGGGCTGAAGCATGGGTACAGGCCGGCGAGCGATCGAGCGCCGCAGAAACGCTCGAAGCCCCAGGGGAACGAGCCTGGGGCTTCTGTTGCGAGCTGCTGAGTGGAGAGAGGCGCGCCTTGTAAGCGGAGCGATGTTAGCAGATGTTCTGCCGTCTGAGCTGCGGCGCTATGTCGCAGGCCGTCGTTCGGGGAAACGCCGGGGGTTCGGGGCGGGGGACGCGAAATTTACCCCCCCTCCCGGAAGTCGGCGCGATTTTTTGGAAATCGGCCCCCCGTCGCTGTTGGAGGCGCTCGCTCCGCGCTGGCGCGCTCTGCCTCGGGTGGCAGAGGGGTCACGTTGCGTGCCCATACCCCCCCAACCCCCCCCTTTCCCGTCAACGGTGAAAGGAGTAGGCGGGTGTTTTCTTGGTTTGGCGCGCCCTTATGGGCGGCGGCGTCCCTGCGGACCGGGGGTGTTGTCCCGGATCGTGCGTGTGGGTTAGCCGCTACGGGGCCTATTCACGGCAGTTGTATCATGAAAGTGACGAGCGCGCACTCTGCGGCGAGGATGATGCGGAACCACATTAGTCGGCTGCGGCTTGGAAGAAAAGGCCGGCGTCGCTGGCGAGGCGGCGGCGGGCCATTTTGGCGTAGGCGGGGTTGAGTTCGATGCCGATGGCTGAACGGCCGAGACGGTCGGCGACGAGGGCGGTGGTGCCGGCGCCGAGGAAGGGGTCGAGGACGGTGGCGGGCCGCGCCGGGCGCTGGTCGCAGCGGCACGAGGGCGACCAGCCGATAGTGCGCGGCGGCTCGTAGGCGTCCCATTCCTTCTGCCCGCCCATCGCGTTTCGCGTGAAACCCTTTTCCAGCGAGCGCGCGCCGGGGCCGCTCTTGTCGCCGTAGGCTTTCCGCTCGACTTCCCGCACCCACGGCGCTCCACACGCCGGGCAGACGCCGTGTGCTGAGGTGCCAGCGAGGATGCACGGCTCGACGAGAGCGGGTGGGAAGGTGGCGAAGTGGGCCTCGGCGAACGGGGCGGTTGCTACCGTCCAGACCGAGCGCTTGTTGCGGGATGAGACCGGTAGGCAGACGGCGTTCTGATAGCTGTCGTTGGCCTTTACCATGCCGTCTTGCGCGTGCGTCTTCCGCGCCGGCCCCATCCCGACCGAGCTGTTTGCGCCAGCCTCCCGCTCGGCCGTGATGCGTTCGATCTCGGACTTTGAGATGCGCGGGTTCGTGTTCTCGCTGACCGCCTCTGCAATTGCGGCCGTGTCAAAATAGTACCGCTCGGACTTCGACAGCAAAAACAGGTATTCGTGCGCCTTGGTGCAGCGGTCGGTGACGCTCTCGGGCATCGGGTTTGGCTTCGCCCAGATGATGTCCTGGCGCAGCCACCACCCATCGGCCCGCAGCGCGAACGCCAGCATCCAGGGAATGCCAAGCAAATCCTTCGGCTTCACACCATCGGGATCGGCGGGTCGCAGCCCCTCGCTGTAGGCGTCGCCCTTGAACGCCGGATGAATCTTGCTCTGTCCTGGGTCGCGCGTCTTTCGGCCGCCGCTCGCGTAGCTGTCGCCAATGTTGAGCCAGAGCGTCCCGTCGCGCCGGAGCACCCGCCGCACCTCGCGGAACACCCCGACCATCGCCGCTACGTACTCGTCCGGCGTCGCCTCGAGACCTAGCTGACCGGCAACTCCATAATCCCGCAGCCCGTAGTAGGGCGGCGAGGTCACGCAGCAATGCACGCTCTCGGCCGGCAGCTTCGATAGCTCGCCGAGCGCATCGCCGACGATGATGCGGTTCACGTCGCGATCCTCCGCTGCGAGTTCAGCCGGGTGATCTTGGCCTTCAGTCTGGAAAGTTCCCGCGCATAGTTTACCTCGATGTCGTTGGCATCAGCGCGCAGCCGGGCGATCTCGGCGCGGGCCTCATCGAGGAGGCGTAGCAAAAACGCAGCCGTGCTAGATGATACCGAACGACGCTGCTCTACGTCGCTCTGATTGAATTGGCGTATCTGCGCCTCGCGTTCAGCGTCGGTCACGTCGCGGTCCGCGGCTTGAACACGAGTTCGTGCGGCCGGAAATTGGCGTGACCGCGGTTCGCGGCGGACCAGTAGGGCCAGGGGATGACGGCCCAGGAGGCGTGGGTGATGGGCTTGCCGCAGACCGGGCACAGCTGCTCCTGCCTCTCGACCTCGGCCAGCGACCGGCTCTCCCTCGTTATCGGCGAGTTCGGGCGAAACGAGTTTCGCCCTAGACCTTGACCTTTTGCCTCGATGGGGATATTTGCCATGATGCACCTGTCCGAGGGGCTGCACACCCCGTTGACGATAGGGCCGATGCTGCGACACGACCTTGCCCGGTGTCAAGCGTCTTGAGCGGCCCCGCTATCATTCCCGGCGGGGCCGTTTCATTTTCCTCAGGGCGAAAAACTTTTCGCCCGGCATTGCATACATTTCCCTCTCGGAGTAGAGAGGCTGGCTTGCCAGGGCGCCCCCCGCGGCGGGCTGGCTTGGGGGAGCCGCCCGTCGCGGGGGATGGAGGAGAGATGACTGACGCGGCTGAGACGAACTGGCTGACGGGGGCGGCGAAGTCGCCGTATCTGCCGATTGTGGCGGGGCTGGTGCGCGGCGTTCTTGGGATTGCGAGCGGCGTCGGCTTCACCTGGGCCTCGACGGTGACGGGCGACCAGACGACGATGGTGGCGACGGCGGCGGTCGCGGTGGGGATGCTGGGCTGGTCGGCCTGGCAGAAAGTCTCCTCGATCCGAGCGGCCCGCAAATCGGAAGTCGCATCGGCGGTTGCCTCGGCCCAGCACGGGGTGCCGGTAACGGTCACTGAGACGCCGGCCGGCCGACCCAACGTGGCGACAAGGATCTCGGTGGACGAGGCGTTGGAGGCACCGGCTGTCCCCCTCGACACGAGACCGCAACCTGCGGCGAGCTAGGAGCCCCCGAAATGGACATCGTTTGGCTCTTTCCCGGCAGCAGCAGGGATGCTCCGCCGGACAAAGTGGCGGAACAGGTCAATAAGGCGATCGCTCAGATCGAGGCAGGCGACTTCGAGCTTGTCGAGGATTTTGGCGACGACTAGCTGATCGCGGGGGCGCTGAAGGAATGACCGAGGAAGCCGAGCATCTGGCGCTCTTGGCGACGCTGCGCGCCGACCGCTGGCTGGCCCACCGCTTTCTGTTCAAGCACCGCCACCCCGAGGAATCGCCGGAGACGCACCGCGAGCTCGTCGAGGCGATCAACAGCCCCGTTCCCCGCCTCTCGATCGAGGGGTTTCGCGGCGTCGGCAAGACGACCTACACCGAGGAGACGGCACTCATCAAGGCGGTATTCCGCGAGTTCCACAACCTCGTCATCATCGGTCCCAGCTTCCCGCGCGCCTGCGACCGCCTCGATGCGATAGCTAACGAGATCGCGGTCAATCCGTTTTTTGCCTTCGACCCGAAGCACCCCGAGGATTCGCTGTTTGGACAACTTAACGGCGACATTAAGCAGGCCGGGAAACTCGTGCTGGCGTCGGGCATCTGCATCCAGGCCCTCGGCCGGGACCAGGCGATCACGGGGCTGAAGTTCCGGCAATGGCGCCCCGACGCCTTCATCATCGACGACATCGAAGACCCGGAGGAGACGCGCACCGACAGCGAGCGCGAGCAGACCTGGCGCTGGCTGAAGCAGACGTTTCAGCCCTGCCTCGACGATCCACTGCTGTCGTGGGGCCGATTCCTTGGCACGCGGCGCGGCTCGAACAGCCTGCCCGAGCGGCTGGAGAAGGATCGGATGCCGGTCGTCAAGTTCCCGATCGAGTCGATCGGCGAGAACGGCGAGCGCATCGCGACGTGGCCGGCGAAGTTCGGTCTTGAGAAGATTGACGCTTTGCGGCACGACTACCGCGGCGACCTGACCCTTTACGCGCAGGAATATATGTGCGAGGCGACCTCGGACGCGGCCCGCGTTTTCAAGCGCGAGATGTTCCGGTACGAGGACCGGATCAGAACCTGGGAGGCAGTCTATGGAATGGTCGACCCCGCCCGAACCAGCCACGGCAACGCGGCTTCCACCGGATACGCCATCTGGTCCTGGGTCAAAAACCGCCTCGTGGTCTGGGCCTGTGACGCCCTCTTTCTGGCCCCCGACGAGATCGTTGCTCTTTGCTTCGATCTCTGCGAACGATACGACCTTGTACAACTTGGCGTGGAACGAGACGGTCTGGAGCAATTTCTACTTCAGCCTCTAAGGCACGAGCAGGTAAGGCGCGGTACGCTGATACCGTTGAAGCCGATCGCGGCGATCTCGGGCACACAAGGGCGCGGCCAGGTCCGCTTCATCGAGGGGTTGCAGCCACATTTCCACAACCGCGAGGTCATCTTCGCGCAGGAGTTCCCGGCGCTGGAGGCGCAGCTTCTGAGCTTCCCCTCGGGCATCCGCGACGCGGCGAACGCCCTGGCCTACGCGCTGACGATGCAGCCCGGCAAGCCGATCTACGACGGCTTTGACCCCGTTGCCCACATCGTCGAGGGGCTTGACATCGCCGCCGGCCAGCCGCTCGCCATCGCCGCCAACGCGACCGGAGGACTGACCTGTGCGGTATTGGTTCAAGCATTCGAGGGGACGCTACGTATCCTCGCCGATTGGGTCTACGAAGGGAGCCCGGCAGAGCGTGCCGCTGATCTCGCGCAGGCTGTTGTCCAGGTCGTTGACAGCAGCCGATTTGTTTCTGTGCCCGTTCCGCGCCCCTGGGATGAAATGCTTAAGGTGCCGCTCCCCGATCGGATGCTTGCACGCCCAAATCGCCCGACTTGGATCGTCCCGCAGCACCACTCCGACCGGCACATGAATGTCGGGCTGATGCAGGCGGTGCGCGCGATCCCGAACGAGGTACGGGTGGGCGGCACCGAGGTCGCTGGCTCACTCTATATAAGAGACCTTCTCGGGCGCACCGTGCGCGGGGCGCCGGCGGTCGAGATCAGCCCCGCCGCGCGGTGGACGCTGCGCGCGCTGGCCGGGGGCTACACGCGCGGCATCGTCCGCGGTCGCTTGCAGGACGACGCCGAGGAAGGTCCCTACCGGGTGCTGATGGAGGGGCTGGAGGCGTTTTGCGGCTCCCTGCGCTTCGATACCGTGGACAACGACGAGGATAGCGCGCAAAACATGAGGCTTGACGAGCGTACCGGACGCAGCTACGCGAGCGCGATGCCGATGAGGGTACGGTGAAGAAGGTGGTCATCGTCTTGCCCGAGTATCTGGGCAAGCACCACCACCCCCGCCGCCGCCATCATCGTCACCATATACGGGTGTGGTTGGCGGTCGGCGATGTCGCCGTCCAACTGATCCCGAACGGAGGAATCCACATGTCTTACACGCTGGACGTTGGGAAAACCGAGAACCTTGCCATCGAGTTCCTCGACCAGAACGATCAGCCGATGGTGGCGACACCGAAGCCGGATTCGCCCGCCGCATGGTCGCAGCTCGATCCGTCGATCCAGGCTTTGATCGCGGCCGCGGACGGCAACACCGCAACGGCCACCGGCCTTGCCGCCGGCTCCGACACGATCCAGTTGACGGTGATCGTCGGCGGGCAGACCTTTGTCGCGACGATGGATGCCGTCGTGAACGCGGCCGTACCGACGCAGACGCTGACCAGCGTCGGTATCATCGCCACCCCGGCATAGGAGGTTCGCATGGCTCAGACAATGACCCCGGCGCAGGTTGCCAAGGCCGACGCTGCCGAAGCGGCCGAAGCGAAAGCCGACGCCCTCGCCGCGCTCGACGCGGCCCCGCCGGTCGCCGATCCGGTCCACTCGATGTTCGGCTCGATGCTGGTCGCGATGGAGGTGCTGGCGAACCTGACGCCTGGCGCGCACCTGTTCATCAAGCAGCATCTCGACCCGCTGAAGGCCGCGCTCTCGGCAATGACGGCGCCGCCGAAATGAGGCTGAAGCTAGTCTCGCCCGAGGACACGCTCATCGGGCACATCGGGGTTCCCGATGAGTGGGGCGCTTATTTCGAGCGGAGCGGCACGGCGCGAGCGGCGATTCCATCTAAATTCCGCGGACCTTATCAGGGATTAGCAGTGGCGTTCGTTCCGGTGGCCGATATTCATACGGTGACGCTTGCCCTTGCCGGATGGTCGCAATACCAAGATGCCGTCTACCTTGTGGAGGGGACGGTTGAGGAGCTTGAGGCGCTGCCGGACTGCGCGTTCGCGCCAAGCAGGGCGTATCTGCGTTCGCAGATTAACGCGATCGGCTGATGTCTGACGCCGGTCTGATCCTTGAGCCGAGCTCCCCGGAGGGGGACGGCGAGGAGGAGCGTGTTGCGCTGCCCATCTCCCGCGACCGCGACCTCCTCGCCGGTCGGAACAAGAAGCTCCACGACCGCCTCGATGACCTGTTCAACCACGTTCTAAGGACGTTCGAGGATCAGAACGAGCGCTCGGCGGACATCGAGGATTACTGGGACTGCTACAACTGCCAGGCCAACAGTAATCAGTATTACAACGGCATCGCACAAATATTCTTCCCGATTATTCACGATGCCGTCAACGCCATTGTCACCCGGTTTTCCAACCAGATGTGCCCGCAATCCGGGCGCTATCTCGAAATCGTCTCGGCGGACGGGACGCAGCCGCAGCCGCTGATCGGGCTTCTGGAGCACTATCTTCGCGAGGCCCGCTTCGAGACGCAGGTGCTGAAGCCGCTTATCCGGCTCGCGATCATCGAGGGGCACTACAACCTCTATACCGATTGGGGCGAGTTCGAGCGCGAGATTGTTTCACGTGAAACACATGGGCCGCGCGTGCCGATGCCCGGCGGCGGCGAGGTCGAGGCGCCAGGCGACGACATTAAGGACATGACCGAGCCCGAGTTGATCGTCGAGGGCCGGCCCGTCTTCGATGTGCTGCACGACAGCGACATTGCGGTTTGGCCGGCCAACGTGGACTCGCTGGACGAGGCGTTCGCGTATGGCGGCGGCGTTGCGATCGTGCGCCATTGGGACAAGACCAAGATCGACCAGATGATCGCGCAGGGCTGCATCCGAAAGTCCGAGGGGAAGGCGCTCAAGGACTCGATGGATCGGGTGTCGAAGGACAACATCGATATCGAGAAGGGGCTGGCCGAGGCGGTTGGCATTCATCCGAGGGGACGCGGGGCGACGGTCTGGGAGGTCTGGACGTGCCTGCCGCTCGACAAGAACGGCGGCTTCGACGAGGACGGCCGCCCGCGCCTGTGCCGGGTGTTCCTCGGGCCGAACCGGGCGCAGCTCGGCGCCAAGCGCAACCCCTACTGGAATGACCGCTGCCCACTGCTGTCGTGCCCAATCGAGAAAATTCCAGGAGTCTTCAAGGGGAAGTCGCTCATCAGCTATGTCGACTCTCTGCAATACGAGGCCAACGATGCCATTAATGAAGGCGCTGACGCCGCGACTCTATCGGCGGCGCCCATCGTTTTACGAGACCCGGAAAAGTCAAATGGACCGCTCGTATTTGGTGTTGGGGCGATTTGGGACGGGGGCAAGGACGCTATTTCGTTGCTCACCTTCCCGGACCTCACACCCCGGGCTCAAACGCGGGTTCAAATGGCTCTGGCTGCGATATTCCAGTCGCTAGGTGTCAATCCCTCGATGCTGCCGCAGCAGACCCGCGCCGGGAAACCCAATCAGGCGATGGTAGCGCAGGAGCAGCAGGTTGATCTCCTGACGACGGCGGAGGGGGTCAAGGTGCCGGTCGAGGGCATCCTGACGCCGATGCTCGGGCTGATGGTCGATTACGACTATCAGTTCCGAGACACCGAAATGACGATCCGCCAATTCGGCGAAATGGGGGTTAGGGCGCGGCTGGAGCAGGTGGAGCCGCTGACCAATCGCGCCGGCTACACGTTCATCTGGCGCGGGGCCGAACAGGTCAAGATGTCGGGGATGATGGCGCAGGCCGGGACCGCATGGATGGCCGCGCTGATGCAGCCAGCGATGCAGGCCGCGCTCGCCAAGGCCGGTTATGCCTTCGATCCGGCGCCGCTCGTCATCATGCAGAACCAGAACCTCTTTGGCGCCTACCTCGGCAACCAGGTGCTCATCAATCAGCGCGAACTCTTGACCGTCGATCCCGAGTTGGAGAACCAGATTCTCGAAACCGGGCAGGCGATGCACGTCCATCCGCTCGATCAGGACGTGCCGCATCTGCAAAGCCATGCGGCGGCGATGCAGCAATCGGGTGATCCGCACGGCACGATCAAGGAACACATCGCGGCGCACCTCCAGTCGATGCAGATGAAGAACATGGCGGCGATGCAGCAGGCCCAGGCGCAGGCCGGGGGCGGCGCTCCGGCGGGGCCGGGAGGCCAGCGTGGCCCGCAACCGGGCGCTTTGCCGGCCGGGCCGCACGCTCAGAAACGCCCGCCCGGCCTGCCTCATCCCGATCAAGGAATGCAGTCCGGCGTCGTCGCAATGCCGCGGAGGATGTAGATGAGCCTTTGCAATGAATTGATCCCGAATGACGTTGATACCGTAGCCATAGGGCCGGTTGTATGGGATCCTGCCTCTAATGGAAATGACTGGTATTTTCTGCTGGCTTCCTCCCCCGAAGGAGCGGACAAGATATGTTTCAGAGGAGATCGAGAGTTTGCTATAAATACGCGAGAATCATTATTGGAGGAACTCGCTTCCCGTCGCGCGATAGTCATCTTTGATACCGATGATGAGTTGGCGCTCGCACGTTTCTGTGCGGCAAGATGGCCCGATGGCGGATACCGGCGTGTCGCGGAGAGCATCTTGGCTGAACAGTCAGGTGTCAGACATTGAGCGTTGCGCTTGACGGCTACCATATGTTGTGCATATAGGCACAGCACGAGCGGGCGATCGCAGTCCGCACCGAGCGGGGGAACGCACCCCGAGGAGAGAGAATGGCACGCACTCGCGGCGAAGTCGCCGATCCCCTTTACGTACCCGAGGAGGAAGTCCTTGGCCCGCAAGATGCCACCGAAGATGAAGTCGAAGGGCAAGCCGATGATGCCGGTGGGGAAGGGCTCGCCGATGATGTCGAGCCAGAACCCGATGAACCGGAAGAAGGGCAAGAAGATGAAGTAGCCGACGAGCCTCCTCCTCCCAGGCGCTCGGGCGGTGGTTCCGAAACCATCAGAGCCCAGCGACGGGCGCGGCAGGAGGCCGAGGCGAAGGCGGCGGCGCTGGAGCGCGAGGTCGCCGAGCTTCGCGGGTATCAGGCTGGCGCGGCGGCGCGACAGCAGCAGGTAGACCCGCAGGCGGCGGCGAGGCAGGAGCAGGAGTTCTATCAATCTCTGGAGTTGCTACAACCGAGCGAGGCGTACCAAAGGCTGATGCAGCGCGGCCAGGCCCAGATGGGGCAGGCGCTTCAACAGCTTCAGTTCAACCAGCAGGATTTGGCCGATCAAACGAGATTCGATGCATCGTGCGCAAGATCGCCGACCAGGGAAGCCTATCGTGAGAAGGTTGAGGATTATCGTGCTCAACAGCGCCGCATCGGCTTTGTCATCGGGCGCGAAGAAGCCTTCCATTTGCTTTATGGCCGTGATGCCGAGGCGCGGGCCAACAAGGCTCGCCCGGGTCAGGTGCGGGCCGGAGCCGCGCGGGTTGCCCAGCAGCGGACTCAGCCGACCGGCGCGCGCAGCAACATGTCTCCGCAGGGACGCCGCCCGGCGCCCAACAGCATCGAGGCGGATTGGGCCGCCATCGCCGAGGCGGACGCCAAGGGAATCAAGGTTTGGTAACCGGGGGCTCGCCAGCCTCCGCGTAACGGAGGTCTAGAAGCATGGCGAACAGCACCCCGAACCAGTCTTCGCAATATGCCGGCATTACGACGAGGCTTATTGCCAACGAAGCGCTGAAGCAGACCCAGCGCTTTCTTGTCCTCTACCAGTTCGCGGACCAGAAGACGATCCCGCACGGGCGCGGCGTCCAATGGGAGGCGTTCCGCTGGAACTACATGAACTTGCCGCGGTTCCCGACCGCTGAGGGGGTTCCGCCCAATCCCGATTCGCTCGACTTCACGCAAGTCACCGGCACCGCCGTCCAGTGGGCCGGGCGCTGGGTCGGCACCGATGTCGCGACGATCACGACCCAGCAGGATCTAATGCGCGCCGCCGGCAAGCAGCTTGGGATGCAGCTGGCGCAGCTGAAGGAGCGCAACGGCTTCGTCAACCTGAGCGCGGGGACGCAGGTCAATTACGCGAATGCGGTGGGGTCGCGGGCCTCGCTCTCGGCGACCGACATCCTCAACCCGACTGATGTCAACCGGACCTACGCGAACCTCGCGAACCTCGGCGCCGACAAGTGGAACGGGCAGACCGGCGAGACGGTTCAGCGCTCCATCGACTACACCGCGCGGCAGAGCGAGAAGACGATCAAGGGCGTCGAGCACTATGTCGCCATCGCCTCGATCTTCCCGCTGGAGGATTTGCGCAACAACCCGACCGTCGTCAACGCCTGGTCGCGCAGCGATGTCGATCGCCTCTACATCAACCAGATGGGCTATTGGGGCGGCATCACGTTCTGCGAAACCAACATGGCCCCGTCGTGGACCGGCGTCGCCCAGGTCAACGGCGCGAACGGCGTCGGCAGCCTGACCACCGGCACCTATACGGTCCAGGTCACGGGCTGGGACAACGCGAAATTCTACGAGAGCCGCATCTATCAACTCTCGACCGATGTCTCGGTCACGACCGGCGGCATTACGCTGACGATGCCCTCCACCCCCGGCTTCACCTACGCGGTGTATGTCGGCGTCGGCTCGGGCGCGCTCCCGACCAATCTCGGCCTCACGACCTCGGGGCCGACCTCGGGATCGTTCCAGGGTCAGGCCATCGAGATCGCCCCCTCGACCGTCGTCACGATCACCGGGCTCGGCGCGGCGATGATCCCGCCTCCCGCCCCGGCAACCGGTGTCACGGTCTACCCCGTCTATATCTTCGGTCGCGAAGCCTTCGCCTGCCTGAAGTTGGAGAACGTGCAATGGCTGCGCCCGACCGGGCCTGATAAGGCGGACCAACTCGATCAGCTCCGCGTGATTGGCTATAAGTTTATGGAGGGGTGGACCATCCTCGACCAGCGCAAGATGGCTCGGATCGAGTGCGCGGCCAGCAACACCGGCGTCTTCGCGTAAGGAGAGCGATATGTCTCAAGTCAGGATTGAAGTCGAACTCCGCATCATGCAGGTCGGTTCCGGCACCGGCACGACGCTGATGGGGCAGAACCAGGGCAACAACCCGGGCGTCGGCCCCCTGGCGGGGCCGGGTTCGCTCGGTAACGCGCAGATGCTGTTCATGAACGATGCGACGATGGTGCCCGGCACGGCGGGCTCGGTCACGCTGGCGAACATGCTGACGGCGCTCGATACGATCGCCAGCGATTTCGCGGCGGCGAGCGGGACGACGCTCATCACTTCGGACATCCTCGCGCAGATCAATGCGTGGCAGACCGGGAGCCCCTAGAGGTGGCAACGCAACTGCTTGGCACGAATGCCAACAACAGCCTTACCGCCTTGGTTTGGAACGGGATGGCGACGGCGACGGCCGATGTCGCGGCGATCAACGCGCTGATCCTCGACGACATCAACTCGTCGCACCCGGTGGCGCAGATCAGCGGCTGCGGCGGCTTCGTCAAGGAGGGGCTGTTGTACGTGCCCAACCGGAGCGCGCCGCTTGAGCTTCGCCCCGGCGATGTGGTGGCGGTTGATGCGACCAGCGGGCAGGTGATCCTGCTCACCGCTTACGGTCTCTCGGCCGGCCCCTGGACCCTAACGTGAGGATTTCATGGCAAAAGCCAACGTGAGATTTACCGATTTGACGGCGCCGCCGCCGCTCGGCCCTGGTGTTGAGGTAGAGACGGCCCCCGTCACGGTGCTCGTTTTGGATCAGCCCGATAAGTCCGATCCCCTTGATGGGCTTCTCGTGGTCGCGCTCCAGATAGGCAACCGTTGCGGCGCCAGCATCTCGGTCAACAGAACCGGCGATGCAAACGAGGATTTGAGGACCGCGATTGCCGGGATGATTCTGGTGGCAACCGAGAATGCCGCCGAGATTCGAGATGCAATCGCAATGGAGAAAGCAGACGGATGCCGCTGACACCCGAACACAAAGCGAAAATGGCAGCCGGCCGAGAGGCGGCCCGCCGTAAGGCTGCCGAGGCGAAGGCGGCTACAGTTGCCACGCCGGAACCGGAACCGCTCGTCATGCCGCCGGTCCCGCGCGAAGGCGAGATCGCCGAGGCGAACCTCGTCGAGGACGAGATTGCGGTAGCCGAGCCGCCGGTTGTGGGGATGCCCGATCCGTTCGAGGCGTTCCTCGCCGCGCAGGACGAGGAAACGCGCTCCGTGCTGACCGACGCTGAGTTGCGCATCATCTACGAGGTCGAGACGAAGCGCGCCGAGGAAGCGAAGCGGACGGCGGCGAAGAAGGCGGCCGCCGTGCGGGCGCAGCGCCATGCGCAGGCTGTCGCGGGGCTTGTCCCGGCCGAGCAGATGGAGGAGCTGGCGCGCAAGGAACGGCTCAACCGTAAGGTCTCGTGGACCGTGAACATGCCCGAGGCCGGCAACACCGGCCAGCTGATCGACGAGGGGCTGCGCGTGGACGGCCAGCTGCTGTATCACGGCAAGACGGTTACGGGGACGATGGCCGAATGGGAAAGCCAGCGGCACCTGATGTGGAGTGCGGATCAAAACGAACTCAATTTCCAGGGCAAGGGGCGGCTGTCTAAGCTGCGTCAGGCGATCAGCAGCAGGGGGCTCTCATGAGCGGCGAGGACAAGACCATCGTGCAGCCGGTCGAGATCCCGGGGATGCAGATCGCATTTTCGAGCCCGGTCGGTCCATCCGGCAAGACCATGAGTTTCATGATGTCCGCCGAGTCCGAGATCGAGTTAGACGCCCTCAATAAGAGGCTCGATGTTATCGCCGCCGCCGCTCGCCGGCAGGACGCTTTCGAGCAGATGCGTCTCGATCAGCAATCTCTTGCCGCTAATCGAAAGCTGCTGGCGAGGGAGAAGGCCAAGCTCATCGCGACACAGCGGACGATCGAGAACAAGGTGGCGAATTTCCCATCGGGTCGCCGCACAGTAGACGCCACGAAAGCGGCGCCGCAAGATTTGAGCTTGGCCGCGCAGATCGAGGCTCGCATCTTCGAGATCGAGGCGCAGATCGCCGGCTGCGAGGAGCGCATTCCATTCTGGAAAGCGATCCTGCGCTGCCAGGAACCTCTCGACATCGAGGACGATCCTCCGGCGATGGCGGCGGAATGAATGCTCACCGCAGACCGCATTTCCATTGATGCGAGGCAGATCGCCAAAGTCCGGGGGTTTGAGGATCAGGCCCTCGACCAAATCAACGCGATCCTCTCGGATGCGTGCCAGGATTACGACCTGGCGCTCGCCCGCGGTCAGTTCAATTTCAACTTCGACCCGACGCTGAGTTCGCTGTTCGGCAGCGGACCCTATCCGCTTCCGCTCGATTACCTCCGCACTTCGGGCTCGTCCGGGGCGCGCGGCGTTACCCGCTCTGCGTGGTATCTCTACCCCGCCCCGGCGCTTCCGGCGGGGCAGCCGATCTTTATGACTCCAATCGACCTCGCCGAGTTCGACCTGTTCGCTAAGCTGCCGAGCCGATCGACGCCGGAACTTTGGTGTACCGACATGGGCGGCCCGCTGGACCAGCGCATCGTTCTCGCGACGACGGCGAGCGTCACCGCTGGCAGCACGGCGGCGACCGTCGCGCTCTCGACCGGCCTCGTGGATGGGTTGGCGGTGGCCGGCCAGAGTATACAGCCGGGCACGACGATGCTGACGAACACGCTGCCGGCGATCACGCTGAGCCTGCCGGCGACCGGCACGAACACGGCGGCGAGCGTCTTCTTCGGCATCGCTCCGGTGGCCTATGTCTACCCCGCGCCGCTCGGTCCCTACCCGGTGACGGTGCGCTACCAGCGCGCGATGCCGCCTTTGGTGGACCTCTCGCAATATCCCTGGCTTCCGCTCGATGGCTACCTGATCGACGAACTCGCCGCTCGGATGATGCCGTTCGCCGGCGATGCACGTCGCGAGGCGTTCCATGCCAGTGCCGACATCAAGCTGCGCAAATACCTCGGTCTCTCCGACGACAAGACGAACCGTTCGCAGCAGGTACAGATGGACGGACGCATGTACGGACGCGGCGGGGCCGGCGGGCGCGGGCTGAAGGACACGAAGACGATGGGCTGGGGATGCTAGTGTGCCGTCCTCGATCCGCAACAGCGTTCCGATCAAGTGGTCCCCTAAAGGATTGACCGATGCCGGGGACGGCACAAACAGCTTCCCCGGGGCGATGCGGCAGCTGGTCAACCTGATCCCCGATCCCTCGACCGCCGGGGTCTATATCCCGCGCCCCGCCTCGATCCGCAAGACCGACTTCACCGGCACCAATGCGCCGACCGGCGCCGGGGTCATCTCGGCCAAACTGGTAATCGGCGATCTTGAGTACGGCATGGTCGCCTCAACGCTCAACCCGGGCAAGGACGAGCCATTCTGCTACGACTTGGCGAACGATGTGTTCCTGCCGGTCTCGGGAGTGACCAACGCGAACACACCGACATCGCCCCCTGCCTCGGGCGATTGGGTGCCGCCGATCATGGCGCAGGTCGCCAGCCGCATCATCGTTTGCCACCCAGGCTTCCCCGGCGGCACGATCAAGTTCGGTTGGTTCGATGTTTCGGGGTTTACCGAGACGACGCTCGGCAACACGCACTCCACAACCTTCATCGACGGCAACCCCTCGATCATTGGCGTTCAGCCCGGCATGACGATCACGGGATCGGGCATTCCGGCCAATACCTTCGTTGACGCGACAACCGCTGTCGTGCTCGTCATCCCAGGGACGCTGACCGGCAACATCTTCGTCCCGGCAGCCTCGGCGGCCGGTGTCGCGGTTGGGCAGGATGCCGCCGGGTTCGGCCTCTTGGGCGGGACTATTGTAACGAGCGTTAATGTTTCGCCGATCGTGACGACGGGCGACACGCACTCGAACAACATCATTGACGATATCAACCCGGCTGCCGGCATCCCTCATATCGGCGATATCATCGTGGGGCCGCCCGATATTCCGGCCAACACCACCGTCGTCAGCTTCGTCCATATTACGATCACCGTGGACGGCGCGCTCGACGGTACGACGACGATGATCGCCACCAACATAGTCGGGGGCACGCTAGCCGCTAACCAATTCGTGAGCGGGTTCGGCATCGTCCCTGGCACAAAGGTTGTATCGGCAACGCCGTTCCTGCTTTCGACCTCCGGTGACGTGACTATCGGTTCGTTCACGATCATCAACCTCGCCTCGACGACAGGGGTGGTCGCAGGCATGGATGTCAATTATTCCGGCATCGGCGGGGTTGCTTTCGTGATTTCGGTCGACAGCCCCACGCAGGTCACGATCAGCCAACCCTCGACGATAACGGGCACCGGAGTCCAGGTGAATTTTTCGGCGACGGTCGTCGTGCTCGACAACGCGGCGCTGACAACGCTCCTCAAGGCATTCGTGACGTTTGAATCCGTTTCCGTGGTGATGAGCGCCGACGCCACGGGCACGACCAACGATCTCGCGATCAGCTTCGATACGGTGCAGTCGATCTCGCTCTCGCAATCCTCGACGGTCGCGCCCGTGGTCGAGAACGTCACCTTCTCGGGCGCCACGATCACGCTGTCGCAGGCGGCGACGGCGACCGCCGATAACGTCAGTCTGACGATTACCGGCGGCACGCGCGCCGCGCCGCTGTGGAGCGCCGGGGATTGCGATCGCAACCCTCTGCCAAGCGTGCCGCTCGGTGTCGCGCAATTCAATGGCCGGGCCTATTTCGCCGATGGGCTCGACGGCATCCCGTTCTCGGACAGCGGCCTCCCGTGCCGACGCTCGAACCAGCCGAACGTGCAGGCGCTGACGACCAACGATGGGCTCTCGGTGACGGCCATCGGGCCGCTATCGCTCGGGGTGCCGTTGACCGGAGGAACCGTCCAGGCCCTCATCGCCTTTGAGGGCGAGGCCAAGATGCAGCAGATTACCGGCGATCCTGCGACCAACAATCTCGCGATGAACCTCTTGCCGGTGGCGACCGGCACGCTGGCGCCGCTCTCGATCTTCCCGTGCGGGTCGCAGCTTGGGACGGCGTTCGTCTCGCCGCAGGGCCTGCGGTTTGTGCGGCTCGACGGTTCCGTAACCGATCCGGTCGGCTTCGATGGGCAGGGCATCACCAATCCGTTCCAGTTCGCGATAGCACCGTCACGGATTTGCGCCGCGGCCAACGTCTCCGCTCTGCGGATCACCGTGCAAAACGGCCTGGTCCAGAATGATCCCCAGGAGGAATATTGGTTCGACCTCGCCCGCAAGAGCTGGTCGGGGCCGCACACCTTTCCGGCTCGGCTCATCCAGCCCTGGGCATCGACCTTTGTCATGGCGCCGATCGGGATCCCGGCGAGCCTGTGGCGCGGGGATGCCTACCAGACGACCGCCTCGGTCTTCATCGAGAATGGGTATCAGCTGTCGTGGATCGGCGAGACCGTGCTGCTGCCCGATAACGAGCAGATGGCGATGAACGCGACCGTCGAGGCCAATCTGACGTATGCGGGGAGCGTCGATAATCCGGTCCAGGTGACGGCGTTCGACGAGAATCGCCGGATCATCGACATACCGCTTCCGATCGTCACCGAGCCGAGCAATGTGACGCTGCGCGAGCGCACGATCGAGTGGACTCGGCCGCTCATCTTCAAGCAGATGTCGGTGACGATGACCGGCGCATCGGACGCAAGCGTGCGCCTCGGCAATCTCTACATGCGATACGAGATTTTGGGCTATAACCGTGACGAGGGGGATGGAACCTATCTCCTGTCGTCGGTCCGTCCGTTCCCGACCCTGCTTGCCGACGACCTCACAACCCTGTTCCCGGGGTGAGACATGGCTGACGGCGAAATCTTCACGACCTTCGTTGACAGCCGACCGGCGCTGTCGTTGCCGATGCAGCCGACGGACGAACTCGCGATTGTCCGCAACGGCGTCACGTTCAAGATCGCCCCGACTGATTTCAGCGGGGTCGGCACCGTTACGAGCGTCAGCTGGGCCGGCGATGGCACGGTCTTCAGCAATGTGCCCGGTGCTCCGGTCACGACGACGGGGACGTTGTTCCCCGTTCTCAACACCCAGGCGGCCAACACCTTCCTCGGCGGGCCGGCCTCCGGTGGTCCGGCTCTGCCGACCTTCAGGCTGATGACCCCGGCTGATGTCTTCGGCTTCGTGACCTATGTGACGCCGACGACCGGCTCGACGATCACGGCGGCATCTGGACAGGGCGCGTTTGCGATCAATCCGGCCGGCGCGATTGCCGTCCTCCACATGGTTCTGCCGCCGGGCGTCTCCGAGGGGCAAATCTTTGAGGCATCGACGACGCACGACATCACGGCCTTCGATACAGTCGGGGCCGGGACCGATAGTGTGGTCAGTTCCTCGGGTGGCCCCTATACGCTTGCCGCAAACGGGGGCGTGAGTTGGCGCTTCCGGCTCGCCAACACGAGTTGGTACCCTCGCCTATGAACGCTCTACCTTCAAGACTGGTTGCGCGCTTGAGTTCATCCCCAGACGGATGCTGGATTTGGCTAGGGGCAAAGACCAAGGGGGGATATGGCCATATGTGGTTCGAGGGGAGATTTCGGTATGTCCATCGGATAGCACATGAGCGGGCGATCGGGCCTATACCGGACGGGATGGTGATCGACCACCTCTGCAACAATCGGCTATGCGCAAATCCGCTTCATCTAAAGGTCGCGACGCATCGCGAGAACATCCTGCGCGGAACTGGCAAGTCCGCTGAGAACGTCCTAAAAACCTGCTGTCCTCAGGGTCATCTTCTAGTCGGGGATAATCTTTCTCCTGGGCACCTGAAACGGGGCAAGAGAGTGTGCCGCATCTGCTTGCGCGCCTATATGGCCGGATACCATCGGCGCCGCAAACAACCGAGGTACTAGATGACCGCACCCGTCATAATTCATGGTCCGTGGGAACTCGGAACCAATCTGACGGCCACCGGCAGCCGGGTTGATGCCTCGGGTGGAGGCGGCGGTATTACCGGCTCGGGCACAACGGACACGGTGGCAAAATTTACCGGCTCGACGGCTATCGGCGATAGCGTAATCGTCGATACATCAACGCTTGTGACCATAACGCTGACCGGCGGCACTATCATTTCCGCGGCCCCTGCGGGAGTTGGGATAAATGATGGCGGCGATGGCGTTTCTGTTGTCAGTCCCAACGGGTTCCAAGGGTTTGCCGCAACCCCGGCCACAGGCACTAATGGCGAGTCGTATCTGGAACTTGACACATTCGACACGGGGACTTGCGCGGGTGGAGCGTCTTGTCCCTCGTTGATCGACTTAACGACCTCTCGCGGGGTTCCTGGGACGCCCCTGCCGCTTCAAACTTCTGATTGGGTTGGCGGACAGATCAATTTCCGAGGGGCAAACGATGGTGGCGGCTATAACTGGGGGGCCGTCATTCATGCCTTCGCTGGGGAGAATTTTACCAGCTCGGCTTCGGGCACTTCCCTACGTTTCGGCACGAAGGCGATTGGAGAAGGGGGCAGCGGTCAACCGACTACGAGGGTGCAGATCGACAGCAACGTAAACATCCTCAACGCTTTTCTAACGGTTCCGACGCACACCCCCTCGGCGGCGAACGATACGGGGGTTGCCGGCACGATCACATGGGATGCCTCTTTCATCTATGTCTGCATCGCGACGAATACGTGGAAGCGTGTCGCAATAGCAACGTGGCCGTAGCCCCGCCGCGCCTTCTATGGGCGCTTTTTCTCGGCACCGCGCTCCCGACCGCGCTTCCCGTCGTTCTCGTCCTCGGCTTCGATTTCACGGTCCAGCCGGCGTGGCTCATGGCGATGATGGGCTTCCTCGGCGCGATCCACACCGGGGCAACCGGTTGGTTCTACACCGAGCAGCACGACCGGCGTCGGATGGTCTGGGTGCCGCTCGGCTTCATCGTGCTCGCTGCCGGGGTGTTCGCGCTCGACCCGGCGGGCTTCTGGCCCTATCTCGTGGTGCATTATATCTGGCTCTTGTGGCACCTGGGGCGGCAGAACTTCGGGCTCTATGCGCTGGTGGCGGGCGGGGCGAGCGATGCCGAGCGGTTCTACTTCGACCTTATCGCTGTGGCCGCGATGCCCGCGGCGATGACGCTTTACATCCCGGGCGCGCTCTCGGCCGACGCGGCGATCTTCCTGCACACGCTTTCGCTGTTGCTGACGGCCTACGGCGTGCTAATCTTCGCCGTCCTCTCTTGGACGTTGGCATTCTCGGTGAAAACTTCGGGCGGCTGGCGAAAGCTGGTTGCCCTTTTTCTTGGCCTCGCGTTCTGGCTGCCGACAGCGATCGGCACGCACCCGGCGCTGGCGCTGACCTTCTTCGCGCACCCGATCCAATATCTCATCATGGTCGGCTGGGTTTCGGGCCGGCGCTCGATGCTCGATGTCGCGGTGGCCGGCGGCTGCGCGATCGGGCTGTGGGGGCTCGCCGCGGGGCTACAAAGCGCGGGGCTGCTTCTCTTATTCTCGACGCTCGCCTTCGGGGTGTCCCAGGCGCATTTCCTCATCGACGGCGGTGTTTGGCGCGGCGGTCGCGCTGTGGTATAGCGGGTCAACCTTGGAGGGAACCATGAACCGTATCGCGTCTTTTATCGCCGGGGCGTTTGTCGGGGCGGTTGCCCTGAGTATCGCCGTCGCATCGCCGATCACCGGGCCGACGCTGGGGAGCTTCCCCGATTTCGCCGCTGCGGCCAACGCGCGGTTCTTCAACTGGTTCAGCTTCGCCAACAACGGCGAGCCGCAATTCCTGGGGCCGAACAGCTTCTTCACCAGCGGGTCCAAGGTGTACCTCATCCTTCAGGACTCCACCGGCACCCAGCGCACCATCCTGACGGGCACGACCACGCCGCCCTAAGTAGGCCAGAACCGTGACGAGCAGCACGCTCGTCGCGGGGATCGAGAACAGAAATAGCCCCTGCACGAACCATGCGGCGAGGAAGGCATGTATCGTCGGCTGGCCCTTAGCAGCGCGAACCGCCGCCGCAATCAGTACGCACCCCGCCGCGACGCCGAGAAGGCCGCTCTCGATGAACACCTCCAGCGGGATCGAGTAGAAGCGGTCGAGCCCGTTGATGACGAGCCCACCCTGACCCCAGCCGGTGAGGGGCCGCTGTAACGCCGCCTGCCAGCCCAGCCGCCAGATCATTCCCCGCGCCTCGTCGGCTCCGGGGCGGATCACGAGTGCGGCAGCTAACGACGCGCAACAGCACGCAACGGCAGCTAACGGCATCCAATGGCGTTTAACGGCGCCTAACGACATGACGGCCAGCCCCGCGCCGAGGGCGAGGATGGCGCCACGGCTTTGGCTGAGCGCGAGTGAGAGGAGGTTGGCGACAACCGGAATACCACTCTTGATACCAGTTGCGAGACCCCCGTTGCCGGAGGCGCGGTGTCGAAGCCGCCTGAAGTGGCCGGATTGGCTCGCGCACCCGCCGATCGTCGCCAGGAAGAACATTAGCACAGCGTAGGCCCCGAGGAAATTGGGAGATGCAAAGGGGCCGCGCGCTCGGGCCGGGGGGATAAATCCCGAATTAATCCCCTGAACAACAGCGAGTGCCGCGATGGCGACCGAGAGGGTGAGGGCCGCCGTCAGCAGGCCGCGCCACGCACGAGGCGGCAGTAGCCGGGCGCCGAGGAACCAGCCGGTGAGTAGCACGAGGCCGCCCGCCTGGTGCCCCGGCCCTACGATGTCGGCGAGCCCAACGGCAGCGGCGAAGGCGAGGAATGCGGGGAGGATCATTGACATAACCTACCCTCGCGCGCATAGGAAACCTATGGTTCAGGGATCATCCAGCTTCGCAGGAATCACCGGGAGGGGCGCCATGCCGCGCAAGACGGGCAAGGACAAGGTGCGGCGTGTGATGCATGAATATAAGACCGGCACTCTGCACAGCGGATCGAAGACCAGGCCGAAGGTGAAAAGCCGTAAGCAGGCGGTCGCGATCGCGCTCTCCGAGGCCGGCAAAAGCAAGCGGAGGAAAGGCTGATGCTTCGCAGGACACTCCTCGCCGGTCTCGGCGCTTTCTTCGCCAGCCAAGCGTTGGCGCAGGCGCCGCCGGCGGGCGTCGCGACATTCAACCAGGCGCTCCAGGCCCGGCTTCTCACCAAGAGCGATTCGACCGTGTTCCCGGTCACTCGCGGGCTGTTCATTGGCGACGCGACGGCTTGCAACATCGCCGTCCGTTTCAAGGGCGATACGGCGGCGGTGACGTTTACGAATGTCCAATCGGGCGCGCTGCTGCCGTTTTCCGTCACGAAGCTGATGAGCACGAACACGACATGCGCCGCCGTCGTCGCGCTCTACTGATCCTCGCTCTCCTGCTGCTTTCGGGCTCGGCCTTGGCGCAGGGCTTTGGCTTCGGCATGGGGTTTGACGATCTGCGGCGGTTTGCAGCCGGGGCAGGGCCGCCGCCCGCTGTCAACTGCTTGTTGATTTCCGGCACGACGACGAACTGCCTTCTCATTTCAGGGACATCCTCAAATGCGCTCCTGGTTCAATAGGCAGGTCGCCGCGCTCCTCTTTCTTGGGGTGCTGGCCGGACCGGCATTCGCGCAAAGCCGCATCGACGAGCTAAGCGCGGGGGCGGCAGTCAGCGGCACGGATACCATACCGATCTGCCAAGGATGCGGGGCAAGCGTGGCGGCGCTCAAGGCCACGATGACGCAAATTCTGACATACATAAACGCGAACTTGAGCGCAGTCACGAGCGTCGCGACGACCTCACCGATTACCGGGGGCACGATCACGGCGACGGGCACGATTGCCTGCGCGACATGCGCGACCTCGGCGGCGGCGCTCACCAACCATGCGCCCGTAATCGGCGCCGGATCGCAGGGTGAGAAGACCGTCGCTGCCATGACTAATGGGCAGCTTCTCATCGGCTCAACGGGCGCTGATCCTGCCCCTGGCACCGTGGCGGCCGGAACCCCGAACCTTGTATGGACGGGGAGTGCGGCAGGGCTATCGCTCGCCACGACCAACGCGCAGAACTCACCGGCTGACGGCGGCTCGCACAGCTACACGGTCCTGTCGGGTGACGCGGCGAAGGAGGTCATCCTCGCCTCGACCTTCACCGGCATGGCGGTTCCGCAGGCGACGGGCAGCTTCGCGGCGGGGTACTCGTTCACGGGCGTCAACAAGGGCGCAATCACCGCGACCTCGACGACCTCGACGGTCAACGGCATTGCGGGCGCGACCGGGATCAAGCTCGGCGCCAATCAGGTTTCTTCCTGGGACTCGGACGGAACGAACTGGCTCGTCGGGCTCGGGCTGCCGCAGCCGGCGGCGCAGACCGGCGCGACCCTGCTCCACGACGACATGACGTGGGGCGCGGCGACGCTTGCCCAGCTCGCCACCCAGGCCACCAACACGGTCGTCGGAAATGCGACCAGCGGGACGGCGGTACCCACGGCGCTCGCGGTCGGAACGTGCTCGACGGCGGCAAGCGCGCTGAACTGGACGACGAATACCGGCTTCGGATGCAACACGGCGGTTGATGCGGCGAAGCTGGCCGGAAGCACACCTGGCACGGGCGTCGCGACGGCCATCGCCGCCAACCTCTCCGCAGCGGGCGGCCTCACGACCACCATCGCCGCCGGCACGTCGGCCCTTGGCACGAGCGCAATATCATCGGCGGCTTGCGCTTCCGTCGTCACGACAGCCGCCACGAACACCGCGACGACCGATGTTGTCCTGGCATCCTTCAACGGCGACCCCACGGCGGTAACGGGCTATATCCCGGCGACGGCGGGGATGCTGACGATCATCTCCTATCCGACCTCGGGCAACGTGAACTTTAAGGTCTGCAATAATACGAATGCCTCAGTGACCCCCGGCGCGATCACGCTGAACTGGCGGGTCGTGCGATGAGGCGGACGCTTCTTGCGCTTGCTGCGTCTGCCGCGCTTATCGCGCCCGCCTCGGCGCAAGTCGGGATGCCCTGGCCTGGGCCGGGCACGGTCCATGCAGCTGCATACACTGGCCCCGGAGATCTCGCGACGTTCTCAGCATGGTATGGTTTGCGTGCATTCAAGGGGACCGATCGCGGACAGAAGCTCATCAACGCCTGCGACTCGACCGGCGGCACCGATGTCGCCTGTGCGGATATGCTGTCCGACGCGACGACCGGCGCGCTTGTCCCGGCGACGATTGGTGGGATCACCTGCCCTGGGACGAATTGCACGGTCAAGACGGCTTATGAAAAGAGCGGCAGCGGCGTCGGAGACGCTACCCAAGCCACGGTCGCAAACCGACCTGCGCTCCTCTCGGCCTGCCTGACGCCGGTTACGGCGTGCATGGTTTGGACAAATCGCTCGACTCAATACCTGACAATGACGACGGGTTCGGGAAACACACTCTCTCAACCGTTCTCGATGTACACGGTGGCGACGAAGAACGGGGATACGCAGTCCACCAATACATTCGGTGGCAGCAATAACGGTGGCGGAAACGCCGCCGACATCGGCCAGGACTCGACGGCCGACCAAGTTCATTGCAAAGCCGGGACGGCCCTTACTGTCAGTTCCGTCAGTTCTTCTCTGTGGCACGTTACGCAGTTTCTTGCCAACGGGGCAACGAACTCGGACTGCACCATTGACGGCACTTCACACACCGGAAACGCCGGGACGGGAAGCGTCGATCTTCGGCTTGCGGTCGGCGGCCTCAATTATGTGAGCCCTCAATACCTGGGCCAGATCGTTGAGGTAGGCATCGCGTCGGGCAGCATTGCGAGCCTCAACAGCAACGCCAAGACATATTGGGGATTCTGATGCGCCGCTGGCCGATCCTCGCGGCAATCCTGCTGACCCTGCTGTTTCCGTTCCTCGTCGGGATGCTGTTGGTGCTATCGCTCGACCCAGCAGGCGCCCGACTATTCGGGCATGGCGGGGTGACGACCACGCCACTGCCGCCAAACACAGCGGGCTGGTTTCTCTCCGATGCTGTGAACGATTTTGCCTATTACCCGGTCCCCGATAGCACGTCCGATCCTTCCACCTATTTCAACAACGGCGTCGTTGTCGGGACGAGCGGGATTAACTTCCACACCGAAAGCGGCTTGGCCTGGATACACGCCGGGGGCGATTGGATAGACAAGAACTCGGTTGTCCAGGGCACGACCGACTACGCGACGGTCACGCACGCTCAGAACGACATTACCTCCAACCTGACCGCCGACGTGAAGCAGCTGCTGGCCGATACCGGCAACGCGCAGCCACAGATTATGATGTCGTATGCCAGCGGAGGCCTCCGGTTCATTCAATCGCGGTTCGATCCGACGACAGGCAACCGCCCGACGATCGCTGTCGTCTACACGGATACCTCGACGGATACGCTGGCGAACCTGACAGGAACCTCGCTCGATACCTCGACGAGCGGCTCGATCAACGCGGGGTGCCGCTCTCCACCCTTCGTGGCGTTCTCCGCGCCGCAAACATCGGGCGTGCAGGCAACCTTTACCGGCACAAGTTCGGGCACCAACCTTACGACTTCTGCCGTGACAGGCACGATCCACATCGGGGATACGGTGGCAGGTGCCGGCCCTGTAGCGGGCGGCGCGGCGGTCCTGAGCCAGACCAGCGGTACGACGGGCGGGGCTGGCGTGTACGTCACGGATCGTGCCCTACAAGTCTCGGCAGCTTCGCTGACGGCATCCTCGACCCAGGCTCTAGGCCATCTGACGGTTGATGGCAGCGGGGTCGTCAATGCCCTCGTGATGGATTTCAAGGGTAGCGGCTATAGCTCGGCCACCGCGACGGTGAGCGATCAGAACGGCAACTGCGAAGGCGTTACGGTGACGCCGGTCACGGTCGCCAGCGGCCAGGTGACGGGCGGGACGATCAACAATCCGACCGGCAAGAGCACGGCATGGTCGTCGGGGCCGGCCTGGGGGCTGCGCTTCGGGGCGATGAATGTTGCGCTGCGGTTTGCGGCACCGAACCCGGCCAAGACGATCTCGACCGCGACGCTGCACTTCCAGGTGAACGCGAGCCAGTTCAGCGGCACGGCCACATTCCACATCAATCGGCTCTACATCCCGACCGTGGAGAACTCGATCGAGCTTGGGATTGCGAACAACGTTACGCAGGATGCGGCTCTCGGCAGCCAGGCGGGGATCATCTTCGCGTGCGCGATCACCGGCCAGTCGGGGTTCAGCGTCGGGACCGACATCACCAACTGTTTCACGCAAAGCGCGGTCGATTACGGCAACAACCTCGACATCGACTATACGGGTGTGGACAACACCAAAATCCCGCTCGTCGGGGCGGGCAAGTTCCTGATGCCGACCGATGGACAGGTCGCCGGGAAACAGTCGGGGCTAAAGCCGACCATCGTTGACTGTCATACCGCGACGACGTTTGGCTGCACAGACCTGACGACGGGGACGACAACCGCCCTCCAGTATGCCTACGACCCGACCTATACGTCGCTCCTGGTTGACGCCAACTATTTCTTCATCACGACGGACACCGGCGACCAGAGCCATTCGTTCCTCGACGGCAAGACGATCCCGCTGCGGGCCACGCATGACGTGACGCTCGGCAGCGGGACAGGGTTCACGACCGTTGCGGGGTCGAAGTCGATCACCGTCCATGACACGACGCACGGCGCTTCCTCCGGCGATTGGGTTCGGTTTCCCTATCACGTCTCGGTCGGAGGCATCGTCTTCGGCGGCGACGAGTACGATTGGTTCAAGATCACCAGCATCATCGACGCCAATCACTACACGTTCGACCTCATCAATTACGGGTACAGCGGCAACAAAAATGTCGGGTACTCGATAACCTCCAACGTCGTCACCTATTGCATGGACGGCGCGAACAGGATTTCGACAACGGGGCAGCTACTTATTTCGGGCAGCGGGAATGCCGCGCTGAACGGTGCTCATGCGATCACGGCGGCGGGGCTGTTCGCATTTCACGGTTCGTCGGTCTTCTGCGCGCAGTTCTCGCTGACGGCCGGGAATGTCGGGAGCACGGACGATAATTCCGCGAGCGTCTACATCGTACCGGGCTCGACGGTCACGGATAGCGGCGCGGTTGCCTCCTACTCGGTCGCCGGGGCAGGGAGTCCGGTCGTCGTCACGCTGCCGGGGCACGGCTACATGGCGAATCCGACCGACGTGCCGAATGCTTTTGGTCCGGGTTATTCCCAACGCGCCGCCGTCACGGTCGGCGGCGTGACGACGGGTAGCTTCAACGCCTACACACAGGCGAACCTGACGACGACGACGTTCGAGATCAACGCCGGCCTGGGGAGCGGCGCGGGCGGCCCGGTGTCGATCAATTCGGGGAAGGCTCGCATCCTGTACGCGACCGGCGCTCCAATCGCTGCCGGGAAGATGCCCGAGGAGATATACGTCCGCTTCTACCAGCTGCTCGGAACGGACGTTCAGCAGCCGGACGGTTTCGGCTCGATCCATGGCGGGAAGTGGGCAATCGGCCCGGCGCACCGCACGACCGACGACGGTAACGGTGGCGCGTGCGGCTCGACATCAGGCCCCTATCACAATTTCGGCTGGTCGAACCGCAATCAGTGGGTGCTCGGAACCATCCCAAGTGACCCGCTCTATCGCGCGTTCGCGATGGGGGCCTACAGCTATAGTAAGCTAACATGCCAGGATGATTTCTTCTGGAATCCCGGCGCGGTCATTATCAAGCAGGGGCAATGGTACTGCATCGAGATCAGGCTGAAGCTGAACACATGGGACCCGACCGGCGTAACGCCTGCTGCGGCTGACGGCATCGTTGAGGCATGGATTGACGGGCGCAAAGTCTTCTCGAAGACTAACTTTCAATGGCGCAGCAACCCGCCAACGGCAAGCGCGCTGTCGTCCACCGAGGTCGTTCCGTTCGCCAATCTCGGGACTATGTCGATGTGGTTCAACAACTACTACGGCGGTCTCTATCAGTTTCCGACGACGGATTGGCACATTTATTACAAAGACATCGCGATCGGCACGGCCTACATCGGCCCGATGAAGATGTGATGCGGGAAGGCGCGACCTCTGGACTGGCAAGTCGGCATAGCCCTCGGGGCGCTCCTGGTCGGGGGGATTGGGATGCTGTCCCGGCTGTTCGACAAGTCGCTCTCGATCCGCGAGCACGAGGAGTTCCGAGGCGCGATCCGTAGCGAGATGGACAGGATGCGTGCCGGAATTAGGGACGGGGTCGATCAATTGCAGCGGGACGACGATCGGCTTGAGGATCGGATTAAGGTACTGGAGGCTACGCGGCCGACGACCGGCGAACTCGAGGCGAGACTGAGGGGGTCGAACATTCAATGATGATGGGGACAAGACAGCGGCTTGAGGACCATATCGGGGAGTGCGGCCGGATGAGCCGCCAGCTGCGGCGCCAGGTTCGGGCGCTGTCGCATCAAACCGAGGCTCAGTTCATGGGGATGCGGGCTGAGCGCGACCGGATGCACGCCGAGAACGGGGCGGCGCTGGAGCAGCTGCGTGCGATTATCTGGAAATTCGGCTTTACGATCCTGAGCGTGCTGCTCGGGCTCGCCGTGTCGCAACATATTTGAGGCAAAGGATGACCCAAGCGAACATCCCACTCATCACTCAGCCGGTCGGCCTCTCTGACCTCGATCGTCTTCTCTATACGCTGACGCTTGAGGTCAATGCCTCTGGCATTGGATCGGCCCCGATTGTGCCGCCGTCGCCCCTTCTTCCTGGGGGGGTGAATGCGGCGCTGAACAGCTTTGCCCTATCCGTCAATGCCGTCACGGCAGCCGACACAGTGGGGCTTCTCTCCGGGGCGGAAGACCCCGCCGATCTTCGCTCACTGCTCAACACGATGATCCTTCAGATCAACGCCTTCGGTGGCGGTTCCTCCTATACCGCAAAGGCGGTGCATTTTGATGCCCATGCTTATCTAGCGCGCAGTGGAACACTTACCGGCGTAAGCGACAGCTCAACCGGCACCCTGTTTTATTGGTTTCGCTCTGAGGGAGACTCATCTGACGATATTTTGATTTCAATTCCAGGTTACAATCTGGACCCTTATGATCGTGCAGACAATATTGTAAATACATCTTTAAGTGACGGAACCAACTCTTTCTCGGGAGGGCCGCCGACATCAATTTTTGATGGTGGCCCGCCTATTGTTCCAAATATCTATGATGCTAGCTGGTATGGCATTGCGCGTAGTTGGGATGTCAGCGACCCAGACTCGGCAAATTGGACTTGTGTCACCGTGATCGGTGAGGCGGGAAGCGCTCCAACAATTTTCCCCGTCTTTTCTAGCGGAGAAATAAGAACCGGCGTTGGTTTCAATGTAAAATGGAATGACGAAGACGTTTATGTTATGGGGGACGGATTTCAGACGAACTATAGGGAGGTTGCCCAATTTTGGGCGTCCCCTAGTGTAGTAATGACTGGGGCAGAGTTAATTGCAGCGTTCTGGGGCTCGGACAATAAACCGAAATCGCTTGGAACCAACGGAGAATTGCCCACCGGGACAAGTCCGCCGATCTACTGTGACGGCGATGCCGACACTTTTGGGCAGCCCAATCTCGGCACAGGGGGCGGATTAACCCTGACCGGCACCGTGACCAACGCCAGCACCAGCCCGAGCGATTGAGGAGGACGTTAAGTGAGCGACAAGCCTTTCGACATGCCCGACGCGGGCCACACCTGGGAGGAGCGCGGCGGCTGGCTGGTTAACCGGCTGGCGGAGTTCTTCAATCTTCAGCCGTTCCAGGCCGCCGGCATCGTCGGCAATCTCGGATACGAGAGCGCGGGCTTCACGAAGCTCCACGAGATCGGGCAGCCCGAGGGGCAGGGCGGCTACGGGTGGGCACAATGGACCGGCCCGCGGCGCAAAACCTTCATGGACTATTGCGATCTGCATCGTCTCGATTGGCGATCCGATGAGGCCAATTATGGCTATCTCTTTGCTGAGTTGAGGATGGAATATCACCACACGATCACGGCGGTTTCGCAGACCTTGAACGATGCGGATGCGGTGTTCTCGGTCGGGCAGACCTACGAGCGGCCAGGCGGAACGACATCGACGAACCTGCCCGGCTTCGACGGACGGCTGAAGTATGCCCGGCGCGCGCTCGTGGGGGCGGGGGCGCATACGCAGGTGGGGACGCCGACCCCGCCGGTCTGGATACCGGCCAAGCCTGCGGTGAGCGATACGGTCGGCCCGGTGGTTGCGGCGATCAAGGGGCTTCAGACCGCGCTCGTGGCCTACGGGTATGACGGTCGGATTGACGGCATGTGGGGGCCGCGCTCGGCGGCCGCGTTGCAGGCGTACCGTGTCAAAACGGGGAAATGACAAGCTCTCGTTTGGATTCGAGCGCCTGGAAATCCTCCTGCGCGAGCCGGGCATCCGCGACCTGATCGAGAATTATTGGCTCGAACTCTCCCCGTTCACGGACCTCCCGCTCGACATAGATTGGGCGCGGCTGCTGCGCCACGAGGCCGAGGGCATCTATCGAATCTGGACGGCGCGGGTGAATGGGACGCTAGCAGGCTTTGTCTCGTTCTACGTGCAGACCCATGTTTATCATCGGACGGCGCTCGCGGCGGTTGACGGGGGACACTATCTCGCACCAGAGTTCCGCGACAAAGGTATGATTGGCTGGCGCATGTGGCGCTCTGCCAAGGCGGCGCTGATCGAGGAGGGGGTCCGCTTCATGATGGCCCACGACAACGCCAAGCGCCCGCTGATGCCGTTCTTTCTCGCCCTTGGGTTCGAGCCCCTGTCAACAATGTGGATTTGGACCGGCGATGCGGATCACGATTGAGGTCATCCGGCACGAGGACCAGCGATATCCCACCTGTGGGGATTGGCTCTGGCCCAACGAGCACAACCTCTTGATCCGGGTCTCGGACATGGGCGATTGGCGCGCTGAAGCGGCGGTCGCGGTCCATGAGCTTGTCGAGGCGTTGCTCTGTAAGGGGGAAGGCATCACCCAAGAGGCGATCGACGCTTTCGACATGGCGTTCGAGAAGGACCGGATGCCGCTGAACGACGACGAGCCGGGCGACGATCCGACCGCGCCCTATCACCGGCAGCATTGCTTTGCGACGGCGGTTGAGCGGATGCTGATCGCGGCGCTCGGAATGTCGTGGTCCGAGTACGCAGATGCGGTGGAGAAACTGCCATGATGGGCGGCGCGCAAAGCGGTAGCGGCAGCGGGCAAGGGGCCACCGTCTTCAATCCGCCAAATCAGCCCGCGGCGGCCGATGCGCTGTTCCAGACGGTCCAGCCTCTCCTCGGCCTCTCGGCCAACGCGGGCGCGGGCACGCCGGCCGGTGTCAACTATCCGCTGGCGCAGAATGCGGTTTACGCCGACGTTCTCAACAATCCCTACGCCAATCAGGCGATATGGGGGTCGGACCAGGCGGCGCAAAATGCCTTCAACATCGCCGCTCCGCAGGCTTTCGGTGGTGCGCAGGCGCTGAACCAGACGGCGCTCGGAGGGCTGCCGTTCGCCAACACGGCGCTCGCGCAGGGCTTCGACCCCGCCTATGGCGCGGCGATCGCGGGCATTCAGGGCAATCCCTATTACGGGCAGGCGCTCGGCGGCGCGCAGACTGCGGCGGGCATGGGCGCGCAGGGGGCGGGGGCAATCCAGGGGCTCGGCGGGCAGATCGCCGGGCAGGTGCCGCAGCAGCAGGCGCTTGCCGGGCAGATCGGCGGCGCGGTTCAGCCGCTTCTCAGTTCGGCATTCGATCCTCGCGCGGCGCTGTTCAACCGGACAGAGGGCCGGTTGATGGACCAGACCAACGCGATCAACGCGATGTCGGGCCTTGGCGGGACGCCCTATGGGGCGAGCGTCGCGGCGAACGCGATGGGCAATTTCGATGTTGATTGGCAGAACCAGCAGCTTGCCCGGCAGGCGCAGGGCGTAGGGGCGGCGGGCGCCGCGGCGGGCCAGGCGGGCAATCTGTACGGGCAGGCCGGACAATCGGCGGGACAGGCTGCGAACCTCTACGGGCAGGCGCCAGGGTTGGCCGCGAGCTCGGCGGGGCTGCCGAGCAACGTCTATACCAGCCAGATCGGGCAGATACTCCAGGCGCTCGACCAGCGCAACAAGGCGGGTATCCAGGGGGCGGCTGGGTATGGCTCGCTGCTCGACAACGCGCGGCAGGGGCTGACCGGAGCGACGGGGCTCAACCTCCAGGGCGTCGGCGCGCAGCAGCAGTTCGGAGCCGCGCCCTACAACACCCAGGCGGGCATCGGGACGAACACGTTGCAGGGGCTCGCCAATCTGTCGGCTTTGGGCAACAACCAGTTCCAGCTGCCGCAGCAGGAAATCGGCAATTTGATGGATTATATGACGGGCGGGCGGAATGCTTCGGCGCTAAGTGCCAACATTGGCAACCTCGGTTTCAACCAAACCTCACAAGGCCTTGCCGGGCTTCTTGGCGGCACGAACATGCTGTTCGGGCAGAACAGCCTCCTCGGCGGCACCAACGGCATCCTTGGCTCGGGCGGCATCGGCGGCCTATTCGGCGGCGGCGCGGGGGCCGGGCTCGCCTCGGGGGATATGTTCGCGGCCGAGAATTTGTTGCCGGCGGCGGCGGGTGGCGGAATTTTCGACACGCTGGCCTCTATCCTACCTTTGGGGTTTCTCTGATGCCCGGTTTCCCTCTCGCCGCCATCGGCGCCGGCCTCGGCCAGTTCGCGCAGCAGTACCAGCAGCAGCAGGCGCAACGCGAGCGCACGATGTTGTTGCAGATGCAGCTGGCGAAGTTCCAGCAGGACATGAAGGATCGGGCCGACCAGCAGAAGCTGGCCTCGTCGGAATGGGCTCTGGCGCAGGGCGAGATGGGCGGCGCCAGCCCCGTCGGCGGCATGGGCGACCTGTCGCAGATGAGCAACTTGCCGGGCGGCACGCCACAACCGCAGATGAGCGGTCGCGACCTTGGCGGCGGACTGCGTGCGGGTGGAGCGGTCAGCGACCCACGCAACCTCTCGGGCTACATTCGCGAGACGGCGCAGAAATACGGGGTCGATCCGAATATCGCACTCAAGGTGTACGGATCTGAGGGTTTGGCAAACCCTGTCGGAGACAAGGGCACTTCTTTTGGAGCGCCGCAGCTGCATATTGGCGGCGGGTTGGGTGACGAGTTTCAACGGGAAACCGGCCTGGACCCGAGAGATTGGCAAAACAACGAGCGCGCCATGATAGATTGGTCGCTCAAGAATGCCGGTCGTACCGGGTGGGGACCTTATCACGGGGCGGCGAGAGTTGGTGTCGGCCCCCGGCAGGGCATCGGGGGCGCTCCACAGATGGCTTCGGCTGGCCCGCAGACCGCGACGGATGCCACCGAAGGAAGTCCTGCCGCCCAACAAATGCCGCCTGGCGGGCCGCAGACGGCGCAGGCTGGGCCGCCGACCGCGACCGATGCGCCGGACCCGGCGGTGCGACAGGCTAATCAGCAGTTGGAGCGGATCATCACGCCTGACATGCACCGGAAGATGACCCAGCAAGGGCTTGTCGGCGTCATCTCTCGCATCCCCGGGCTCAGCGATGAGCAGCGCGGCAAGCTGTTCATGGAGCGCTGGAAGCAGCTTGCACCCCAGGAGCAGGAGTTCGCCAGGGAGTTTATGCAGCGACAGACGCAAGCGCATCAGGAGGAGATGCAGCAGAGGCGGTTTGAACAAACCGAGTCGAATATCGACCGGCGCCTGGAGGCGACCGCGAAGAATCAGGCCAACAAAGGTTATACGCTGCTGACAGACCCGGCGACGGGCAAATCAATGTGGGTCAAACCCGGCGAACCATCCTTGCCGGTTGATGCTCCAGAGGGGGCCACGAAGCTCGGAACCGCCTCGCAGGCGCCATCAAAGCCCGAGACGGTGAATTTTGTTGCCGACGGCATTGCCAAATACGATTTGGCCCCGCTCAGCGGGTGGGCCATGCGATCGAAGTTTGGGCAGGATGTCATGGCGAAGGTGCGCCAACTCAATCCCGAATACGATCAGACCAAATATCAGGCCAAGGTGCGTGGGAGCGTGGCATTTACCTCGGGGAGACAGGGCGACGCGATCCGTTCATTCTCGGTGTCGATCGACCATCTCGCGGTCATGGAGGAAGCGGCCAATGCGCTTGCGAGCGGTGACGTGCGGGCTCTGAATTACGCACAGAACCGTATAGCGCAGGAACTCGGCTACCAAGGGCCAATAGACTTCAATTTCACGAAGTCGATCGTCGGCGCAGAGGTTAGCAAAGCCGTCATCGGTGGTGTTGGCGCACTCAAGGATCGCGAGGAATTGCGAGATAGCTTTAATGCGGCGAATAGCCCCGAGCAGCTTGCAGGGGTGGCGGAGCAGGCGAAGAAACTGATGGCTGGACAACTCGGCGGGTATCGCAGGCAGGCACAAAGTGCCGGCATGTCCGAGCAGGATTTCGAGAGGGCTCTGTCTCCGCGTGCGAAGCAGGAGCTTGAAGCGCTTGCTGGCGGGGCGCCATCTACAGGGGCACCTGTCGCGGCGCCGGGGGCGCCCGGGCAGGAGACGCAGGGCGTTCCAGCCTCTGCGGCAGCCAAATACACGGTCGGACAGATCATTCCTGCGGGTGGCAAGCAATATCGAGTGATTCGCATTGATGCCTCAAAGCCCGACGACCCCGAGATAGAGGAGGTCAAGTGAACCTCTCCGATGTAGAGCCTCAAGCACAGGGACTGCGGCTGTCTCAAGTTGTCGGTGGGGCAATAGCGGCCGGCCCCCCCGCGCCCGAGGCATCGACCCCGGCAGCGCTGTGGCAGGGTCTTGTGCAAGGCGCGGGCAACATCGCGACCGGCCTCGGTCGCCTCGGCGCTCGCGGTATTACCGGATCGCCGGAAGCCGTCAAGGACATCGACCGATATGCCGTCACCCGGCAGCAGGACTACCAGCGGACCCCCGAAGTTCGCCAGCATCCTATCGCCTCGGCGGTCGGCGAGACGATCGGCGAGATGGGGGCAACGGCACCGCTCGCGGCGGCGCGGGGGGCGACGACCGGGGCAGCAGCGCTGTGGGGCGCCCTCACCGGGGCAACCGGCGGTGCCATTGGCGCGGCATCAACGGCACGGCCGGAACAGTTTGCGCGAGACATAGCGACGGGCGCAGGCACAGGGATGGCCGTGGGTGGTCCTATCGGGGCCGCTGGCGCGGTGTTGCGGCCTCCGGTTCTGGAGAGGCCAGCCGCAACCCCTCCCCCCGTAGCGCCTCCTGCCGTGCCTCCTGTGGGCACGAGCCCGAGGATGGCTCCGGTGCAAATGCCTTCGGGGCCGCCGCGCGTCACTCAGTCGCCATCGTTGACGCCGGAACAGGTGCCGCCGGGGGCCGCGCCGATTGCCCCTGTTGCGGCTCCAAGACCGGCACCGCCCACGCCGCCGGAGACATGGAAGGATGCCGCCCGGATGCTGGTGCAGCGCGGCGTGCGCCTCTCGCCCGGCCAGGCGCTCAATATGTCCGAGCGCGAGCGCAGTATGCAGACCTACCCGATCCTCCAGGGGCTTGTGCGCGGCAGGGTCGGGCGCAGCGTTGACGACTTCAATCGCGCTACCGTTGCTCAATCGCTCGAAGGGATCGGGGGCATCGTGCCCCGCTCGGTCAAGGCCGGCTATCCTCTCATGGAGTTCGCGACCAAGCGGTTCAACGAAGCCTATGAGCCGTTGCTGCCGCATATCTCGCTCAACCGCGAAGGCGTGACGAGGGTCATTCAGTCGAACCCTGAGGTCACGATGATGATGAGCGAGATGGCCGAGGACGACGCCCGGCGGCTCAGCACCATCATCCAGAACCGCATTCTTGGCCGGTTTGACGAAAACGGGATGATGAGCGGGAAGGTGTTCAAGGAGGTCGAGCGTGACATTTCGGCCCGGGCGGACGGCTTTGCTGGCGGCCGCGATGACGAGTTGGCACGGGCGCTGCGGCGCACGCTCGGAACACTCCGCGACGAGGTAACGGCGCAAAACCCGCGCTATGGAGCCGAACTGCAAAAGATTAATCGAGCATTCTCGCTGTTCGCCGAGGCGCGCGCCGCAGCGGTGCGGGGCGACAAGGGCGTGTTCACGCCGAAGCAGCTGCGCGACACAATTCGCGGGAACTCGACGAGCGAGAGCCGCTTTTCGCAGGGCCTCGAACCCCTCCAGGCGTTCGCCGATGCCGGCATGGAGGTTATTCAGCCGGGCGTTCTCAACCGCGCGATCGAGCCCACGCGCAGCGGAGCGCGTATGCTGGGCGATCTGACAGCAGGCGGGGCGCTAATAGTGCCATACCTCACGCTGCAAGGAGCACATAACTTGCCGGCATGGACACCCTCCCCCAGCGGGCTTGCGCCTGTAGCGGGGGTCGAAGCAGGAAAAAGAGTGCCCCGGCGCGATCCCCGACAGCCGGTGTTCTGATGCGTCTGCTCCTGATCGAGGACACGGCAGACGGCCTCCTCGATCTCGCCGTCATCGCCAAGCGCCTCGGCCACGAATGTCGCTTTCACGTCCGCGCCTACGACCCTGTGAAGGCGCCGGCCGGTCGCGGCCTGGTCGAGCGCGTGACGGATTGGCGAGCCTCGATGCGGTGGGCCGATCTCGTCGTCGTCGGCGGCAACGGCAAGTGGATGGTCGAGCTCGATCGCTGGCGTTCTGAGGGGGTGCCGATCATCGGCGGCTGCGCCGAGGCGGCGGCGTGGGAACTCGACCGCCTGGCCGGCATGGCGGCATTCAAGCGCGCCGGCATCCCGATCCCGCCGTTCCGGCAATGCCAGAACCTGCGCGAGGCGATGGAGTATGTTGAGAAACGGGATGAAGGATGCGCCGTAAAGCCTTGTGGCGACGTGGGAGACAAGTCAACCAGCGTCGTCGGCAAGAACCCGGACTCGATCCTCTGGCGCCTTGGGCGCTGGCAGAAGGAGGGCATGTCCTTCCCCGGCGGCCTCATGGTGCAGGACCGCATCGAGGGGGTCGAGTTCGCGGTCGGCGGCTGGATTGGACCTGACGGTTTTGCGCCAGGCTGGGAGGAGAACTGGGAGGAGAAGCGGCTATGCGCCGGCAGCGTCGGCCCGACGACCGGCGAAATGGGCACGACGATGCGCCTGGTACGCTCCTCGAAGATGGCCGACGCGGTGCTCAAGCCGTTCGAGGATCGTCTCGTATCAATGGGATACGTCGGCAATGTTGATGTGAATTGTATCGTTGACGAGGACGGAACGCCGTGGCCGCTCGAATGGACGATGCGCCTAGGTTGGCCGGCCTTCAACATCGAGTGTGCGCTGCATGATGATCCGGTCGAGTGGCTGGCCGGGCTTGCCGCGGGTAAGCCGCCGAACACGCGGCGCTTGAACGAGGTCGCGGTCGGCGTCGTGATGCCGATCCCGCCCTACCCATACGGCCACGGCAAGACCGAGGAGTTGGTCGGCGTGCCGATCTGGGGGATCAGCCCGGCCATCGAGGAGAAGGTGCATCTGGCTCAGGCGATGATGGACAAGGGCCAGCTGGCAACGGCGGGGTCGTACCCCTTGATTTGCACCGGGACCGGAGAGACGGTGCAAAAGGCTAGGTCAGCAGCCTACCGCGTCGTCGGGCGGGTCGAGATGCCGGTCAGTCCCCCTTACCGGATTGATATTGGACAACGGTTAGCCAGAGATCTGGATCGACTACAGGCCCACGGGTTTGCGAAGGGAATGGTTTACGCATAGCCCGCTCCAGCTGCGCGACGTGGCGCTCTAGGATCTCGATGCGGGTCAGGAGCGCGGCAAGGGTCGGCTCAGCCATCGGTCGGTTCCTTCCTTTTCCAATCCAGCACCAGATGGACGCACGGATGCTGCCCCATGTTGATCGCGGTGCAGGGCACCCGCACGTTGACCGCTGTAACCCACCCGGGCGCCGGGCTTGCGGCCTCGCAGCCCGATACCATCAGCACGCCGGGATTGGTCCGCAGCGCCATGTAGACGCGCGTGTGCCGCTCGATGTAGGGGCCGCTCTCGGTCGTCCACGGCAGCGTCACGCCCGGGTCCAGCATCTCGATCCAGATGCGCCCGAACTCGATAGGGCCGGTCAGCCGCTCGGCCTCGCGCTTGATCCTACCCAAGAAGTTCTTGAGTTCGACCCATTTCCCCATCGTTGAGGCGAGGTAAACGAAATCCTCGTCGTCGTCCTCGCTGCCCTTGCGCGGGACATGGACCGGCAGGATGCGCGGCGTCCCGTGGTCGTACAACCCCTCGTGCCGGCGCAGGCTGCCGGCGAGGTCGATGTGATCGACGAATAAGAGGGGAACGAAGTTAGCCACCCCACATTCCTCCGTTGAAGATCAGCGTGCAGGCCCCGAGGAGCACGAGCACGACGATGATGATGCCGATGACCTTGCGCCAGGTCGGCGTCGGGCGGCGTATCACGCTCCGCTCAGCAGGAATTTGCGCTGGGCCTCGATGCGGTCGCGCAGGATGCTCATCGTGGTATCGGCCACGTCCTCCGACCGGATCGCATGTATCGCGTCGCTAAGGGTCTTCCATTCCAATGACGGAACGATCGTATCGAGGCCTTTCACCGTCGCCGCCTCGTCGATGCGGGTCCGAATCGCCGCGTAGAGCGCGGTGGCCTCAGATTCCGCGTCAGAAGGCGGCGGAGCGGCCTGGGGGCGGTGGGGGGCTGTTCTACCCGCCGGAGGGCTTCCCTGCGCTGTGCGGGCTTCTGTGCGGGTTTCTGACGGTCTCCCGACCGCGGCGTTGCCGTCATCGTCGTCCGGCGCCACCCCGGCCATCGCCATCAGCGCATAGCGGCGCAGATAGGTGATGACGCTGCCTGCCCCTTGCGCGTCGAACTTGGTCGGCGCGACATAGAGCGTCGACTCGAGCCATTGGCCGCTCTTGTGCGCGAACAGGGTCACGACCCCGATATTCGATCCCACGCCGTTGATCGGCATCTGCGTGATGCTGATCCCCTGCGCGGCGTACTTGGGCCGGACCTCATCGAGCACGTCGCCGAGCTTGGCGTATCCGACTTTGATGGTGGAGGTAATCGAGTTCACCCCTGCCCTCTCGACGTTCTCGACCTGGGCTTGGGCCAGGGCCATCGCGGCGAACAACTCGCCGCATGGGCTCGACCAGCGATGAGTGCCGGTCGGTGCCGCCACGATGACCTCTCTTGCCGGCTGCGGCCGCTCGGCAATCTCGCCCGTTTCCGGGTCGTATATTCCCCGTTCTCCGTCCATCGTCTTGTCCCTTTCAAGAACATCCCGGCGGTGTTCAGCCCACTCAGCCCAAGACAAAAAAGCCGCTTGATTAACATCCTTCGCTGTCGGGGCCATATGGATCAGGCTTTCGAGTAGGTGAACACGTCCTTGATTTTCTCGGCGAAGAACTTGCCCGGCGAGGCGGCGGCGAGGAGGTCGTCGTAGGTGCCCTCGTCCACGCTCGCATAGGTGTAGACCGAACCGCTCTTGAACGTGATCTCGAGCGTCTGCGTCTCGGCGTCGTACTCGGCGGCGGCCAGGTTCGATGATCTTAGTGCGGGCATTGTCCCCTCCATATCGCTTGGACGTTCGCGGTTGTCTCGGTGCGAACGGCGCTGCCGTACTTGACGGCGGCATCGCGGATCGCGCACCGCAGCGCACAGGTCTCGCGATCTTTGAGCGGGATCAGCCGCTCGATCTCGTCAAAGAGTTCGTTGAGTGCATCCATTTACTCCTCCAGTTCGTTATGACCACGACCGCGACCGCGACCACGACCCCGACCGCGACCACGACCCCGACCACGACCACGACCGCGACCACGACCCCGACCACGACCCCGCCCGCGACCCCGACCGCGACCGCGACCACGACCGCGACCGCGACCCCGACCGCGACCGCGACCGCGACCACGACCCATCGAGGCCGGCCCTCAATAGGGCGCTGTTCATTTCTGAGACCTCGGAAGAC